>Ga0082335_1006671_pt1 | contig 14624 bp, 14 predicted proteins | sample Subgrocontami58m_FD_72375 | JGI IMG/M metagenome (GOLD analysis project Ga0082335, IMG submission 72375) | Subsurface groundwater microbial communities from S. Glens Falls, New York, USA - GMW37 contaminated, 5.8 m (SPADES assembly) (version 2) ...
TTGCGAGAGGGTTTCACGCTCGCGGGCGTTACCGGGGAGCCCTGGAACGGCGGACCGACCCCCGAGAACAACGTGTGGGCGCGTCGCAAGCACGACGACTAGTACCACCGGTCACGCGAGCATGGGCGGGAGCCGCTTGCCGACCCGGGAGGCCATGGCCTGTTCTTCCGCCAGGATCTCGCCGCACACCTTTGCCGTTTCACCGTCTCCGACATCGTCGGCGGCGGCGATCAGCATGGCGTAGGCGGCAACCTCCATGCGCTTGATATGGTTGAAAATGAAGGAGGCGAGAATGCGTCCAGCCTGGTTCCTGGTCAGTTCGCAGTGGCGGGAGAGTTCTTCCTTCAGCGCCGGGAAATCGATGCGATCCGCCAGGAATTGCAGGAAAGTCTCGGCCTGCTTTTCCATGTCGTGAGCATCGCAAAGCCAATCCATCAACCGTTCGTCTGCCAACCGTTCAGCGGCCAACCGTTCAGCGGCACGTGCCATGGCATTGCACCTTTGCAGAGCGAGTGAACTTCGAACGATCCAATAACGACGAGGTTGCGCTGCAAACTGCAACTACTTCAAAAATCGGTGTGGAGATGCATGCTGCAGCGCAGCGCGGCGGCGATCTCGCGCGGTAGCCACACGCCCTCGAAGGCGCGGAGACGGCGACGGCACGGGTCGAAATGACACCCGCCGCCGCCATCGGTTAGACTGGAAAACAACCGACGAATTCTGCCGCGAGCAGGCGTGACAGCCCCGAGGACCGCCGTGACCGACGACAAGTTCTCCCTCCTGGCTGGCATCGCCTCCGACTGGTGGTGGGAGATGGACGCCGAGCTCAGGTTCACCTTCCTGTCGGAGCGCTTCGTCGAGATCTTCGGCCTGCCACCGTCGTTCGCGGTGGGCAAGCTCTGCACCGAGGTCGTCCCCGCCGACTTCGACGATCCGGCCTGGCGCGCCCATCTCGACGATCTCGCCAACCACCGGCCGTATCGCGATTTCGAGGTCACGCTCCTGGATGCCGGCGGCAATTCGCGGCCAGTGAAGATCAGCGGCGCGCCCCGATTCGCCGCGGACGGGTCGTTCCAGGGCTATATCGGGGTCGGGCACGACCTGACCGAGCTGCGCCGCCAGGCCGCGAACCTGGAGTCGACGCTCGAGAACATCGAGCAGGGCGTGGTCCTGCTGGACAGCGCGTTCCGGATCGTGGCCTACAATCGCCGCCTGGCCGAATGGCTGGAAATCACCGACCGGGACCTCTGCGGCCTGCCTTATGAGGACTTCGTCCGCGACCTCGCCGAGCGCGGCGAATACGCGAACGAGGACAAGGAGACCGCCATCGCCAACCGGCTGGCCCGGATCCCGACGCGCGAGCGGTTCGTCACCGAACGCCGGCGCAAGGACGGACGGATCATGGCGATCACCTTCAACCCGATGCCGGCCGGCGGCGGGGTGATGACCTACAGCGACGTGACCGAGGCGCGCAATCGCGAGGCCGAGCTGGCGCGGAGCGAGGAGAACTTCCGCCATCGCTTCCGCAACCTGCCGCTGCCGCAATGGGTCTACAGCATCGAGACCCTGCGGTTTCTCGAGGTCAACGATGCCGCGCTGGCGAGGTACGGCTACACTCAGGAAGATTTCCTGGCGATGACCATCAAGGACATCCAGCCGCCGGAGACCGTCGACAAGCTGATGCACTGGCTGGCGCCGGAGCGGATCGGCAACTTCCACAACATCGAGTGGCAGCATCGCTGCAAGGACGGGCGGATCCTCGATGTCGAGGTCTTCGTCCGCGACGTCGATTTCAACGGCGAGCGGGCGCGGATTGCCCTGATCATCGACAACACGGCGCGGCGGCAGGCGGAGCGCGAGACCGAGCGCATCATCGAGACCTCGCAGGACCTCATCCACGTCAACGACAGCTACGGCAAGTTCCTCCGGGTGAGTCCCAGCACGACAGCGGTGCTGGGTTACCCGCCGGAGCAACTGCTGGGCCGCACTGCCGACGAGTTCATCCATCCCGAAGACATCGAAGCGGTACGCGGCGCGATGCGGGCGACGCGCCAGGGTCGCGGCGGCTGGCGCTTTCGGTGCCGCTATTTGCACAAGGACGGCCACCTGGTGCCGATGTTGTGGTCGGGCGTGTGGTCGGAACGCGACCGCCACTACTACTTCATCGGCCGCGACATGACCGATTACGACCGCACGGAGGAACAGCTGCGGCGGTCGCAGCGGATGGAGGCGATCGGCCAGCTGACCGGCGGCGTGGCGCACGACTTCAACAACATCCTCACGATCATCCTCGGCAACGTCGAAGCGCTCGCCGAGGACGAGGGGCTCGATCCGCGGCTGCGCAAGCGGGTGAGTGGCATCGCCGCCGCCACCGAGCGCGCCGCCGACCTGACGCGCCAGCTGCTGGCCTATTCGCGCAAGCAGGCCCTGCGGCCGCAGCGCACCGACATCAACGATCTGGTGGCCACGACGGCCAAGCTGCTGGGGCGCACGCTGGGTGCGGAGATCGAGATCGAGTCCGTCCTCGCCCGCGACCTGTGGAACGCCGAGATCGACGGCGCCCAGCTCGAATCGGCGCTGGTCAATCTCGCCGTCAACGCCCGCGACGCCATGCCGAAGGGCGGCCGCCTGCTGATCGAGACGGCCAACGCGACCCTCGACGAGGACTACGTGGCGCAAAACCCCGATGCCGCCGCCGGCGACTACGTGATGCTGGCCGTCACCGACACCGGCACCGGCATGACCCCCGATGTGCTGGCCCAGGCGGTCGAGCCGTTCTTCACCACCAAGGACGTCGGCAAGGGAACCGGCCTCGGCCTCAGCATGGTCTATGGCTTCATCAAGCAGTCCAACGGCCATCTCAGCCTCTACAGCGAGCCAGGCCGCGGCACATCGGTCAAACTCTTCCTGCCGCGCGCCGCCGCCGTCCAACGGCAGGCGGCGGAGGCCGCCCCGCGCCGCGCGCCGCTGCCCGGGGGCAACGAACGGATCCTGGTCGCCGAGGACAATGACGAGGTGCGCGAGGGCGTCGTGAGCCAATTGCAGAGCCTGGGTTATGATGTCTCGGATGCTCCCGACGGCAGCGCCGCACTGGGCAAGCTGGAGGCAGCGTCGCAGCCCTACGATCTGCTGCTGACCGACATCATCATGCCCGGTCCGATGAACGGGAAGGTGCTGGCAGACGAGACGGCGCGCCGGTGGCCGGAGACCAGGATCGTGTTCATGTCGGGCTACACCGAGAACACGATCATCCGCGAGGGCCGTCTCGATTCGGACATCCTGCTGCTCAACAAGCCGTTCGCCAAGCGCGACCTGGCGGCGATCATCCGCCAGGCCCTGGATGGCACCGAGGGCTCGGGGCGGACGGCGCCACCTTAGAGCGCTAATCCCGCGGGTTGCGTTTCGGGCCGCCGACCGGTGCCTTGACGCTCGGCCCCTTGAGAAGACATGGCGGAAGTTCGCCTTCCTTTGCGCCGCGATTGACCCCGGGTGGCCACCGCGTCAGGCCCCAGCAATCCGCATCCTCCGAATCGAGCCACTTGATCTGGGCCGCGGGCGTCATCTGCATGAAGGCCATGATCGGCCCATAGATCGTTCCGTGCGCTACGGCGTGCTGGGCGATCAGGTCGTTGCAATAGAGCGACGGCGTGCCGTCCCGGGCCGCCCGGCACGAATGCAGGCCGAGGCGGCCGCCGTCCAGAACGACGCGGTGCAACCCCGCCAGGAAGACGATCTGGGCGCAAGCCGAGGCGCACGAGGCGCCGGATCGAATGACAGTCGCGACCTTCTCGCCATCCATGAAGGCAGCCATCGCAAACGCTTCGTCCACCACGCCACCGGCACTGTCGAGAACCACGGTCTTGTGGCCGAACGAGTTGCGGTCCGCCGACAGCAGGGCGACGCGGAGGCGTTCGGCGTCCCCCTTCACGATGGGCCCGCGGGCGACTACGACACGCAGGCCTTCCGTGCCCAAGGGTGTCGCGAACTCCATCGCCGATAGTGGCCCGCCCGCCAGGACCAACCCCACCAGGAAGCTCAGGAGCCTGGACGCCAACCGCCTGGCCATCTTGAAGAACGCGGGGTGCATTTCAGCTCGCCTTGATTTCGAGTGTCTCGCGCATGTGTTCGAGGAAGCCGGTGCAGCCCCCCTCGATCAGGTCCAAGGCGCGCTCGTAGTCCTCGCCGGTGCCGCCGTAGGGATCGACGACGTCCCTGACACCGAGACGAGGGGCATATTTCAGGAACATCTGCGGCCGGTCGATGAAACCACGCGGCGCCAGGTCGCGCATGGCGGCGAGGTGCGTGCGGTCCATGGCCAGCGGCCAGCCGAAATGCACAAGGTCGCCTTCGGTCAGCAGGCGAGCCCGCTCGCCCGAGATATCATAGCCGCGCCGGGCAGCTGTCTCGACGGCAAGCAGGCTGGGCGGCTCGCCGAGATGACTATCCGTAGTTCCCGCGGACGCGATCTCGAAAAGATGCTCCAAACCTGCCCGCCGCACGATGCTTCGGAGCGTGCCGACCGCCATGGGCGAGCGGCACGTGTTGCCGGTGCAGACGAAAAGAACGCCGATGGTCATGACTAATCTCCCTGTTTCCAGGCCGGAACCGCCACGGCTTCCGGGGAGGCTGGCGCTTGAGGTGCAGCCGGCAACTGGATGCGGAAGGTGGCGCCCGGCTCGCCGGACGCATCCTTGTCGTCGAGGAGGCCGCGCGTGGCAAAGCAGCGCTGGCGGCTATCGGACCGGCTGGGGGGCGCTATGACCTCCTGCTCACCGACGTCGTGATGCCTGGCCCACTGTCGGGCAAGGCGCTGGCCGACGAGGTTGGCCGACGCTGGCCAGGCACGCCGGTGGTCTTCATGTCGGGCTATGCGGAGAATGCGATTGTCCATCACGACCGGCTCGACCCTGGCGTTCGCCTGCTCGCCGAACCTTTCGGCAAACGCGACCTCGCCGAGATGGTCTACAGCACCCTGACCGAGGCGGCCAAGGCCGGCTCCCAGGTGGGTTCCCCGCGTCAGTAGCGCCCCGCGGCCAGGAAGAAAGTGACCAAACCCAAACTTCCCTAGCCGCCCGCCAGCAGGTCGACGTGGTCGTGACAACACCTCTATTGCGGCTCGATGCCGGCGTCCTTCAGGGCGGTCTTCCAGACGCCGAGCTGCTCCTTCATGTAGGCCGCGAGCGCCTCGGGCGTCGATGACTTCGGGATGAAGCCGTGCTTCTGCATCGCCTCCACCACCGAGGGCTTGGCGAGGGTGGCCACCATCGCCTTGTTCATGGCGGCCACGATCTCGGGCGGCAGGCCGGCGGGGCCCACCAGGCCGAACCAGGCGCTGATCGGGAACGCGGGCTGGCCGGCCTCGACGAGCGAGGGAAGCTCGGGCATCAGCGGGCTGCGGACGGGCATCGACGTCGAGAGCGCCCTGAGCTTGCCCGCCTTCACCTGCGGCAGCGTCGAGGTCGTGGTGCCGTTCATGATCTGGACCCGGCCCGACAGCAGGTCGGTCATGGCGTCGGGCTCCGACTTGTAGCGCACCGCCTCGAGCTTGATGCCGTTGTGGGCCGCAAACATCGCCATGGAGACGAAGGCATAGGTGTTGCCCGTCGCATAGGTCATTGGCGTCGGGCTGGCCTTGGCGACGGCCACGAGCTCGGTGACCGTCCTGGCCGGCACAGAGGGATGGACGACGATGAAGAAGCTGTTGTCGCCGAGATAGGTGACCGGCGTGAAATCGGCGGGGACGTTGTAGGGCGGATTCTTCTGCAGGTTCGGCACGACGGCGAGCGGGCTGTTGGTGCCGAACATGAAGGTGTAGCCGTCGGGGGCCGCGTGCTTCACCTCGCCGGCGGCCAGCGCCCCGTCGGCGCCCGGCTTGGGAACGATGATGATGGGCTGGCCCAGCATCTGCTCCAGTTCCTGGCCGGCGATCCGGGACAGCGCGTCGGTGGCCGAGCCCGCCCCGAACGGGATGACGAACCGGATCGGCTTCGACGGCCAGGCCTGTGCCTGGGCTTGGGCCTGAGGCCAGAGCAGAACCGCCGCCAGCACGGCGCCGATGATCTTCAGCATGGAACCCTCCCTGAGTTTTTTACTTATTACCCGTACGCGTAGCCCTCCACTCGTCGACGCTTACTCTAATAACGCGCGATCACCTGTTCCGCGAAGTCGCCGAGGTTGCGGCGTGCCTCGGCCATGGCCGGCAGCAGCGTGATCTCGCTGAGGCCCATGGCCTCACGCTCGCGCAGCATGGCAATGATCTCATCCGGCGTGCCGACCAGCCCGCCGGTGGCGCGGATCAAATCCTCGGTGATGAAGCGGCGTTCTTCCGGCGGCAGGAAGGCGCAATGGCCGAGGTGGACCTGCTGGTAACGCCGCTCGGGTGGCGTCTCCATCTTGTCGGTGAAGGCGAGATACTCGTCCCACAGGTTGCGGCAGCGGCCGGCCACCGTGCTGGTGTCGCCGTCCTTCTGATAGAGTTCCCACCAATAGTGCAGCGATGCCGCGGCCATCGGGCCGATCTCGTCGATGACACGGTCTGACGTCATGCTCTCGCCGGGCTTCAGCACGCAGGCGTAACCCAGCGCCGCCGTGTGGAAGTTCTCGGGAAGAACACGGCCGACCGCAGTGGCGCCGTCGCGCATCACCTCCAGGCTCTTCTGCAATCGTGCGCGCGTCTGGTTGTGCGAACAGACGCGTCCGTCGCCGTAGGCGCCGGCCGTCTTCAGGGCCAGCGGGCCATCGGCCGCAACATAGATCGGCACCGGATGGGCGACGTCGATGAAGCCCTCGTCGGGATGGAGAAAGCGAATATCGGTTTTCTCCCCATCCAACGTCCCAGGGAGCGCATAGTCGACCTCCTCGCCGTGCAGGAGCGCACGCAGGACGCGGAGATACTCGCGGAAGGCCGCGGCCTTCATCGGGTCCTTGCCCATGACGCGCATCGCGGTGTGGCCGGTGCCGATGCCCAGGAACACCCGGCCGGGGGCCAGCCTGTTGATGGTGGCGATCGAATGCGCCGTGACCGGCGCCAGCCGCACCCCCGCCACTGACACGCCGGTGCCGAGGCGAATGCGCGAGGTGTTGGCCGCCGCCAGCGCCAACACCGCGTAGGCGTCGGAATAGAGCATCTGCGAATCGGCCGCCCAGGCCGCGTCGTAGCCCATCGCCTCGAGGTCGACGAACAGCTTCCAGTCGGACACGCGCGGGACGACGGTGACGCCAAATTTCACGGAAGGCTCCGTTTGCAGGGTGGACCCAATCGAAAGCAGTACAAGTCGAGGGCAAGAGGGACGAAAAGTCGAGTCGGACTTATCGCGCCTCGTCCTCGGCGGCCAAGGCCGCCGCCAGGGCGAGAACCGCCGCAGGACGAAAGGAATGTCGATGGTCATGGGACCTTCTTCTGCGCTCGGATGGCAGGGCTTTTGCAGATAATCTGGGATAATGGCAAAGCACCCTTTCCATCTCGCCTGGTTCCTGTCGCAGGGCTACGGCCCCAAGAGCTGGCGCGGCGACTGGCCGGGCAGCGACATCGCGCGCTGGATGATGCCCGACCTGTTCATCGACCTGGCCAAGGGCATGGAACGGGCGTGCATGGACTACATGATCATCGAGGATTCCTCGAACGTGCCCTATACCTACCAGGGCAGCCACAACAGCTACCTGCAATACGCCGCCAGCACGCCCAAGCTCGATCCGGCGGTGCTGGTGCCCTATCTGGCGCAGGCGACGCAGCACCTGGGCCTCGTGCCGACGCTGTCGGTATCGGAATATCCGCCCTACCTGCTGGCGCGGCTGGTCAACTCGCTCGACCACGTGACGGAGGGAAGGATCGGCTGGAACTGCGTGACCGGCAGCAACGATGGCGCGGCGCAGAACTACGGCCGCGACAAGCACTATCCGCACGACGAACGTTACGACATCGCCGACGAGTTCGCCGATGTGGTGACCCGGCTGTGGGAGGCCTGGGAGCCCGACGCCGTGGTGCTCGACCGCGAGACCCCGATGTTCGCCGACGGCGCCAAGGTCCATCCGATCCATCACGAGGGCAAATACTTTCGCTGCCGCGGGCCGCTCAACGCACCGCGCTCGCCGCAGGGCCGCGTGCCGATCTGCCAGGCCGGCGGCTCGCCGCGCGGCCAGGCCTTCGCCGCGCGCTGGGCCGACACGATCATCACCGACGGCGGCGGCAGCGCCGCCAGCATGAAGGCCTATCGCGACGAGGTGCGCCGCCGCGCGGTGGCGCTGGGGCGCGATCCCGACGGCATCAAGGTGCTGTTCCTCGCCCATCCCATCATCGACGTCACGATGGCGGCGGCGCGCGAACGGGCGCGTCTCGAGCAGGTCGAAGCCGAGAAGCACATCGATCTGCATCTGTCGGGGATGTCGCGGCTCACTGGCATCGATTTCTCCAAGTTCGACCTCGACACGCCGCTGCCGGAACTCAGCACCAACGGCCATCAGTCCTCGCTCGCCAAATGGATCGGCAAGACGCCGCGCTCGATCGTCCAGAGCTACGCCCGGAAGGCCGGCATCGACTTCACCGGTACCGCCGATCACGTCGCGGGCATGATGCAGGACCTCATGGAAGAGGTGGGCGGCGACGGCTTTCTCTTCTTCAACAGCTATTTCGATCGGCGCTACGTCATGGAAGTGTGCGACGGGCTGGTGCCGGAACTGCAGCGTCGCGGCCTCACGCGCAAGGCCTATACTCACAAGACCCTCCGCGAAAACCTGCTGGAGTTTTAGCCATGGCCGACAGCAAGAACGGAGAGGTGGGCGGCAGCATCCGCGCCCGCCTGCCCTACCTGCCGATCCACAAGCGGCCGCCGCTGAAACTGCCCGGCGACGCACGTGTTGCGGTGTGGACGATCGTCAACGTCGAGAACTGGAGCCCGACGGGTGCGATGCCGCGCGCCGTCCTGCCGCCGCCGATGGGACAACCACTGCTACCCGACGTGCCCAACTGGGCCTGGCACGAGTACGGCATGCGCGTCGGTTTCTGGCGTTTCCTGGAGACGCTGGGCAGCCGCAAACTCAAGGCGACCTTCGCCGTGAACGGCTCGGCCTGCAGCCTCTATCGCGGAGCCTGCGAGGCGGCGCGGGACGCCGGCTGGGACTTCATGGGCCACGGCTTCGTGCAGAAGCCGATGCACCGGGTCGAGGACCAGCGCGTCGCGATCGCCGACACGATCGCGGCGATCAAGGACTTTACCGGCAAGCCGCCACGCGGCTGGGAGAGTCCCGGCCTCACCGAAACCGACGAGACGCTCGACCTGCTGGCCGAAGCCGGCATCGAATATGTCGCCGACTGGGTACTCGACGAGCAGCCGGTGGCACTGAAGACGCGGGCGGGCGAGATCGTCTCCGTGCCCTACACGGTCGAGATCAACGACGTCATCATCAGCGCCGTGCAGCAACAGCCCTCGGACGAGATATTCCGCCGCGGCCGCGACCAGTTCGACCGCCTCTATCTCGACGGCGCCAAGGCACCGCGCATGATGGCGATCTCGATCCATCCCTATCTCACCGGCGTGCCGCACCGGATCAAATATCTCGAGATGCTCTACGACTACATTCTGGGTCACACCGGCGTGGTGATGTGGACCGGCGCCGAAATCCTCGACTGGTATCGCACGCAGCCGCGAGCCTGATCCAGTTCTTCCCCGTCTACCTAATCGAGCGTCAGCGTGTTGCGCACGTTGTCGATCGCCCAGCCGTTCAGGCGGCGCAGGACGCTCTGCCCCAGCAGCACACGGCTGCTGGGCGCGCTGACGGTGGCGACGACATTTTCCATGACCTTGTCGCCGATCTGCAGACTCCGCAGCCGGAACACGCGCTGCTGCACGCCCTTGCCGTCGGCCAGGATGTAGCGGCGCTGCCCCAGCCCGTCGTCGTCGGTAAGGCTGCCGGTGCGGCGCAGTTCGTCGGCGACTTCCTGCGGGATCTGCAGGTTACTGGCGCCCGAATCGAGGATCGCGAATTGCTTGACCGTGCCGTTCAGCACGACCGGCGCCACGAAAATCCCGCCCGACCGCGCGAGCTGCACCGTGGTCCTGGGCGGGCTGGCCGCCGTCCCGGCAGGGCACGGGCGCCAGGCGTCGGCCGCGGCCTGCGCGTCCGGGCAGAAATTCATCTGCATCAGCCGCTTGGCGTAGGTGTCCCGCTGCTCGCAAGCGGCTACCGCCGCCAGCGCCGCGGCGGCCGGGCTGCGGCAGGTCTCGTTGTTGGAACGCCACGCGGCAAGGACCTGTTGCGGCGAGCCGCCCACGTCCTGGGCGTGCGTCGGGCCCGCCAAAGCCGCGATCGACGCCAGCAGTCCCAGCGCGCGGCGCAACGGCCGTTACTTCTTCGCGCCAGGCAGGAAATCGTCGAGCGGCACGCCGAAGCTGTTGAGCGCCCACGAGACGAGATTGTACTGGCCGATGGTGAAGACCACGTCCATGAGCTGCTCGGTCGAATACTTCTTGCTGAGAACCGCCCAGGTGGCGTCAGAGACGACGGAGTTCTCGTAGAGATCGTCAGCCGCCTGCATCAGCGCCGCCTCGTGCTCGCTCCAGGCGCCCTTGGGGCCCTTCTTGACGTTCTCGACGTCGGCATCGGTGACGCCGCCCTTCTTGGCGATCAGCTCGTGCTGGGCGAATTCATATTCGGCCTGGTTCAACCAGCCGATCCTGAGGATCAGGAGTTCGCGGTCGCGGAACGGCAAGGTCTGCTTGCCCAGCACATGGCCGGCAAACGGCGTCCAGCGCTTCACCAGCTTGGGGTGATGGGCCAGCACCTTGAAGATGTTGAAGATCTGGCCCCCCATCGCGTTCTTCTCGACGGTCTCGCGATCCTCGGTGGCCATGGTGGCGAGGTCGCGCATCGGAATGCGCTGCTTGCGCTTGATCATTCGTCTCTCTCCCGTTTCGGTCCTGCTGTGGACTAGCGCCCAGCCGCTACAGCGACAAGTCGACGGCGTCACTGGCTATCGCTTCGCGGCTTTCCGCCAGGCCGCGAAGTCGGCCAGGGTCTTGTCGTCGGTGGCGGGATAGAGGCCGAAGATGCCCCGGCCCTTGCGCACTTCCTCGGTGACAAAATCCTCGAAGGCCGTCATCTCGAAGGCTTCCTCCGCGATCTCGTCGGCGAGATGGGCCGGGATGACGATGACGCCGTCGCTGTCGCCCAGGATCACGTCGCCGGGAAAGACCGGGGCGTCGCCGCAGCCGATCGGCACGTTGATATCGATCGCCTGGTGCAGCGTGAGGTTGGTGGGCGCGCTGGGGCGATGATGATAGGCGGGGAAGACAAGCTTGCCGATCTCGGCCGAATCGCGAAAGCCGCCGTCGGTCACCACGCCCGCCACGCCGCGCTTCATGAGACGCGTCACCAGGATCGCGCCCGCCGAGGCCGCCCGCGCGTCCTTGCGGCTGTCCATCACCAGAACGGCGCCAGGCGGACAATCCTCGATCGCCTTGCGCTGCGGATGACTGCGGTCGCGGAACACCGTGAGCTGGTTCAGGTCTTCGCGCGCCGGGATATAGCGGAGCGTGAAAGCCTCTCCCACAAGCACGGGCTGGTCGGGCGACAGCGGATGGACGTCCTGGATGAACTGGGTGCGAAAGCCGCGCTTGAACAGCGCGGTGGCGACGGTAGCGGTGCTGATGGTCGCGAGCTTGTCGCGGGTTTCGGTCTTCATGATTTCTCCCCGTCATCCCGACCGGAGGGCCGCAGGCCCGTAGCGGAGGGATCTGATCATTGCGATGGCAACAGAAGAATAGGTCCCTCCACTTCGCCTCGCTACGCTCAGCTCCGGTCGGGATGGCGGGGCATCAATAGATCGACGGTTCCGCCACGGGGGCGCCGAACGACGTTTCCAGGAAGTCGAAGTCGCAGCCTTCGTTGGCTTGCATTATGTGGCGGGTGAACATCCAGCCGTAGCCGCGCTCGTAGCGCGGCTCGGGCTTCTTCCAGGCGGCGCGGCGCCTGGCCAGTTCCTCGTCCGATACGTTCATGTCGATCGTGCGCTTGTCGACATCGAGCGAGATCATGTCGCCGGTCTTCACCAGCGCCAGCGGCCCGCCGATGTAGGACTCGGGCGAGACATGCAGGATGCAGGCGCCGTAGCTGGTGCCGCTCATGCGACTGTCGGAGAGCCGCACCATGTCGCGTACGCCCTGCTTCACCAGCTTCTTCGGGATCGGCAGCATGCCCCACTCCGGCATGCCCGGGCCGCCCTGCGGGCCAGCGTTGCGCAAGATCAGGACCGTGTCCTCCGTGACATCGAGATCGTCGCGGTCGATCGCTTCCTTCATCGAGGGATAGTCGTCGAACACCAGCGCCGGGCCGGTGTGCTTCAGGAACTTCGGCGCGCAGGCCGAAGGCTTGATCACGCAGCCGTCGGGCGCGAGGTTGCCCTTCAGCACCGCAAGCGCGCCTTCCTTGTAGATCGCGTTCGCCGGCGTGCGGATGACGTCGTCGTTATAAATCTCGGCGCCGGCGACGTTCTCGCCCAGCGTCTTGCCGGTGACGGTCATCGTGTCGAGATGCAGGTGGCCCCGGATCTGCTCCATCAGGCCGGGCAGGCCGCCGGCATAGAAGAAATCCTCCATCAGGTACTTGTCGCCGCTCGGGCGGATGTTGGCGATGACCGGCACCTTGCGGCTGGCGCGCTCGAAATCGTCGAGACCGACATCCTGGCCGGCGCGGCGCGCCATCGCGATCAGATGGATGATGGCGTTGGTCGAGCAGCCCACGGCCATGGCCACGGTGATGGCGTTCAGGAACGCATCCCTGGTCAGGATCTTCTTGGGCGTGAGATCCTCCCACACCATCTCGACGATGCGGCGGCCCGACTCGGCGCTCATGCGGATATGGTTGGCGTCGGCCGCCGGGATCGACGAGGCGCCGGGCAATGTCATGCCCAGCGTCTCGGCCATCGCCATCATGGTGGCGGCCGTGCCCATGGTCATGCAGGTGCCGTAGCTGCGCGCGATGCCGGCCTCGACATCGACCCAATCGTCATCCGAGATCTTGCCGGCGCGGCGTTCGTCCCAGTATTTCCAGGCATCGGAGCCCGAGCCCAGCACCTTGCCCTTCCAGTTGCCGCGCAGCATCGGCCCGGCCGGCAGGTAGATCGCGGGCAGGCCCATGCTGATGGCACCCAGCAGCAGCGCGGGCGTGGTCTTGTCGCAGCCGCCCATCAGCACGACGCCATCGACGGGATGCCCGCGCAACAACTCCTCGGCGTCCATCGCCAGCAGGTTGCGATAGAGCATGGTGGTGGGCTTGAGGAAGCTCTCCGACAGCGACAGCGCCGGCAGCTCCATCGGGAAGCCGCCGGCCTGCAGGACGCCGCGCTTCACGTCGTCGACGCGGCTCTTGAAATGCATGTGGCAGGGCTGGGCGTCCGACCACGTGTTCAGGATGGCGATGACGGGCCGGCCGGCCCATTCTTCCGGCGCGTAGCCCATCTGCATGGCGCGCGAGCGGTGGCCGAAGGCGCGAAGGTCGTCCGGTGCGAACCAGCGCGCGCTGCGCAGCTCAGCAGGTTTCTTTCTCTCGGTGCCGGTCATTGGATCTCCCTCCGGCACCGAGGGAATACGTTAGCGCATCCGGGGTCAAGCTATGTACGGGACGCCTCGACCATCGACGAGGGCTGCAGACGGGCGGCCGCCAGCTTGGCATGGCCGGGCGTGGTGAACTGCACGCCGTCCAGCTCGAAGAACGGCCGAGCGAAGGCATGGAAGCGGAAGGCGTTGCCTTCCTTGAGGACGATGCCCGCGGGCTCGCCCCATACTTCGACGACAAACGGTTCGGGCATAGTGGTCTCCCTGGTCATACCTGAGATGGTGCCACTCCAGCGATCCGGCAATGGTCGTGACGATAAAAGCAGTCATTGGCGAATCTTCCTCGAGACGCAGCAGAGACCGCGCGTGCGGCATCAATATGGCGGGAGTTTTTCTGAATATGTCGTGACGCTCGGCCGCGGAAGAATGTGACAGTTACCTTCAATCTTCCTAGTGTGACTTCAACGTGACCATGACCCTGACACGCTCCGTCTTTCTCGGGACCATCGGCGCTGCCGTGTTGACCGCGGGGCGGAGCGTTGCCCAGACGGCTTCGGGAGCACGCATGCATCAACGCAAGATTCCGTCGAACGGCGAGCTGCTGCCTGTCGTCGGCTGCGGCACCTGGCGAACCTTCGACGTCGGCGCCAAGCCGGCGGATCGCGCGCCGCTGGCCGAGGTTCTACGCGTGCTGTTCGACGCCGGCGGCTCGGCAATCGACACCTCGCCGATGTACGGCGCCGCCGAGGCCGTGGTGGGCGACCTGCTGGCTGCGGCGGGAACGCGCGACAAGGCGTTCCTCGCCACCAAGGTCTGGACCTCCGGCCGCGACAGCGGCATCGCCCAGATGCGCCAGTCGATGCGGCTGCTCAAGACCGATCGCATCGACCTGATGCAGATCCACAATCTCGTCGACTGGCGGGCGCATCTGCCGACCCTGCGCGCCTGGAAGGCCGAGGGACGCATCCGGCTGCTGGGCGTCACCCACTACACGCAAAGCGCCCACGACGAACTCGAGGCGGTGCTGCGCGCCGAGAAGTGGGATTTCGTGCAGCTCAACTATGCGCTCGACGATCG
>Ga0082335_1006673_pt1 | contig 14616 bp, 16 predicted proteins | sample Subgrocontami58m_FD_72375 | JGI IMG/M metagenome (GOLD analysis project Ga0082335, IMG submission 72375) | Subsurface groundwater microbial communities from S. Glens Falls, New York, USA - GMW37 contaminated, 5.8 m (SPADES assembly) (version 2) ...
GCGGGCCACGCGACGGTCTCCTTCTCGAGGTCGGCGAGGAGCGAGTCGGCGATGCGCGACATCTTGGCCTCGGTGTAGCGCATCGCCGCAGGACTATCACCGTCGATGGAGCCGAAGTTGCCCTGCCCCAGGACGAGCGGGTAACGGTAGGAGAACTCCTGGGCCATCTTGGCCATCGAGTCGTAGACGGCGATATCGCCGTGCGGGTGGTACTTACCGAGCACTTCGCCGACCACGGTTGCCGACTTACGGAACTTCACGGTGGGCGTGAGACCCATATCGCGCATCGCGTAGAGGATGCGGCGGTGCACCGGCTTGAGGCCATCGCGCACGTCCGGGAGCGCCCGCGCGGTGATGACCGACATCGCGTAGTCGAGGTACGACGTGCGCATCTCCGCGACGATCGGCTGGTCAATGACGTTCGCGGCGACCGGAGTCGCCGCGCCGTCCTTCTTTGAGTCTTCCTTCCCGCGCGCCATGATGATGTAATTACAAAATTAGAAAGGGATGGTCGTCTGCTCCGCCTGTTTCCGGATGGTCGCCGACGGCGCGTCGACTATCTCAATGTACGCCGGGGTGTTCGGGCTCTGCGAGATTGCCGATGCCGCGCTTACGCCTGCGAGGCCCTGATTCCCCTCCGTGCCGCCCGAGGAACTCACCACGCCCCCCTGCCCCACACTCGACGCGAACGAACTCCCCTGGATGGAGAAAGCCCCAGAGCTCACCGAACCCACGAACCACACGGCCGCGACGAGAGCGGTGATGGCAGCGGCCGAGGCGAATGCAACACGCTTGCGGACGTGGTGCGGTTTCCCCTTTACCCGTTCGATATGATCAAAAATGGTTTTCATAGGATTATGGCGTTACGATAAGTATACTCCCATCCCGGCCGACCAAGTCCTTCCTTTTCAGCGTAAGCTTATCAACTTTTTCGCCGCTGTTCCCCGCCGCCTTCAGGAAGGCCTCAAGCGCTCCGCCAGCTGGCGGACGGCCGCCGATACCCGACCAGTGCATCGGGACGATGACCTTCGGCTCGAGCGAAACGGCGAGCTCGTGCGCCTTGGCCGGCGTCAAGACACCCTCGCCCCCGACCGGCACGAAGAGCACGTCGATATCGTCGATACTCTCGCGCGCCTCCTTGGAGAGCTCGGTGTCGGCAAGCGCACCCAGATGGACGAGCGTCATATCCTCGAGCTCGACGGAATAAATCGTATTGACGGCGTCCTCCTCGCCCTTTTTCAAACCATATTTACTTTTGGAGAGGAACCCTTGGATGACGACACCCTGCCGCTCGTACTCGCCGGGGCCCGTGATAGCGAACGGCTTTTTGTCTCCGTACGTCACTTCCTCGACGCCGTTCATGTCCGGATGGTCGCGCGAGACGAGCGCGATGTCCGCGCCGAAGCGCACTGCCGGAAGAGAAGCGCCTTTGGCGATAGGGTCGAAGACGAGGGTCAGGTCACCGAGGGTGACCTTGAAGCACTGCCCGCCGTGGTGGGTGATGACCATATAATATCTCCATTCTAGCATTTTTTGACTCCATTTGCTATAGTGCTTCCGTTGCGTGTCGGAGAACTAGGGAGGCGTTAACCCTGAAGACCGAAAGGTCTCAGTACCCTTCTCGAAAATCCACACTGCTTTATAATATATGTCTGAAGAGACGAAGAAAGTCTCCGTTCCCTTGCCGACCATACACCTCCCCGAAGGCCACCCGATGGCCGGGCTTATTGACACTATCCCGACACCGCCGTCCGTGGGCGATCTTGTCGAGGGCACCATCATCGCCATCAGTCGCGGCCGCGTCTATATCGACCTGCCTCCCTTTGGCACCGGTCTCATCTACGGCCGCGAATATCTCAACGCCGCTGATGTATTGCGTAAGGCGAATCCGGGCGACATCATCAGCGCCAAGGTCGTCGACCCCGCCGGCCGCGAGGGCTACATCGAGCTCTCGCTGAAGGAGGCACGCCAGGCGGCCATCTGGGGCGAGGCTGAGACGGCCATCCTCTCGCAGACGCCTTACTCGCTTACCGTCGAGGAGGCGAACAAGGGCGGCCTCATACTCTCCTGGCAGGGTATCCAGGGCTTCCTCCCTGCCTCCCAGCTCTCCAAGGAGCACTATCCGCGCGTGCCGGAGGGCGATAAGGACAAGATACTCGGCGAGCTTATGCAGCTTGTCGGCCACCCACTCTCGGTGCGTATCATCACGGCCGATGCGAAGGAGAACAAGCTTATCTTCTCGGAACGCACCGGCAACGAAGCGGAGGAAAAAGCGTCGCTCATCGACAAGTATCAGGTCGGTGACACGGCCTCTGGAGAGGTCACAGGCGTCGTCGACTTCGGTGTCTTCGTGAAGCTCGAGCCCGGGCTCGAGGGCCTCGTGCACATCAGCGAGCTCGACTGGGGCCTCGTCGAGGACCCGCGCACGCTCTTCGCGGTCGGCGACAAGGTACGCGTGAAGGTCATTGAGATAAAGGACGGCAAGATTTCCCTCTCTATCAAAGCGCTGAAGGAGAACCCCTGGCACACCGCCGCCGAGCGCTACTCGAAGGGGATGGAGGTGCCGGGTGTCATCATCAAGTACAACAAGCACGGCGCGCTTGCCTCTATCGAGGAGGGCGTTGCGGGTCTCGTACACGTGAGCGAATTCGAGACGCCGGTACAGCTGCGCGAGACGCTCGAGCTCGGCAAGACGTACCCCTTCACCATCGCGCTCTTCGAGCCGAAGGAGCAGCGCATGACGCTGACTTTTTCTGGAAAGAAAAAGTGAATGTGTGAATTAGGAGTTACGAATTAGGAATTAGGGTTCGAGTAAAAACACTTCCATATATGGAAGTGTTTTTACTTTAGCGGGTGTTGGCGAATTGGGTGGCGGAGGAGAGGCCGGAGGTGGCGAAGAGGCGGATGGCCTCGGCGGCTTTCTTCAGGACTTTTTTTACGGCCGCTTCTTCGCTTGGCTTCCACTTCCCTATCACCTGCTTGATGACTTTTTCTTCGCCCTGCACTTTTTTTGCCTGGTTCTTCTTCCCCATCGCACTGATGCCGATGCGGATGCGTGCGAAGTCCTGGGTCTTGATGCTTCGCATGATGCTCTCGACGCCCTTGTGTCCGCCGCTGCCGCGACCGAACACCATCTTGAGCGTGCCCAAGGGCAGGTCGAGGTCGTCGTGGATGACGAGCAGACTTTTTGCCGCCTTCTGACTCTTCACGAACGCGCTCACGGCTTTGCCGGACGCGTTCATCATCGTCTCCGGTAAAACGAGAGTTGCATTCTCTCCCTCAACCGCACCCTTCGTCACGAGCGCGTTCGCTTTTTTATTGAAAACGAACCCGTCAAAGCCCTCGTTCTTGGCTACGAGCTCCACTGCGCTCCGGCCAGCGTTGTGCCGCGTCTTTTCATACTCTTTTCCTGGGTTCCCGAGCCCAACAATCACAATACTCATCAGCGTATTGTAGCAGAAAATGTACCCAGCACCAACTTTTTTCTGAAAAAGTTGGTGCTGGGCTTGCGCGAAAGCGGTAGGCAAGTACAATGCCCGCATGTCTGACACTTGGAAGGGTCTCTTGAAGGATCTTTTCACGCTCGCGTTCCTTATTGTGGTCGTGGTCATCCCGATCCGCGTGTTCGTCGTGTCGCCCTTCGTCGTCGACGGCGATTCGATGCATCCGACCTTCGAGAACCTCGATTATCTCGTCATCGATGAGATACTCTACCGCTTTATCTCTCCCGCGCGCGGTGACGTCATCGTCTTCCGCTATCCCGGGAACCCCTCCATCTTCTACATCAAGCGCATCATCGGGCTCCCCGGTGAGACCGTATCCATTAACCACGGAGTGGTCACCATCATCGGCGCCGACGGACAGAAACTGCCGCTCGCCGAACCGTACATCGTGAATGAGGACGCGACCTATACCAAAGACGTATCGCTCCTCCCGGGAGAATACTTCGTTATGGGCGATAACCGCCCCAACTCCTCCGATAGTCGCGTGTGGGGACCGCTTCCGAAGAAGGATATCATCGGGCGCGTCGACCTGCGTCTTCTGCCGATCAGGGAGAGCGGCTTCTTCCCCGGAGCGACGAGCTACTCGCTCGCCTCGACAACCGCACTCGCACCATGATGCGCGACACGATACCGGCGGAAGAACTTCTGCATAAGGCACGCGCCGTCGGACAGTATTATGGCTTCACGCCGCTTACCGCGCTTACGGTGAAGAAGCGCGGCGCGGCCCGCGCGAAGCCCGGATACCCGGAGGCGCTTGCCTCGCTTACGCTTGATCCTGCCGCCGAGACCATCGCGAGTTTCCTGAAGCAGTGCCGGAATATCGACTGCGCCCCGACGCCACGCCAGCCGCTGTTCGTCTGGCATACGAACATCGCGCCGGGCCGCCCGGCACAGAAGAAGGCGACGATACAATTCCATGCGCTCGGCTCCGACCGCGCTCTTGCCGACGCCCTCATCATCCGCGCGCTCACGGCGCTCGTGCGCGACCTCTACCACGAAGAGCCGGTGGTCCGCATCAACTCGATGGGCGATAAGGAGACGCGCGCGCGCTACGCGCGCGAACTGGGGAATTTCTTCAAGAAGCGCGCGACCGTGCTCCCCGAAGAATGCGTCACCTGCGCGAAGCAGGACGCCTTCGCGGCCGCTGAGCTCGCCATCCTGCGTGAATGTGCCGACGACCTTCCCGCGCCGACCGAGCATCTCTCGGACGCGAGCCGTAAGCGCTTTGAAGACCTCTTGGAATACCTTGAAATGACGGAGACGCCCTACGAGCTCGCGCGCACTCTTATCAGCCGCGGCAGCATCTGGAACGATACCTGCTTCGAGGTGCTCGCGGGCGGGCGGCGGGTGGCGTGGGGTTCTCGCTACAACGATCTCGCCCGCCACTTCTTCCCCGGTATTCCCATGAGCGCGACCGGTGCCGTGTTCCAGGTAGCGAGCAGTGGTATGGCGACCGCGAAGAAAAAACCGGTGCGACTGCGTTTTTCTTTCGTCCATATCGGCGACGAAGCGAAGCGTCTCTCCATCAAACTCGCCGAAGAATTCAGACACGCCCATGTCTCGCTGACGCAGGACATCGGCGTCGAGTCCTTAACCGAACAGCTCCATCTCGCTGAGCGGCGTGAGAGTCCCTATCTCCTCATTATGGGGCGCAAGGAGGCCTTGGAGAACACGGCCATCCTGCGCAACCGCAAGACACAGGAGGAGACCATTCTCCCCATCCTCGGCCTCGCCGACCGCCTGAAGACGTTTGTATAAACGGGTTCTATTCCGTGCCCGTGTGTGTTATGCTCGCGGCGGGTTATCTAGTTCGTTTACCACGAGAGAGGAGACGCAGATGTCATTACCGTCAGAAAATACATTCGTCTCGCAGAAGGGGCGTATCGAGCTGTTGATGGAGCAAGGCATCGATCTCGTCCAGCGGAAGATGATCATCGGCATCCCCTATCTCGAAAGCAACACCGATGGATTCGTCGAATTCCCCTTGGCCGCCAATTTCTTCACCGGACTGCACGCGCTCGAACACCTGTACGAGGCCGAGGACGGCGAGCCAGAAGTGGAGGATATCGAGATCGAGCTCATGAATTACGGCGGGGACTTGATGCTGTCACTCGCCATCTATGATCGACTGCTGCGGGTATCAGTACCGGTCAACATGTATGTCTACGGCCCCTGCGAGAGCGGCGGCAGCCTCATACTGCAGGCGGCCGCCAAGCGGTACATCTCCCCGAACGCAACGATGATGCTGCATTACGGATACACGGGGGACGAAGGAACTTCCGACCCGAAACGCGTTGAGGAGTTGATGCGATACCACCTGCAGCTCATGGATAGGTTGGTGAGTATCTATTACTCGCGCTGCAATCACAAACTCCTGACAATGAAACGGCTTCGAGACGATGTCATGCGGATCGAGAGTTTTTTCGACGCGAAGACGTGCGTCAAGTTGGGACTCGCAGACGAGATTATCGAACCCGTCGTCAAGTTCAAACGGTAATGGGAACGCCCGGCGCGTAACGCGCCGGGCGATTGTTTTTGTTTCCTGCGTATGGTACAGTCTCTCAATCATGACAGCAGACACACGAGTCGAGGTACGACGCGGGAAGAACGAGAGTTCGACCGCGCTTATCCGCCGCTTCACCCGCCGAGCGCAGGGGCTCGGTCTCGTGCGCGAGATGCGCGACCGCCGCTACTTCGAGCGCACGCGGTCAAAAAACGTCGGCCACAAGCGCGCCCTCATTTCCAAAGTCCGTCGCGAGACCTACAACGAGCTCGTGAAGCTCGGCAAGATAGACCCGGCTGCGAAGAAGGTGCGTAAGGGCGGCAAGCGCTAAGGATGGCGGGTGTTTCAATACGGAACCTGACGCGGTCCGCCAAGGGCGCGCCGCGTTCTGTCTTTTCTGTGATCGCGGCCGATGTGCTCCCTCGCTTTGATATCTCGCTTGTCTTTGTCGGCGCGACCAAGGCGCGCGCGCTGAACAAGCAACTGCGCAAGAAAGATTACGTCCCAAACGTTCTCTCCTACTCTCTCGGGAAGCGGAGCGGCGAGGTCATCATATGTCTCAGTGAAGCAAGAAAGCAGGCGACCGATTTTTCTATGAGCGAACGGGACTTCGTCCTCTACCTCTTTATCCACGGGTTACTACATATAAAAGGATGGGCGCATAGTGCTAGGATGGAGCGATGGGAACGAACACTCCTGGCGACTTATGGCGCGACGCATAGCCGCCGGCATCGACATCGGCACCTACCAAGTCAAGATGGTAGTCGTCGAGGAACTCTCCGATAAACGCAGCGGGCGCCAGCTGCGTATCCTCGGCACCGGTCTCGCTGAATCAAAAGGGCTACGGCACGGTTACATCGTCAATAAAGAAGAGGTCACCGCGAGCATCCTGAAGGCGAAGCGGGAGGCAGAGGCGGTGGCCCGCGTGCCGATACGCGCCGCCTTCCTTGCCGTCGGCGGCATCTCGCTCGACGAGGCACGCGCGACCGGCTCCACCATCATCTCCCGCGCCGACCAGGAGATAACCCTGCTCGACCTCGAGAAGGCGGGGAAGGCAGCACGGGAGGCGGCGGCGCCCGGCTTCCTCAATCGGCATATCCTGCACAGCATCCCGCTCGAATATCGTATCGACGGCACGAAAGTGCTTGGCGACCCGCTCGGTATGAAGGGCGTCCGTATTGAGGTCGACTACCTCTTCGTCACCTGCCTCGCCCAACACGAGGACGCGCTCGCAAAGGCGGTCGAGGACGCAGACATTGAGGTCATCGACCAGATGGCTTCCCCGCTCGCGGGCTCGTACGTCCTCCTCGAGGGGGACCAGAAGATGAAGGGGTGTGTGCTCGCGAACATTGGAGCGGAAACTATTTCCATCGTCGTCTACGACGAGGGCATCCCCGTGTCGGTCAAAGTGTTCCCGATGGGCTCAAGCCACATCACCGACGACATCGCGCTCGGATTTCGAATTTCGCTCGAGGAAGCTGAACGCGTGAAGCTCGGACGCTTGTCGGGAGCAATGTATTCGCGCAAGAAAGTTGACGACCTTATCGCGAGCCGCTTGAGTACGATGTTCGCGCTTATCGACAAGCACCTCAAATCGCTCGGACGTCGCGGGCCCCTGCCCGCCGGCATCATCATCTCGGGTGGCGGCGCGGGCATCGGCTCCATCAGTGACATCGCGCGAGGGTCCCTGAAGCTCCCCGCGCGCCTCGCGGAATTCCGCATCCCGTCCGATGCGAAGATACGCGATGCGACCTGGGCCGTCTCTTACGGCCTCGCGCTCTGGGGCCTCACCGGCGACACGTCGGTCCCTAAGAAGAACCTCAGCGCCGTCTTCGGGAAATTCTTGCAGCAATTTTTGCCCTGAACAACGAGTCGTATCAGTAGATTGTCAATATTTGCATACGGGAACGGAGTGCTATGATGGCCCCACTAGCATAGCAATATATTTATATGTCCAAACGCGTTGAACCCGAGGTCGAGACATTCGCACGAATTCGCGTGGTCGGCGTGGGCGGTTCCGGTAAGAATGCGATTAACCACATGATCAACTCGAAGGTGCGCGGCGTCGAGTTCATCGCCGTCAACTCCGATGCGCAGGACCTCCATCGCTCGCTCAGTAAGCGGAAGATTCACATCGGTAAGAATCTTACGCGCGGACTCGGCACCGGCATGAATCCGGAACTCGGCAAGCGCGCCGCAGAAGAGACACGCCAGGAGGTGCAGGAGGCGCTCTCGGGGAGCGACATGGTCTTCATCACCTGCGGTATGGGCGGCGGCACCGGCACGGGCGCCGCACCCATCGTCGCGAAGATCGCGAAGGAGATCGGCGCGCTCGTCATCGCGGTCGTGACCAAGCCGTTCTCATTCGAAGGAGCACAGCGTAAGGAGATTGCCGAGCGCGGCCTCGCCGAACTGAAAAAGGAGGTCGATGCCTTCATCGTCATCCCGAACGACAAGCTCCTCTCCATCGTCGGTAAGGAGACCTCGGCCAAGAGCGCGTTCGCGCTCTGCGACGAGATCCTGCGCCAGGCGGTGGAGGGCGTCTCCGACATCATCACGACGCCGGGCGATATCAATACCGACTTCAACGACATCAAGGCGATTATGGAGGGGGCCGGCCCCGCGCTTATGGGCATCGGCGTCGCCGAGGGCGACGAGCGCGCCCACGATGCCGCCCAAATGGCGGTCAACTCGCCGCTCCTCGATGTCTCTATCAGCGGAGCCAAGGGCATCCTCTTCGTCGTTGCCGGTTCGGACGACCTCGGCATCATGGAGGTGCAGGAAGCGGCAAAGGTCATCAACGAATCCGTCGATAAGAATGCGAAAGTCATCTTCGGCATTATGAAGGACGAGAAGCTGAAGAAGGGCCAGCTGCGCATCATCGTCATTGCGACCGGCTTCCCCGAAAGCGCGGCGCACGCCTCCCACGGCGGGCCCGAACGCTCTCTCTTCGCCATGCCCCTCGAGCGACGCGAGGAAGAACGCGGCAAGATTTATCATGAGGTTCTGAAGCGTGAAGAGAAGCAGACGGATGAGAAAGGCAAGAAGCGCCCGGTAGAAGAGATGCCCGTGGCACCCGCCGAAAAAGAAGAGCCCATTGTGACCGCGACGCCCCACAAGCGCGAGAGCATTCCTCCCGTTCCCGAAGACGACGAAACCTGGGGTGCCATCCCGGCATTCCTCCGCCGACACAAGAAATAGAGGGGAATTTTGTGAATGAACGCGGCGCCTCCGGCGCCGCGTTCTGTTATACTGCTCCCATGTACGACCTTATTATTATCGGCGGCGGGCCGGCAGGGGTGGCGGCCGCCGTGTATGCCGCACGCAAGCATCTGAAGACCGTTCTTGTTGCAGAAGAGATTGGCGGGCAGTCGACCGTGTCGGAGGGTATCGAGAATTGGATCGGCGCACCGAAGATTCACGGTCAGGAACTCGCGAAACTCTTCAAGGAACACCTGAACGCGGTGAAGGGCGAGTTCTTGGAACTCGCCACCGGCGAGCGTGTCGTGTCGCTCGAGAAGACGCGCGACGGAACATTCGCTGCTAAGACACGGGGCGGGAAGGCGTATGCCGCCCGTGCGGTCCTCGTGGTCTCGGGCGCCGGACGGCGCAAGCTGGACATCCCCGGCGCGGACAAGTTCGAGAACAAGGGCGTCACCTATTGCGCCTCCTGCGACGGGCCGCTCTTCGCCGGGATGGATGTCGCGGTCGTAGGCGGCGGCAACGCCGGCTTCGAGACCGCGCTCCAGCTCCTCGCGTATGCGAAGTCCGTCACGCTCATCCACCGGCATGCCGAGTTCAAGGCCGACCCGATCACGGTCGAGAAGGCGGCCGCGCACCAAAACATCTGCATCATCAAGCATGCGGAGCCCGTCGAGGTCGTGGGTCCGCCAGCTGGCGGATTCGTGACCGGCCTGAGGTACGTGGACAAGGATTCGGGGGAAACGAAAGAAATCCCTGTTTCCGGCATCTTCGTCGAGGTTGGCGTGATGCCGAATACCGGTTTCGTCGAGGGCCTCGTCACGCTCGATTCCATCAAACGCATCAAAGTCGACCCCCACAATCAACGTACGAGCGTGCCGGGCATCTGGGCTGCGGGCGACTGCACCGACGAGCTGTATCACCAGAACAACATCGCCGCCGGTGACGGCGTGAAAGCGCTCGAAGATATTTATATTTGGCTCAAGATGCAATAAGTGTCCGTATGTCCCACACGCCGCGCATCTCCATCATTATTCCCACACTGCAGGAAGAGCAATTTCTCGAACGGACGCTTGAGAATCTGAAGAGTCTGCAACTCCCCCATCAAATCATCATCACCGACGGCGGGAGCAAGGACCGCACGCTCGACATCGCCCGCCGCTACACCGACCACATCGTCGTCTGGACCCACCCGAAGCGGCAAACGTTCGGACAGGCGAAGAACGCCGGTGCCGCGCTCGCAACCGGAGAATTCCTCGTCTTCATCGACGCCGATGTTCTCATCCCTTCCCCGCAATCTTTTTTTGAAGAAGTGCTGGGTGTATTCGACCGTAATAAGAAACTGTTGGCCCTTACCGTGCCCTTGAAGCCGTGGCCCGAGAATCACTCGTGGGTGGACGCGTTCTTCTGTGCGCCGCTCAACTGGTTTTATATCATCTCGAATAACGTATTCCATTCCGGCAACGCTTCCGGCGAATTCCAGATGATACATCGGGAGTCTTTCAGGAGGATAGGCGGCTACCACGAGCATCTCGCCGCCGGTGAAGACAACGAAGTGTTCCGTCAGATTGCCGTTCATGGCCGGACGCTCTCCTACTGGAGACTCTGCGTTCGACACTCGCTGCGGCGGCCGCACAAGCTCGGCTGGTTACGCACCTATTTCATCTGGATCAAAAACGGTCTCTCCGTCGCCCTGCGCGGCCGGGCCGCGTACGAGGAGTGGTCGGTAGTGCGCTAAAAACTTGACTTTTTATAATGACTGTGCTATTCTTTAGTTAGATTTTTTGGATTTTGTCAGTATCCGCCGCGCACGCGGTACAACTATGAAAGGAGGCTCCGATGAAGATCGGCCTCGGTATCATCGCCGGCAGCATGCTGTTGGTGGCGCTGATGGGACTGACGTCCTATCGGAACGGAACATTCTTCCCGAGCCAGGTCATCGCCCGCTTCGGCAAACCGGGTGTTTCCTTCTTCGCCCATGGCGGGATGTATGGGGATTTCTTTCTCCTGCCGACGCTCTTCGCCGTCATCATCGTGCTGTATGGCGCCGCGTGGAGTGCGGAACAAATCCGGCAAATGCTGCTCATCGGTATCGCAATCACAGCGGCCAACCAGCTGCTGTGCAATCAGTCGCCGGTGCCGGATGTACTCGGATGGCAGGGGGAGAAATTTTCAGCAACCATCGCTCTGCACTTCGTGTACATGAGCATCTATGTCGCGCTTGCCGGGCTGTTCTTCTGCTACACGCCAGGCGTATCCGAGAAGGCGGCCGCAGTGGTGGCCACCATCCTCGGTATCCACATGGCCTTCGGAACGCATGTTCCGCTCGGCATGCTCAACCGCTTCATGCACTGGGAATGGTGCCAGGACTTCCTCGGCAGCCCGGTACTGCCCTACTTATCGGCTGTGATCTGGCTCGCACTATCCGCACTCGCCTGGATAGCGGCCGGATGGCACGCAGGGTTGATAGTAGGAGGCGTTGGTTCCGGGCTCGGTCTCCTGGTGTTGCTCTTCGCCCGGACGGTCCTGCCGACCAAAGTCTACGGGTAGCTCTTCTCCCGGCCCATCGCGCTTCGCGCGATGGGCCGTTTGTTTTTGTACACCATCCTAACGAATAAAGACGAGATGTTTGATGAAGGCTTCGGCCGAACGTTCCCAGGAATACAGTTGCGCCTTCGCGCGGCAGTCCGCCGGCGAGAGTTCGAGACAGTTGAGCGCGGCCTCGCGCAGGTCGTCGCTCAAGTAACCGTCCTTCCCATTTGTGATGATGTCGCGCGGGCCCATCACATTGTGTGCGGCGACCGGGATGCCGCAGGCGAGCGCCTCGAGCGTGACGAGGCCGAACGTCTCTGTGCGTGAAGGAAAGACGAACACGTCGCACCCCGACAACCGCTCGACCATTTCTTTTCCCACTTTGTATCTGCCGAGAAAGTGCGCTTCCGGATATTTCTTTTTCAACGTTTCGAAGAGAGGCCCGTCCCCCATCACGACTTTCGTTCCGGGTAGTTGGAGTCGTAGGAATTCTTCCGGACTTTTCTCGACTGCAAGCCGGCCGAAATAGACGAACACCGGTTTGGGATACGGCGATACCGACGACTCGTTACTTCGTTTAAAAAGCTCGGTGTCGACACCGAGCGGGACGACGACGATATTCTTAAAACCGGTCGATTCCAGTTCCCTCTTGAGACTATGGGTTGAAACGAACGTACGAACCCCGGCGGAATGAAAACGTCGCAACAGAGCATATACAGGCCGCAGGAACCCGCGCAGGTATGCCTTCACGTACAACTGCAGGTGGGTGTGGTACCACGTCGTGAAGGGTATCCCCCGCTGCATACACACCGAGCGCGCCGCCCATCCGAGCGGCCCCTCGACCATGATATGCACCGCGTCCGGTCGCATCCCCTCGATCATTTTTGCGATGCGGCGGCGCGGGAAGAGTGCGAGACGGATTTCTGGATACAGCGGGAGCGGGATGGTCCTGAATTGTTTCGGTTCGATGACAACAACTTCGTACCCGCGCGCGGCAAGGTACATCATATGGGCATTCTGCACCGTGACCACGCCATTTCTCTGCGGCGCCCACGCGTCCGTCACGAGCAATATCTTTTTCATAGAACCGCTTCCCTGTCGGCGGGCATCTTCTCTATCTCCTCATCTTTTTTGAGGAATTTCTTACGCATATACCAGGTGAAGATGTAGTAGCCCGAGATGGCGATGGCGGCGAAGGCGATGACATACTGCACGTTCTCGATGATTTGCACGATGTTTCCTCCGAGACTCGCGCCCAAGAAGTAGCCGAGGAGAAGGAGCGTGCCGTACTGGAGCACCGCGACGATGCTGCCGTATTTGAAAAAGATGCCGAGCGGCATCCTGACCGTTCCGGCGACGACGATGAAAGCGGAGGCGATGCCGTAGGAGAGCTTGCCGATGAACATCGTCCAGAAGGGCTTCTTTTCCCAGAGAACGCGCACCTGCTCCAGGTGGTCTGGCGTGATGCCGATCTTGACGAGCATGCGCCGCACGAACGCGGTACGGGCGCCGAAATGGCCGATGGCGTAGTACACGCCGTCAAGCCCGACATCACGAACGAAGAAAAGTATCGCGAGGAAATACACATTGAAGTAGCCGACTGCGGCGAGCGTCCCGGCGACGAAGGCGACCACCGGTCCCTCGATGAGCGACAGCGGTATCAGTATCCAGTAGCGATACTGCAGGATGGTTTCGGTGATGAAGTCGACCGACATGGTGTGTATACAGTATACGATTTTTTGTTATGCTTCGGCGAGAGTTACCAGAGGAGGAACCCCTTATGCAGTTCTTTTCAGGAATGTTTCAGCCGTCCTGGTGGGGCTATGCGGTGTACGTGCTGGTGATGACCCATATCACGATTGCGGCGGTCACGCTCTACCTCCACCGGCACAGCGCGCACCGCGCGCTTGAGTTCCATCCGGTCGTCAGCCACTTCTTCCGCTTCTGGCTGTGGCTCACGACCGGGATGCGAACGAAGGAGTGGACCGCAGTCCACCGTAAGCATCATGCGCGCGTAGAAACTCCGGAGGACCCTCACAGCCCGCAGATAGTCGGGATATGGAAGGTGCTCTTTTCGGGTACGGAGCTCTACAAGAAGGAGGCGGCAAACGCCGACACGCTACGGAGATTCGGTGAAGGCACCCCGGATGATTGGCTCGAGCGGAGGCTCTACACGCCGCACAACATGTTCGGCCTCGGCATCATGCTCGTCATCGACGTCGTTCTCTTCGGCGCGATCGGTGTGACCGTCTGGGCGGTACAGATGGTGTGGATACCGTTCTTCGCGGCCGGCGTCATCAACGGCGTCGGTCACTACTGGGGCTATCGCAATTTCGACACCCCCGATGCCAGCCGCAACATCGTGCCCTGGGGCATCCTTATCGGCGGCGAAGAGCTGCACAACAACCACCACGCGTATCCGACATCAGCGCGGTTGTCCAAGGAATGGTGGGAGTTCGATATCGGGTGGCTCTACATCCGCATTCTCACCGTGCTCGGTTTCGCACGAGTGAAGCGGTCCGTGTGATGTCACGCAGCCGCACCGCATATGCCGGGACGCTCCGTCCCGGCATTTTTTCACAATGATGAACTGGTGATATGATGGCCCAATGAATCGCACGTTGGTCTTTGGCGTTCTCTTTCTTATGCTTCTGCCTTGCTCTGCGAAGGCGGCCCCGACGCCTTTCGAGGTTTCCGGGTGGATACCGTATTGGCGAGCGTCTGCAGGGTCTATCGATGCGATGTCGCATCTGGGACATTTCACTTCACTGATGCCGTTCGGCTACATCGTCCAGAACGACGGCTCCCTCCACGACGCATTTGGCTTCGACGACCCCTCGGCTACCTCGACTGCGAACCTGCTTATCGCTACCGCGC
>Ga0082335_1006675_pt1 | contig 14611 bp, 12 predicted proteins | sample Subgrocontami58m_FD_72375 | JGI IMG/M metagenome (GOLD analysis project Ga0082335, IMG submission 72375) | Subsurface groundwater microbial communities from S. Glens Falls, New York, USA - GMW37 contaminated, 5.8 m (SPADES assembly) (version 2) ...
TTCTGCCCGATCTCAATTGGCGTTAGCGCCCACAATAAAAACGCAGTCGCTTGCAGAAAATAACCGATGCCCCACAACCCCGGACGTTGCGCCGCCAACTCCAGCGTAGACTTGATACTGATATTGAGTGTGATGCCGGCGTTGAACCACAAGATGTATGAAGCGATGTAAGCAATCGCGGCGAGAATGGAAGAGAAGAAAACAATACGGGAGAAGTGTAAGTTAGAGAACATGCGGCGATTATAGCAAATAGCGAATACGTCACTCTCGATAGTGGCAGCCCGAACTTGTTTTGTTTGCCCATGCGGCAGCGGCAACGATCACCGCGCTCCGCACCGCGTTGCGTAAACCGATCAATTCATCGGTCACACGACTGGTGCGATAGAACTGCTCGATCTCCGTTTCGAGATGACGCAACTCGCGCAAGGCGCGCTCCAAGCGCGGAGTCGTCCGCACCAGACCCACATAATTCCACATCATCGTTTGAATCATGGTCATGTCTTGCTGGATGAGCGCGGGATCGGGCGGTTTGAGTCCATCGTCGCGCCACTGTGGGATGTCGTCCGCATCTGGCGCAGATTCATTATTCCGATCATTAATGATATGAGTCGCGGCACGCTCTCCCCACACCAAACCTTCCAGCAATGAAGTGCTGGCGAGCCGATTCGCGCCATGCAGCCCGGTGCAGGACACTTCACCCACTGCATACAAATGTTGAACCGTCGTCTGACCCCACTCATCGACCCACACTCCGCCGCAGGAGTAATGCGCGCCCGGTGCAACAGGAACTAAATCGTGCGTGGCATCTACGCCGTACTCTAAACATGATTTGTAAATATTAGGGAAATGTTCACGGATGCGATGTTCCGTAATATAAGATTGCAGATCGAGATACACGTGTGGCACACCCTGCGTTAACATTTCGTGATGAATGCTGCGCGCCACCACATCACGCGGCGCAAGGTCTTTCCATTGCGGATCGTAATTTTGCATGAACGGTTCGCCGTCGGCGTGAACCAAACGCGCGCCGTCGCCGCGCACCGCTTCGGAGATCAAAAAACGCGGAGCGTTGCGATGATAAAACGTCGTCGGATGAAATTGAATAAACTCGGTGTTGATCACCCGTGCCCCAGCGCGATAGGCCATTGCCAAGCCATCGCCGCGCGACCCAATGGGGTTCGTGGTGTGCAAAAAAATTTGTCCCAGCCCACCTGTCGCCAAAATGGTGCGCTTTGCTAAAATTCGTGTCACCCGATCCCCGGTTTGATTTAGCGCATAAACCCCTACACAGGATAAAGGTTCATACACTGTGAGGCGGCGGCGCGAGTGGTGATCGGGGGTGAGCAGATCAACGGCGGTGCAACCGTTGAGGAAAGTGATGTTGGGATGCGACTTCAGCGCGCGCAAGAGTCCATTTTGAATCGCATTGCCCGTGGCGTCCGCCGCATGAATGATACGCGGTTGCGAGTGACCGCCTTCCAGGGCGAGCGATAATTCGCCTTCGGGGGTGTGATCAAATCGCACACCGCATTTTTCGATCAAGATTTTTATGACGAGTTCGGGTCCCTCTTCTGAAAGAATTTCTACGGCGCGGGGATTACTATGCCCCGCCCCGGCGCGATGAATATCTTCAGCTAACAAAGCGGGGGCATCGTCTTTGCCGCGATAGATGATGCCGCCTTGCGCCCAATCGGTGTTGGTGTCTTGCGGGTTTGAGGCGCGGGTGATCAATAGAACTTGCTTTCCTGCTTCGGCAAGTTTTAACGCTGCCGTGCCGCCGGCGATGCCGCAGCCAATAATCAAGACGTCGGTTTGGATCATCAATCCTTGCTCCCGCTCGCGCCAATAGCAATCATGCGCTCAACTGATTTAAGGGCGCGCACACGAATCTCTTCGGGGATTTCGATAACATACTGCGTATTCTGCAATGCCTTGAGCGTATCTTCCAGGGTGATCTCGTTCATGTGCGGGCAACGCACGCTGCACAAGCGCAGCATCTCTTTATCCGGATTCGCGCCAGCGATGTTGTCGCCCATCGAACACTCGGTAAGCAGAAGATAACGCGGCGCGGCAGTTTGCTCGACATATTTCATCATGGCGGTGGTGCTCCCGGAGAAGTCAGAGGCGGCAACCACTTCGGGGCTGCATTCGGGGTGCGACAGAATAACCACATCCGGAAATTGCGCCCGCACGTTTTGAATATCTTCAACGGTGAACTTCTCGTGCACTTCACAACGCCCGTGCCAGCCGATCAGGTCGTACTTTAGTTCAGTATCCGCCTTTGGATTTTTTGTCGGAAAGATGATCGTCTTGCCTGTCTCACGCGCCACGTTACGCGCCAAGTATTCATCGGGCAAAAAGATAATGTGATCGGTCTTCAGCGAGTTCACGACGGCAACCGCATTGGACGAGGTGCAACAAATATCCGTCTCCGCTTTCACATCGGCGTACGTGTTGACGTAGGTGACAACGGGGACGCCGGGATATTTCGCTTTGAGCTGGCGCACATCTTCGGCTGTGATGCTGGAGGCGAGTGAACAGCCGGCTTTCTTCGCCGGGATCAGCACCGTCTTGCTCGGATTAAGAATCTTCGCCGTCTCTGCCATGAAGCGCACGCCGCAGAAAATAATGATGTCCTTCTCCGTCGTCGCTGCCTTGCGACTCAGTTCAAGCGAGTCGCCGATGTAATCCGGGATCGAATGGAACAGCACCGGCTCCATGTAGTTGTGTCCCAAGATCACTGCGTTGCGTTCTTGTTTGAGTCGGTTGATCTCGGCGGCGATCTCCGATTTGTAATGCAGTTCAACATCCGGCACAACATCATGCAGTTTCGTCTTAAGGGCGGCATACATTTCTTTGGGTGAGGTGATGGAGGAAGTTTGATTGGACATAGATTATTTTGTATTCAACCATAAACTGATGTCAAGCGCTTTAACCGAATGCGTGAGCGCTCCCGATGAAATAAAGTCTACGCCTGTTGCGGCGATGTCGGCAACAGTTTCAAGAGTCACATTGCCCGAGGCTTCAAGTGGCACACGTCTCGCCGCGATCTCAACCGCTTGCCTCATTTGATCAAGGCTCATATTGTCTAATAAGATTCTATCAACATTGAGAGGAAGTGTTTGACGAAGTTCGTCTAGATCACGGACTTCAACTTCGATAGAGAGTCCTCGGGGGTCGCCGTCACGCACCCGTTTAACCGCCTCGGGGATGCTCCCGCCCACTGCCGCGATGTGATTGTTTTTAATCAATACCATATCGAACAACCCCACACGATGATTCTGCCCTCCGCCCAACCGCACGGCAAGTTTATCTAGCAACCGTAATCCCGGCGCGGTCTTGCGAGTGTCGAGGATGACAGCGCGCGTGCCGCGCACCGCTTCAACATAGCGGCGCGTCAGCGTGGCAATGCCCGACATCCGTTGAAGCAAGTTGAGAGCGGTGCGTTCGCCGCTGAGGAGTGCCCGCCCCGATCCTTCAAGGGTGGCGATTGTTTGTTTCGCCTCGACCGTGTCACCGTCGGCGACGGCATATTTCATCTGCACCCGATCATCCAATAAGATGAAGGAGAGCCGCGCCACATCTAATCCGGCGATCACCCCCGATTGTTTGGTAATAAATTTTCCATCCAGCCACAAGTCGGGCGGCACAGTGCAAAGCGTCGTCACATCGCCGTCGCCAATGTCTTCGTCTAGCGCACGACGGACAAGAGAGGTGAGCTCGGAAGGAAGTGTGGGCAGCATGGATTATAGAGGTGCATCGGGTCCGGCGCTCAGCTCTTTCATCTCGCCAACAGTCATAAAGATCACCCGTTCGGCGATGTTGACGGCTCGATCACCGATGCGTTCTAAATTGTGCGAGACAAAGATGAGAAATAGGGCGCGCGAGGTCGTCGAGGGATCTTCGATCATGAACGACAATAACTCACGGAAAATCTGTTGATGAAAATCGTCGATGACGTCATCCATCGTTGCCATCGCTTTTGCCGTTTCGACATCATGCTGTACATAAGCATCTAATACTTTGCGCGTCATCGTGCGGCATGCTTCTGCCATGCGCGGGATGTCGATCAACGGCTTCACCAATGGTTCGTCGCCCATCCTGATGACGATCTTGGCGACACCTGCCGCGTGGTCGGCCATTCGCTCCAGATCGCTGACGATGTTCATGGCGGCGACCACCACGCGCAAATCGGTCGCCATCGGTTGTTGGGTGGCGATAACGTCGAGACATTGTTCTTCAATTTGAAAGCGCAACTTGTTAACAGTCGCGTCGTCATTTACTACCTGCCGCGCCAGTGAAGCATTGCGACTTACCAAAGACTCCAGCGCGAGTTTAATCGCCGCGTCGAGCAAACTGCCCATACGTAAAACATTGTCTTGTATCTCGCGTAGTTCACGGTCAAGTGTAGCGCGGTTATTCGTTGTCATGGTATTGATCCTTTGCAAAATGTTTTCTCAAATCGTATTGCGTATTGCGTATTCCGTTTCACTCACGCAATACGCAATACGTATTACGCCTCACTCGTCACGTATCACTCCTCACCCAAACCTTCCCGTCACATAATCTTCTGTGCGCTTGTCTTTGGGTCGGGTGAAGATCAGGTGTGTGTCGCCCACTTCGATCACCGTCCCCGATTTGCGATCGTCGGTCAACATCATCATCGCCGTGGTGTCCGAAACGCGCGCCGCTTGTTGCATGTTGTGGGTGACAATAACTATCGTATACCGTTCTTTGAGTTCGCGCATAAGTTCTTCGATCTTAAGAGTCGCGATCGGATCAAGCGCCGAGCATGGCTCGTCCATCAAGATCACTTCCGGTGTTACCGCCAACGCCCGCGCAATGCACAACCGTTGTTGCTGCCCACCCGAGAGCGACAGCCCGCTCTTCTGCAATTTATCTTTTACATCTTCCCACAACGCCGCGCCGCGCAAACAGTTTTCTACCCACTCATCCATGTTCTCCTTGTAATTGTTGATGCGCGCGCCCCAGGCAACATTTTCGTAAATCGTTTTAGGAAAAGGATTCGGTTTTTGGAAGACCATGCCGATACGTTTGCGGACTTCCACCGCGTCAACGTCCGCCGCGTACAGGTTTTGATCGTTCATCAACACTTCGCCTTCGGCGCGGCAGGTCGGCACGAAGTCGTTCATGCGGTTGAAGGCGCGCAGTACCGTGCTTTTGCCACAGCCCGAGGGACCGATGATCGCCGTGATCTTGTTGCGTTCAATTTTTAAATTCACATCGGCGACGGCTTTGTGCGTGCCGTAGTAGATGTTTAGGTTTCGAGATTCGAGGACATATTGTTGAGTCATTTTGTGCTAAACCTGTTTCGTAACATGATTGCCGCCGCATTCAGCGACAACAACAACCCCAGCAAGACCATAATCGCCGCCGCGGCGAGATGACGGTATTCATCTTGGGGCTGCTGCACGTAGTTGTAAATTTGAATCGGCAACACCGTGAACTTGGCAAAGATGCTGTCGGGGTCAAAGGCGATAAAGGTTGAAGCGCCGATGACGATCAACGGGGCGGTCTCGCCGATAGCGCGAGAGATCGCTAAAATGGTGCCGGTCAAAATTCCGGGTAACGCGTTCGGCAACACATGATGCCAGATCGTCTGCCACTTCGTTGCGCCCAATCCGTAGCTGGCTTGCCGCAGAGTGGTTGGCACGGCGCGGATCGCTTCTTGGGCGTTGATGATGATGATCGGTAAAATTAATAGTGCCATCGTGGCTGAAGCTGAGAGGATGGTGCGTCCGTTCGAGTCGGCGACACCGAAGATCGCTCCACTGGTGAGCGGGGCTAACATCCGCACGAAGATCGCTAAACCCAACATGCCGTACACAATCGAAGGCACGCCCGCTAGATTGTCAATGTTCGTTTGAATGATTTGATTGAAGCGACTCCGACTGGCATACTCTTCAAGATAAATTGCCGCGCCCAAACCGATGGGGAAAGCGATGAGGATCGTCAGCAAAATGACGGACAGCGAACCGAAGATCGCCGTGCGGATGCCGGTGGTGACGACGTCACTGGACATAGAGAGGGTGAGGAAGTCCGGGCTAACCCACGAGCGAAATTCCAGCCGAGCAGATAGATAATCGCGCGCGGCTTCGGCTTGAATTTGATCGCGGCGCAAGATCGAATCGCTGAGCGACCACGTTTGCACAATCGATTCTTCCAGCACTTGCTCGCGCACAAATTTATTTAGATCGGCGGACGAGCGTGAGGCAAAGGGTTGTTCGTTGTCTTCACGGCGAAAAGAATTTTTAGTTAGATTCCGTTTGATCAGGTCAATCAATTCTTCATTCGAGAGTTGATCGAGTGGTCGCGCCGAGATGAGCGCGGGATCGATGCTGGGTTGGATCGCCACGGTACCGAATGCCTGATCGGCGACATTGTAGAGCATGAGCATCAAACTCAGCACGCCTATGCCTGTCGCGATGAAGAAGAGAAACTGCCCCAAAGAACTGAGGCGATGGCGGTTTATTTTATTCATACACTTCTCTAAACCTTGCCACCATGATTCGGCTGACAATATTAAGCCCGAAGGTGATCAAGAATAACATCAAGCCTACCGCAAAAATGCTTTGATATTGCAGTGAGGCGTAACTCACATCGCCGCTGGTGATGCGGGCGATGTAGCCGGTCATGGTCTCGGCGGCTTGAAATGGATTGAAGGTGAACGATGAACCCGACCCGGCGGCGATGGCGACGATCATCGTCTCGCCCACCGCGCGCGACACGCCGAGAATAAACGCGGCGGCGATGCCGGACAAGGCGGCTGGCACCACAATTTGAGTTGCCACTTCTAAACGGGTCGCGCTCAAAGCAAACGCGGCTTCACGCAAGTCACGCGGCACGGCGTGCAGGGCATCTTCGCTCATTGAGCACACCAGCGGCAAGATCATAATGCCCATAACTAAACCGGCAGATGCCATGTTATATATTTCAACCGTCTCGTTGCCCAAAATGTTGCGCAAAATCGGCGTGACGAAGGTCAGGGCGAAGTAACCGTAGACCACCGTTGGCACGCCCGCCAGAATTTCGAGGGTGGGTTTGAGGATGGCTCGCGCGCGCGGTGAAGCATATTCGCTCAAATAGATCGCCGCGCCCAAGCCCAGTGGCATGGCGACGATCATCGCCAGCGCACTCGTGATCAACGTGGCGTTCACCAAGGACCAAATACCGAACTTATCAATTTCCGGCTGCCATTCAAGCGTGGTCAAAAAATTTATCAACGAGACTTGCGGGTTGGTGAAAAACGAAAACGACTCTTGCGCCAGAACATAGACAATGCCCAGAGTCGTGAAGATGGAGAGTATGCCGCAGGCGAAGAGTAACGATTGAATGATCGTTTCGCTAGGGCGCGGACGATGATGAAAAGAGGGGGATGGTTTAGGATGATTGACGGTCTCAGGTCTCATAGCGAGTTTATTGACGTTATTGCAAGTAACCAATCATTGGCAGACCGACGCGGTTCGCTTCGCGAAACCGCGTCGGTCTTAATGAGGCTAAGGTGTAGTCCCCATCACATTCTCAAATAACTCATTCGCCTTCTTTTTAATTTCCGTTGTCGGCGGGAAGTAACCGGCTTTGACGATCTCTTTATCAGGCGCATCCAGACAGAAGCGGATGAACGTTGCCACCTGAGGTTTGTTTTTCATGATCGTCGCATCCGAGTAGATGAATAGTGGACGCGCCAGAGCATACTTTTTATTTTCCACCGTCTCTTTGCTCGGCTCCACGCCTTCAATCGTCACTGCGCGTAGTTTGCCTTTATCGGCAAGGTAATAGGCGAAACCGAAATAGCCAATGGCATATTTACTGCCTTCGATTCCTTTCGCCAGCACATTGTCATTCTCGCTCAGTTGAATCCCTTTCACGCTTAAGATGCCATCCTTCTTGCTATTCAAGATCGCTTCGACAAAATAATCGAACGTGCCGCTGTCGGTGCCGGGGCTGAACAACTTGATCGCCTCACTCGGATAGCTGGCATCTAGCTCTGACCATTTGCTGACCTTGCCGTTAAAAATGTCGGCCAGCTGTGCCTTGCTCAAATTCTTCACGAACGTATTTTCACTGCTCACGACGACTGCCAAAGCGTCAATGGCAATTTGAAATTCTAGTGGTGTGCGCCCGATCTTCTGGCAATTTTCTTTTTCCGCTTCTTTGATCGGGCGTGAGGCGTTCGAAATATCCGTCTCGCCTGTTTTGCAAAAACGCTCAAAGCCCGCCCCGGTGCCGATGCTATCTACCGTAATGTTGCCGCTGTAGCCTTCGCGTCGGAACAGATCTGCCATACGCTGCGTGATAGGGAACACGGTGGAACTTCCGGCGGTGACGATGTTGCCCTTCGCGGCAGCAGGATCAAACGGTGATGCCGCCGTTGACGGCGCAACCTTAGTTGTCGAGCTGCCGCACGCGCTGATAATCATAGCGACGATCATCAGCAAACTAAAAATAGTAAATTGTTTTTTCATTTTTTCTTCTCCATGAGTTTTATTTTGTTACTCATGGCAGTGTATCTGTTTTAGTTGAAAGGAATACGAAGAACCGCTTAAACTTCCTTAACAAGGAATGATGTATAAAGTGGATGCGCGTTCAACGGCGCAAATAAACGCGCACCCAAAGGAGGAGACACCATTGTTCAAAATCTTGGTGTCCATATTAAATCTATGTAATGAAGTTTAAACGGATAACAAGAGTATGTTAACTATCCTTAACACACCATCACCAATCTTGAACCTTTCATAATGTCCTTAGTGAACAACAAAACTTCTAAAGAAAAGGATTCGTTTCATGGCAAAAAAAAGTAAACAGAAAGTTCGTGTGGCAATCGTTGGCGTTGGCAACTGCGCCTCGTCCTTCGTGCAAGGGTTAGTCTACTATCATAACGCCAAAGAGACTGACCGCATCCCTGGATTGATGCACGTCAACCTCGGCGGCTATCACATTCGCGATGTGGAAATCTCTGCTGCGTTTGATGTGGTGGACACTAAGGTTGGGTTCGATCTGTCTGAAGCCATCTTTGCTTATCCCAACAACACTTATAAATTTTCAGCGGTACCGAAGCTGGGCGTGAAAGTTCAACGCGGCATGACCCATGATGGCTTGGGCAAATACGTTTCGGAGAAAGTGAAGAAAGCCCCCGGACCGACTGCCGACATTGTAAAAATTTTAAAAGACACTCGCACCGATGTGGTCGTCTCCTATTTGCCGGTAGGTTCGGAGATGGCGACCAAGTGGTACGTCGAACAAATTTTGGAAGCAGGCTGTGGTTTTGTTAACTGCATTCCGGTATTTATTGCCTCACAAGACTATTGGCGCAAACGATTCGAAGAGAAAAAACTGCCAATGATCGGAGATGACATCAAGAGCCAAGTGGGTGCAACTATCACCCATCGTGTGCTGACGAATCTTTTTGTCGAGCGCGGCGTACAGTTAGATCGCACCTACCAACTTAACTTCGGCGGTAACATGGATTTCTATAACATGCTGGAGCGAGATCGACTCGAATCGAAAAAGATTTCAAAGACCAATTCTGTCACCTCACAGTTGCCGTATCCTCTTGATTCCGATAATGTCCATGTCGGTCCTTCGGACTACGTGCCGTGGCTGACGGATCGCAAGTGGTGTTACATCCGTATGGAAGGCACAACCTTTGGCGATGTACCGCTCAATGTTGAAGTGAAACTCGAAGTATGGGATTCGCCCAATAGCGCGGGCGTAGTGATTGATGCTGTGCGTTGCGCCAAGCTGGCAATGGATCGCGGGATCGGCGGCGCGTTGTATGAACCGTCGTCGTATTTCATGAAGACCCCGCCGCAACAATTCACTGATGATGTAGCGCGCACCAAGACCGAAGCGTTTATCAGAGGCGAATAATCAGAATTAAATGTCTCACCGTACGCAATTTAACGCTCACCGCCCGCATCCTCGCGGTTTGCAGAGCAGAAGTGCGTAACATAAGTTAAATGATACCGCGCCCATAGCTAACTCGCTTGGGCGCGGTATCAACAGAGAAAGGACTGGGTGGCAGTTGTACTGCGTCGCAACCCATAAATGTAATTGGAATCTGCTTTAATTAGGAAGCGGCAGCGTAAAGCGGAATGCCGAACCGTGTCCGGGGATGCCATCACTCTCTGCCCAAAGTTTTCCGCCGTGTGCCTCTACGATGTGTTTGGCAACCGCTAGACCTAACCCAGTGCCGTGCGTGGATCGGGCGCGATCACCGCGATAGAAGCGTTCAAAGATACGCGGCAAGTCTTCGTGGCTGATGCCGCCACCGTTGTCGGCAACTTCGATCATCACCCCATCATGATTCTGTTGCCGAGCGCGGATGAGGATGTCTCCATCTTGCGGCGTGAACTTGATCGCGTTGTGCAAAAGATTCAACAACACGCGTTCAATCTGTGCCGCATCCATCATTGCAACTAAATCATCCTCTATCTCGACCTTCACCTTTTGATTCTTACGCGCCCACGTTTCTTGCAAACGCTGCATCACATTCAACGCCACAGGTTTCACGGCTAAAAGTCTCAGCTTCATCACCGTTTGCCCCGATTCGATAGATGACAGATCGAGCAATTCTTGAGCGATCTGCGACAGCGATTCGGTTTCGACGACGATCTTATCCACCAACGTTGGAAGCAGATCGGGGTTGCGCCCGGCGGGAGTCTTGAGCGTATCAAGAATCAACCGTATGCCCGTGAGGGGTGTGCGGAGTTCGTGCGAGAGGTTGGCGATAAAATCGCGCCGCGCCCGCCCGAGTCGCTGCAGTTCGGTGACGTCGCTTAAAACAATAACCGCGCCGTTCTCAAACGTCACCGCGCGCACGCGGAAGGTGCGGCTGTTAAAGAAAAGCTGTTTGTCGGTGGTGCGCCCGGCGAGCGCCTCGCCAAATAATTGATCGATCTCATGTTGGCGGGTGACGGCGATCAAACTTTGATTATTAGTTGGGACGGCAAATAATATCTGCGCCACCGGATTCATATAGATCACCGTCCGATCTTTTTTACAGATCAGGAGTGCTTCAGACGAAGCGATGCCCACCGCCGCCAGACGCTGGCTTACTTGATCTTCGTCCAGGCTGTGCCCTTTGAGTTCGAGTTCTAACCTTGCTGTCGCGCGGCGCAATGTTTTGTTCTCCTGCCGCGCCCGTCGGTACAGGAAGATAAACAGGACCAGGATGATAAGCAGGATGAAGATGAAAGAAGTGGAAGTCATTTGCCTTAGCCTTCAAACCGATACCCGGCGCCTCTCACTGTAGTTATTCTTTTCGGCACAGACGGATTGTCCTCTATTTTCTCACGCAGCCAACGGATATGCACATCTACTGTGCGACTATCGCCGACGTAATCGTATCCCCACACTTTTTGCAATAACAGATCGCGCGAGATCACCACGCCTTTATTCCGCATCAATTCGGCGAGCAGATCAAATTCTTTGTGAGTCATTTTCAATTCGAGATCGTGCAGATAAACGCGCCGGGCGATCAAATCCACGATGAGATCATCCGCTTCAAGTTTGTCGCGCGGCGGCGGCACAATGGAAGAAGATCGGCGCAGGGCGGCGCGCACGCGGGCTAAAAATTCCCCCAAGCCAAACGGCTTCACGATGTAATCGTCGGCGCCACTTTCGAGTCCGACAATTTTATCCACTTCCATGCCGCGCGCGGTCAACAATAAAATTGGCACGTTAGAGTCTTTGCGGATCAATCGGCACAACGTAATGCCGTCGAGTTTGGGCAGCATGACGTCGAGGACGATGAGATCGAATGGCTGCACACGCGCGGCGGCTAAACCCAACTCGCCGTCTGCGACTACAGTGACGGCATATCCTTCGGCTTTGAGATTTAAATCCAACAGTTCGCGCACGGTCTGATCATCTTCGACGATTAAGATAGAAGCCATGGTTAAGATTATAACGGGGTGGCGTTAAAAAAATTTGATGTTGGAAATTAGAAGTTGGAAGTTGGATTCTGCCTCCAACATCTAACTTCCAACCTCTAGCTTTATAATCCCCCTCCTATGTCTGCTTCTGAATTTTTAGTCAAAGAAAATTTTCATTCGGATCGACGCACACCAGTGCATTGGGTGTTGTCACATGGTCTGCGGCATTGGCGAGTGATCACTATGATGCTTCTCGGCGCGTTGGGTAACGCCGCCCTCGCCGCTGTGCCGCCGCTGTTGATCGGCATTGCCTTCAACGCCATCAATCAACCGCTCCCCGATTATGGGATCATCACGGCGATGGCGATCTGGATCGTCGTCTCACAACTGGTGCGCAGCGTGGTGCAGTTGGGCCGCAACTTCGGCAGCCAGATCATCGGCGAGCGTTTAGAGCGCGACACCCGCGCCGAACTCTATGCCAGCTTGCTTGGCAAGAGCATGACCTTTCACGGTTTGCAAAATGTGGGCGACGTGATGGCGCGCGCCACCAATGATGTGCGCGAGATCAACTTGATGCTCAACCCCGGCATCAACCTCACCATCGGTTCGGCGATGTTCATCGCCATGCCGATCCTTTTCAGTTTTGGCATTCATCCCATGTTGTTCGTCACGCCGTTGTTCTATGCTCTCGCCTATCCTCTCGCGCTGCGAATCTATCTGCGCGAACTCTCACCGGTCAGCGACATGGTGCGCCAGCGCTTCGGCGTGTTGAACGCTGGACTGTCCGAAGCGCTCGACGGAATTGAAACGGTGAAAGGCGCGGCACAAGAACCGCAAGAAGTGGAACGTTTTGAACGCAATGCGGCAGATTATCGAAATGCCTCTGTGCATCAGGGTGATATTGAGGCGCGCTTCCTGCCGATGCTGCTCATGGGCGTCACCCAAACACTGGGCTTCATGCACGCCCTCTTTCTGCAACGCGCGGGCGTGATCAGTGTGGGTCAAGTGGTGTCGTTCATGGTGTTGCTGCAGCTCTTTGGATTTCCAACCTTTGTTTCGATCTTCGCCTACTCACAAGTTGCGCTCGGTCTCGCCAGCGCCAAACGGATTCTGGAACTGATCAACACCGAGACCGAACTGGATCAAAATCGGCGTGGGCGAGCCGCCACCGTTGTGGGTGACATTGAATTTAAGAATGTCTCTTTCGGCTATCACCCCGACTCGCCTGTGTTGGACGATGTGTCGTTCAAAGTGAAAGCCGGTCAGACCATTGCCGTCGTCGGTCAGACCGGTTCGGGCAAAAGCACGCTCTCTAAATTAGTGAACCGAGTCTATGAAACCACGCGCGGACAAGTTTTGGTAGACGGCAAAGACGTGCGCGAGTGGAATCTCGAATCGCTGCGCCAACAAATTTCGATCATCGAGCAAGATATTTTTCTTTTCTCGCGCACTGTGGGCGAGAACATTGCTTTTGGCAACCCCTTCGCTACCCAAGCCGAGATCGAAGGAGCGGCGAAGGACGCGCAGGCGCACGATTTTATTTTGGGATTCAAAGACGGCTACAACACCGTCATCGGCGAGCGCGGCGTCACTCTCTCCGGTGGACAGCGTCAACGTCTGGCACTCGCCCGCGCCTTCCTCACCAAGCCGAGCATTTTAATTTTGGATGACTCGACCAGCGCCATTGATTCGGCGACGGAAGATCAAATTCAACGCGCCATTGAGCGCGCCGCCGAAGGGCGCACCACGATCCTGATCACGCACCGCCTCTCACAAATCCGCTGGGCAGATGTGATCGTCGTGATGCGTAAAGGGCGTGTGGCAGCCGTCGGCGATCACGACACCTTGATGCGCGAGTGCGAACCATACCGAAGAATTTTTATGCGCTACGAAGCGTTAGCGTAAGACGTGATGCGTGATACGTGATGCGTGATACGAAATACGATATACGCAATACGAAATTACATTCCAACCATCCAACAACCTAACAACCTAACAACCCAACCCCCATGGCATCCATCTTCTCCGCTCTCGACATTGAAGCCTACGACCGAAATTATTCGGACTGGCAGCTGATCAAACGTATCACTCTGTATTTGGGATCGCAGCGTTGGCGCGTGATCGCTGTGGCGATTCTTTCGGCGTTGGTGGGATTGCTTGATCTCGTCTTCCCATTTGTATTGGTGCGCGGCGTGACCATCCTTGCCGAGAACCCTCCCGCCTCTGCTTTGTTCGTCCTCATCGGCGCGGTATTTGTTTCGTCCTCCATTTCTTGGGCGCTCAATTGGGCGCGGCGGCGGCTGGCGGCGCGGGCGATTGGCGATCTGGTTTTGAATCTGCGGCTCGACGCCTTTCGCGCGGCGGCGGCGCACGATCTGTCTTTCTACGATGAATTTAAAACCGGGCGCATCGTCAGCCGCGTCACATCGGACACGCAAGATTTTGCTCAGGTGATCACGCTCGTCACCGATCTCGCCAGCCAGATTCTTTCGGTGACGATTCTTTCGGTGATCTTGATCGCTATTAATTGGCAGTTGACGTTAATGGTTATTGCCTTTACGCCCGTTGTGATGATGGTGGCTTTGAGCTTTCGCGGTTTGGCGCGGCGCGTGACGCGGCAGGGCAATCGGGCGATGGCGAATGTCAACGCTTCAATCCGCGAGACGATTGCCGGGATCAGCATCGCCAAAAATTTTCGCCAAGAGCGGCCGATC
>Ga0082335_1006677_pt1 | contig 14606 bp, 12 predicted proteins | sample Subgrocontami58m_FD_72375 | JGI IMG/M metagenome (GOLD analysis project Ga0082335, IMG submission 72375) | Subsurface groundwater microbial communities from S. Glens Falls, New York, USA - GMW37 contaminated, 5.8 m (SPADES assembly) (version 2) ...
CCCCCCCCCGTGCGTCTTCGGCCCCGCCTGGGACGGGGGGGCAGCGCCCCCGCCAATGTGGCGGTTCTGGCGCGCGCTGCCGCCCAAGGGCAAGATCGGCATCTTCTTCGGCTCGTGGTACACCGGGCCCATCGTCGATCGCGTGCTGGGCAATTCCGGCGACGACGAGCTGCAGAGGCATCTGGACGAGATCTTCCGCCACGAGAAAATGCTCGTGGACGAGGGCGTACTGCTGCTCAAGTTCTGGTTCCACCTGTCCAAGCAGCAGCAGAAGAAGCGCCTGAAGGCCCTTGAGCGCGACCCGAAGACGCGCTGGCGCGTGACCAGGGAGGACTGGAAGCGCTTCAAGGTCTACGACAAGTTCCGCGAAATCTCAGAGCACTCCCTGCGCGAGACGAGCACCGCCGGCGCCCCGTGGATCGTCGTCTCGGGGGCCGACCACCGCTTCCGCAGCCTCACCGCGGGCCGGATACTGCTCGACGCGCTGAAAGGGCGCCTCGCGGATCACTCGGGAAAGGAGAAGCGGGTCGAGGCCGCCCCGCCGATGCCGCAACTGGACAACCTGAAGCTGCTGCGCGACCTCGACATGTCGCAGAAGCTGAGCAAGCCGCGCTTCGAAAAGCAGCTCGAGAAATACCAGGGCGCGCTGAACGTGCTGTCACGCAACAAGAAAGTCCGCAGGCAATCGATCATTCTCGTGTTCGAGGGCTGGGACGCCGGCGGCAAGGGATCGGCCATCCGCCGGATCACCGGAGCGCTGGATGCGCGCCAGTTCCGCATCGTGCCGATCGCCGCCCCCACCGAGGAGGAGCGCGCGCAGCCCTACCTGTGGCGGTTCTGGCGCCATGTGCCGGGGCGCGGCGGCATCACCCTATTCGATCGCTCGTGGTACGGGCGGGTTCTGGTGGAACGCGTCGAAGGGTTCTGCTCGCAGGCCGACTGGATGCGCGGCTATTCCGAGATCAACGATTTCGAGGAACAGCTCGTGCAGCAGGGCGCCGTGCTGTTCAAGTTCTGGCTGCACATCACCAAGGAGGAGCAGTTGCGCCGCTTCAAGGAGCGCGAAAAGACCTCGTTCAAGCGCTTCAAGATCACCGAGGAGGACTGGCGCAACCGCAAGAAGTGGGGCGAGTACGAGGCCGCCGTGTGCGACATGGTCGACCGCACCTCGACCGAGATCGCGCCCTGGACGCTGATCGAGGCCCAGGACAAGCTGTTCGCGCGCATCAAGCTGCTGAAAACGCTGGTGGAGCGGCTGGACAAGTTCGCGTAGGACGCCTCGACCACAGCGTCATTCCGAGGCCTTCGGCCGAGGAATCTGCTTTTCCGCCGCGCAAAAGCGGATTCCTCGTTTCACTCGGAATGACAGGTGTTGGGGCATTGTGCCGCGTGGCCGGCCGACGCGAGTTGTTATAATCTTCGCCATCCATGCGCATCCTCCTCAGCAACGACGACGGCTACTTCGCCCCGGGCATCGAGATACTGGCACGCGCGCTGGCCGGCCTGGGGAGCGTCACCGTGGTCGCGCCGGAGCGCGATCGCAGCGGTGCCTCGAACTCCCTCACCCTCGACCGCCCGCTCATGGTGCGCAAGTCCGCGAACGGCTTCATGTTCGTCAACGGCACGCCCACCGACTGCGTGCACCTCGCGGTCACCGGACTGATCGAGGAACTTCCAGACATGGTGATCTCGGGCATCAACCTCGGCGCCAACATGGGCGACGACACGATCTATTCGGGCACCGTCGCCGCCGCGACCGAGGGCTATCTGCTCGGCATCCCCTCGCTCGCGATCTCGCTCACGAGCAAGGCGGGACGGCATTTCGACACCGCGGCGCGAATCGCGCGCGAGCTCGTGGAGCGATTCCAGCGCTCGCCGCCCGGCGACCCGGTGCTGCTCAACGTCAATGTTCCCGACGTTCCCTACGACCGGCTCGGCGGACTGGAAGTGACGCGGCTCGGCAGGCGCCACAAGGCCGAGGGGGTCATCGGCACGGTCAATCCGCGCGGAGAGACCGTATACTGGGTCGGTGCCGCCGGCAGTGCGCAGGATGCGGGCCCGGGAACGGACTTCCACGCCGTGGCCGCCGATTGCGTCTCGCTCACGCCGTTGCAGATGGACCTCACGCACCGGGAGCAGATTCTGATGCTGCGCGGATGGATCGGGTCGGCCCAATGAGCGTCTCCAGGGCGCGCGGGATCGGCATGACCTCGCAGCGAACCCGCGATCGCATGATCGCGAGGCTGCGCGAGCAGGGCATTCGCGACGAAGTCGTGCTCGCCGCGATGGGCGCGGTCCCGCGCCATCTGTTCGTCGAAGAAGCGCTCGCCAGCCGGGCCTACGAGGACACGGCGCTGCCGATCGGATTCGAGCAGACGATCTCCCAGCCGTTCGTGGTGGCGCGGATGATCGAGACCGTCCGCGAGGGAACGAACGGGGCGGGCCGGAGCCTGGGCCGCGTGCTGGAGATCGGCACCGGCTGCGGCTACCAGGCCGCCATCCTTGCGCAGGTGGCGAAGGAGGTCTATTCCATCGAACGCATATCCGGGCTGCTGGAAAAGGCGCGCGCCAACCTGCGCGAGCTGCGCATCGCCAACCTGCGCCTGGTGCACGGCGACGGGGCGAAGGGGCTCGCGCAGGCGGCGCCTTTCGACGCCATCGTGATCGCGGCGGCCTCACCCAGCATGCCGGAGGCGCTGTTCGATCAGCTTGCGCCGGGCGGGCGCATGATCGCGCCGCTCGGCGCGCGGGAGCAGTCCTTGTGCCTGGTCGAGAGGACCGCGTCCGGCTTCCAGGAGCGGTGGCTCGATCCGGTGCGCTTCGTGCCGATGAGGGCGGGCAAGCAATGAAGCTCGGCAAGGGCGCCGCGCTGTTCGTGATCGTCGCTGCTGCCGCGGGCTGCGCGAGCCGGCCGCCTGCGCCGGTGGTCGAGCGCGCTCCCGGCGCGCAGGCGCCGGCGGCGCCCATCGCGCGCCCACCGGCCGTGAAGACCTATACGGTCAAGCGCGGCGAAACGCTCTTCGGCATCGCGCTCGACCACGGACTGGACTACCGCGAGCTCGCGGAATGGAACGGGATATCGAACGCGAGCGTGATCCGTCCGGGCGACGTGCTACGCCTCAGTCCTCCCGCGGCGACGGCGCAGGCGCCGTCGGAAGGCGCGGTGCAGGTCAGGCCCATTACCGGTCCGGGGCAGGTCGAGTCGCGCCCCCTCGGGCCCGGCGCGGCCCCGTCCCAGAGAAAGCCCGACGCAGCGCCGCGGACGTCCGATGAAACGACGATCGCGCGCATCGAGCCGCGGGCATCGGACTCCAGGCCCGAAGCCCAGGCGCCCGCAGCGCGGCCGCCCGCGCCGCCGCCGGCGAAGCTCGAGGTGCCTGGGCAGATTGCGAAGGTGGAGCCGTCCCCGCAGGCGGCCAGGCCCGAGCCGGGACTGGAGCCCGACGACGAGGACACGGTCGAATGGATCTGGCCGGCGCGAGGAAGGATCGTCGCGAGGTTCTCCGATTCGGGGAGCAAGGGCGTGGACATCGCCGGCAGGATCGGCGATCCGGTTCTGGCATCCGCGCCCGGACGGGTGGTCTACAGCGGCTCGGGTCTGCGCGGCTACGGCAAGCTGGTCATCATCAAGCACAACAAGACCTATCTTTCGGCCTACGCGCACAACAACCAGATCCTGGTGAAGGAAGGTCAGACCGTCGCCAAGGGGCAGAAGATCGGCGAGGTGGGAGCAACCGACGCGGACTCGCCCCGGCTGCATTTCGAGATCCGGCGGCTGGGCAAGCCGGTCGATCCGATGAAATTCCTGCCGGAGATGCCGCAGTGAGCGCGAGTATTCCCGCGGACCGCGACGGAGAGGCGCCCGAGGAAGGGCGGCCGCTGGAGACGCCGGGCGAGCCCGTGGAGGAGGAGGCCGTCGAGCCGGCCGCCGAGGCGGAACCGGCGGCGGGCGAGGTCGAGACGCTCTCGGACTCGACGCAGGCCTACCTGCACCAGATCGGCCTGAAGGCGCTGCTCACGCCCGAGGAGGAACTGGACACGTCGCGGCGCGCCGCGACGGGCGATTTTGCGGCGCGCCAGAAGATGATCGAGCACAACCTGCGCCTGGTCGTGAACATCGCCAAGCAGTACCTCAATCGCGGCGTTCCGCTGCTCGACCTCGTCGAGGAAGGCAACCTGGGGCTCATGCACGCCCTGGAGAAGTTCGATCCGGAGCGCGGCTTTCGCTTTTCGACCTATGCGACCTGGTGGATCCGGCAGAACGTCGAGCGCGCCATCATGAACCAGTCGCGCACCATCCGGCTGCCCGTGCACGTGATCAAGGAGCTGAACACCGTCCTGCGCGCCAAGCGCTATCTCGAGGCGCACGCCGAGCGCGAGCCCGGCATCGAGGACATCGCGCTGTTCACCGACCGGACGCCCGACGAGGTGCGCCGCATCCTCCAGCACAACGAGCACACCGCGTCGCTCGATGCGCCGCTCGATATCGATCCCATGCTCTCGGTGGGCGAGTCGATCGCCGACGACCTGTCGGCCGGCCCCGAGGCACAGCTCCAGTCGCACGAAGTCGAGTCGCTGGTCCGGACGTGGCTCGAGCAGTTGAACGACAAGCAGCGCACGGTGATCGAGCGGCGCTTCGGGCTGAGCGGCCTGGAGGTCGTGACCCTCGAGCAGCTCGCCGCGCAGCTCGGCCTCACGCGCGAGCGCGTGCGCCAGATCCAGCTCGAAGCCCTGTCGGCGCTGCGCCGGCTGCTGCGCCGGCGCGGGCTGTCGAAGGACGTCTTGCTGTAACTACGCTGTTGGACTTCGCTCGCGCTCAGTCCAACCTACGGTCGCGTAGGTCGGACTGAGGCCGAAGGCCGAAGTCCGACGCCCTCGGGTCAAGTCTTCAGCGTGAACGGATTGAAATCCGTGTTCCGGTCGTAGTAGTCCTCTTGCTCGGCGCGCTTCAAGGCCGCGACGATCTTGTACGTGACCGGGGTGAACACGACCTCGACGCCGACCTTGGTCAGGAACTGGACCAGCATGATCGCCGGCAGCCGGTCGTCGGGTATCAGGCCGCCGGCGTAGAAGGCCATCGGGTAGAACAGCAGCGAATCCACGCCCTCCCCGAAGATCGTCGAGCCGATGGTGCGCGTCCACAGCCAGCGCCCCCGGGTCCAGATCTTCATCTTGGCCAGCACGTAGGAATTGACGAACTCGCCGCACCAGAAGGCGATGAGCGAGGCGAGCGCGATGCGCCAGGTCGAGCCGAAGGCGATTTCGTAGGCGCCCTGGTTCTGCCAGAACGGCGCCGGCGGCAGGGCGACGACCACCGAGGACATGAACGAGGCGAAACCGAGCGCGCCGAACCCGGCCCAGATCACGCGCCGGGAGCGCGCGAAGCCGTAGACCTCGGTCAGGATGTCGCCGAAAACGTACGAGATGGGGAAGAACAGCACGCCGGCGCCGAACGATACCGCGCCGATCAACGGCAGGTTGACCTGCGCGATCTTGGCCGGTCCGATCAGGTTGGAGCAGACCAGGATCGTGACGAAGGCTGCCATCACGAACTCGTAGTAGCGGTATTGTCGCTGCGGGCTGGTCATGTGCGGAAGGGTGGTCGGGTTTCGGGGTCGGCGGAGTATAGCAGCCGCGGCCGGGCGAAGCCGCTCAGTCTCTCATCAGGCAGGCGTGGACGGATTTCGCGAAGATTTTGGGGTTTACATAGGGGAAGTCAAATTCCGGTACTCCGTATCTTGCCCGCGTGCCCGGCTCAGCGCGTCGCCGGCGCGAGGGCGCGCGCCAGCTCGATCACCGCGATGGCGTAGAAGCTCGACCGGTTGTAGCGCGTGAGCGCGTAGAAGTTCTGCAGGCCGATCCAGTATTCCGCGGGCTGGCCGGGGGTTTCCAACTCGATCAATGCGCACGCGGCCTCCGGCGGCAGGGGCTCGGCGGCGCCGACCCCGAACGCCGGCAGGTCGGCGACGCGGTACTGCGGCTTGATGCCCGCGTCGGCGAGCTTGCGGTAGGCCTCGCCGCTCACCTGTGCCGGCGCCGCGACGGGAAACCCCGCCTCCCAGCCGTGCGCTTTGAGGAAGTTGGCGACGCTCCCGATCGCGTCGACTGCGCTCTGGTTCAGGTCGCGCTGGCCGTCGCCGTCGTAGTCGACGGCGAAGTGGCGGAAGCTGCCCGGCATGAACTGCGGGATCCCGATCGCGCCGGCATAGGAACCGCGAACGGTGAACGCATCGATCCCGGATTCGCGCACGTTGAGCAGGAACTGCTCGAGCTCGGTGCGGAAGAACTCGCCGCGGCGCGGGTAGTCGAACGCGAGCGTGGTGAGCGCGTCGATCACGCGATACGTGCCCATGTTGCGTCCGTAGAGGGTCTCGACCCCGAGGATGGCCACGACGATGTCCGCGGGAACGCCGAACTCCCGCTCCGCGCGCGCAAGCGCGCCGGCGTGGCGCTCGCGAAAGCGCAGGCCCGCCTCGATGCGATCGCGGTTCACGAAATACGCGCGGTAGACCTGCCAGGACTTCACCGGCGCTTCCGCCGGCGGCGTCATGGCACGCACGATCGAGGCCTGGTACTGAACGCGGCTGAACAGGTGAATCAGCGCGCGGCGGGCGAACCCGTGTCTCTCGGCCATGTCGGCGATGAAAAGGCGTACGTCGTCGCGCTGCGCGTAGTTGACCTTGGCGGCGCTTGCACCGTGTAATGCGAGCGTGAGCACGAAACCCAGGGCGAGCGAAGCGAGGAACGGCGAGCGCATGGGCCTCGTGCGCCGGGCGCTGGCGGCCTCTAGCACCGGAAGCTCCTCACCAGCCCTTCGAGTTGCACGAGCGACTGCCGGTTGCCGTTCTTTCCGTAGCGCAGCTCGACGTAGAGCCGGGCGATCGCGCGGACGGCATCGGCGCGCCCCGGCCAGCGCGCCGCGGCGCGCTCGCTGAAATCGAGCGGGCCCTCTTCATCCCGGCGCGCGAGCCCGGCGCGGGCGAGCTTGCGGCAGAAGGCGAGCCAGACCCTGTGCGGCGGGTCGGCCCGCTGGATGCGCGCAAACAGCCACAGGGCGATGAGGCCGATCGCAGAGGCCACGCTCCAGAACAGGACCATGGCGAGCGTCTGCCAGGAAGGCGAGCGCACGCCGAAGCGCAACATCAGGTCGCGCTGGCGCTCGGGGTTGTATCCGAGCACCCACTGGTTCCACTTGTTGCCGAGCGCGTCCCAGTTGTTGCGAAGCGCGCGCAGCCACCCGAGGTCGGTCCGCATGAACAGCGGCAGCGCGCTACCCAGCGGCATCGCGGCGGCGATTCCCGACTCCACCCTGACCGGCGCCACGATCGCGGTGGGGTCGACACGGACCCAGCCGCGCTCTCCCAGCCACACCTCGGCCCAGGCGTGGGCATCGGCCTGGCGCACCACCAGGTAGTGGTCGACCGGATTGACCTCGCCTCCCTGGTAACCGGTCACGACGCGCGCCGGAACCCCCGCGGCGCGCATCAGGAACACGAAGCTCGCGGCCAGGTGCTCGCAGAATCCCTGCCTGGTGTCGAACAGGAATTCATCCACCGTGTGGGTTCCGAGCACCGGTGGCTGGAGCGTGTACTGATACTTGCCGGCGCGCAGGAACTCGATCGCCTGGCGCAGGATCGCCTCGTCGCTCGCCTGTGTGCTGCGCCATTCGCGCGCCAGCCGCTGGGTCCGTGGATTGAACCGGGCCGGGAATTCGCTCGCCGCCTCCAGGTCCTCCTCGTTGCCGCCCGCGGTCGCCTGGTGCACGGGATAGGAGCGCATCTCGTAGCGCATGCGGCTGCGCACGGGCGCGAGCGACAGCAGCAGGTAGTCGTTGGTGACCCGCGCACCGGGCGGGACGCGCGCCGGCAGATCGAGCGCGAACAGCCAATGGCGGTCGTGCGCCTCGAGCGTGACTTCGTAGTCAATGGGCGAACCGAGCGCGACGAATTGCACCGAGGGGCGGATACGGGGCACGCCGCCCGGGCGCCAGGTCCTGCCGTCGAACTCCCAGAAGACCGGCCCGCGCCAGTAGCGCTGCGCGGGCGGCGGGGGCTCGCCGTCGAACTTGACGCGGAAGGCGATGGCATCGGATTGCGACAGGCGGCTGATGGCGCCCGGAGACATCGTGTCCGAGAGCCCCGTCACGGCCGCGAACGCGTCCCGGGGCATGCCCCAAAGCGGGCCCGGCACCCGGGGGAAAAAGAAGAACAGGAGCAGCATGACCGGCCCGGCCTGCGCGAGCAGCATGCCGGCGACGCGGAAGTTCTCCGACGCCCGGCACTGGGGTGCGTTGAAGCCGACGAGGCTGGCCGTGATGACGACCACGGTGGCGAGCATCAGCAACGCGGTCGTGACCGTCTGCGAATAGAAGAAATTGGTCAGGGTCAGGAAATAGGCGAGGAACGTGACCACGTGGACATCGCGCAGCGTGCGCATCTCCATCAGCTTCAGCGCGAGCAGCATCACGAGCAGCGTGACACCCGCCTCGCGGCCGAAAAGGGTGCGCTGGACCAGGTAGACCCCGGCCAGCGCGGCCACCGCCACGACGAGGACCAGCCACCGCGACGGCAGCGGTGCCTGCTTCCAGGAGAGGTAGATGCGCCAGGCGAGCAGGAGGGCGGCCGCGCCCATCACCCATACGGGCAGATGCGAGGCGTGCGGCGCGGCGGCGAGCACGAGGCCGGCGAACAGCCAGAGGAAATTACGGAACGCGAGCGTGTTCTGCGTCATACAGCGCGAGTTCCTTGAGGCAGGCGAACCGATGCTCGTCGCCCGAATGCGGCGGCAGCTCGACGCCCGGCAGCTTCAGCCCGAAGTGCAGCCCGTTCGCGTGCGCGAGCAGCACCCAGCGCGCAAGGCGCGACAGCCGCGCCTCGATGTCCAGGCCGGGCGGAAGATCGTCCCAGTCGAACCACATCTCCATGGCGGCGCGCCCGCTGAACACCTTCGTGAGCAGCGTTTCCCCCCGCGCGGCCGCCTTCCAGGCGATATGCCGCGGCGAATCCCCCGAGTGATACAGCCGCAGTCCGGAGAAGTCGTCGGTGCCGGTTCCCCTGTTCATCGCCTCGCCCGTGTCGGGCACCGCGTGCGGCAGCGGCAGCAGCGATTCGTCGGGACGGGGATAGACGATGGCGCGCATGTCCGGGCGGACGTAGGCCCAGGCGCGGAACAATCCCAGCGGGTAGCGCGTTTCCATGGTCACGCGCGGCAGCTGCAGCCAGCCGCGGCGCGCGGCCTTCACGGGAACCGCGGCAGCCTCGGTGCGGCCCGCCGGAACCTCGACATCGACTGCCTCATCGCCGGCGGCCAGGCGGATCGCATGCCGCGGCATGTCGCGCCGGTTCTCCAGCAGCAGCTCGAAGCGCGCCGTTTCCCCTGCGAACAGGGGCTCGACGCGGCCCGCGCTCACGTACAGGTGCGCGAGGTTGCGGAAGGTGTGCAGGATCGACACGATGCCCGTTCCGGCGAGCAGGAACGTGAGCACGTAGCCGAGCGAGAGGTTGTAGTTGATCGAACCGATCAGCATCAGCAGCAGCGCAAGCGCGAAGATCATGCCCTGGCGCGTGGGCAGGATGTACACGCGCCGCTGCGCGAGGAATATCGTCCCGGTTTCCGGCTGGCGCGGCTGCACCAGCAGATTGTAGATCTGCGAATGGCGAAGGATGCGGTCCCAGTTCATTGCAATATGCCATGAACTGTCATCCCGAGGAGCGAAGCGACGAGGAATCTGCTTTTGCGCGAATTCCAAAAAGCAGATCCTTCGCTGCGCTCAGGATGACAAGTGAGGAGCATCGCGCGTGCTTCCCCTCTACGGTATCGGCACGGCGCTGATCAGGCCCTCGGCGGTGTCGAGGCTGGAGCGGCGCGCGCCGTCGTGGACCGGGCGCAATCGGTGCCCGGCGATGCCGGGCAGCACCGCCTGCACGTCCTCGGGGACGACGTTGTCGCGCCCTTCGAGCAGCGCCCAGGCGCGCGCGGAGTTCAGCAGCGCGAGCGCGGCGCGCGGCGACAGCCCGGTCGTGTATTCCGGCGAGCGCCGCGTGTGCTCGACGATCGCCTGGATGTAGTCGAGCAGCGCCGGCGAGGCGTGTACGGTGCGCACCTCCGCCTGGACCCTCGGCAGCTCGTCCGGCGCGAGGCAGGGCGGGAGCGTCGCGATGATGTCGCGGCGCTCCACGCCCTGCAGCAGGGCGCGCTCGGCGTCGTGGCCGGGATAGCCGATCTCGATGCGCATCAGGAACCGGTCGAGCTGCGACTCCGGAAGCGGGAACGTCCCCACCTGGTGCGAAGGGTTCTGCGTCGCGATGACGAAGAACGGCTCGGGCAGGCGCCGCGTCTCCCCCTCGATGGTCACCTGGTGCTCTTCCATGGCCTCGAGCAGCGCCGATTGCGTCTTGGGCGTGGCGCGGTTCACCTCGTCGGCGAGGATGAGCTGGCAGAAGACCGGGCCGGGATGGAACTTGAAGCTCGAGGTCTCGCGGTCGAAGATCGACACGCCGATGATGTCGGCGGGCAGCATGTCGCTGGTGAACGATATGCGGTGGAAGGCGAGGCCCATCAGCTTGGCGAGCACCTGGGCGAGCGTGGTCTTGCCCACGCCGGGCAGGTCTTCGATCAGCAGGTGGCCGCGCGCGAGCAGGCAGGCGAGGGCGAGCCGGATCTGCCGCTCCTTTCCCAGGATGACCTTGGAGGCCTCCTGGATGACTCGGTGAATGGGTGGAGAAGCCATATATGCCGGTACGCGTCCCGCGATGGAGGTCCGATTCTCAGTTTACTGGATTCCCGCTATGATGAACGCACGCGAGCGGACTTATATTCCCCATGCCAACCGCAATCATCACCCATGCCGACTGTGCAAGGCACGACATGGGCGAGTTTCACCCCGAGAGCCCGGCGCGCCTGTCGGCGATCGACGACCAGTTGCTCTCCTCCGGCATCGCGGGACTGCTCGATCACCACGAGGCGCCTCTGGCCAAGGTGAGCGATCTCGCTCGCGTGCATCCGGCGGAATACATCGAGACGCTGCGCATGGCCGTGCCGCGCCACGGCATCGTGCACCTGGATCCCGATACGGCGATGTGCCCGCACACCTGGGACGCGGCGCTGCGCGCGGCCGGCGCCGCCGTGCTCGCGACGGACCTCGTGATCGGCAAGCGCGCCGAGAATGCCTTCTGCGCCGTGCGGCCCCCGGGGCACCACGCCACGCGCGACCGCGCAATGGGGTTCTGCTTCTTCAACAACGTCGCGATCGCGGCCATGCACGCGCTCGAGCAGCACGGCCTCGAGCGCGTCGCCATCGCCGACTTCGACGTCCACCACGGCAACGGCACCGAGGCCATCTTCGGCCACGACGAGCGCGTCCAGATGGTGGGCACGTTTCAGCACCCGTTCTATCCGTACAGCGGCACCGAGAACACCGCGCCGAACATGGCCAACGTGCCGCTGGCCGCGGGCACGGGCAGCCACGGGTTCCGCGAGGCGGTCGACTACGTGTGGCTGCCCGCGCTGGAGCGCTTCAAGCCGCAGATGATCTTCATCTCGGCGGGCTTCGACGCCCACGTCGAGGACGACATGGCGATGCTGCGGTTCACCGAGTCGGACTACGCCTGGGTCACGGCGAGGTTGAAGGCCATCGCCGAGCGCTACGCGGAAGGGCGGATCGTCTCCGTTCTCGAAGGCGGCTACGCGCTGTCCGCCCTGGGCAGGAGCGTGGTCAGCCACCTCAGAGTGCTGGGCGGGCTCTAGCGGGCGCTCCTTCACCCCGGCCCTCTCCCGGTGGAGAGGGGTCTTCTATACCAAACGCAACCAGAATTGCGTTTGGTAGCACTATATGCCATAGTGCCTGCGATGAGAACGCGGCACTTCTGGATCGGGGCACTCGAGCAGGCCTGGCAGCGGCGCTCCGTGGTCTGGTTGTCGGGAGTGCGGCGGGCGGGCAAGACCACGCTCTCGCAGTCGCTGGCAGGGGCCGAATATTTCGACTGCGAGCTGCCGAGGGTGCGGCGCGAACTCGGTGATCCGGAGGCGTTTCTCGCCGGAATGCAGGGCAGGACCCTGGTGCTCGACGAGATTCACCGGCTCGGTGATCCTGCGCAGCTGCTCAAGATCGCTGCGGATCACTTTCCGAAGACGCACGTGCTCGCCACCGGTTCGTCTTCGCTCGGCGCCTCGCGCAAATTCCGGGATACGCTCGCCGGCCGCAAGGCGGAAGTCTGGCTGACGCCCATGATGACGGCGGACCTTGCCGACTTCGGCGCGCGCGACCTGAAGCACCGGTTTCTGCATGGCGGATTGCCGCCGTTCTTTCTTGCAAAATCGTTTCCGGAGCGGGATTTCCAGGAATGGATGGACGCCTATTGGGCGAAGGACATCCAGGAACTGTTCCGGCTGGAGCGGCGCCATTCCTTCCAGCGGTTCGCCGAACTGCTGTTCATCCAGAGCGGAGGCATGTTCGAGGCGACGCGATTCGCGCGAGATTGCGAGGTGAGCCGCACGACCATTTCGAATTACCTCGCGGTGCTGGAAGCCACGCTGGTCGCACACGTCCTGAAGCCGTTCAGCTCGCGGCGGGCCACGGAAATCGTCGCCGCGCCCAAGGTCTATGCGTTCGACACCGGCTTCGTATGCCACTACCGGGGATGGGACAGGATTCGCGACGATGATCTCGGCGTGTTGTGGGAGCACTTCGTGCTGAACGAACTTCACGCGCGCCTCCAGACCAGGGACATCGGTTACTGGCGCGACAAGCGCCAGCACGAGGTCGATTTCGTCGTCAAGAGGCGCGGCAAGCCGCCGATCGCGATCGAGTGCAAGTGGTCGGCCGAGGGGCTGGATGCGCGCAATCTCGCGGCATTCCGGCAGATTCATCCGCATGGCGAGAGCTTTGTCGTCTGCCGCGATGTGGAGCGTGCCTATCGCCGGTCCGTGGGAGGCGTGGACCTGCAGTTCGTCAACCTGGATGGACTCGTTGCCCGTCTCTCGGCCGGTGCTTGATGCCGCCGGCACCGGGCGACGATGCGCCGTCGGCGTGTAACGCCGCGGCGGCTTGCGGATCAGTTCCGCTTGCCTCCCGCATTGCCGGGGATGCTCGTCGCCTCGGGTTCGGCGCGCGCGGGCAAGCCGTGCTGCACGGCGATCAGGGCGGCCTCGGTGCGGCTGCGCGCATGGAGCTTCTGCAGGATGCAGGTGACGTAGTGCTTGACGGTCTTCTCGGCGAGATGCAGGCGCTCGCCGATCTCGCGGTTGGTGGAACCCAGGCTGACGAGCTCCAGAACGTCGACCTCGCGCTGCGTGAGCTCGGAGAGCGGATCGCGTTCCCGCGGGCGGGAGAACTCGACCAGCAGCCGCGTGGCGAGCGCGGGCGTGACGAAGGCCTCGCCCGCGGCCACGCTGCGCACGATGTCGCGCAACTCGCTCGCCGAGGCCCCCTTGAGCACGTAACCGTGCGCCCCGGCCTTGAGTGCGGCCAGCAGGTTGTCCTTGTCTTCGGAGACGGTGAGCATCACGATGCGTATGCCCGGCACGGCTGCGGCGATCCTGGCGGCCGCCTCGATGCCTCCGATGCCGGGCATGGTCACATCGAGCAGCGCCACCGCGGGACTCAGGCGCCGCGCGAGCTCCACGGCTTCCTCGCCGCTCGTGGCCTGGGCGATCACCTCGAGGTCCGGTTCGCTGCCCAGCGAGTGCGCGACGCCCTCGCGGAACATCGGGTGGTCGTCGGCGAGCAGGATGCGGATCGGATCAGGCACGCGGCAGCTCTTCTACGGATAGCGGAACCCGGGCGAGAATGCGCGTACCGCTCCCGGGTTCGGAGGCGATCTCGAAGACCCCGCCGAGCAGTCGAACGCGCTCGCGCATGAAGGCGAGTCCGAGCCGCCCGGAGTCGAACGCCGCCTGCGGAAGGAAGCCCGGGCCCCGGTCCGCGACTTCGATGAGCGCTTGCCCATCGGCGCGCCGGGCGCGGACCTGCTGGGCGGCCCCCCGCGCGTGCAGCCAACCGTTGTTGAGCGATTCCTGGAGCAGGCGATAGACGGTGATCCTCGCTGCAAGCGGGGCTTCGTCCAGCGCGTCGTCGACCTCGACCTGGACCTTCGTCCCGGACTTGTCCTCGAAATCGCTCACGGCACGCCTTACGGTGCCGGCGAGCGACAGGTTCGCGATTCCCGGCATCCCCAGCTCGGAAGCGATGTTGCGCAAATCCGCGAGAGAAGCGCTCAGCGCCTGGCGGATGGTGCGGAACTCGCGCAGCCCATCGCCCTCGCGCATTCCGTCCCCGGCGCCTGATTTGCCGAGATCGTCGAAGCGCATCAGCGCCAGCGCGATTTCCTGCGCCGGACCGTCGTGCAGGTCGGCGGCAATCCTGTGGAGGAACTGCTCGTTGAGCGCGGTGGTGCGCGCGCCCGCGTCGCGCAGCCGCTCGCGCATGCGATCGTTATCGCCGAGCGTCACCCGCAGTTGCTGCAACTGGCGGCGCAGGTCGCGCTGTTGGTCGAGGATGGTGTTGTTCGCGCGGCGCACCATGCCGAGCAGCAGCAGATACATCGCGCCGGTGGCCACCGCGACGAGCAGCCAGCTGCGCCGCTGCGCGGCGCTGATGTCGCGGGCCA
>Ga0082335_1006678_pt1 | contig 14604 bp, 13 predicted proteins | sample Subgrocontami58m_FD_72375 | JGI IMG/M metagenome (GOLD analysis project Ga0082335, IMG submission 72375) | Subsurface groundwater microbial communities from S. Glens Falls, New York, USA - GMW37 contaminated, 5.8 m (SPADES assembly) (version 2) ...
AGGCCGCTGCGCGCCGCGCCGACGACAGTCACGCGTTTGTCTTTGACGTCGAATCCCAAATCCCGAATCCCCAATCCCGAATCCCCAATCCCGAATCCCCAATCCCGAATCCCGAATCCCCAATCCCGAATCCCGAATCCCGTCAGCGAAGCTTGAGCGTCGCGAGACTGAACAGCGCAAAAATGATTCCGAGGATCACGAAGCGCGTGATCACCTTCGGCTCGCTCCATCCACTCAGCTCGAAATGGTGATGAAGCGGCGCCATGCGAAACACCCGCTTCCCTCCGGTCGCTTTGAAGTAGCCGACCTGGATCACCACCGAGAGCGCCTCGAGCACGAACACGCCGCCGACGATCGGCAGCAGCAGCTCCTGCTTGATCAGGATGGCGACGATGCCGAGCGCGGCGCCGAGCGCCAGCGAGCCGACGTCGCCCATGAAGATTTCGGCGGGGTACGAGTTGTACCAAAGAAAGCCGAGCGAGGCGCCGACCAGCGCGCCGCAGAACACCGTCAGCTCGGCCGCCTGCGGAAAACGTACGAGCAGAAGGTACTCGGCGAACACGCGGTGGCCGGTCACATACGCCAGCGCCGTGTAGGCCGCGGCCGCAATCGCAAAGACGCTGATCGCCAGGCCGTCGAGACCGTCGGTGAGATTGACGGCGTTCGACTCCGCCACGAGCACGAAGACCGCGAACGCCAGGTACCACCAGCCGAGATCGGGGATCAGCCGCTTGAAGAACGGGAAGACCAGGCGCGTGTTGTACAGGCCTTCGTGCGCCAGCACGAGAAGCACGACGCCAACGGCGACGCCGACGAGGATCTGGAGCCCCATCTTATAGCGCGGCAGCAAACCGTGATGGGAGCGCCGCACGATCTTCAGGTAGTCGTCGGCGAAGCCGATGGCCCCGAAGCCGATCGTCGTCAGCACGGCAATCCAGACATACGCATTCGTCAGGTCCGTCCACAACAACGTCGGCACCAGCGCCGCCGTCAGAATCAGCAAGCCGCCCATCGTCGGCGTTCCGGCCTTGGGCCGATGTGTCTGCGGCCCGTCGACGCGGACCACCTGCCCGATTTGGAACTCGCGCAGCTTCCGGATCAGCCATGGCCCGAACGCGAGGCTGATCGCGAGCGCCGACAGCGTGGCCGCCGCCGTGCGGAACGTGATGTAGCGCGTCACGTTCAGCACCGAGAGCTGCGTGTGGAACGGATAGAGCAGGTGATACAGCATCAGCCGCGCTCCGGCCGTTCCACGCTGAGCCGCTCGACCACGCGATCCGTCCTCACGCCGCGCGATCCCTTCACGAGCACCACGTCGCCAGGCCTGACGAGCGCGACGGCGGCGGCGGCCGCTTCCTCGCTCGTCGCGAAACGCCGCACGCTCGCCGGCGGCATCCCCGCCGCCACCGCCGCGTCGGCCAGTGCGACGGCCGGCGCGCCGCCGACCGCGAACAGCACGTCCACCCGCGCCGCCGCGGCCGCGCGTCCGACCTCTTCGTGCAGCGCCGCCGCGCGGTCGCCGAGCTCGAGCATTTCGCCAAGCACCGCGATGCGCCTCTCCGCGGCGGCGCTGGCGAGCACGTCGAGCGCGCGCCTGGTCGCCGTCGGGTTGGCGTTGTAGCTGTCGTCCACGAGCGTGATGCCGCTCGCCAGCCGCACCACCTCGCCCCGATGCGACGCCGGACGCAACCGCGCCGCCCTCTCCGCGATTGCCGCCAGCGGGACGTCGAATTCCAGCGCGACCGCCGTGGCCGCGAGGATGTTCGCGAGATTCCCGCGGCCGACAAGCGGCGTCGCCGCATCGATGCTGCCGCGCGGCGTCGTGATGCGCGCGCTCATCCCGTCGATGCCGCGGTCCACCACCGCCGACGCCCGGATGTCGGCGCCGCGATCGATGCCAAACGTCACGACGCGTCCCTTGAACGCGGGGACTCTCGCCGCGATCCGCTCGTCGTCTGCGTTGGCGACCAGCAGCGTCGAGGCGTCCGCGCCTTCGAAGATCTCCGCCTTCGCGTCGGCGATCGCGTCGAGCGATGCGAAGAACCCGAGGTGGGCCTCGCCGACGTTCGTCCACACGCGCACGTCCGGCCGAGCGACGCGCACCAGCGTGCTGATCTCTCCGGCGTGGTTCATCCCGAGCTCGACGACGGCGATCTCCGGCCGCTGCCTCAGCTCGATGAGCGATAGCGGCAACCCGATGTGGTTGTTGAAGTTTCCGCGGTTGCGGATCACCCGATACCGCGCCGCCAGAAACTCGCCCGTCACTTCCTTCGTCGTGGTCTTCCCGGCGCTGCCGGTGATGGCCACGACTTTCGTGCCCGAGTCGCGCCGAATCGCATGCGCCAGCGCCTGCAGCGCGGCGGTCGTGTCGTCGACTTCGATGACGACCGCTCGCGCGCCCGGCCCGCCTCCGCCAAGGCTTCGGCGGTCCGCCGGAGCGTTCGCGATGGCGGAAAGGCTCGCGCGCCGATGACCCGCGTCCCATCCGCGCGGAACCACGACGCCAGCCGCGCCGGCGTCAATCGCGGCCGCCGCGAACGCCGCCCCGTCGAACCGCTCGCCGCGGATGGCGATGAACAGTTCGCCGGCCGTCAGCGTCCGCGTGTCGATCGAGACGCCGGCGATCTCCCGCGACGGATCGCCGGACACCACCGCGCCGGCCATTTGCGCCGCCGCCCACCCGGCGGTCAGCCGCAGTGCGGGTCCGCCTGGATCCGCCGGTGAGCCGGGTCCGGAAGACCCCGGCGTGGGCGCCGCGGTCATACGACGCCCGAGTTCGTCCGCCGCCGCGCCAGCGCCTCGCGCGCCACCGCGACGTCGTCAAACGGAAGCACGCGATCGCCGATCACCTGGTACTTCTCGTGCCCCTTCCCCGCGACCAGCACGAGGTCGCCGGGCCGCGCCAACTCGATCGCCTTCGCGATCGCGGCGCGTCGTTCGACGATCGTCAGCACGCGCTGCCCGCCATCGCGGCCTTCGACACGGTCAGGCCGCTCCGGGCCGGTCGCCCCTCGACCCTGCTCGGGGCGACGCTGAGGCTCTCGAAGGGTCGATGGGCGGCGGGAGGGCGGCGTGATGCCCCGCTGGATCTCTTCGATGATCCGCGCCGGATCCTCGCTGCGCGGGTTGTCCGACGTGATCACGATGAGATCGCTCAACCGTCCGGCGACCACGCCCATCAGTGGCCGCTTCGTCCGATCGCGGTCGCCCCCGCAGCCGAACACGGTGATGAGGCGGCCGCGGGACAGCGGCCGCGCGGTCTCGAGCAGGTTGCGCAGCGCGTCGTCGGTGTGGGCGTAGTCGACGACGACGGTGACTTCGTCTTGGGCGCCGGACACGACCTGAAATCGTCCAGGTACGCCGTCGAGAGCCTGCAGGCCGCGCTCGATGGCGTCGAACGGGACGTCGAGCGCGACCGCGGTCGAGACCGCGGCCAGGATGTTGTAGACGTTGGGTCGGCCGACCAGCTTCGAGCGCACGTGCAGCGCGCCGCGCGGCGTGCGCACGTCGAACGACAGGCCCTCGAGCGAAAACGACAGCGACCCCGCCGTGATGTCGGCCGGACCTCTGATCGCGTACGTCACCGGCCGGCCGCCGACCTCGATGAGCGCCACGCCCCGAGGGTCATCCACGTTCAGCAGGCTTGGCGCGTCGTGCGGCAGCATTTCGAACAGACGCCGCTTCGCGCGGAAGTACTGGTCCATGTCGGCGTGGAAGTCGAGGTGGTCGCGCGTGAGGTTCGTGAACACCGCGGCGGCGAACGTCATGCCGTCGACGCGGCGCAGCGACAGCGCATGGGACGACACTTCCATCGCGCACGCGCCGCAGCCCTGTTCCACCATCTGGCGCAGGAGCGCCTGCACGTCGGGCGCTTCGGGTGTCGTGCGCGTGGCCTCGCGGATGTCGTCGCCGATGCGATACGCCACGGTGCCGAGGAGGCCGCAGCGGACGCCGGCCGCTTCGAGGATCGCCGCGATCAGATACGCGGTGGTGGTCTTTCCGTTCGTGCCCGTGATGCCGACGACGCGCATCTCGCTGCTCGGATGGCGATAGAACGTCGTGGCCAGGATGGCCAGGGCGAGCCGCGCATCGTCGACGATGGCCCAGGGGACGTGGACGTCAGGCGGCGCGGGCTGTTCAGAGACGATCGCGGCCGCGCCGCGCTCGATCGCCAGGCGCGCGAAGGACGTCCCGTCGGCGTGCTGGCCCTTGAGCGCGACGAACACCTGGCCAGGCGTCACCGCGCGCGAGTCGTACGCGACGCCGGTCACGGCGCCGACCGCCGCTTCCGCGCGAAGCGCCTCGTCGGCCCGGATGAGGCCGAGGCCACGGAGCGCGCCGTGCAGCTCGGCCCATGTCATGGGCGGCCCGCCTGGCCCGGGCGGCGCGACAAGAGACGTTCGAGCACCAGACGGCACACGGCGTCGCCTTCAATCGGCAGGCCCGGCACCGGATCCTGCGAGATGACAAACCCGTCCCCGGAGACCCGCGCGCTCATGCCGAGCGTCACCAGCTTGCGAACCGCCTCGCGCGCGCTCATGCCGCGCAGGTCCGGCACGGTGCCGGGCGGGCCGTCGGCCACGAGGCTGACCACGGGTTCGCTCGCCTCCACGTCGGCGCCGCTTGTCGGCGCGCTCGACGCGCCGTCGTGGCGCGCAACCAGCACGGGAGCCGCCGGGTTGATGGTCGGGCCCACGCCGAGATACCGCAGCGTCGCCTCGGCGATGCGCTTGAACACGGGACCCGACACTGGTCCGCCGGTCGTCGGCCCGCCATGCGGCGAATCGATGACGACGATGATGGCGACCGCGGGATTGCGCGACGGCACGAAGCCCAGGAACGATGCGTTGTAGTCGGACGTCGAGTAGCGGCCGTTCACGAGCTTCGCGGCGGTGCCGGTCTTCCCGGCGATCGAGTAGCCGGGGATCCGCGCCGTCCTCGCGGTGCCGCGCTCGACGACGCCTTCCATGATGGCGGTGAGCGTGGCCGCGGTCTCGGGGCTGATCGTGCGGCGCACGACTTTGGGCTGCACCGCATAACGCCGGTTGTCGCGGTAGATCGCGCGGATCACGCGCGGCTCGACGAGCTCGCCGCCGTTCGCCACGGAGCTGACGGCGCCCACCATCTGCAGCGGCGTAACGCCCACCTGGTAGCCCATGGAGACCGAGGCGAGCGCGCTCTCGGTCCACTTCGCCGCGTCCCACACGATGCCGGGGCTCTCGCTGGGAAAGTCGGGCGACACGGGATGCCCGAAGCCGAAGCGCACGACGTAGCGGCTCAGGCGCTCGGTGCCGACGCGGAATCCGATCTTGATCGCCCCGATGTTGCTCGACTTCACGATGACATCCTCGAACGACAGGACGCCGTAGTTGTGATGGCTCGCCTCGGTGACGGGCCTGGGCCGGCCGGCGATGTGAATCACGCCGGGGTTGGTGTCGATCATCGTGTCGATCGGCATCACGTGCTCGTCGATCGCGGCCGACGCCGTCACGAATTTGAAGGTCGAGCCCGGCTCGTAGAGATCCTGCACGGCCCGGTTCCGGCGCTCCGCGTCGTCGAACTCCTTGTAGGCGTTCGGATTGAATGTCGGCTCGTTCGCCATCGCGAGAATCTCGCCGGTGTGCGGATTCATGATGATGGCGGCGCCGCCCGCGGCGCGGTTCCAGACCACGCCCGCGTGCAGCTCGCGCTCGGCGATGTGCTGGAGGTACTCGTCGATCGTCAGTTCGACCGTCGCGCCGGAGGTCGGCGGGCGCTCGAAGCGGCTGAACGCGTGGCGGCGCGCGTCGGTGTGAATCAGGATCGTGCCGGCCTTGCCCCGGATCTGCGAGTCGTAGGTGGACTCGATGCCGCTCAGGCCGCCGTTGTCGAGGCCGACATATCCGATGAGATGGGCCGCCAGCTCCTTGTTCGCGTAGAAGCGCTTGCTTTCCCTGATGAAGCCAATGCCCTCGAGGTTGAGCTCCGCGACGCGGCGCGCCACATCGGGCGCGATCTGCCGCCGGACATACGCGAACGCGCGCGACGTTCCGAGCCGGTCGGCGAGGGCCTGACGCTCCTTGTCGCTGCAGTCGAGGAAGGCGTCGCACAGCTTCTTCGCCGTCTCTTTCGCGTCGTCGATTTCGGTGGGGACGGCGTAGACCGTGTCGGCGTCGACGCTCGTCGCGAGGACGCGGCCGCGCCGGTCCAGAATGTCGCCGCGCTTGGACGGCGCGGCAATGGTGCGCATCTGCTGCCGCTCCGCGCGCGCGACCAGGTCCGCATGCCGGAAGACCTGCAGGTACACCAGCCGGGCCTCGATGCCGGTCACCCACAGCGCGAGCAGGGCCGCCACGGTGGTGATGCGCCGTTTCAGCGAGACGCGCCAGTCAGTGCCGCCGGGGGTCGTCATCACCGCAGCGCAACGATGGACTTCGCGGGCGGATCGGCCGGCTGCACGCGCTCGATCACGATGGCTTCGTCCTGCGACGGTGCAACGAGGTGCAGCTGTTCGATCGCGAGCGTTTCGATGCGCTTTGGCGACCTCAGCGTGTCGATCTCGAGCCGCAGGCGGCGGCCCGTCTCGACCTCGGCGGCGCGCTGGCGCTGCATCGTCTCGATCTGGTAGCCGTGACGCAGCAGCTCGAAGTGCTGCCAGGCCGAGAACAGCAGCACCATCACCAGAAAGCCGGCGACGCCCACCGACTTCCACATCTCGCGCTGCCGCGCTTCGTCGACCTCGCGGACGATCGGGTTGTTGCGGACGTCTTTCTTGACGGCGTACTCGAAGGACTCCATCAGGCAATCCTTTCAGCGGCGCGAAGCTTCGCGCTGCGTGCGCGCGGGTTGCGTTCCACTTCTTCGTCGCCCGCGACGATGGGCTTCTTGGTCAGCACCTGTACGAGGCCGTCGCGCTGCTGCAGCGCGCGGAGTGTGTGCTTCACGATCCGGTCCTCGAGCGAGTGGAACGTGATCACGACGAGGCGGGCGGCCGCGCGCAGGCGTCGCGCCGCCGCCTCGACGAACCGGTCGAGGCCGTCGAGCTCAGTGTTCACCCAGATGCGCAGCGCCTGGAAGGTCCGCGTCGCGGGGTCGATGCGCATGTAGCCGCGGCGCGGGACGGCGCGCCGCACGATGGCCGCGAGGCGGAGGGTCGTGTCGATCGGCGCCTCGTGCCGGGCCTCGACGATCGCCCGGGCGATGCGCCGGGACAATCGCTCCTCGCCGTACTGGAAGATCACGTCGGCCAGGTCGCGCTCGGTCGAGCGCGCGACGAGATCCGCGGCGGTGTCGCCGGCGCTCTGGTCCATGCGCATGTCGAGCGGCTCGTCGCGCTGGAAGCTGAAGCCGCGGCCCGGCGCGTCGAACTGCATGGAGGACACGCCGAGGTCGGCGAGCGCGCCGTCGATGCGCTCGATGTGCCGATGGTCCAGCACGTCGTCGAGTGCGCGATAATCGGCATGGACCAGCTCGACGCGATCGCCCCACGGCGCGAGCGTGGCGCGGGCGCGCGCGAGCGCGGCGAGGTCGCGGTCGAGGCCGATGATGCGGGTCGCGCCCGCTTCGAGCAGCGCGCGCGCGTGGCCGCCCAGGCCGACCGTGCAGTCGACGAACAGGCCGCCCTGGTCGGGTCGGAGAAACTGGAGGACCTCGGCGGGCATGACCGGGACGTGCGTCATCAGATGCCGAACTCCGACAGCGCCCGCGCGTCGTCGTCGGTGTACGGGTCGCGCTGCAGTTTCGTGAGGAACCGATCGTGATTCCACACGTCGAGGTAGTTGTATTGCCCGAGCACGTCGACGTCGCCGCTCATCGTCGCGGTCTCGCGGAGCCGCGCCGGAATCAGCACGCGTCCCTGCGTGTCGAGCTCCGCGACCTGCCCGAAAAAATTCACGCGGTCGAGGAAGCGCAGGCGCGAGGGATGCGTCGACGGCGCCCGGCCGAGTTTTTCTTCGAGGTCGATCCACACGGGCATCGGGTAGACGCGCACGTATTCGCCGGTCAGACTGGTGAGAAAGAGCTCGCGTCCGTACTTGTTCTCGAGGAACGTACGGAAGACGTTCGGCACTTTGAGTCGGCCCTTGTCATCGATGCGGGCCTGCTCGTGGCCTCTGAACACACCAACCCCTAGATTCGGCCCACTTTTCTCCACAAATTTCCACCTGGATAGTAGGAGAGGCTCGCGTGGATGTCAACCGCAAAATCCACCCGGTCAGTAAGTTACGCCAAATGTTCGCCTTTTAATCGCCCTGTCAGGCCACGGCTAGGGGTCTGACCCTGGTCTGACCCCAATCCGGACCCCCGTCCGACCCCAATCTGCCCCGGTCGGTGTACGATGCCCACTTCGATATGCTCAGGGCAGCCCTCATCGGCTTCGGGTTCAGCGGAAAAACCACCCTCTTTCAGCTCATGACCAGCGCGCGGGAAACCGGGCGGGCCGCGCATGGCAAAGGCGAAACCTCGATCGGCATTTCCAAAGTGCCCGACGCGCGGCTCGATCGCCTGACGGCGATGTACAACCCGCGCAAGCACGTGCCGGCCACCGTCGAGTTCACCGACCTCGCGGTGCCGGGCGGCGGCGGTGTGCAGGCGCTCGTGGACGTCGCGGCGTACAAGAACGCGGACGCCCTCGTCCACGTCCTGCGTGCGTTCCAGGACCCGTCGGTCCCGCACCCCTCAGGCTCGATTGACCCCGCGCGCGACGCGCAACTGATGGAGGACGAGCTCATCCTCGCCGACCTGGGAGTCGCCGAGCGCCGGTTGGAACGCCTGGAAAAAGACCTGAAGAAAGGCCGCACCGCCGAGCTCGAACGCGAGCGCGACGTCATCACGCTCTGCCGGGCGGCGCTCGAGGACGGCCGGCCGCTGCGCGCGCTCGGCCTCAAGGGCGAGGATCTCAAGCGCCTGCGCGGATTCCAGTTTCTCTCCGCCAAGCCGCTCCTCATCGTGATCAACCTCGACGAGGCGCAGCTCGCGCAGGGCGGTGTCGACCGCGCCGCCGACGCGGCCGGCTTGACGGGGTTCCTCTCGCGTGCCGGGACGGCGGCCGCCGCGGTATGCGCGAAAATCGAGCTCGAGATCGCGCAGCTCGACGCGGCCGACGCCGCCGCGTTCCTCGCGGACCTGGGGCTGGCCCAATCGGGCCTCGCTCGCGTGATCCGCGCGAGTTACGACCTGCTCGGCTACATCTCGTTCTTCACGGTTGGCGAAGACGAGAACCGCGCCTGGTCGATTCCCCGGCACACGACTGCACACGTCGCGGCCGGCGAGATCCACAGCGACATCGCGCGCGGCTTCATTCGCGCCGAGGTGGTCGGCTACGAGGCACTCGTCGCCCGCGGGTCGATGGCCGCCTGCCGCGAGCACGGCGAGGTCCGCCTCGAAGGCAAGGACTACATCGTCCAGGACGGCGACATCATCAACTTCCGATTCGCCACATGACGAAGACCGTGCTCGTCTGCGAGGCGCAGGTGCCCTTCGTGCACGGCGGCGCGGAGCTCCACGTGCGCGCGCTGGTCGGCGAGCTCGTCCGCCGCGGTTACCGCGCCGAACGCGTGTCGGTGCCGTTCAAGTGGTACCCGAAGGCCGAGCTGTTGACGCACGCCGCGGCGTGGCGCATGGTCGACCTGTCCGAGTCGAACGGCCGGCGGATCGACGCGGTCATCGCGACGAAATTCCCGACCTACTTCGTTCGTCATCCGAACAAGATCACCTGGCTGTTCCACCAGTACCGCGCGATTTACGACCTCTGCGGCACACCCTACAGCGAGTTCGGCCACACGGAAGGCGATGTCCGCCTGCGCGACCATCTGATCGCGCTCGACAACGACGTGCTCGCCGAGTCCGCGCGTCTCTTCACGAACGCCCGCAACACCGCCACCCGGCTCGCGCGCTACAACGGCCTGACCGCCGAGCCGCTGTACCATCCGCCGCCGCTCGCGGGCCGGCTCGGGCCGGGCGCGTTCGGGGATTACGTCCTCTCGGTCGGCCGCCTCGAAGCGAACAAGCGCGTCGATCTCATCATCCGCGGCCTCGCGCACGCGAATGCCGGCGTTCGCCTGATTGTCGTCGGCGAGGGACCGCTCCGAGCGCAGCTCGAGGACACCGCCGCGCGCAGCGGCGTCGCCGACCGCGTCACCTGGACCGGGGGCATCGACCAACGACAGCTCATCGCGCTGTATGCCGGCGCGCTCGGCATCGTGTTCCCGCCCTTCGACGAAGACTACGGCTACATCACGCTCGAAGCGTTCCTCGCGCACAAGCCGGTCATCACCACCGTGGACGCCGGCGGGCCGCTGGAATTCGTGGAGGACGGCGTGACGGGGCTGGTCGTCGATCCGACGCCGGAGGCGCTTGGCGCCGCGATCGCGCGCCTCGCCGCCGACCGCCGGCTCGCCCGCTCGCTGGGCGACGCGGGATACGACCGGGCGCGATCGATTACCTGGGACGGGGTCGTCGATCGACTCATGGCTGAGGGCTGAGGGCTGATGGCTGATGGCGATCACTGATGGTCCGGCGGACACGTCGATCCTGATTCCCGCGTTCAACGAGGCCGCGTCGATTGGGTCGGTCGTCCGCGAGCTGCTCGACGCCGCTCGCTGGCGCGAAATCCTCGTGATCGACGACGGGTCGAGCGACGACACCGGCGCGCAGGCCTCGGTCGCCGGCGCGCGCGTGATCCGCCATCCGTACAACAAAGGCAACGGTGCCGCCGTGAAGACCGGCATCCGTCACGCCACCGGGCGGTTCGTGCTGATCGCCGACGCCGACGGCCAGCACCGGCCCGCCGACGCGGCGCGCCTCGTCTCCTATCTCGACCGCTACGACCTCGTCGTCGGTGCGCGATCGAGCGGGACGCAGGCGAGCCTCACGCGGCGCCTCGGGAACTCGGTGCTGAACCGGATGGCGAGCTACCTCACGAGACAGCCCATTCCCGATCTCACGTCCGGGTTCCGCGCCGCCCGCCGCGAGTGCCTCCTGGAATTCCTGCATCTGCTGCCGAACGGATTCTCCACGCCGACAACGACCACGCTCGCGTTCATGAAGGCGGGCTACAGCGTGCGGTTCGAGCCCGTGGATGCCGCCCAGCGGCAGGGCGCGTCGAACATCCGGCTCGGATCCGACGGCGTGCAGTTCGTGCTCATCCTGCTGAAGGTGATCACCATCTTCAGCCCGCTGCGGATCTTTCTGCCCGTGAGCGTCGCGTCGTTTCTCATCGGCGCGGCCTACGCGGCGTGGACGATCGCGACGCAGTCGCACGTGACGAACTCGTCGGTCCTCCTCATCCTGCTGAGCGTCGTGATCTTCCTGGTCGGCCTCGTCTCCGAACAGATCTCGTCGCTGCGCTTCGAGGGACGCCGCTCGTGACGCCGCGGACGGCGCTCGTGATCGTGCCCACGTTCAACGAGCGCGAGAATCTGCCGCTTGTCGCCGCCGCGCTGATGGAGCAGCCGAACGTCAGCCTGCTGGTCGTCGACGATCGATCGCCGGACGGCACCGGCGACGTCGCCGACGCGCTCGCCCGGCAGTACCCGGGACGGATCGAGGTGTTGCATCGGACGGCGCAGCCGGGGCTCGGACGGTCGTACCTCGACGGCATCGCGCTCGTGCTCAACCGGCCGGTCGACGTCGTCTGCCAGATGGACTGCGACCTGTCCCACGACCCGCGCCAGCTGCCCGCGCTCATCGCGGCCACCGAGCACGCCGACCTCGTGATCGGCTCGCGATACGTCCCACGCGGCGGCGTCGTCAACTGGCCGCTTCGGCGGCGGATCCTGAGCCGTTTTGCGAACGTCTACATCCGGCTCGTCACGCGTCTCGGCTCGCGCGACTGCACGAGCGGCTATCGATGCTGGCGGCGCGAGGCCCTCGCCTTGATTCCGCTCGCCGGCATCACGTCGGAGGGTTACTCGTTTCTCGTCGAGATGCTCTTTGCCGCGGCCTCGCTGCGTCTACGGATCGCCGAAGTGCCGATCATGTTCGTCGAGCGGCGGCTGGGGAAGTCGAAGCTCTCGCGAGCCGTGCTCCTCGAGTCGGCCATCACGCCGTGGCGGCTGATTGCGTCCCGAAACACGGCTCGGCCGACGGCGCGTTGACCCCTTTTCGTGCTATGGTTTAGGCGTTTTTCACATGTCAGCCTCCCTCACCCGTCCGCCTGCGGGTCTGAGCGTCTTCTTCCCGGCGTACAACGACAGCGGCACGATCGCCAGCATGGTGATCCGCGCCGTCAAGGCCGCCTCGGAGCTGACGCCGGACTACGAGGTCATCGTCGTGAACGATGGCAGCGGGGATGCCACGCCGGAGATCGTGGACGAGCTCGCGCGCACCTATCCGCACGTGCGCGTCGTGCACCATCCGACGAACCGCGGCTACGGCGGCGCGCTGCAGACCGGCTTCCGATCGGCAACGAAGGAGCTCGTTTTCTACACCGACGGCGACGCGCAATACGACCCGGCGGAGCTGTCGCTGCTGTGGGCGAAGATGGCGCCGGACACGGATCTGGTGAACGGCTACAAGATCAGCCGATCGGATCCGATGCACCGGATCCTCATCGGCCGCCTCTACCACCACATCGTCACGCTGCTGTTCGGGTTGCGGGTGCGGGACGTGGATTGTGATTTCCGTCTGATGCGGCGATCGATCTTCGCGCGCATCGACCTCGAAAAGGCGAGCGGCGTCATCTGCCTCGAGATGATGAAGAAGATCACCGACGCCGGCTTCCGCGTCGTCGAAGTGCCGGTGCACCATTATCACCGCGCGTTCGGCAAGTCGCAGTTCTTCAACTTCCGCCGGATCGGCAAGACCGGCATCGACGTCCTGCGGTTGTGGTACGAGCTCGTCATCCGGCGCCGGCACCTGCGCACCGGCGCGCGGGGCCTCATCGGCGCCTCCGAGCCGGCGGACCGCGCGCTGTCGGGTTCGCCGCGCCCGTGATCGTGGACTACCGTCAGTTCTATCGCGGCCGCACGGTGATGATCACCGGCGGTCTCGGCTTCATCGGCAGCAACCTGGCGCGGAGCCTGGTCGATCTCGGCGCCGACGTCCTGCTCGTCGACTCGCTGATCCCCGACCACGGCGGCAACCTCTTCAACATCGACGGCATCGCGGATCGCGTGCACGTGAACGTCGCCGACATCCGCCAGCAGTCGACGATGAATTATCTCGTCCGCGATCGCGACGTGATCTTCACGCTCGCGGGCCAGGTGAGCCACATCGACAGCATGCGGGATCCGTACACGGATCTCGAGATCAACTGCCGTAGCCAGCTCACGATTCTCGAGGCGTGCCGGTACAACAACCCGCGCGCGAAGGTCGTCTTCGCCGGCACGCGCCAGATCTACGGGCGCCCGACTTCGCTGCCGGTCAACGAGAGCCACCTCGTGCGGCCCACCGACGTCAACGGCATCAACAAGGCGGCGGGCGAGTACTACCACCTCGTGTACAACAACGTGTTCGGCGTGCGGGCCTGCTCGCTGCGTCTCACCAACGTGTACGGGCCGCGCCAGCTCCTGAAGCACAACCGCCAGGGCTTCATCGGCTGGGTCATCCGCCTGGTGCTCGAAGACCGCGAGATCGAAGTCTTCGGCGACGGCTCGCAGATCCGCGACTTCGTCTATGTCGATGACGCGGTCGAGGCGTTCCTGGCCGCGGGCGCCAGCGACGCCGTGAACGGCGAGGCGTTCAACGTCGGCGGCAATGAACACATCACCCACCGTGATCTGGTGGCCCTGCTCGTCGAACTGGCCGGACGGGGCCGCTACAAGTTCATCGACTGGCCGGCGGAAAAGAAGGCGATCGACATCGGCAGCTTCTACGCCGACTCGTCGCTGTTCATGGCCCGCACCGGATGGGCGCCGACGGTGCCGCTGCGCGAAGGTTTCACACGCACCTTGGATTACTACCGCGAACACCTCGCCAAGTATGTCGATGACCGTCCCGTTTAACGCGCTCCGCCCCGGCGAAGACACCGCCGCGGTCAAGGCGGCAATCGATCGCGTGATTGCGAGCGGCTGGTTCGTGCTCGGCCCGGAGGGCGAGGCATTCGAGTCGGAGTTCGCCGCCGCCAGCCAGGCGCCGTACGCGGTGGGCGTGGGCACCGGCACCGACGCCATCACGCTGATCCTGCGCGCGCTCGACATCGGTCCCGGCGACGAGGTGATCACGCCGCCGCTGTCGGCGGCCTACTCGGCGCTCGCGGTGATGATGGCCGGCGCGCGGCCGGTGTTCGCCGACATCGACCCCGACCGGCTCACGCTCGATCCACGCGCCACCGAGGCGGCGATCACGCCGCGGACCCGGGCCATCCTGCCGGTGCACCTGTATGGCCAGGCGGCGGACATGCGGGCGTTCGAAGCGATGGCGGCGCGCCACCACCTGGCGCTGATCGAAGACGCGGCGCAGGCGCATCTCGCCACGTGCGACGGCCGCGCGGTCGGCACCATCGGCATCGCCGGCGCCACCAGTTTCTACCCCACCAAGAACCTGGGTGCGTTTGGCGACGGCGGCGCGGTGATCACCCGCGACGCCCAGCTGGCGGCCCGCATCAAACGGTTGCGCAACGGCGGCCAGACGTCGCGGTACCACCACCTGGAAGCGGGCGCCAACAGCCGGCTCGACGAGCTGCAG
>Ga0082335_1006679_pt1 | contig 14599 bp, 14 predicted proteins | sample Subgrocontami58m_FD_72375 | JGI IMG/M metagenome (GOLD analysis project Ga0082335, IMG submission 72375) | Subsurface groundwater microbial communities from S. Glens Falls, New York, USA - GMW37 contaminated, 5.8 m (SPADES assembly) (version 2) ...
GCGGAACTTTTTTTTCGCGGGCAGCGCCCCAGCCTCGAGCACGGGGCGATCAGGCTCGCGGACGACGAGACGGTCGAGATGCACGCCACCAGCGGCGCCCTCGGCAATCTCGGCAAGCTGATTCTGGAAGCGCAAACGCCGCTGCGTTCGGTCGAACTCGACGTGCTCGACGCGACGACTCACGCCGAGTACTGGCGGCGCGATGAGCGCTTCGACACCGTGCTGCAGCTCAACAGCTCGCATCCGGGCTGTGCCGCGCTGTGCCGCGTGCTCGAGGCCTGGATCGCGCATTTTCACCAGACGCCCGTCACGGTCAGCCCGGTGCGTGAGATCCCGGACGAAGACTGGGTCTGGCACGTCGGGCTCGACGCCGAAGCGACCGCAATCCTGAACGAGATCTATAATGGCGGCGAGGTGGATACGGAACGCATGCAACGCGTCATCGGGCTGTACCGGGTGGATTTCCGCAACGCAACCGACCTGCGGGCCGAGCTCGCGGGCAAGCCGGTGTTTCTCGGCCTCGCCATAACTCCGGACCACAGGCTGCGCATGAAACCGCAGAATCTGCTGCTGAACCTGCCGCTGGCGAGGCGCGCGTGACGCCGCAGGCCGAGCGATTCGGACAGATGGTGTCCGGGCCGGACGAAGCGATCAATCTGGCCGAAGCGGCACTCCTGATCGCCAGCGAGGAGTATCCCGGTCTCGACATCGCCGCGTATCTGGCGCGGCTCGATGAGATGGCCGCGACGCTCAGTCGCCGGCTGCGCGCCGATATCAGCCCGGCGGATACCATCGTTGCGCTCAACCGGTTCCTGTTTGATGAACATGGGTTCAGCGGCAACGCGGCGGATTATTACGATCCGCGCCACAGCTTTCTCAACGACGTGCTGGACCGCAAGCGCGGCATCCCGCTCACGCTGGCGCTGGTCTATATGGAAATCGGCCGCCGCATCGGACTGCCGGTGCAGGGCATATCGTTTCCGGCGCACTTCCTGGTCAAATGCCAGTTGCGCGAAGGCATGGTGGTGCTCGATCCCTACGCCAAGGGCATCTCACTGAGCTTCGACGAGATCAGGCGCCGCATCAAGAGCCTGCGCAATGACGCGGAGCCGCCGCGATCGGTGATCGCGGGGATGCTCGCCACGGCCAGCAACAAGGACATCCTGGTGCGCATGCTGCGTAACCTGAAAGGGATTTATTCGCACCACCAGCAATGGCTGAAAGCGCTGGCGGCGACCGACCGCATCATCAGCGTGATGCCGGGGCTGGCCGAGGAATACCGCGACCGCGGCATGATCTACCTGAGTCTCGAGTGTTTCCGTGCCGCGTTGTTCGATCTGCAGGCGTATATCAAGATGCTGCCGGTGGCCGCGGACGCCGACAGCGTGCGCCAGAAGGTAGTCGAACTGCAGCGGGTGGCGTCGCGTCTAAATTAGGGCCGCCAAATCCTGATGCGCGTCGAGCGCGGCACCCGACGGCTTGGCCGGTTCATCGAGTTCGGTGCGCGGCTTGGTCTTCAGTTCAGGCATTTCGTCCTCTTCTTTTTGCTGAGGCGGATTGCCGTCGTAGACCAGATTGCGGCGCCGCTGCAGGTAGGCGTCGCGTTGGAACTCGTAAGGGTCGAGCGCGGCTTCGTCAAGAATTTTGGTCGAGTCCAGCAAGTTGGCGCGCAGATTGACGAAGTACAGACCCCACATCGAGTTGCGCGTCGCCATATGGTCGCGCCAGATCCAGTAAATCGGATCGACTTTGAAGTCGACAAACGCGCCGAGCGCGTCGCGGAAGGAACTGGGACCGAAAAACGGTATCTGAAGGTAGGGCCCGTCGCCGATACCCCACCGGCCCAGCGTCTGGCCGAAGTCTTCCTTGTGCTTTTCAAGCCCGAATTCAGTGGCTAAATCGATCAGCCCGGCGAGGCCTATCGTGGTATTTACGGCGATGCGTCCCACGTCGGACGCCGCGTCGACAATTTTGCCCTGCAGCAGGTTGTTGAGCGCGGTGAGAATATCGTAGAGGTTGTTAAAGAAGTTGGTGACCCCGGTGCGCACGACGTCCGGCAGGACTTCCCGGTAGACGGTCGCGACCGGTTTCATGACGACCTTGTCGAGCGTGTCGTTGAACTTATAGACCGCACGGTTGATCGGCTCGAGCGGATCCCGCGGGTTGTTGGTGCTGGCGCAGCCGGCGAACAGCGTGAGCGACAGCAAACCCAGTAAGAAAATGCTCCGGAACCTGACTGCGGGTGATGTCATTTCGTGACCAGTTTATTCTCAAGGGGCTGATTTTTTTCGATTATAACAAGCAATACCCGCAAAAACCAAGCCCGATCAGCGCGCGAGCTCGGGCTGCGGCGGCAGCGAGTCGAGCAGCTGCTGTATTTCGAGCCGGTATTGCGCGCTGGTCTTCGCTTTCGTGCGGATTTCTTCGAGCGTGGCCTGGGTTGCCGGCAACAGCGGCCCGCCTAGGCTGACCGCGCGCTCGGCGGCGGCAATCGCCTCATCGAGCCTGCCCCGTTCAGCGAGCACTTGTGCCAGGTTGTTGAACGCCGCGGAAGTCTCGGGGTGTTCCCGCGCCGCCTGTCTGAACGCGGACTCCGCGGTGACGAAATCTTTCAGTGCATACGCCGTATTGCCGCGCCCCATCTGGCCCGCAAGGCTGCCCGGCCAGCGCCTGAGCAGCGTGCCGTAGGCGGTATGCGCATTGCGGATTTGCCCGCTTTTTTCCAGCGCCACTGCGGCGCCCGTGTAACGCGATTCCGTCGCGGTGGCCGGCAGCCGGTCGGGAGGCACGGCCACCATGGCCCAGCGGCCATCGTCTTTCCACACGTATTCGAACACCGGAAACGGCATCGTCTGGCGTTGCTTGGTGCCGGAGCGCCGGATCGTCTGGCCCTGCTCGAGGTCGTATCCGACTACCACCGCGTAGTGCCACAGCGGACGGATGCGAAACCCGTAATTCTCGAGCACGATCACCGGCGTTCCCGCGGCGACTTCACGCAGCACGTCGGTCAGCTGCGGCTCGAGTTCGTAGGCGATCAGCCCGCGCCGCCGTGTTGCCGCCAGCATTTCTACCTGCAGGCTGCCCTGGCGGGCCGGGATATAGACCTGGTCCACCAGCGCATCGGGCGTGACGCTGACCCCGGCGGCATTGAGCGCCATCGCGAGCGCCGCCGGCCCGCACTGATATTCTTCCTGCGCGAAGAACGGGACCTCGGTCAGCTCGGCCCGCACCGGCAGATCAAGCGGCCGCTGATCCTTCAAAGCGTAGCTCTGCGGCAGAATGAAAGCGCAGCCGCTGAGCGCCGTCGCCAAAAAAAGAAAGCCCGCCGTGAGGCGGGCTTTTCCAAAACACATTACGGTGTGACTGATTATCTGTACCACACCAACCAGACAACCAGACCGACCACCACGGCGCCGACTATCCACCACGTGGTGCTGTCGGTTGCGCCGGCGGGCAGCGAGTCGATCTTGCCTGCGATCCGGTTGATTTCCTGCTGCGTCATCGCGTTCACACGCTCCTGCGCGGTGGCGGCGCTGAGCCCGAGCGCTTCGAACTTCTTGATGACATCGCCGCGGCTCAGAAAATCGTTCACCTTGGCGAGGTTTGCCAGATCCTGAGCGCTTGCAATGGCCTGATCGGTGCCGATCACGCCTGCCTGCGCCGAAAACGGCAGCAGTATCATGCTTACGATTAACATCTGGCTGATCAATTTGTAGAACAGTTTCATCAAATCCTCCCACGGGTAGGGTTAACGAAGGGTTGCGTGCCGAAGCGCCGGAGACGTCATTCCGCCGAAGCTCGTATACGATATTCCACCAAAATTCAAGCGTCAAGTGTCATCTGCATTGCGGTCGCGGCGGGTGTGCCGGTGATCTGCGGGCGGAGCCTCGGCGGTGATATAATTTAGCGTTGAATTCAGCGCTTCCGGGCGCACCACACGCGTAAGGAATTCACATCATGCTGACCAAAGTCAAGCCCTCCTTTCAGCTCAAAGACCCCAGCCTGCTGCGCCAGCAGTGCTACATCGACGGACGGTGGCTCGATGCCGACGACCAGAAGACCCTGGCCGTGCACAACCCCGCCGACGGGCAGCAGATCGGCACGGTGCCGGGCATGGGTGTTGCCGAGACCAGGCGCGCAATCGACGCGGCCAACGCCGCCTGGCCGGCGTGGCGTGCCAGGACTGCGAAGGAGCGTTCGAATATCCTGCGCAAATGGTTCGAACTGATGATGGCGAACCAGGAAGACCTCGCGGTGATCATGACGACCGAGCAGGGCAAGCCGCTCACCGAGTCGCGCGGCGAGATTGCCTATGGCGCGTCGTTCATCGAGTGGTTCGCCGAGGAAGGCAGGCGCATCTACGGAGAGACGATACCGCAGCACCAGAGTGACAAGCGCATCGTGGTCATCAAGCAGCCGATCGGCGTGTGCGCGGCGGTGACGCCCTGGAATTTCCCCAATGCGATGATCACGCGCAAGGCGGGCCCGGCACTGGCCGCCGGCTGCACCATGATAATCAAGCCCGCGAGCTATACGCCGTATTCGGCGCTCGCGCTGTGCGAGCTGGCGGAACGCGCCGGCATTCCCAAGGGGGTGCTCAATGTCGTGACCGGCGCGTCGGGACCGATCGGCAAGGAACTCACCACCAATCCGATCGTGCGCAAGTTCACCTTCACCGGCTCGACCGAAGTCGGCAAACAGCTGATGGCGCAGTGCGCGAGTACTGTCAAAAAAGTATCGCTTGAGTTGGGCGGAAATGCGCCTTTCATCGTGTTCGATGACGCCGATATCGATGCCGCGATTGAAGGCGCGATGGCGTCCAAATTCCGCAACACCGGTCAGACCTGTGTTTGCGCCAACCGGTTGTTCGTGCAGGAAGGCGTCTATGAGCAATTCGCGCAGAAGCTCGGCGCAAAAGTCGCGGCGATGAAGATCGGCGGCGGTCTCGAGGACGGCGTGATGCAGGGGCCGCTGATCGACATGAAGGCGGTGGAGAAAGTCGAGGAGCATATCGCCGATGCGCTCGCCAAGGGCGCGCGGGTCGTGACCGGCGGCAAACGCCACGCCAAAGGCGGAACCTTCTTCGAGCCGACGGTGCTCACCGGCGTCAAGACCAGCATGAAGGTGAGCCACGAGGAAACTTTCGGCCCGGTGGCGCCGCTGTTCCGCTTCAAGACCGAGCAGGAACTGATCAAGCTTGCCAACGACACTGAATACGGACTCGCGTCGTATTTCTACAGCCGCGACATCGGACGCATCTGGCGCGTCGCCGAGGCGCTCGAGTACGGCATGGTCGGCATCAACGTCGGCATTATTTCCAACGAGATCGCGCCGTTCGGCGGCGTCAAGGAGTCGGGTATCGGCCGCGAGGGTTCCAGGTACGGGATCGAAGAGTTCCTAGAAGTGAAGTACCTCTGCATCGGCGGCATCGACAAGTAACCCGCCCGGCTTTTCGTTGGTGCGTGTAGGGTGCGCTTGCGCACCGGCGAAGGCATCAGGATTGGTGCGCTCCTCTTTGCGGAGCACACCCTACATTGCTGCCATCGCGTCGCAAGGCGCGGTGGCATTTTTCTTCAATCCCTGAACACTGCGTACTCTTCCAGCGCGATGCGAGGCGGCTGAAAGGTGTTGACGAGCGCATCGGGATCGGCGTAACCCATCGCCATGCCGCAGATCACGATCCGGTCGCGCGTGATGTTGAGTTCGCGCCGCACGATGTCCGGGTAATTCGCGATCGCCGCCTCGGCGCAGGTGTGGAGTCCCTTCGCGCGGGCGGCTAACATGATCGTCTGCAGGAACATTCCGTAGTCGAGCCAGCTGCCCCGTTCGAGTTCGTGGTCGATCGTGAAAACGAGTCCGACGGGTGCGCCGAAGAAGTTGAAGTTCCCCGCGCGGTAAGCCTTCGATTTCTCATGGTCGCCGCGACCGATGCCGAGCGTTCCGTACAGTCCCCAGCCGCATTGCCGCCGGCGCGCGAGGTAGGGCTCGACGATCGGGTCGGTGTAATAATTGTAGTCGCGTTGGTGTCCCGGTTCGTCGTTGAGGAACGCCTGCTGGATCGCGGTACCGACGCGCCCGAGCGTCGCGCCGGTGAGCACATGCACGTGCCACGGCTGGATGTTCGAGCCGCTCGGCGCATGGCGGCCGAGCGCCACGATCTCGCGCACGATTTCGACAGGGATGGGATCAGCCTTGTAGGCGCGGATCGAGCGGCGCGTGCGCGCCGCCGCGAAAACGTCGGGAGCCGGCTCGTTGAGATCGTTCAGTTCGCTTCCCCCTTGATGCCTGTCTGCTTGATTACTTTGCCCCACTTGGCGTTCTCGGTGCGTATGTAGGCTGCAAATTCCGCCGGCGAACTGGGCGCCGCCTCGATGCCGCGGCTGAGCAGCGCTTCGCGCACGTCGGGCATGTTGAGGATCGCCACCGTTTCCTTGTGCAGCCTGTCGATGATCGGGCGCGGGGTGTCCGCCGGTGCTACGTACCCGTACCAGTTCGTGGCTTCGTATCCCTTGATCCCTGTCTCGGCAACGGTCGGCACATCGGGCAGCGCTGCCGCACGCTTGCCGCCGGTCACCGCGAGCGCCCGCGCCTTGCCGGTCTTCACCTGTGGCACTGCGGTGGAGATCACCGCGACGAAGATCTCGACGTGGCCGGCGACGAGATCGATCAGCGCCGGGCCTCCGCCCTTGTAGGGCACGTGCACGATGTTGATCTTGGCCATGCTCTTGAACAGCTCTCCGGCAAGATGACCGGGGCTGCCCTGGCCCGAAGTGGCGAAGTTGAGCGCTCCCGGTTTCGCCTTCGCCAGCGCGATCATCTCCTGCAGCGATTTTGCGGGCAGCGTGGGATGCACGATGAAGATGTTCTGCAGCGCCACCGCCTGCGAGATCGGCGCGAAATCCTTGATGGGATCGTACGGCACCTTGGTGATCGCCGGGCTGATGACCAGCGTTCCAATCGTGGCGAGATGGATCGTATGGCCGTCCGGGGCGGCTTTTGCGGCGAGATCGGAGCCGATTACGCCGTTCGCGCCGGAACGGTTGTCCACGATGAACTGCTGTTTGAAGATTTCCACATACTTCGGCGCCATCAGGCGCGAGACGAGGTCGGTCGCGCCGCCCGGCGGGAAGCCGATGATGATGCGCACCGGCCTGGACGGGTAGTCGGCGGCCGCCGCTGCCGCTGAGATGATGCACAACATCGCGGCGTGGCACGCGAATCCGGCGAGCCGCGTACAACAAGGCATGCAAGGTGCGCTGACGTGAGGTGCGATCAATTTGCTTTCGCGCCCGAATCCTTGACCACCTTGGCCCATTTCGTCATTTCCGACTTGATGTAGGCAGCGAATTTCTCGGGCGTGCCTGGAGCGGGGTCGAGACCCTGATTGAACAGGAAGTTCTTGACGTCGGGCATGGCGAGCACCTTGGTGATGTCGGCGTTCAGACGGTTGATGATCGGGCGCGGGGTTTTCGCCGGCGCGAGCAGGCCGTACCAGTTGTTTGCGTCAAAACCGCGCAGGCCCGCTTCCGATATGGTCGGCAGGTCAGGCATCAGCGCCGAGCGTTTCGCGGTCGTCACCGCGATGCCCTTGATCTTGCCCCCCTTGATCTGGGGCACGGCGCTTGCCGCAGTCGCAAATACCAATTGCACCTGTCCTCCAACGAGTTCGATCATCGCCGGGCCGCCGCCTTTGTACGGGATATGCGTCATTTTCACGGCGGCCATGGTATTGAACAGTTCGCCGGCAAGATGCCCGGTGCCGCCGACGCCCGACGAGCCGTAGTTGAGGGACTTCGTCTTGGCGAGCGCAATCAACTCCTTGACCGAGCCGGCGGCCACCGAAGGGTGCAGCGACAGGATGTTGGTCGAATCCACCGCCTGGACGATGGGCGCAAAATCCTTGATCGAGTCGAACGGCAGCTTGGTTGTATAAAGACTGGGATTGATCGCGAGTGCGGCGATGGTACCCATCAGCAGCGTGTAGCCGTCGGGGGTCGCTTTCGCAACCATTTCCGTCGCGATGTTGCCGGCGGCGCCGGCGCGGTTGTCGATGATTATCTGTTGCCCGAGCAAATCGGTGAGCTTGGCCGCAATCGCGCGGGCGGTCGTATCGGTGCCGCCGCCAGGCGCGAAGCCGACGACCAGGCGAATCGGCTTGGTCGGATAATCCGCTGCGGTCGCGGTCAGCGCGCCGGAGACGGCAATCAGTACGGCCGGAATCGCACTCCTGAGCATTACGAAACCGGATGACAGTCCGGTTTCGCTCGACGCCCCCCTCGCCTCCCGGGAGAGGGGCATGGGGGTGTGGGCCGAGCGTTGTAACGCAGTTACGCAAAGCTCGATAGGTGCAAAGACAGCTGCTTTCATCTTTTCTCCTGTAGGCATCGTTTCGACTATTATACCGGTCGCAACGGCGCGTGGCGGTGGGCGCAGGCAGCGGCGGCGGCAGCCTAGCGGCCGATGCATAAGTAGATCATTGAAAACACAGGAGCGGGAAGATGAATCGCGCGTTGAAGATAGGAATTCTCGAAGGCGACGACATCGGGCTGGAAGTGGTTCCCGAATGCGTCAAGGCCATGCGGGCGGCGGCGCGCAAGTCCGGGTTGGATATCGACTGGCACGAAGTACCGATCGGCAGGCCTGCGCTCGACAAGCTTGGCTATACGCTTCCGCCGGGAACGCTTGAGAAGCTCGATACGCTCGACGGCTGGGTGCTCGGCCCGATCGGCCATCAGGCCTACCCAAAGGACAATCCGCAAGCCATCAATCCGCACCCGATACTGCGCAAGCACTACGATCTGTTCGCCAATATCCGCCCGGCCAAATCGTTGCCGGGACTGCGGGCGCTTTATCCGGACGTCGATCTGATCATCGTGCGCGAGAACAACGAAGGCTTTCCTCCCGACCGCAATGTTTTCGCCGGGGCGGGCGAATTCAGGCCGTCACCGGACATGACGATCTCGATACGGGTAATCACCCGCCAGGGTTCGAGCAAGGTGGCGCGCGCGGCGTTCGACCTGGCGCGCAGCCGTCCGCGAAAAAAACTGACCTCCGTGCACAAGGACACCGTGTTCAAGCTGGGCTGCGGCATGTTTGCGGAAGAATGCCGCAAGCTCGCGGCGGAATATCCGGACATCGCTTACAACGAAGTGCTGGTCGACACGTTCGCGATGCGCCTGGTGATGAAGCCGCAGAATTTCGACGTGATCGTCACCACCAACACTTTTGGCGACATCCTGTCGGATGCCGCCGCCGGATTAGTTGGGGGACTGGGGCTCGCGCCGGGGTTGTCGGCCGGACCGAAGCACGCGATGGCGCAGGCAACCCACGGCTCGGCGCCTGATATCGCGGGCAGGAACATCGCCAATCCCTACGCGATGATCGTCTCGGGTCAGATGCTGATGGACTGGCTAGGTCGCAAGCACGGTGAACCGAAGGCGGTGGAGGCAGCACGGTTGATGGGGGAGGCCGTCGAGCGCGTGATCCGCGAGCGCGTCGCATTGACGGGCGATCTTGGCGGCAAGGCTACGACCCGCGCCATGGGGGATGCGATCGCCGCTGCGGTGTAAAGTGCACTCAGGTGCACACGATGGACGAGATTACTGCGCTGATTTCAATACGTCCTCGAAGCGCTCGACCAGCGGCTCGTTGAGTGCAGCCCCCAGTTCTCCAAGCCAGCGCCGGATGTAGGTCACATCCACCCGTGGATTTTTCAGCAGGACGGAGCGCACATCTTCAATGTCGCGGGGACGACCGGCGACCACTTTATGAATGACGAGGTCTTCTGGCGAGGCAAACCGGACGTCCGTTTGACCGACCTTTAGCCATGTCGCGCGCGTCATCGCTTCATGCTCGTACGACGAGTGCGAGAAGATGAAATCGAGCCGCACGCCGCTGCCGGAATCCTCGCAGGGCAACACCATGGTTTGCTGCACGAAGTCGCGCGGAGACTGGACGAGTACATTCCAGCCCGCCTGCTTCACGATCGCCAGCAAGTCGTCCAGGCGATCCGCGCTTACGCCCAGGGCTACGTCGATATCGCGGGTGAGCCGTGCCTCGCCATGCACGAGCACGGCCTGGCCGCCGATGATCAGATACGGAATCGACCGGCTTTCGAATTCAACCGCAATTCGTTCCAGCAGCCGTTCGAACATTGAGTGCTCGTGCGAGCCTGATCTTGTGCACGAGTCGGTCGGAGAGATCGGGTTGGTCCAGCGCTCCAAGCGCGCGCGCCTCGGCGTACAGCGCTTCGACGATGTGCAAGTTGCGGACGAAATCCGGACGCTGCGAGCGGATGTAGGCGGTTTCCCATTCGTTCCAGAGCGCGCGATTCTTGATCATCGTGTTGCCTGCGAGTGTGCGGTTACCGAAAATTGTACCATGATAAACGGGCAGCTAAGCCTTAATCGGCGCCGCAGCAAGCTTCGCGGCGATGCGCAGCGCATGTTCGAGCGCGCCCGGGTCGGCGCGGCCCTGACCGACGATGTCGAACGCGGTGCCGTGCGCAGGCGTCGCGAACACGGTCTTCAAACCCGCAGTGACCGTCACGCCCTTGTTGAAACCGAGGAGTTTGGTCGCGATCTGACCCTGGTCGTGATACATCATCACCACGCCGTCGAATTCCCCCTGCAGCGCCTTCAGGAAGATCACGTCGGAGGATACCGGCCCGCTGCAGACTATGCCTTCCGCGCGCAGCCGCTCGACGGCCGGCCGGATGATGCGGATTTCCTCGTCGCCGAACAATCCGCCTTCGCCGCTGTGCGGGTTGAGCGCCGCCACGCCGATGCGCGGCGGATCGATGCCGGTCGCGCGCAGCGTGGCGTCGGCAAGCCGGATGGCGGCAGTGATGCGTTCGGGGGTGATCAGGTTGATCGCCTCGCGCAGCGCGACATGCGAGGTGACCCGGAAGGTGGAAAACTCCTTGATCACGTTCATTTCGCCGTAGAAGCCGGCATGCTGCGTGAGCGCCGCGAACAGCCGATGTTCGTCGGGGTATTTCCAGCCGCCCTTGTGCAGCGCCCCCTTGTTGAGGGGAGCGAAGCAGATGCCGTCGAGCTTGCCGGCAAGCGCGAGGTCTATCATGTGCTTCAGCGTTTCGCCGGTCAGCCGGCCCGATTCGACTGAAACCTCGCCGCGCCTGATCATGGACGGATCGATGTTGTCCAGATCGATAAGCGGCACTTCGTCGCGCGACCAGTCGACTGCATCAACGTTGGCATAGCGCTGCCACTTGATATCGACACCGGCGTCTTTGCACCCGAGTTCGAGCACGCGGGCGTCGCCGATCACGACGATGCGCGCGACCGATTTCATCGCGCCGGATGCGAGCAGCCTGGCGCTGATTTCGGGGCCGATGCCGGTCATGTCGCCGAGCATCAGGCCGATGACGGGGAGAGTGCTCATGGATTTTTTCCGAGCAGCTTGGTAAGCGCGCATATGTTTTTGATTTTCTCGAGCCCGAACACCAGCTCGATCACTTTTTCGGCCTGCGCTTTCGGCAGCCTGCCCCACGCCGCGCATTCGCGGAACTTGTTGGCGAGCTCGTCATCGCTCATCGGATTGGCGGGGCTGCCTTTGCCGAAATCGGTGCGGCCGCTGATTCTGCGGCCATCGGTCAGTTCGATGTCGATGATCGTCGTCATCTTTTCGTAGCCCGCGGCTTCGGCTTCCGGGTGCACGCCGTAGGCTATCTTTTCGATCATCGCTTTTACGTCGGGGCGGTTGACGACCGCGTCGGTGAACTCGGCGAGTCCCGCTTTGCGCCGCAGCAGCAGGATCGCCATGCAGAACTGCATGCTGAATTTGGCTTGCAGTTCGTTGGACGGGCGGTTATGGATCAGCGCATTGATGTTCTGGCGATTGACCCCGACCGCAACTTTCCTGACCGCATCTGGCCTGATGTCGTGCGCGAGTATCAGGTCGAGCATCAACCCCATGCCGGGGTGCGTCAGCGAGCCGCTCGGGTGCGGCTTGATCGAAACCCCGGGGAACGCGAACGTCCACGGCTTGCCGAGCTTGCCGTCGATCGCCTGCGGGTCGTAGCCGCCGCCCGCCGCCTTGAAGAAGCCACGCCCGGCTTCGAGGATGATCGGCGTTGCGGTGAATCCGAGTTTTGCGAATTCCGCCGCAACGACGCCGCTCTCGCACGCACGGCCGGCATGAAACGGCTTCATCATGGTGCCGAAATTCTCGCGCAGACCCGCCGCCTGGCTTGCGGCAATGCTGAGCGCGCGCCGTGTCTGCTCGTGATTGAACCCCAGCAGATGCGCGGCGCCAGCAGCGGCACCGATCGCGCCGACGGTGGCGGTGGAGTGAAAGCCGTCCTGGTAATGGCGCGGATAAATCGCTTCCGCAATCTTGGTTTCGACTTCGACTGCAACCTGGTAGGCAGTCAGCACGTCGCGGCCGGAGCGCCGGTCGCGCTCGCCGAGCGCCAGCACCGGTGGCAGCGCCGGCGCGGTAGGGTGGGTGAGCAGGCCATAGACTCGGTCCTTGGCGACTGCGAGCTGGGTGTCGTCGTAATCGTCGGCGTGGATCGCAACACCGTTGGCGAACGCGGCGAAGCGCGCCGGCAGTTTCATGCGGCTGCCGATGACGGTGCTGCCTTTGCTCGTGGCGCAGCCGAGCGACTGCAGGTGCTTGCGCACGAGATGGCCGGATTCTGCGACACTGCCGGCGAGCGCGAGCCCGATGCCATCGAGAATCGAACGCTTGCCGAGGCGCATGACGTCGGCGGGGATGTCGGACGCGCGAGTGCGGACGATGAATTCGGCGACGTAAGCAGTGAGCGACGGCTCGTCATTTCGGGGCATTGTTTGCTCCTTCAGGACGGTGATTCGATCCATGCGAACAGTTGCGGATCCAGTTGCCCGCGGTACTTGAGCAGCACCGGCTGCACCGCGGCGACGAACGCGGCACGCTCGGCATCGGTCAGATGTATCACTTCGTTGTGGCGCGGATCGAACTTGGCCAGTATCTGCTCATCCTCGGCCGCGGCCAGTTCGAGCTGCAGCGTCGTGGCCTGCCGTGCCGCTTCGTCCACTGCGTCCTGCACATCCGGCGGCCAGCTCTCGTAGTGTTCGTTATTGCAGACCATCACGCTCGCGCCGAACAGGTGCCCGGTGAGCGTGATGTAACGATGATAGTGATGGACGCCAAAGTTATAAGTATTAGTCAGCGGGTTCTCCTGAGCGTCGAACCTTGCGCCGGCAATCTGCTCGACAAACTCCTTGACGTCGACCGGGATTGGCACGAAGCCGAGCGCTCCCAGGGCTTCCCCGTGCAATTCGCTCATCTGGGTGCGGATGCGCAGGCCGCGGCAATCGGCGGGTGTGCGAATCGGGCGCACCCGGTTGGTGAGATGACGGAAACCGTTGTCCCACAGCCCGAGCAGGCGAAACGCAGTGGCGTCCCGCATGCGGCGTTTGCAGAGTTCACCGAATTTCCCTGCGAACGCCTGATGCACGGACCGGCGGTCCTTGATGATGAATGGAAGTTCGAGCACCTTGAACTCAGGCACCGGCTCCGTGAAGCGGACGGAGGATATGTAACACAGGGATAATTCCCCGTTCCTGACCATTACGGGCAAATCGCCTGACGGGCGACCCAGATCGAGCACGTTGCCGATCAACTGGAAGCTGATTTGGTCGCCGAGGCGCGCCTCAAGCACTTCGCCGAAGCGCCTGGCGGCGGCGTTATTGATGGAAGCCGGTTTCTGGTAGCCGCCGAACTTGATGACGATCGGGTTCATGAAATGATCCTGGTCCGGTCGAAAAGAGAGTAGCACATTCCCAACCCGGCGGGCGATGCCCGTTGTGCGGGACGCATCGGGCTGCGCGCAATACCTGTTAAAATAATCGCCATCCCCGCGTCGCAGACGATCTTGTTTCCCGCGGCGTCAAGAATAATTCCACACCGAGGCGGCATGGGCCACACGATCGCTGAAAAAATTCTCGCTGCGCATGCGGGGGGCAAGCCGGTGCGTGCCGGCGACATCGTTATCGCCGGCGTTGATTTCGCGATGGTCCACGACGGGCGCGCCGCCAACGCGCTCGGCATGATCGCCAAGCTGGGCGCCAAGCACCTGCCGTTCGCATCGAAAACCGCGTTTGTGCTCGACCATTATTCACCGCCGCCCAACATCGAGGCGGCGAACACTCACCGCGCGATGCGCGCCTTCGCGGATCAGCACGGCGCAGTGCTGTATGACGTCGGTGACGGCATCTGCCATCAGGTGATGCCGGAAGGCGGCCACCTGACGTGCGGCGACCTGATCGTCGGTACCGACACGCATTCGGTGACTTACGGCGCGTTCAACGCGCTCGGCACGGGGGTCGAGGGCACCGACCTCGCGGCGGTGATGATGACCGGCAGGCTGTGGTTTCGCGTGCCGGAGACGATCCGCGTCGAATTGAAGGGCAGGCTGCAGCCGGGCGTATGGGCGAAGGACATCACGCTTTCGATGCTCGGCAGGTTTGGCGCCGAAGGCGCGAATTACCGCGCGATCGAATACGCCGGTTCCGCGGTGAGCGCAATGGAGATCGACGATCGCATGACGCTTGCGAATCACGCGGCGGGACTGGGCGCCAAAGCACCGCTG
>Ga0082335_1006680_pt1 | contig 14599 bp, 12 predicted proteins | sample Subgrocontami58m_FD_72375 | JGI IMG/M metagenome (GOLD analysis project Ga0082335, IMG submission 72375) | Subsurface groundwater microbial communities from S. Glens Falls, New York, USA - GMW37 contaminated, 5.8 m (SPADES assembly) (version 2) ...
TGGGAAAAAGCCGGGGAGGGGGGGGGGAAAAACAAAAAGGGGGGTAAAACGGGCTGCGCCCTCGCCGGGCCAGGCCCGCCATTCCCATACGCGGTGGACCAGCCAGGCCAGCCAGAAGGAGGCAACCAGAAACAACGTTGGTAGCATTGTGGCAATGTGCCGCTCTGCCTTAGTCGCGCTCCATGTGGCGAAGGCCATCTGGATGAAAAGCAGAATTACGAGGAAGCGGACCTTGGGATTAACCAATCTCGTCAAAGACACAGCCACGGCTGTTAGAACCAGGACAGCTAACCATGTCGGTCCAAGTAGCGAGACCAATGCCCTGGGGTAGTACAGCAGACCGTCAATGGTGTAAGGATCAACTTGGCCATATGGAGAGTTGACCAGAGCCGTCCAGGATCTGCGCAGCTTCGGTAGATAGGCGAACCAAGGAGTAAGGGCCGCTCCCAGGGTCAGAAAAGCATACCGCGAAGGCGCATCCCAGAATGCCGATTTCGGGTTCAACCTGCACTGGAGCAAGCGCTCCCCCACCACCGCAAGCGCCAGAAGAACACCGTAATTAGACTTGGTTAGATACGTGAGCGCCATGACCAGGCCGAGCAAGACTGATCCCCTAACCGTCGGCTGATCTACAAAGCGAAGATACAGCCATATGCCGGCACTAAACATGAGCACGCCTGGCGCCTCCAGCATTGCGTAGGAGCCCATATCCGCCAGCGACACTGAGGTAAGGGCCAGCCCGGCCGCTAGAAAGCCGCTCACCCACGGGGCGGTGGGCTGAAGACGGCGCCCAGCCAGGAAGAGAAATGCCGGCAAAGGCAGCAAACAGGCCAGGCTTGCAAGACGGGCCGTTTCTGTACTAGACCCGACGAGCAAGAAAACGAGACCGGAAATCCACGAGAAGACCGGAGGCCAGTAGACCTGGCGGTAACTGTCGAAAGCAAAGGCCAGCAGGTCTCCGGCCTTGAGGTCCGTGGCGATAATCAGGCCTTGTAAGGCATGAGACGCTTCATCCCAATGCAAGGGCCCTCTTGATAAAGGGATACGCTGATAGACGAGCACGAGGTTAATCATTGCCACTGCTATCAGTGCTGCAAGCGCCATACACTGGAAGCGCCACTCTCGGTGAGCTAGCCTTTCTCCGACAGCGGCTAATCGAGAGCCGACCATCCCTGCCAGGGCATGCATATAGCTATCGTACTCGCGTGGAAGCTTCAAGTCGAGATCGAACTCCAACCTTCGAGCGCCTTGAGACCAAGCCAACAAGACAAAGGGTTGACTGCCGTGCAGGCCCAAAGCATGGTACTATGGCTTATAGAGGTTGTCAACACACGCACGCTCGCCGCAGGCCCAGTATACTATACGTGTGTCAACAGAAGATCTTGCCGAAGGGCCATATATTGACAAAGCTCCCTACGGAACGATAGGATACACCAAGGTACTTACACCGGCTGGGGGTAGGCGGCCCATAGTGTATATACATACGAACTTTGGGCTGCCTGGCAACTGGAGCGTTATCCCGGAGGTTAGATGCGGATAGCCGGCAAACTTCTCCTTGTTCTCGTAGTGACAATCATAATGGCTATGCCGGTGATTTCCTTTGGCAACGATTACCAGTTAAGGGCAATGGAACCCTCTCAGCGCTCTTTTTCCCAGGGCGAAGCACTCACTTATCTCCCTTTCTTGGCGAAGAGCTATTATCATGCGAATTCGATCTTTCCTCTGGGCGTGCAGGTGGGGGAAGTGCGTGATAACAGCGCCCTGAGCGTGATCCAGCAGGTGGGGGCAGGCTGGGCAAGGGTTGCGCTTTCCTGGTCGACGGTGGAGCCGTCCAATACCTCACCGGAGAACTTCAACTGGTCCGCCTATGACGCCGGCTTTGTCGCCGCGGCTGAAAAAGGCATTCAGCTCCTGGTTAACGTAACCGGAAACCCCTCGTGGGCCGCCGATTCTAGCTGCGGGCCCATTTCCCCGGTTAATTTGCAAGAGTACACTTCTTTCCTTCAGGCCCTTGTTAGCCGGTACAGTCAAGCCCCGTATGATGCCCATGCCTGGGAGCTTTATAACGAGCCCGATAACACGGACATCAATAACCGGTCCTGGTTGGGAGGGTGCTGGGGCGGAAAAGGGAAAGAGTATGGCGATGTGTTGAAGGCGGCCTATCCAGCCATCAAGGCAGCCGATCCCCAGGCCCAGGTGGCGGTAGGCTCCCTGGCCTACGATTGGTTCACGTCCCAGGGAGGCCCCTTTGACGAGCGTTTCCTCGACGACCTGGTGGACCCCGCGAAAGGCAATGCCAGCGCCTACTTCGACCTTTTGGGGTTCCACTACTACCCGGCCTTCCAGGCGCTCTGGGAGCCGTATGGCTCAGATGTCATCGGTAAAACAACGTATCTGAGGAATAAGCTCGCCTCGTATGGCACAAACAAGCCCATGATCGTTACAGAGATAAGCATGTGGAGCGGGAGCAGCCACGGTGGCAGTGACGAGCTGCAGAGCGATTACGTGCTCCAGGCCTATGCCCGTGGCATGGCCGCAGACCTGAGGTTCCTCATCTGGTTTACTCTGGCGGATTATGATGACTGGGGATACGGCCTGGTCAAGCAGGACCTTAGTCTTAAGCCTGCCTATGCGGCCTACAAGGTCCTGGCCAGCATGATGCGTGGGTACAACTATAAGGGTCTTTTCAAAGTTGCCGGCCTCCAGCCAGCCGGTGTGGAAGGATATACGTTCGGCCTGCCGGACGGACGGGAGAGGCACATGGTGTGGGCAACCACGGACAGCCCTGTTTCGCTCAGGTTTACCGCCAGCCGGATTCTGCTTACCGACAAGTACGGAGCTACCACCCGACTGTTGGACCTAGCCGACGGCAGCCAGGACGGCAGGATAAACGTCTTTGTGACGGGCAGGCCTATGTACATAGACATCACGCCGTAGCGGTGGGGGTTGGGCTTCTTGCCGGGCCAGACGTAAGACTGTATAATACGGCCAATGGGGACTCCTAGACGGTCCCGGGCCTGCCCCCCAGGAGAGGCAAGCCCGGGGCTATCCACCGGTAGCGGTTTGTGAGCGCCCTTCCCAAGAGAGGGGATCTTCTCTGAGTAATCGCTATTTTCTGGCGGTTCTTGTAGCTCTAGCGCTAGTAAAAGGGATAATTTACAGCGCTGTGGTGCCTCCCTGGCAGGCGCCTGATGAGCCCAAGTACCTGGAGTACATCTGGCTTCTACATGAAAAAGGCCGGTTGATCTCCCCTGACGATGCCTCCCTCTCCATGCAACAGGAGATCATCTGGTCCATGGCCCAATACGATTATTGGACTCTCAGCGGGCGGCCGCAACCTTCCTCCCTTCCCGACTCTTTCGAAGGAGTCTGGGGCTTATCCAGCTCAGTGTTGGGATCGCCGCCCCTGGCTTTCCTCTTCAGCCTCCCGGCCTTCGCGCTGGTCTCCAAGGCGGATATTGTCACCCAGCTCTACGTTCTGAGGCTCACCAGTGTGCTGCTGGGCGTATCGGTAGTGGTACTGGCCTATTTTGTGGCGAGGGAGGTCTTCTCTAGCGACAGCCTTGTGACGCGGACTGTACCGGCATTCCTCCTCTTCATGCCCATGTATAGCTTCATTGCCGGGTCCTACACCAACGAGCTAATGTCCGATTTCGCCGCGGCGTTGTGGCTATATGTTATGGTGGTAATCCTGAAAAGGGGGGGCTCTGCGCTACGAGGCACGGCACTGCTTATTACCTTGGCAATGGCCTACCTGTCGAAGAGGTCCGGTCTGTTCCTCATACCCCTCACTGCGATATTCGTGCCCTTTCTGGTCTCCCGCGGGAAGGGCCTGGGCCGCGCCGTTACAATTTCGCTTCTAGGTACCGGCGGAGTGGCCCTTCTGGTGCTCATCGTCGCTTCTTTGCCCCAGGAGGGCTTGCGCTACGCATTACTGGACAGATACTTTTGGAATGGGTTGGGAGCTTTTCTACGTACGTTTGGAGCCCATGATTACTTCTCGTACGCCTATCTCAGCCTGCTGGTGAAGTACTTTCAGATAACGTTCGAGTCCTTCTGGGGAGTCTTCGGTTGGATGAATATCCGTCTGGATGAAATATGGTACTGGGCGATTGGCTCCCTCGGTCTGACCGCCACCCTGGGCCTGGTCCTGATCATTCTGCCCCGGCCTGAGGAGCGAAATTCCCTGGCTGCGTCCCAGCGGAGCGTCCTCCTACTGTGCATGGTGGCCATTGTGTTTGCCATCGCCCCGGTAATCGTTCAGTACTCATCGGAGTTCAATCCACGTGCCGTTCCCCAGGGCCGCTACCTGTTCCCGGTAGTCATCCCTGTCTCCCTCCTTATGGTCGTAGGGCTCCGCAGGGTCACGCCCCGAGCGTTGGCAAGTGTTTTTCCTTCCCTCCTAATTGCATTTATGTTTCTGTTCGATACCGCTAGCCTTGCACTTTACATCTACCCGTTCTATTATGGATAAGAACGAGGTTACTCGGACCAAGGAGGCATCATTGGCAAAAAGAAGTAAGGGACCCGTGAGGATCATAGCGCTATGCTTTGCAGCGGTGGTGCTATTGGCCAGCCAGGGGACCTTTTGGAACGGGTCCCCCGGGTCCGCTTCTCTAAGGAGCCTGGGACCGGGCGGCCGCCAGGCCCGGGCTGGAACCACCCTTACGACATACCTGCCCTTCCTGTCCAAGACCTATGCTTTAGGGGCCTCCAGCCTGATGGGAATCGATATGGGAGACCCCGACGACGACACCAAGGCGCGCCTGGTTGCCGAAGCCGGCGCAAAATGGATTAGGATCAGCTTGCACTGGTCCAGGGTAGAGCCATCGAATACCACCCCTGGCAACTTCAACTGGTCTGAATATGACCAAATGTTAGCCAGGGTCGCCCAGTGGGGCCTGAGCCCCATTGTGGTCGTGAGCGGTAACCCGTCATGGGCTGCTGATACTTCCTGCGGCCCGATAAACCGGACTTCTCTTCAGGAATTTGGGCAGTTTCTGGCGGCCGCGGTGAGTCGTTATGGCCGCCCACCGTACCAGGTTAAGTATTGGGAGATATACAACGAGCCGGACAATTCGAATAGCACCAAGTACGCCTTTCTTGGCGGATGCTGGGGTAATAATGGCCGGGAATACGGCCAGATGCTTCAGGTTGCCTATCCAGCGGTCAAGACGGCCGACCCTGGCGCCAACGTGGTGCTCGGCTCACTGGCTTACGATAATTTTACTGAAGTCAATGGCCCCTTCGTTCGCGGGTTTTTGGACGATGTGCTGGACCCCCGGAAGGGGAACGGAGGACCCTTCTTCGACATCTTGGGCTTCCACTATTACTACCTTTTCCGGAGTTTCTGGGAGCCATATGGCAAAGACCTGATCGGTAAGGCGAACTTCCTGCGTAGCAGGCTAGCTTCCTACGCCCTCTCCAAGCCCATGATACTGACAGAGGTTGGTATGCCATCAGGAACGGCCGGGACGTTCCAGGGGACCGACGACATGCAGAGCGACTACGTGGTCAAGGCCTTCGTGCGCAGCATGGCAGCCAACTTGAAGGTAGCTATCTGGTTCAGCCTGATGGACTTCGACAATCAGAAGCTAGGCCTCGTGGACAACAGCCTGGCACCCAAGCGGTCTTATGAGGCGTTTGAAGCCCTCGCGCCCGTACTCTCCGGAGCTATATACAACCGACTAGTGGACTCCACGACCTACCCGGGGGTGGAGGGATACGTATTCACCGTCCCGGGGGGCACGACGGAGAAGTGGGTCCTTTGGGCTTCGGGAGATAGCGCGGTCATGGTCACGTTGCCGGGCCTCAGGGTTCGCGTGGTAGATAAGCTGGGATGGGCCAGCATTCTTAAAGATGGCGATGATGGCCAGTGGGATGGTTGGCTAAATGTGCGCGTCACGTCCAGCCCGGTCTATCTGGAAGTGATCTCTTGAGTTAACTCCCCTCGTGGGCTATCCTGCGTCCCGAACTAATGGTCATACACAATTTAAGATGCCAAAACCCGTCTGCCGAATAAATTCGGCGTTACGTTTAGCCCAACGCCGAATTTATTCGGACGGCCGTGCACAATATTTAGTGCATGACCATTAGTTATAATAAACCCGATGGGTAAGTTCTGGGCAATAAGGTATCCGCTCCTGTTCTTTGTGTTCGCCTTGACCGTAGGTGGCCTATCACTTGTTCTCCTGGCCTTGCCGGGTAGGCTACCGCCGCTATCCGTTGGGCAGCGCTTGAACAACCAACCCGCAGGGGAGGTCCAGGGTACCTTTACCGTGGGTCAGACTTTCTTCAGCCCTTACCCCGGCCTCTACCGGCTCGACGTGCTGCTCGCCACCTACAACCGCGCTAATTCGGGCCAAATCACCTTTAACGTGACCGCCGGTCCGAAAGACAAGACCAGGCTGGTCTCCATCAGCTTCGACGCATCCCAGGTAGCGGATAACCGCATCCGGTCCTTCGAGTTCTCGCCTTTGAATGATTCGGCGGGTAAGACCTACCTCTTCTATTTCGAGGGGCCCGCCTCCCGTCCAGGCAACGCCATTACCGCCTGGACTGACTCAGCCAATCCCTACCAGGAAGGAATGGCTTATTGGGGGGGACAGCCTGTCGAGAGCGACCTTACCTTCGTGGCCTATTTCCGCCCCAATGTCTGGCAAGTGCCAGATGTCTATCTGGATCGAATTGCCAAGGGTAAGCCGGGCATCCTGGGAAACAGGGCCTTCTACGTTGTTGCCTTTCCAGCGTACCTGGCCCTGACGGGAGCCGTCCTCGCCCTTCTCACCCGTAAAGCCCTAGGACAAGGGCAGGAATAGACACCTTCATCTTAATGACTGTTGGCTATTACCTGGGTATGTGGGTGAGGTATGTAGCGCGGGGGCTGGTCCCCCGCACCCCTCCGGCGGGGGACCAGCCCCCGCGCTACATACTGGGCACTCCCAAGTCGGCGCCAGAATGGGCCCAGCGCCGAATAAATTCGGCTGTTCGAGTTGTCCTGTGCAAGTCTGGCACCCGCCCCGCGCGACCGACGGGACGGCTTGCCAGTCTGGCAGGACTGCTCTTCCTGCTGGCAGGCCTCGCCGGAGCGAGTGCACCGGCCCTGGCCGGGGATGACCAGTGGAGCTTGACCGGCGGCCCACCCGGGCTCGTTTATGCTGTGGCTGTGGACCCACTTACAGAAGGAGCCATCTATGCCGGCACCAGCACAGCAGGGGTCTTCAAGAGCGCCGACGGCGGCCAGACCTGGAAGTCCGCCAGCGAGGGGCTGGCTGCTAAGGCAGTCTTCTCCCTGGCCCTGGACCCTTCCCACGCCGGCAACCTGTACGCCGGCACCAACCGGGGTGTGTACCGTAGCGTGGATGCCGCCGCCTCCTGGACGGAGGCCTCCAAGGGGATCTTCACGGACCCATTTGGGTCCTCTTACGTCTATTCCCTCGTTATCGATCCCGGTCAGGCGTCTGTAATATACGCCGGCACCCTCATAGGTCTGTTCAAGAGCCAGGACGGGGGCCAAACCTGGGAGGAAAGGAACACCGGCCTCCGAATTGGAATCCGGCCCGCCATCGAAGCCCTGGCTATAGACCCGCAGAACACCGGGATCCTTTATGCAGGAGCCGGTTACGGAGGATCGAGCAGCACCCTGTTCAAATCTCAGGATGGCGGAGACAGCTGGGTACCTTTGACGGTAGGCCTCAGAGATGCCCTGGTCTCTTCCATAGCCGTGTCTCCGCAGGAGCCGGGGAGAGTATATATTGCGACCAGGGGCCAGGGTGCCTTTGCCAGTTCCGACTCGGGCCTGACGTGGCAACAGGTCGGCATCGGCGTACTGGAAACCCAAATCGCGGCCGTGGCCGTGAGCAGCGCCCAGAGCATGGTCTTCGCTGCCGGAATGCGCCGGGGCTTCTATCGCAGCGCCGATGGAGGCCGCACCTGGGAGGAGACCGGAGAGAGGATTGGAGAGAGGAGCCCTTCCACCCTGGCCCTGGATCCCCGCTCCAACGCCAGGCTCTGGCTGGGAGCTACCGGAGGACTTTACAAGAGCGACGACCGTGGGTCTCATTGGTCGGCTTCTGGGACAGGGGTGGACGGCGCGCAAGTTGTGGCGGTGACTTCCCATCCTTACGATGCGAACAAGCTTTTGGTCAGCGCTTGGGCCGGAGGCGTCTATCAGACCAACGACGGTGGGGTCACCTGGCAGGCCGCGCCCTTGGGGGTAGGCATTGCCTCTGCCGTGGCTATGGACCCTGGCGATCCAAATCTGGCCTATGCAGGCATGGTTTACCTGTCGGGGATTAGAGACACGGGACTGTACTTGAGCCGCGATGGGGGCGGGACCTGGCAGGCAGTGCCCCGGCTTAAGAATCTGAACGTATCCGGCATAGCTACAGTCCCAGGCAGAGCCTACGTGAGCACCGAGGCGGGGCTGTACGTTAGCGAAGACTCCGGGTCCACGTGGAGGCTATCGGACAGTGGCTTGCCCTTGAGGAGCCAGGTCACGCTCGTAGCCACCCACCCGAAGGATTACTCTCTGGTCTATCTGACTTTGGATGCCGCCCCTCTGGATCTGTTCAGGAGCAGGGACAGCGGCCAGACGTGGAGCCTTCTCCATCGCTTTGGGAACGCCGTCTCTATCATCGCACCCTCCCCATCTAATGCGAGCTTGTTGTATGCTGTTACGGATTCGGCCATACTCAGGAGCGGCGATGGGGGCGAGACCTGGCAGGAATTCCCGTTCCCCAGGCAGGAAACTATCTTCTCGCTGGCCCCTCACCCGGCCGCCTCTGATACGCTCTACCTGGGAACAAACCAGGGCTCCTACCGCAGCCTTGACGGGGGAAGGACTTGGAACCTATTGGGTCTAGCAGGGGAGGCCGTGGCGGCCATCGCCGTTAGCCCGGCGGACCCTTCCCGCGTTTACGGCGGGACCATGGGAAGAGGCCTGTGGACCTACACTGCTGTGCCTTCGCTCCGTGTTGAGCCGGGCCGCCTGGCATTCCTGATGGATTCGGGAGCCGGAACGACCGCAACCGCCCCACTTGACCTTCACGACGAGAGCGGGGGAAGCTTCGGCTGGGCCGCCCAGGTTGCTTCACCCGGGCCATGGCTCACCCTTTCCCCAACCACCGGGGCATCTCTCCCCATGAGCCTCACCTTGACCGCAAATCCAACGGGCCTGGCGCCCGGCCTCTACCAGGCCACAGTCACCGTCACCTCTACGATAACAGGCACGAGGAATAGCCCCTGGCAAGTTACTGTCACGCTGTCTGCAGGCCCGGTAAGCCGGCAGTTCCTGCCGCTCGTAGCCCAACGCACGGCTGGCTGGTAGCCTTGCGACACAGGACCGGCTCCAGAGTCCTTCTTCTGACCCTCCTATTTGCGGCCTCCGGGACAATTCATGAATCGCCCCTAGGTATGATTCATGAATCCCTCGAGCGAAGGGCGCTGGCCCAGGGACCCGGGGACCCACCCGCCTTCGCGCCCGGCCGGGTCCTGGTCAAGCTCCGGCCCGGAGTCACCATGCAAGAGATAGGATTCGCGAGCGCGATTCCCCAAATAGGCGTACTTTCCGTGCCGGCTCCCAAAGGCCGGGAGCTCGAGACCGCTAAAAGGCTCATGGCGGAACCGGGCGTTGAATTCGCCGAGCCCAACTATCTGGTCACTGCCTTCAGGACGCCGGATGACCCCCTCTTGGGCTTTTACCAGTGGAACCTGAGGATGATTCGCGCCGAGGCCGCCTGGGACATCGAGGTTGGTAAGGATAACGTCACGGTCGGCGTGCTGGACACGGGCGTAGACTTCGCCAATCCCGATCTGGCCTCTAAGCTCCTGCCCGGCGTGAACCTGTTGGACCCATCCGCGGCGCCCCAGGACGACAACGGCCACGGGTCCCACGTAGCTGGGATCGCAACTGCCTCCAGCAACAACGGTGTCGGCATTGCAGGCGTCTCCTGGGGAGCCAAGCTGCTTCCGGTGAAGCTGCTGGACTCGTTTGGTACGGGGACCGTGGAAGACCTGGCCAGGGGCATAATCTGGGCTGCGGACAACGGGGCAAAGGTAATAAACATTAGCGGGGGGACCGAGGGCTTTTCTCAGGCGCTTCAGGATGCCGTTGACTACGCGTACGATACCAAGGGGGTACTGATTGTTGCCGCGGTAGGCAACGATGGGGGCGCTGGAGGTCTAAACGCCCCCAACTACCCGGCGGCGCTTCCCAAGGTAATAGGTGTGGCAGCCACGGATAGCAATGACCGCCGGGCCGACTTCTCGGAGCGTGGCGCGTTCGTAGACGTTGCGGCGCCGGGCGTGACTATCCTTAGCACTGTCCTGGTGGGCCAGGGCACACCCGCCCTGGGAAATAACTACAACTATAAGAGCGGGACCTCCATGGCAACGCCCCACGTGGCGGGGCTAGCCGCACTGCTCTGGTCTGCAAACCCGGCGCTTACCAATAAGCAGGTGGCCCGCTTGATAGAAAGCACCGCTCAGGACTTGGGTCCGCCGGGAAAGGATGAGCGCTTTGGCAACGGAAGGATCGATGCGTACGCCGCGACACGGGCCGCTACTAGCGGCATACTGACCGCTTCCACGGGCAATGTCAGCTTTCTGTACGGCGCCAATCCCGGCGAGGCTATCACCAAGTCGGTATCTCTGGCCAACATGGGGGGCGTAGCTTTCGATTGGGCGGCAGTCATCAGCCCCACCGTGCCATGGTTGACAATCTCCCCCGCCTCGGGCCATCTGGATGCCCTGGGCCCGCCCCAACCGCTGGCCGTCACCACCCAGCCGCTAGGGCTTACTGCGGCGGGCACTTACACCGCCTCGATAGTCTTTAGAGGGCTGGGCAACGTACAGGAAAGCCCGCTGGCCCTGCCGGTGAATCTACAAATAGTGGACCGGCTGGAGACGCTTTTTTTCCCACTGATACCGCACGGGCAAGTTCCGGGCTGGTAGGACTATTTGACCTCTACCGTAGCCCCGGCTGCCTCAAGCTTAGCCTTGATGGAAGCCGCCTCGGCCTTGTTGACTCCTTCCCGCACGGGCTTGGGGGCCGCTTCGACCAGGTCCTTGGCCTCTTTCAGGCCCAGGGTGGTCACCTCGCGCACGGCCTTGATCACGTTGATCTTGGTGGCCCCGACTTCCTTAAGGATTACGGAGAATTCCGTCTGTTCCTCTTCCACTAGGACAGCAACGGCCGGCGCAGAGGTGGCGGCTGCCGCAACCGGCATAGCTGCGCTGACCCCAAATTCGGTCTCCAGGGCTTTGACCAGTTCAGCCAGCTCGAGTACTGTCAGTTGTTTGATAGCGGCTATCAGGTCTTCATTCTTAAGCTTCTTTTCTGCCATTTCTTTCTCCTTCTAATCTACAGGTGCGCGGTCACGCGATTTAGCGGGCAGGGCCGCACCCATCCCGATCCCTCGTAGGGAGAAGAGGGGGGACACCCCCCAAACCCCCCGGCCTGCCGGCACGCTAAGCGGCTGCTTCTTCTAGCTGTTTCCTGCGGGCCTCCAGGACATTGAGGAGGCCTGCCAGATTGCCCTTCAGCACCCAGACTAATCCGGTAATGGGGGCTTGGAGGCCACCCAATAGCTGGGCCAGAAGGACGTCCCTTCCAGGGAGTTGGGCCAGACGCCGAATATCCTCCGCGGATAGGAGGCGTTGATCCAATATGCCTCCTTTTATCCTGACGTCCAACTTCGCAGTGCGCCCATATTCCAAGAGAGCCTTGGCCGGCTCCACGTGGTCACCATACCCAAAGACGATGGCCGTGGGTCCTGCCAGAAATTTGTCCAGGGCCTCCTTCCCGGCCTGGCGAGACGCAATACGAGCCAGTGTATTCTTTACGACGTGGAACTCTACTCCCACCTCTCGCAGCTTCTTGCGCAGCTCCGTCATGTCCGCCACCGTCATCCCAGTAGGCACGGTAAGTATGGCGATGGTGCTCCGGGACAACAAGTCTGTCAGCTCCGCCACTACGCCTTTCTTCTTCTCAGTAGCCATTCTTCATCACCCCTTTCCCATCGTCATTAGTATGGCCTTATGCCTTCTTGTTCCCACCAAGTCAGCCCCTTTTGTGGGCTTTGGCTTCTTAGCCCATGGCTTTAGCCCAGGGCGGGCCGGCACCAGCCGCACTCTTGTGGCAGACACAGGGCGCCGACTGGATTCCCCCCGCATTGAGCCATGCACCATCTATGGTCCTCCATGCAGAGATCGGTAATTACGCCCAACAAATAAAGGCCTTTATGCCTGCGCACAAAGACCTTCAAGGGCCTTAGCCCTTAACGTCCTCGCCTCGGCAGGCAGCTCATTAAGCCCTCTCGGGCGCCTGCTGTCTCTGGCCCGTATGAGCGAGTCCGGGGCCCGGACCTGCTATTTACTTCTCAATTAAGACCCTGGCGGTTGGTGCTGTGGGCTCTCCACCCCTGCCACCGAACTCCGCCCCACTCACGGGAAGGGAAACTAATGCTGAGTACTGACAGCTAATGGCTGACGCCTGACAGCCTTACGCCGCGGCACTCAGGGACAGAGTCGCGGGCAGATCGAGCTTGAGGCCCGGCCCCATGGAGGAGGCCACGCTGATGCTCCTGACGTACTGCCCCTTGGCCCCGCTGGGTTTGGCCCGCACCACCGCGTCCACCAGGGCGGTCAGGTTCTCCAGCAGCTTGTCGATATCAAAGCTAAGCTTCCCAATGGGCACATGGATAATGCCGGTGCGGTCCAGCTTGAACTCCACCCTGCCCTTACGCGCGTCTTGTATGAGGCGCGGCAGGTCCTGGGTCGGGGCTATCGTCCCAGACTTCGGGTTGGGCATGAGGCCCCGCCGCCCCAGAATCTTGCCAAGCTTACCTACCTTCCCCATCATATCGGGATTCGCCAGGGCCACATCGAAGTCCAGCCAGCCCTCTTCGATCTTCTTGATGAGGTCATCGCCGCCAACGTAGTCAGCGCCGGCGTCTTCCGCAATCTTGACGCCCTCGCCCTGCGTGAAGACGAGCACCCTGACGCGGCGTCCCAACCCGTTGGGTAATAGCACGACTCCCCGCACCTGCTGGTCCGCGTGCCGGGGGTCCACACCCATCCGCAAGTGCATCTCTACCGTCTCATCGAACTTGGCGTAGGCTGCCTTCTTGGCCAGCTCCAAGGCTTCCCGCGGCTCGTAGCCCTTCTCCCGTTCCACCAACTGGACGGCCGCTGAATACTTCTTACCGTTTTGTGACATGGCTCTAGACCTCTGTCCTAATGGTTTATTCCGTGACTTGGATGCCCATGCTTCGGGCCGTTCCCTCTACGATTTTCTCCGCAGCGGCCTGGTCCAAGGCATTCAAGTCCCTCATCTTAGTCTGCGCAATCTCCCGTAGCTTTGCCCTGGGTATCGCCGCTACCTTTTGGGCGCCCGGGGTAGCCGCACCTTTCTCCAGGCCGGCGGCCTTCTTGAGAAGATCGGAGGCAGGAGGCGTCTTGAGAGCAAAGGTGAACGAGCGGTCCTCGAAGACAGTGATCTCCACGGGGATGATCATTCCCTCTTGAGCAGCCGTGCGCTCGTTGTAGTCCTTGACGAAGGCCATGATGTTGACCCCGTGCTGCCCCAAAGCGGGCCCAACTGGAGGCGCCGGGGTGGCCTTGCCCGCCGGTATCTGCAGTTTGACTATTGCCTTGACTTTCTTGGCCATTTAGACCCTCTCTACTTGTAGGAAGTCTAGCTCTAGCGGCGTATCCCGCCCGAAGATGGAAACCATGATACGTACTTTGCCCTTGTCAGGGTATACCTCTTCCACTATGCCGATAAAGTCGGTGAAGGGGCCATCTGTGATACGCACGGTCTGGCCCTTGTTGAGCCCGACCTTGACCCGGGGGGTCGCCGACGTCATCCGGCGCAGGATAGACTTGACCTCTTCCTCATCCAGGGGAGTGGGGATGGGCCTACCCTTCTCGTCCTGAGCGCTGACAAACCCGGTCACTCCAGGCGTGTTGCGCACCACGGACCAGCTCTCGTCCGTGTTTACCATCTCCACCAGGAGGTACCCTGGGAAGATCTTGCGCTCGACCGTGCGGCGCTGACCGTCTTTTACCTCTATCTCTTCCTCCGTAGGCACGATAACCTGGAAGATCTTGTCCTTCATATCCATGGAATCGATCCGGTGTTCCAGATTAGTCTTAACCTTGTTCTCGTACCCGGAGTAGGTATGGATCACATACCAATGTCTGTCCTGTTCCTTTTCCTCCATTACCGCCCTGTCCCTAGCGATCCCCAATTAAATTCCCCGGCCAGCCTGCAACACAAGCTGCTGGAAGATGAAGTAGAATGTATAGTCGATAGCACCCAGCACCAGGCCCACGGCCGCGGATACAGCGATAACCACCATAGTCAGGTTAGTCGCCTGCTTCCGCGTTGGCCAGACCACTTTCTTGAGCTCAGACCACGTATCCTGAAAGAATTTAACATTCAGGCGGGGGCTAACAGGCATCCTTCTCCTTGGTCCGGGCGGGGTTTTAAAACCCCCCCCCCTTCCCCCCGGGTTTTAACCAACCCCCCCCCCCCCGCCCTGGGCGCCCCCTCCTTCTGAGAAAACCAACCCACCGGGAGCGCCCGCGGCGCCGC
>Ga0082335_1006683_pt1 | contig 14595 bp, 9 predicted proteins | sample Subgrocontami58m_FD_72375 | JGI IMG/M metagenome (GOLD analysis project Ga0082335, IMG submission 72375) | Subsurface groundwater microbial communities from S. Glens Falls, New York, USA - GMW37 contaminated, 5.8 m (SPADES assembly) (version 2) ...
TTTGCGAACACGAACAGCTTCATCAACCATGACCCGCTCAACAGTGCCTGCCGTTTCAAATTGGACCCGTACCTTATCGGGAAAAACAATTTTACCCGGTGACTCCAGTATTTTTACGGGAATAACGGCAGAAACAGGTGTAACCCCCGGTACCAGATTAGTGGGCTTCTGGGCAGTCTCTTTAGAAACAGGGGTATTTAGCGTTGCTGGTGGAGCGGGGTTTGTTGGTTCAGTGTTCTGGCAAGAGGTTCCAGCAACGATTATGGTAATAATCAAAAGGGGAATTGCAACAGGTTTCTTCAGGTACTTTCGCATTGTGATTTCTTAAATTATAATATATTTTGTGGCAACAAAGCAATCTCCCTCGATGCCCCTGGCTAAATTGGCAGTCCGCCAACCTGTTTTCATCAGTATGCTGCTTCTCGCGCTGGTCGTAGTAGGCGCCATGTCCTACGCCCAAATGGGCGTAGATATGATGCCTAATGTGGAATTCCCTGTGGCTGCCGTTATTACTCCCTTCCCCGGCGCCGGGCCTGAGGAGGTGGAAACTCTCATAACCAAACCTGTTGAAGAGAGCCTTTCCACAATAAGTGGACTAGATACTATTATGGCGACCTCCAGTGAGGGTGTGTCCCAGGTCATTGTGCAATTTGTGATAGGGCGTAACATTCAGGATGCAGTTCAGGAAGTCAGGGAACGGGTAGAACGGCTTCGACCGTCTCTGCCGGAAGGCTCTCTCACAGCTCAGATTCTCCGTTTCGACCCCTCCGACACCCCAATAATGACCCTGGCTGTTGGAGCCAAAGATAACTCACTCTCCCTTGTATCCCTCCGCCGTATCGCCGACGATGATATAAAACCGCGTCTGGAACGGATTCCCGGCTTAGCGGCTGCTGAAGTGAGTGGTGGACTGACACGAGAAATTCAGGTTTACGTTGCTGCCGAGAAATTGAAGAGTCTGGGGATCTCACCGCAACAGGTAGTTGGCGCTATTCAAAAAGAAAATATCACCCTTCCAGCAGGGCGGATAGACAGCCGTGGAGAAGAACTCTTGCTGAGGACCGATGCAGAGTTCTCCAGCCCGGAGGAGATAGCCCGAATAGTGGTTGGCTATCGAGGTACTACACCGGTTTATCTTAGAGAGTTGGCCCAGACAAAGATGGCTTTTAAGGAAAACAGGCAACTGACCCGTTTAAATGGACAGGATACTGTTGTGGTGGAGTTGCGGAAACAGTCCGGGAGCAATGTGGTCAAGACAGCGCAAGCTGTACGCCAGGAATTTGAGAAAATAACCCGCGATATACCAAGTGTAAATCTGGTAATCGTCTCAGACCAGTCAGTTTTCATTCAGGAGTCGGAGCGGGATGTTAACCTGACATTGGTACTGGGCGCGCTATTTGCCGCAATTGTAGTTTTTATTTTCTTCAGGAACCTTCGTAATACACTTATCACCGTTATCGGACTACCCGTGATTGTAATCAGCACTTTTATATTTATGAGTCTTTTTGGCTTCACCCGTAACGTAATCAGCTTGATGGCTTTATCTCTGGCTATTGGGCTGCTTATAGACGATGCAATCGTCGTCCGGGAAAATATCTTTCGACATATAGAGAACGGCTCTTCGCCTAAAGTTGCTGCCGAAGAAGCTACGGGGGAGATCGCCTTTGCTGTTTTGGCAATCACTTTAACTATCGTCGCCGTTTTTGTGCCGGTGGCTTTTGCTTCGGGGCTTATCGGCGTCATTTTCCGCGAGTTCGGAATTACGGTCGCTGTAGCTGTGCTCATCTCACTCTTCGAAGCTTTTACGTTGGGGCCGCTATTGACGGCATATTTTGCAAAAGCCTCAACTCACGGTCAACAAAGTTCTGGTGGATTAAAACAGACAAAAGGTATCGGATACCGGTTTGCTTTGATATGGGATGGAGTGGTGGAACAGTACAGGCATTTTTTGGCCTGGGCTTTGAGATACCGATGGGTAGTCATTTGCGTGGCCATAGCCCTCCTGGTTGGCAGCGTGAGTTTACTGAGATATTTGCCCCAGAGTTTCTTTCCTTCTATGGACCCCGGTGAGTTCTGGGTAGGGGTCAAGATGCCCCCGGGTACACCGCTTTCCGAAACTGACAGGCTAGTCCGTCATGTTGAAGATGTTGTCCGGAATCAGCCGGAGGTGAGACATTTCTTTTCTAAAGTTGGTTCCTCTGGTGGTGGGGGAGAGGGGGGAAGTGTCTTTGTGAAACTTCGGGAAACAGGCATAACTGAAATTGTTATGAGCCGTTTAGAAGGGGAATTGAAGGAAGGCAGGGAACATTTAAGCTTCAGCGTTGCCGGAACGTTTGGGGGTGGTGGATCAGCCGAGTCTGTATCAAGCCGACCTATTCAACTTGTAGTGCGGGGCACAGGAAGCTCGGAGGAACTCAATAAAGTGGCGGATGAGATTGTCCAGCGGATGCATACGATACCGGGGATACGGGATATCGGTAAAAGCTGGGAAGAAGGTAAGCCTGAACTCAAAGTGCTGGTAGACCGCGACCGGGCTGCGCGATCTGGTGTCAGCGCCCTTGGGGTAGCCGGGACTGTCCGTACTCTGGTAAACGGTCAAACAGCTACACGGGTGACAATAGATAATAAAGAATTAGATGTTGTGGTACGGTTGCGGGAGGAAGACCGCGCAAATGCGGATGGTCTCTTAGATATCCCTATGTCTAATATTTCCGGTCAACAAGTCCCGCTTCGAACGGTAGCCCGGACGGAGCGGGGAACAGGCCCATCCGCTCTCGAACGCAGGGACCGGCAAAGACAGATTATTGTGGGCGCTAACCTGGCCGGTCGCTCTCAAGGGGCTGTGACCGCAGACCTGCAAAAATCTGTAAAAGATATACAATTGCCAGTCGGCGTTACCCTGGGTGCCGGTGGGGAGCAGGAATTCACCCAGGACGCATTTTCTTCCCTGTTAACAGCTCTGTTACTGGGCGTCTTATTTGTTTATATGGTACTTGCTTCCCAGTTCGGCTCCCTGGTGCACCCGTTTACCATAATGACAGCGTTGCCTTTCTCTATTGTTGGCGCTCTTATTGGCCTCCTTATTGTGCGCGCTGACTTTAGCGTGATGGCCATGATAGGCATAATCATGCTGATGGGACTTGTGACTAAAAACTCCATTTTATTAGTGGACTTCATTATTCGTGGCCGGAAGCAAGGGCAGGAGCGAACTGCTGCAGTGCTGGAAGCAGGGCCTATGCGGCTGCGTCCCATTCTGATGACAACTCTATCAATTATACTGGGTATGCTACCAACAGCCCTGGGTATGGGTGAGGGGGGAGAATTCCGGGCGCCTATGGCGATCGCCGTTATCGGTGGTATGATAAGTTCCACATTGCTGAGTCTAGTAGTAGTACCTGTGGTTTATACCTTGTTCGATGATATGGTAAACTGGTTCTTCAAACTCTTTAAACGAAAACCTTCTGTTAAGACCGTTCACTAGCAGCAATGTCCATGGCTTACTAACTCAATCAATTATTCTACCGGAATATTTTATGTCAATCTAACCAGATTATTTTGTCCTCTCTTACTGGATTAGCCAGATTAATTATAAAGGGGGGCCAGCCCCGATATGTCGGGGCTGGCCCTTCACTACTTAACTCGTATTTACCGACATGAGGTTGTGGAGATGTTCATCAAAATCTTATGGCGTCGAATAAATAAGGTTCTAACTAAATTAAAACAAAATAAACCCCCTTGCTCATTGCACCAAATGACCTCAAGGGGGTTTATAACCTATTGGGTAGCCGGTGGACACGCCATACGACTGTCTGTTATCCGATTATTCAGACACCAAATATCTTTTTTACCGGGTTAACCTGAATAAAGTACGATTAATTGTGTTTACGAGTGTTTATTGATTTCTGCCTCAACCGTATAAAGATAACGGGTGTTACCATCAGTCACACAGTATACATTTTTCCCCGATTTAGCTTCATATAGCACCGGTTTAAGCAGGGCATCGGCTGTCTTTATCAGTTCATCCAGCGAGCCAAGTATTACAACCTTTTCCCCTTCACCTATAGGTGGAAGGCTTTCGACTTCCACCATAATATCTTTGTATTTATTCTTTAGACGTTGCACTTCTGCATAAACCCCTGTGTTACCCTTGAAACCACCCCGCCTATAGCTCCATACCCCGTACAAAATGAATAACACAACTACCCCCAGGACCCCTGCAGATCCCAACCGGAACACTTTCGCACGGGGGTTGGTCACCAGCGCATTTTCTTTTATGATACCGGATTTAATAGCCGGTTTTGTTTCTGGTAATTGAACAAGCTTCTTATCTAACCTGATTGACAAATCGTGCTGTAAAACGTCCTGAATCGGCCCAAAGTTGCTTTGAGCATTGCCCTTGACTTCAGCCCTGACAAGCAAGCTATAGAAAGCTGGTGGGGTGGTTGAAGGATTTGATTTCTCAATCGCTTCTATCACTGAATAAAAAAAGCCTGTATCAAGAGGAAATGTGATTGTAGTAGATTTCCCCTTAACCGGGTTTTTAGGGACAAGTGCAAAGCTCTGGATGGGAACACCTGGAGCGCTTAAATAAGCAGAGACGCCTACATCGATGGACTCATTGGTTACAGGTCTATCATTGAACATCTCTAAAGTAAAAGTTAAGTCAATGTGGTCCAGAGTTTCTACTGCATAGTTAGGGGCGACTTTTACAGGTGCAGGGGTGAGTTTGGAATCGGGTTCTGTATTAAATTTTCGGAGTGGGAAATTCATAACATCCCACCAAAGGGCCGGCATCGGTTCTGGTTCGGGACGTAAGATCTGAGTTAGTTGAGGTTTACCGTTGGGATTAATGTTTTCCCACCAGGGACGGTTTTCGGGCTCAACCTCTGGTCTCAGGGCCGTTTTCCCAAAAAGCTTGTTCTCTTTGAGATTGATCTCATAACTAAAACTGCCCTTTTGTTCGTATTTTAGCCCCAAAGATTCACCTTTTTCCCATTGGTTAAAAGGACGTCTCAGTTCAAGTGTGGTAGCTCCATTCCTCAGTTTGGTATTCTGGATGAACTCCTCTTTGATTTGTCCTTTCTCTGTCGGGACTACTGTTCGAACAATGGCTCTCAATGTTATTTCGGGCGCCGGTACTTCCAACCCTATCTCAGTAGCGATCTCTTTAGCCATTTTTAATAGACCATTAATGTCTAACGGAAACGTGACCGAAAAATCCCCTCGTTTGGGTGTCGGGGGTATCAGCACTACCTCCCTTCTCCATTCCTCGATGTTGCCAACAATTGCCCTTATTTCTACCTCCTCACTCACGCCGGCAAGGGTTTTTTCAGCCTGAAATTGAAAGCTATAAGATGCATTAACTGAATCTATGATTCTGTTGAAATAGATTGGATTGGATAGTTGCTTTTCAGCCACTGGAGGAACGTAAGACCGCTGCTTTAACTCCTCCATTGTCAGAACATTATACAATGTTAATGGTTTCGTCCGAATGGAATAGCTGAAAATGCCTCTCTGTTCGTATTTCACGCCCTGGGCTTCCCCCCGGCTTCGTTGGCTGAATGGCCGGACGAATTCCATGACACCCGCACTCACTTTTATCTTAACGTTTTGGGTAAAATCCTCACGGATAGGCCCTTTCTCTGTTTGGCTAATCACGTGAACAATGGCTGTTAGAGTTACCTCCGGGGCCGGTGGTCCTCCCCCTATTTCCGTGGCAATATGCTTCGCCAGATCGAGAAATTGATTGATATCCAGTGGAAAAGTAATGGAAAAGTCCCCCACATTCCGGGTTGGTGGTATCAATACAATCTCTTTATCCCATAGTCCCGGATTACTGACAATAGCCCGGATCTCAACCTCCTCCTCAACTGTGGCCGCTGGCTTGTCCGTTAAAAAGCCGTAACTATAGGTGATATCAATGCTATCTGTAGCCCTGGTAAAATATATTGGGTTAGGAAGAGGTTTTGCCGGTGGATTTGGCGCCGGTAGATAAGTACGTTGAGTAACGTTATCCATTGCGATGGGGTTATAAAGTATGCCCGGCCGGATATAGGCGCTAAAATTAAAGCTGCCTTTTTGTTCGTAACGTAATCCGTCAAAATAACCCCTTTTGGACTGGCTAAAGGGGCGCACAAATTCCAGTGTGGCGGATCCCGTTTTCACCCTGGTATTCTGGATAAATTGCTCCTGAATCTGGCCTTTCTCCGTTTGAGCGATAGTATGTACAATCGCTTTTATAACTACATCTGGAGTTGGGACACCGCCCCCTAGCTCGGTAGCGATATCCTTTGCGAGTTGAAATAGCGAATTAACGTCCATAGAAAAATTAACGGTGAAATCGCCCTTTTTCTGTGTAGCCGGTAGAACTACAATTTCTTTCTCCCAGAGACCGGGGCTGCTTATTACGGCCCTTATTTCCACTTCCTCATCTGTACCGTTAAGTTTTTCTGCCAGGAAACGGTAGCTATAAGTTGCTTCTATAGACTCAATTGTTTTAGCAAAGTAGAGGGGGTTCGGTTGGGGCTTCTCGGTGGCAGTATTGCTGAAAGCCTGATGGGTAAACTCGCCTTTTAAATTATAATTCAGTCGTATAATTTCTCGTTCTAGCCGGGAAGGGATTTTAATAAAAGCCCATAAAACACCTGAGGTAGCCAGCAACAACAATCCTGCCGCCGCCGCTAAAAGGTATTTTTTACCCCAGGGTAACCTGATCACGCTAATATCCTCCTGGCTGCCCGCGGCCAGCGTTTCTTTAGCCTTTCAGCCCTTTTTTTTAATAATTTCGCTCTCCGGCTCCGTCCAGACTTCTGGAGAGATGTAATATTACGGATTTCACTTATTACTAAAAAAACACTGGTCAGGCCCATTGTAAGACCGAATCCCAGAGGTGTGCGGATTTTCTCGGATACTTTATGCATTGCAAAACCCAGACCGGGAATACTAAATCGAACCTTACCTACAACTGTATCTGCCGGCACCGTAAATGGGTCTGGCTTTCCCACGGCATCACCCTGGGTCTGAAAAGTTAAAGTCGGCTTACTCATAACCTCGATTACCCGGTGGGTAATCAGGACCTTCTGGTTTTCAGGAGCTTTAAAGGTGATAATATCCCCAACTTTAAGGTTAGAAGTGTTTACAGGTTCCATAAGAGCTACTCCCCCCACGTTGAGGGTTGGCTCCATACTGCCGCTTAGCACAACCACAGGTCTAGCTCCGAAGACTACAGGCAAAAGGAAAGCCGCACCAGCTAAGGCAATTGAAAGCCCCATCGTCAGGTTAACAAGAAATACACCTAACTTTTTCAAATATTACTCTCCCAACACATCCTTGCGCGGCACAATTCTATCACCGTTTATATCCTGTGTCCAGATAAGGCAAATCACGGAACCCGGATTGTCGGTTACCCAATGCAAACGGGGGCGGTGCATATCAGCACCGCCCCCGTTTTGCACTACCCTTTCGATTAACAACGTTATGCTTGCGTTAAGTCAAATCTGAACGATACTGAGGTTGAGTCACCGTTAATAATATCGCCGCTGCCGCCACAGCCATGATTGAAATTACCGTTGCCATTGCAATTACCAGTGCCATTGCCATCAACGTTACCATTACCCTGGCTGTTGTTGGGATCATTAATGATGCCATTGCCTTGATTATCGTCATCTTCCTCGCCATCGCCCTGTGTACCCCCGGGAAGCGACGGCAATAACCAATCTATCGTCATCTCCAGCATCTCTCCCCCGGCAATAGGTAAGTTAATATTATAGTCCCCTGAAAACCCATTCAACTGACCGCTATAAACGTTGATAGCGCCCGCCATAGCTGTCACCAGCAGTGTAGCCCCTAATTCCCCCTGCCCCGCACCCGGATTGCCACAGGTAGAATCCACCCCCTGCTCGCTATTAGTGCAACCATTCTCGTAGTCTACTACAATGACGTTTTTAATATTTAGTAAACTACTTACCGTACCAAGATTTTCGATTTGATAGATTACCCTGCCATTCTGTCCCCGGCGCAGCCGTGGAAGGTTGAAGGTTGCCGATGAACCATTCTGCCATTCACCCCAATGAAGGCCGCCATCCTGGCTCACCCGGTAGCGAAAGTCGAGGGTGCCGGCTTTAAAAAAGCCAGAGGATGTCTCGCTATCCGTAAACAGAGCTAATGTCCCGCTACTCAGAGAGTATACGGCCAGCCCTATAAACAGCAGACTTACCAGTAATCCTCGCAACAATTTCCGCCAGCCTCATCCTTCGCCATTGATTTCTTGTTCAAAAATACTTATCCCACATTGAGTCGGGAGGGAAATTTTACATGTTCCCCACCCGGTCCCATGGGATAGTTACCTGACTATAGATTAACCTCTTTTATGATTGGGTTAAAGTAAATGTAGCATTCAGTGTAAGACTGTCACTCTGCACCAGGTTGTCATCAACCGGTACGTCATCGGCGGTGTCGAACAAGCTATCACCACCCACACCCATTAAATCTGAGGCAAGACTCCAACTTAGCACATATACCCGGCTAGCGCTACCAGCCATAGACTCACTCTGAGCATTTAACGCTGATACCAGATCTGACCATTTACCAAATTTGGTTGGGCTGCCAACCAGGATAGTCCCATCCCTTGTTAGCTTGACACCCATGTACAGGTCTAGCTCACCCGCCGGATCCGCCACATCACCCGCCGCTGCGAGTTCAGGTTCATTCTTGCCGTTTTCAAGTGATGTTAACGTTGCCGCTATCGTCAAAGTGCCCGGTACGCTGCCAGTGTTTTGTAGCGTCCATGTAATTGACCCTGATTCTCCTGGTACAAGCTTCACAGCATCACCACCAAAGACAACGTTACCATTGATGCCATCCCCGCCCGGTGTCACAACAAATTTACCTACGGTACCAGTCCCGGCTACTGCGTTGACCAAGTTCAAAGTTCCCGCAGAGAAGGTGTTACCTGTGCTGGTCTCGACATCGCTGAACACAGCCAGAGTGCCACCTATCCCGAGCGCTGCCAGCGCAACTACTGTTACGATGATTGATAGTAACTTCATGACTTCCTCCCTTTCAATATTTTATACCTCCAAAGCGCTCCACCAGGGGGGGCGCCATTTTTTTTTAACCATTTAGCTATCCACTATCTAAGTGTGTCATCACCCAACGCTCCTAGTCCGTGTATTTTTGTATTCACTATATCCCGCATTACGGAATGTCTTCCTCGGTATTCACCGATAGATTTACACTTAAAGGGACCGTACCAGCCTACCAAATCACACTTGACTGGATCTGGTCAGCGAATTATGTGCCATTAACGACGAAGGTCCCAGTAAAAGTGGCGCCGTGGTAAGCATTGCCGGTGAATAATATTAATAATTGGGTGTGTACATGGTTGATGTAATCGAATAAAATATTCACCTTCATAATACATGTTAGCTGATAGATAACCCAGATTCCATCACAAATAATCACAATTTAGTAAAGACCAGGTAAACGAAATGCCCTATTTTTGTAAAAGAATACACCAGGGTAGATTCTGAAGAGGTAAATATTGAACGTTTTGGGGTTTTCCTGTTTCATTAATATGGAAATAAAGATATGTAAAGTAATTTTACTTAAAGTAAAATATACGGTGGGAACAATAATAGAATAGAACCACCGGGAAAATTTACACGTTCGGTCGCGGTGGTCAGAAATGGAGTTGAATATAAGCGTCATTTGCAGTTGCTATCCGGCTCGCAGGGAAAGATGATAATCTAAGCAGGTTTTACAAACCGGTAACCTATACTACGGTAGCTTTCAATTATACTGGGTGTTGCACCTTCGTCACCTAATTTACTCCTCAGCCGCCACACACATGTTCTTAGAGCAGATACATCCTCTATAAATTCGGTTCCCCAGATCTTTTCCCATAACTCTTTATAGGGAATTATTTTACCTTCGTTCATAACCATGTAATGCAACAAGCCCCATTCAGTCGTCGTCAACCTGACCTGTTTTCCCTTCAAAAAAACAGAATGTGTGGCAAAATCAATTGTCAGTTTGCCATATATAGAGGTTTTTCCACCATATGTTGTACCTGGCAGGTGGCTCCGGCGTATCACGCTTTTCACACGGGCTAACAACACCATAGGGTCGAAGGGCTTGGTTATATAATCATCAGCCCCGGATTCAAGTCCCTTGATAATCGAATCAGGCAGGGAGCGCGCTGTAAGGATGATAACCGGTACATATGAGAATTTTCTGATATGCCCCAAAACCTCAATCCCGTCCATATCCGGCAGGCCAAGATCAAGGATAACCACGTCAGGATTTTCCTTTTCTACCAACTCGATACTTTCAATACCTTTCATGCTGGATATCAGCTTAACCTCCGGCCAGCTAAGTTCAAAGACCAGAGAAATAGTATCAATTATAGTTGGGTCGTCCTCAACCAGCAATGCTTTCATGGTTAATCCTCCCCCTTTGTTGTGGGTCCCCCCAGGGGTACCATAAATACAAACGTACTACCCTTCATGCCCGACATATTTTCCACCCAGATTTTCCCACCGTGGGCTTCAACCAACCGCTTGCAAATAGCCAAACCGAACCCGGACCCGCGGAGCCGCAATCTGTCCGATTTGCCTCGCCAATAGGGTTGAAACAGTTTCGCCCGTTCCTCTTCAGGTATCCCCGGCCCGTCGTTCTGAATTTTTATTATCATATTGTTGTTATCAACCATTGAGGATAAATTGATACCGCCCCCTCGTGGAGTGAACTTAACGGCATTATCTAACAGGTTTACAATAATCTGTTCCAGTCTTCTGCTATCAGCTCTGATAGAGGGCAAATAATCTGCCATGTCCAGTTTAATATTTTGCCCGTTGTCCTTTGCCAGGGACTCGAATCGTGAAACAACATCGTTGATAAGGCTTGCAAAATCCACTGTTTCGAGTTGAAGGGAGAAAGCGGCCAGGCGATACTGGGCGATATCCAGTAAATCCGACAACCGAGCATCCAGGGTTTTAGCGCCGCGGATAATATTATGGATACAACGGTATTCAGGGCTTCCCGTTTCTTTTGGAAACTGGAGAGCCAGTAAATTAGCGGAGGCAACAACCGGGGTGAGAGGGCTCCTCAACTCGTGTGCAAGGAAGGCAATAAACCGCTCTCTCGCTTCATCCATCTCCTGCAATTCCCGGCGTTCGGCTACTTCAAGCGTAACAACATGCTGGTACCAAATCGTTTGAGCTATCACATTGCAAAGTTGCTCCATCGTTTGCTGTTCCGCTTTTCCGTATACTCCCGGATGGTAACTTTTCAGTTCAAACGAGCCGAATGGCTGGCCTGAAAAAGACAGTGGCAAACGCAGTATAGCTCTGTAACCTTCCCGCACCAAGCCCTCGTCATAAGCAAGCTGCCTTTTTTCAGCAATATCTTTTTCCATATGTGGCTTATTTTGAAGAATAAGCCATTCGGTGGCTTTGCACTCCGAACGGGGAATATCCCCTGATTTTACCAGCAATTCACCGGCAACACCCACTGTGAGCGTATGGAAAACCTGGTCCGTATGATCAAGTAAAAAAAGACTGGCTTCGTCAAAAGGAACAAGTTTTAGAAGTTTAGACGTGAATGCTGTGTATACTTCCTTTGTTATTAACCCGCTTCCCGCAATCTGAACCATATCTAAAACAGCCTCAATTATCGAAAGACTCCGGGTTAGCGCTTCTTCCGTCTTTTTTAGCTCGGTTATATCCCTGGTTGTATGTACTATGCTAAGGCGCTCCCCCTTGGGTCCGAGAACAGGGTCAGCGTGCATTTGTAACCAGCGGTCACCTATCCTGGACTCGAGCATCACAACTTCACACGGATTATTTTCACCGGTACAATTCTCACCAGGGCACCACTTTACCGAAAACCCGGAGTCATAAAAAACCTGATAGCATCGTTGGCCTGCCAGGGTTTTGGGAGTGGTATTCAACATGCGGGCTAGCGCCCAATTAGCCCGCAGAATCATACGGTCCGGTGTGAGTAATGCAATCCCTTCACTTACGGAATCGAACGTTCGCTCCCATTCCTTTCCCTTGGTCTCCACCTCACTGAAGAGTCTGGAATTGGCAATAGTCATACCCACCATGCTGCCCAGACTTGCCATAAGGTCTAAATCGGCCGGGCTAAAACTCCGTTGTTGATAACTAAATCCGGTTATTACACCCACCACCTTTCCTCTGACTTTAAGAGGCAACGCCGCTGCCGACTGAAATCCCGAACTTTGAAAAGCCTTGTATACCCCGTTACCGTAATCCGCTAATTCCTTTATCACCAGAGGTTTCCCCGATTGGGCCACTTCTCCTGCAATGCCCTGACCCAACTTAAGCGTGGGACTGGCCTGTATTTCTTGCACTAATACCTTCGGTAATCCGAAATGGCTTAACATCGCTGCCTCCTGGGCGGTCTCATCAATATATCTGATCGTGCCCGCATCCAGGTTTAAAACGCCTAGTGTCGCCTCCAGCGCACGGCTGGTCACAGCATCCATATCCAGGGATTGACTCATTTCCTGGCTTGTTCGGTAAAGAGAGCCTAGACGTTGATTGTTGTCTGTTGCTTTAGCCTGAATTCGGCGTGTTTTATCTATGAGGATTGTACCGGCAACTCCCATAAAAATTACCATTATTATATGTACTGTTTCCAGTGGTTGTTCTCCGGCATCAAGTAGAAAATAGGGTATATGGAGGATAGTATAAAGAGTTAAACCGGCGAAACCCAACACCGGGTACCATCTGTAAGCAATAAGTAAGATAATTCCAATTATAAGTAAGGAGTGAACTTCATGGAAGAAATTGAAGTATGGTGTATCGGTGATGGCATTCAGCCCGGGTATAAGCTCCACCATATCTGCACTGCTTAAAACCAACAGTCCAAAAGCAGCGCCCGAAAAAGCAACAGGATTCCTTATCGCGGTTTTTTTAATTTGGTGAAGCGAACTTACTAAATGATATTTAACCCTGGTGGTATCGTCCAGGGGATAATTATTTTTCATGGCCTCTTGTCATGCTTCCCGCTGATATAAATTTACAATGAATACTCCCCCACTGCTACCATTCTACAGTCTAACCAGACATGTTTCAATCGTTTGATTCATACGGGTCTAACCCCTGGGAAGCTATAAGAGCTTGGAACCTGCTTTCAGGGGTATGACTTAAAACTCGACAAGCGCAGGAAACCTTAAGTAACCGTAAATCAGACCGGAATAAAAGCCTTCACAACTATATTAGCTTTTATGAAACACCTACCGTATGGTGATTCACCCTGCTTACAACTCGTATAAACACCACACTTGAGTGATGGTCTGCATGTAAGGGTAATCACGCACTTATTTTGGGTGTTATCTCGCTTTACTGATTAGTTGTGTAAAGCTATTCTGGTCATGACGTGTATTAGACTGACGGCGTTTATAGTGATGTTTGTTTGTTAGAAGTATGAATCATGAATGATTTTCACCAGTGGTGGTCCTTTTGCGTCAAATTATTTGATGGGCTTTGCCAAACAAAAAGTTATAGTTATTTTCCTTCTTGATCTTGGAAAGTTCTGTCTGATGCCGAAACGGGGTCGTGTTCGGATATATCTCCTCAGACAGGTGGCATTATCAAAAATGAGCTATTAAAAAACAAAAAGAAAGGGGAAGAAAACATGTTAAAAGAAAATTGTTGGGAGTTCAAAAAGTGCGGCAGGCAACCGGGTGGTGCGAAGGTGGGTGAACTGGGACTCTGTCCTGCATCTACCGATGTCTCAGCCGAAGGTGTGAACGGTGGAAAAAAAGGGGGCCGGTTGTGCTGGGCTGTTACAGGAACATTCTGCGGCGGTAAGGTACAGGGCACGTTTGCCCAAAAGCAGCTTTCGTGTATGACCTGTGAGTTCTTCAAGAAGGTCAAAGAAGAAGAAGGTACAGGCAAGTTCATACTGTTGAAGCCAGGACAAAAAGTTGGGGTTGGTGTGTGAAACAGGTTTTACCGGAGCAGAAATTCTTTAACGGTTATTGGTATTTTATAAGGGCAAAAGCAAAGGTTAAACAATTTGATGTATCGAGAGTGCTGGCGTCGGTTAAGAAGATGATTGGGACGTGTTCAAGGCAACCGGCCAGGCAATAACGGAGTAAAAAAATGGACGATCAGGAATACTGTTATCTAAAACGAAAAGTGTTGACCAGAACGGGAATGGACCTGGATAGCTATAATAGCCAGCAGATGCGGCGGCGATTGGAAAGCCTCGTGTTCAGCAATTCATGCAGTGTCGTACAGTATTGTGAAAAGCTACAAAATGATCCCGATGTTTTGAGAAAGCTCCAGGATTTCCTGACGATAAATGTTTCCGAGTTCTTCCGGGATATTAATCAGTTTGAACTGTTGAAAAACACAATGTTACCAGAATTGTTAAAACGTAACCATAAGCTCAATATCTGGAGCGCCGGATGCTCTCATGGCGCAGAACCTTATTCCCTGGCGATTATCCTGGATGAGATTTCTCCCGGACATAATCACCGGATTCTGGCTACAGATATAGACGAGGGGGTTATAGCCCGCGCTACCAACGGAGGTCCCTATTCCCAGAACGACACGCGGAATG
>Ga0082335_1006687_pt1 | contig 14592 bp, 16 predicted proteins | sample Subgrocontami58m_FD_72375 | JGI IMG/M metagenome (GOLD analysis project Ga0082335, IMG submission 72375) | Subsurface groundwater microbial communities from S. Glens Falls, New York, USA - GMW37 contaminated, 5.8 m (SPADES assembly) (version 2) ...
GGTGGAGCCCCAGCTCTCCCGCAGCGAGCGCTCTGAGCCCACGGCCAGGTAGGAGTAGCGGCCCATGTCCCCCGGGATCAGCACCGGCTGGCCGGACACCTGGTAGCGGGCGGGCACCTCGGGGTGGCCCGGCGGGAAGGAGCGGGTGGCCCCTTTGCGGTGGACGCACAGCTCCGTGTCTTTGCCGTCGACCGGGTAATGCTCCAGCTTGGCGATGTTGTGGGCCACATCGTAGACCAGGTCCATCCCCAGCTCCCTGGGTGAGCGCCGGAATACCTGGATGAAGGACTCCCGGACCCAGTGGGTGATGGCCTGGCGGTTGGCCCAGGCGAAGTTGGCGGCGGCGCGCATAGCCGCCAGGTAGTCCAGGCCCTCCGGCGAGCGGACGGGCGCGCAGGTGAGCTGGCGGTCCGGGAGCTCAATGGCATGCCTGCGCGCCGCCTGGTCCATGACTTTCAGAAAATCGTCGCATACCTGGTGCCCCAGGCCCCGGGAGCCGGTGTGCACCATCACCACGACTTGCCCTTTGCCCTCGATCCCCAGGGTGACGGCCGCCTCTGGGGCAAAGACCTCGTCCACCACCTGCACTTCCAAGAAGTGGTTGCCCGCCCCCAGGGTCCCGAGCTGGGGCGCCCCACGCTCCTTGGCGTGCTGGCTGACCAGCTCCGGGTCGGCGTCGGCGATGGCGCCGCCCTCCTCGGCGCACTCCAGGTCGGCGGCCTCTCCGTAGCCCTGTTCCACGGCCCAGCGGGCCCCTTTCAGGAGCACCCGGTCCACCTCCTTGCCCTTGAGCCGGATGCGACCCTCGGAGCCAACGCCAGAAGGGATAGCGTGGTAGAGGGCGGCGACCAGCTCCGCGATGCGGGGCCGCACCGTCTCCTCGAAGAGGCTGGTGCGAATAAGACGCACGCCGCAGTTGATGTCGAAGCCCACGCCGCCCGGGGAGATGACGCCGTCGCTAGCGCGGGTGGCCGCGACGCCGCCGATGGGGAAGCCGTAGCCCTAGTGGATGTCGGGCATCGCCAGAGAGTAGCCCACGATGCCCGGCAGGGTGGCCACATTGGCCACCTGCTCCATCGCCTGGTCCTCCAGGATGGAGCCCAGCATCGTCTCGTCGGCGTAGACCAGGCCGGGCACCCGCATGCCCGACTTATAAGAGAGTGGTATCTCCCAGCGATAGTCGTCAAGCTTGACCAGGGGCCCTTGCCAGCGCACCATGCTTTACCCTCCAGCCAGCTTTGCACAATGTCATTCTTGCTGAGTCCCGACAACTCGGGACGAAGAATCCGCCCTACAGGAGCGCGGACCCTTCGCGGAGCCTGTCCTGAGCCAGCCGAAGGGCTCAGGGTGACAGGCATTCGGTGGCATTTTTGTGCAAAGCTCCTCCAGCCTAGGAAAGGCTAGGCGGGGAGCATGGGTTAAACATCCAGGTACACCTGCACTCGCCAGCCCCCCTGGGGCGAGCGGCGTTGGACCTTGAGCTGATGGTAGGTGGCGGCCTTCACCACGGCCCTCAGCCGATGGCGTCCTTCCTGAGCTGGCTCGCCCCTGGCATGGGCAGTGAGGCTGGTCTCGCTGAAGTCTTGGATGGTCGCGGTCCGGAAGAGCAACCGCTCGCTGTCCACGTAGTACAGCAGCCCTGTGAGCCAGGCCACCAGCAGAGCCTCGCGGTCGGTGGCCTCCACCCTTATCCGTCGGCTCACCAGGGGACGGATGGCGCGGCGGTCGGCCATCAGGCTGAACATGCCCAGGGCCGCTTGCGCGAAGGCCGAACGCAGGTCGGGCCCCCAGGCCGCTAACCCCACGTCGGCCGTGTGACCTAGTACCCGGAACCCCGCCATCGGCATGACAAACTCTATGCTAACATGGCGGCGTGTCCAGGCTACGATATGCCCGGGGTGGCCTATAATAGGCCAATCGGGCCATGACCAAGGTTGAAGAGGTGGTGTGCAGGCCGCCCTTAGGCCAGCTTGCGGCCCTCCGACTAGCGGGTCTGTAGAGGTGCGTTATGCCTGATGTGCTGGAGCTACTGGCGCGGGTGGACGAGGGCGTCTACGCCGTTGATGGCGAGCAGCGGATTGTGCTCTGGAACCAGCGGGCCCAGGATATTCTGGGCTATGACCGCGGCGAGGTCGTGGGACGTTCCTGCGAGGAAATCATCGCGGGCACCGACGACTACTGCTTGGGGGTCTGCCAACGCGACTGTCTGGTCATACGGGCCGCCCGAGTCCGTGGACGGGCTCCCAGCCACGAGATCCAGACGCGGACGAAGGACGGGCGGGAGGTGTGGCTGCACATCTCCCACGTGGTGGTGCCCGCGGCGCGGGACTCCTTGGTCACGGTCGCCCACATCTTCCGCGATGTGACGGCGGAGCGCCAGTCCCGGGCGGCGCTGAAGCGGGTCATCGGCGCCCTCTCCGGGCTCGGCGCCGAGCTACCAAGGACCTCCACGCCGACGGCTATGCCCGTCACCTTCCCCGGTCCGCTCTCCCGCCGCGAGGCGGAGGTGTTGCGCCAGCTTTGCGAGGGCGCCCATCCCCAGCAGATCGCGGACCGCCTCTTCATCAGTGTCGCCACCGCTCGCAACCACGTGAAGAGCATCCTCCGCAAACTGGGGGTACACACTTCCCTGGAGGCGGTGGCCTGGGCCACCAGGCACAAGCTCTCCTAAGGCTGTCCCCGGCCTCACACTGAAATGGCACCCCGCCGGACTAGAGGGAATGCAGAGCGCACCCGGGCCTCTCTCGTGGCCGCGGCCTCCGCGACTTTGTTGACCTTGTCTCCTTACAAATGCTAGTATGAGGGCGAAGCGGCGGCTAGAGAGGGCAGGAGTCTCCGGATGCGGGTCTCCATGAAGGCGGACTACGGGATGCGCGCCCTCATCGATCTGGCCCAACATTACGGCCAGGGAGCGACTCAGACGGCGGAGATCGCGCACCGCCAGGATATCCCGGAGCCCTATCTGGACCAGCTCTTGACCAGCCTGCGCAAGGCTGGCTTCATCAGGAGCCGACGGGGTCCCCAGGGCGGGCATGTGCTGGCGCGGCCGCCCGCCCAAATCAGCATGGGAGAGGTCCTGCAAACCTTGGAGGGATCGCTCTCGCCCCTCCCTTGTCTGGACTCCCCGCAGGACTGCTCGCAGTCGGCCGGGTGCGCCCAGCGGGATGTGTGGGTTGCCGTCGCCCAGGCAACGAGCAAGATCCTTTTCGCCACTACTATCGGGGCGCTCGCGGAGCGGCAGGCACAACGCGAGAAGGCCGGCGCCTACCAGATTTAGGAGCGTTATGCGGCCGGCAACCTCTCAGCTGCCCCCGGCCTCCAGACTGGCCGCGGACGTCCTGAAGCTCATCGGCAACACTCCCCTGGTGCCCCTGCGGCGCCTGCCCTCGCCCGAGGGTGCCCGCGTGCTGGCCAAGCTGGAGTCGTGCAACCCCGGCGGCAGCGTGAAGGACCGCATCGCCCTGGCCATGCTCGACGATGCGGAGAGCCGGGGGGTCCTGAAGCCGGGGGCCACCATCGTGGAGCCTACCAGCGGCAACACCGGCATCGGCCTAGCCCTGGTGGCCGCGGTGAGGGGCTACAAGCTGCTCCTCACCATGCCCGAGGATATGAGCACCGAGCGGCGCAAGCTGCTGGAGCGCTACGGCGCCAAGCTGGTCCTGACCCCGACCCTGGAGGGGATGGCGGGGGCAGTGGAGGCGGCCCAGCGGCTGCTGCGGGAGTATCCAGGGGCTTTCATGCCTCAGCAGTTCGACAACCCCGCTAACCCTGAGGTCCACCGGCGCACCACCGCCCTGGAGATCCTGCGCGACACCGAAGGCGCCGTGGACGCCTTCGTCGCCGGCGTCGGCACGGGTGGCACCATCACTGGCGTGGGGGAGGTATTGAAGAAGCACAATCCCAGCGTCCTGGTGGTGGCCGTGGAGCCCGCGCGCTCCCCGCTGCTGAGCAAAGGCAAGGCCGCCATCCACGGCATCCCAGGCATCGGCGCGAACTTTATCCCCAGGGTCCTCAACCGGCAGATCATTGACAAGATCGTCACGGTGGAGGACGACGCGGCTTATGAGATGGCCCAGCGGCTGGCCCAGCAGGAAGGCCTCTTCGTGGGGCCCTCCGCCGGAGCCAACGTGGTAGCCTCCCTGGAGGTCGCACGCCACTTGGGAGCGGGCAAGTGTGTGGTTACCGTCCTCCCCGACACCGGGGAGCGCTACCTTTCCCTGGAGCTCTAGCAGGCTGAAGATAAAGCGGGGGCATCCTACCGCCAAGCGAGGAGTGCAGAGTCCCGACATGTCGGGACTCTGTCTGGGGCTGAAGTCCCGACCCTCGGGATTCTCTCCCTTTCACACTGCCCCCTTCCTGGCTAGGAAGGGAGCAAGGGGGGTGGTTAGTACGAGTTTTTCAGCACCGTGCTAGAGAGCAGAATCGGGGCCTACCGGGGGCGGGCGCGGCATCGCTGGCGGTGCCGCTTCCCCAGAAGGGAGGGGATGATGGCGCAGGTGCAGCCCATACGGCTGACCCACCTGGCCCGCTGCGCTGGCTGAGCATCCAAGCTCGGGCCGAAAGACCTGGCTCAAGTTTTGAGCCAGCTGCACCGGGTGAAAGACCCTAATTTCCTGGTAGGGGCCAGCATGGGCGACGATGCGGCCGTCTACCGGGTGCGGGACGACCTTGCCCTGGTGCAGTCGGTGGACTTCTTCCCGCCGGTGGTGGACGACCCTTTCGCCTTTGGCGCCATCGCCGCCGCCAACGCCGTCAGCGACATCTACGCCATGGGCGGCCACCCGCTCGTAGCCCTCAACATCGCCTGCTTCCCGGCGGGGCTCGACAAGAGTATCCTCGTGCGCATCCTCCAGGGGGCCGAGCACATCGCTGGCGAGGCGCCGTTCACTATCGTGGGGGGCCATACCATCGACGACGATGAGCCCAAGTTCGGCATGGCGGTAACGGGCTTGGTGGAGCCCGGCAAGTTCGTGACCAACCACAACGCTCGCCCCGGGGATGATCTCGTCCTGACCAAGCCCCTGGGCAGCGGGCTCATCACCACCGCGGTGAAGCAGGACCGTGCCCTCCTCGGCCAGGAGGCCGCTGCGATCGCCCTAATGATGGCCCTGAACCGCGACCCTGCGGACGCCATGGTGGAGGTGGGGGTGCACGCCTGCACCGATATCACGGGCTTTGGTCTGCTGGGCCACCTGCGGAGCATCTGTGTCAATAGCTCCGTCGGGGCCCGCCTGCGCCTGAGTGCCATACCACTTCTGGATGGAGTCTGGGAGCTGGCGGCCAGGGGCACCGTCCCCGGCGGCACCGGGCGCAATCTGGAATACCTGGAGCCTTACGTGGAGTGGGCGCCCTCCCTGCCTCAGGACGTGCGGGCGGTGCTGGCTGACCCCCAGACCTCCGGCGGCCTGCTCATCGCCGTGCCCCGGGAGCGTACGCAGCAGCTCCTGGAGGCGTTGCGCCTCCGCCGGACGCCCTGCGCCGCCGTCATTGGCAGCGTGACAGGTGGGACGCCGGGGCAAATCCTGGTGGAACCTTGAGCCCCCTCGCCCCGCGATTGCTCCACTCTCTTCTCTCCACAGTCCTCTCCGGGAGCTGCCGGTGATGGCCGGGGTGTCTCCCCTCGATCCCCTACGCCGGGAGGAGATTGAGGAGCTGGTGCGTCGCCAGCCTTACTTGCGCCTCCTGGGCGTGGAGCTGGCCGCCCTGGCCCCTGGCTACGCCAAGATGCGCCTGCCCATTTCAGAGCGGCTGGCGAACCCCTACGCCGGCCTCCATGGCGGCGCCCTGAGCTCCCTGGCCGATACCGCCGTGGCGCAAGCCCTCCGCACCCTGGTGGGCGCCAAGGCGCGGACCACCACGGTCGAGCTGAATATCACCTATCTTTCGGGGACCACCGAGGGCGAGGTCATCGCCGAGGCGCGCATACTGCGCCAGGGCAAGACCCTGGCCGTGGGCGAGGTGGACCTCCACGATGGCAAGGGTAAGGCCCTGGCGCGGGCCCGGGTGACCTACATGATCGTGGAGAGTTAGGGGACGGCTATGAACGAGCCTTTGCGCCTTGAGCGACACTACCTCGAGGAGATGGTCGCCCACGCTCGCCGGGACGACCCCAACGAATGCTGCGGCATCCTCGCGGGCGCGGGAGGCCGCGTGGTGAAGCTATGGCGGGCCACCAACAGCGAACATAGCCCGGTGCGCTACAACGTGGAGCCCAAGGAGCTCCTGGGGATCTACCGGGAGATCGAGAATCGAGGCTGGGACTTCCTCGCCGTCTACCACTCTCACACCCACAGCCCCGCCTATCCCTCTCCCACCGATATCCGGCTGGCCGAGCCCTGGCCCCACACCTTCTTCATCATCATCTCCTTGCAAGACCACGCCAGCCCGCAGGCTAAGGCCTTCCGCATCGCGAATGGTCAGGTCAGCGAGACGGCCATCGAGATCGTGTAGGAGGGTGCGGTCCGGCCTCTGTGGGCGGCAGATGACCAGCAGCCCGGGGTTCGGGCGAACAACGAGAGAAGGGGGCGAGCTTTTGGCTCGCCCCCTTCTCTTCGGGTCCTTGCCCGCGATCTCCCAGCCAGTTTGACCGCGTCATTGCTATTAACGAAGGGGCGGCCCAAAGGTTAGGTTAGCAAGCCCGCACAGCTCCCTAACCGAGGGCCTCGCCCCGTCCTAGGGTTGCTCTGCTGAGCGCTTGTAGGTGGCGTGCTCACGGCGTAGCCTGACGTTAATGCAAGACTAGACGTTTCACAAGGGGATATTATGGGCGAGAGGTGACCGGCATGGGGCAACTAGGCTGGAAGCTAGCTGGTGCGCTGATGGCGCTGACGGTGCTGGCCGCCTGCCAGGCCGGCGCCCAGGCCCCGGCGACGGCCGCCAGCGCCCAGCTCGTTGAAGCCCGCATCGGTGTCCTGCGCACCTCTATTAATGCCACCGGGAGCGTGGTCCTGACGGCGAAGCAGAGCCTCACCTTCGGCAGCGCCGGCACGGTAGAGTCGGTGGCGGTGAAGTGGGGGCAGGCGGTGACGAAGGGCCAGGCCCTGGCCAAGCTGAACACTCAAGACCTGGAGTTCGTGGTGGCCAAGGCCAAGGCAACCCTCGCCAACGCTCAGGACATCCTGGAGAAGGCACGGACGATCTCGGCGGCCGACCTGGCCAAGGCCGAGGCGGCGCTAGCCAGCGCGCAGAATGCCTTCGATAAAGCCAAGGCGCCCTACTCGGCGGCCGACCTAGCCCAGGCCGAGGCGGCGCTAGCCAGCGCGCAGAATGCCCTCGACAAAGCTAAGGCGCCCTACACCGCGGCCGACGTGGCCAGGGCCGAGGCCGCGGTAACGAGCGCTCAGGCCGGCCTGCAAAGCGCCCAGAGTGCCCTCGCCAAGGCCAAGGCGCCCTACACCGCCGCCGACCTGGCCAAGGCCGAGGCCGCCGCCCGCAGCGCCCAGGTGGCGAGCACGGCGGCGCAGACCAACCTGGACAAGGCGCTGGCCCCCTACACCGCGGACGATATCGCCGTCCAGCGCGCCGTCATCCTCAGCTTGCAGGCCGGCTTGGACAACCTCACGCGACCTCCTCTTCTGGGTATTACTGCCGCTGAGCTTGCCACCCTGAACACCCAGCGGCAGACCCTTACTACGGCTCTGGTCGCGGCCCAGACGCTGCTGCAGACGATGCTCAACGGCCCCGATGCCGTTGACGTGGAGGCCAAGACCAGCGCCCTCCAGACGGCCCAGTCCGCGCTTCAGCGGGCCCAGGATGATCTGGCCCTGATCAAAACGGGTGCCGACCCGTTGGACGTCGCGGCCAAGGCCGGCGTCCTTCAAAGCGCCCAGGCCACCCTCCTCAGGGCCCAGGACGACCTGGCGGCCACCAAGGGCGGGCCCGACGCCCCCGATGCCGCGGTCAGGCAGGCGGCCCTCTGGAACGCCCAGGCCACCCTCCTCAGGGCCCAGGACGACCTGGCGGCCGCCAAGGGCGGGCCCGACGCGCCCGATGCAGCGGCCAGGAAGGCGGCTCTGCAGAGCGCCCAGGCCACCCTCCTCCAGACCCAGGACGACCTGGTCACCATGAAGAAGGGCCCTGACCCCATAGTCCTGCTCCTGCGCCAGAACGACGTGGACGGCGCCAAGAAAGCCCTGTCCGACGCCGAGGCGAACCTGGCCAAAGCCACCATCGTCGCTCCCTTCGACGGCGTAGTATCGGATGTGCCGGTCATCGCCGGCCAGAGCGTCGGGGCGAGCACCCTGGCGGTGGCGGTGGTGGACCCCAGCGCCGCGGAGATCCAGGCCCTGGTGGATGAGATCGACGTGGCCCTGATACAGGCGGGCCAGCCCGCCACCATCACCCTGGAGGCGCTGCCCGGCGCCCGGCTAGCAGGCCAGGTGAGCGCCGTGGCTACCCTCGGCACCACTCAGCAGGGCGTGGTCAGCTACCGGTTCTCCCTGGCGGTCCGCGGGCCGCGGGAGGTGGCCCTGCGCGAGGGGATGACCGCCCAGGCCACCATCATCGTCAGAAGCAAGGATAATGTCCTCCTGGTCCCGGTCCGGGCCGTCCGCAATCAGGCTGGCGTGCGCTCCGTCCAGGTGGCGGTGGAGGGGAAGCTGGACGGCAAGATCGAAGCCCGTCAGGTCCAGGTGGGCGCCAGCAACGAGACCCAGGTGGAGATCGTCTCCGGCCTCAAGGCGGGGGAGCAAGTGGTGGTGACCGGCGCCGCCCGTTCGACCCAGGGGGCAGGCGCGACCCCTGGAGGCTTCCCCGGCGGCCCGGGAGGCCCTGGCGGAGGCCTGGGAATCCCTGGCGGAGGCGGCCCTGGTGGAGGCGGCTTCGGCGGGCCGCCCGGCGGGGGTGGCCCCGGTGGAGGCGGCGGACGCTGAGACGATGATCGAAGTCAAGGACCTACGGAAGGTTTACAAGATGGGGGGGATCGAGGTCGAGGCCCTCAAGGGCGTGTCGTTCACCATCACCGACGGCGAGATGGTGGCTATCATGGGGCCATCGGGCTCGGGCAAATCCACGCTGATGAATCTGCTGGGCTGTCTCGACCGTCCTACCTCCGGCACCTATCGGATCGACGATCAGGACGTGGCGCGCCTGTCCGACGACCAGCTGGCGGCGATCCGAAACGCAAAGATCGGCTTCGTCTTCCAGTCCTACAATCTCCTGGCCAGGACCTCCGCGCTGGAGAACGTTGAGCTCCCACTGGTCTACTGTGGAGGCAACGACCGCACCAACAGGGCCTTGGAGGCGCTGGAACGAGTGGGGCTGCGGGAGCGCGCCAAACATCATCCCAACCAACTATCGGGCGGGGAGCAGCAGCGGGTGGCGATCGCGCGCGCCCTCATAAACCGCCCCTCGCTCATCCTGGCCGACGAGCCGACAGGCAACCTGGACACCAAAACGAGCGAGGAGGTGATGGCCCTGTTTCAGGGGCTGACCAGCCACGGCATTACCGTAGTGCTGGTGACCCATGAGCCGGATATCGCCGCCTTCACGCAACGGGTGCTCCTGATCCGGGACGGGGAGCTGGTGGCAGATCGCCCGGTAACGGAACGGCGGCAGGCGGTGACAGGAGGCGGGTCGTGAACCTTTGGACCAACGTGGGCCTGGCCCTCAAGGCGCTGAACTCCAACAAGACCCGCTCCTTCCTGACGCTGCTCGGCATCGTTATCGGCATCGGCGCCGTGATCTCCGTCATGTCCATCGGGAAGGGGGCCCAGGCCGCCATCACCAGTCAGATAGAGGGCATCGGCACCAACCTGATCTTCGTGCGCCCGGGGCAAGCCGTGCAGCAAGGCGTCAGACAGGGTGAAGGCACGGCTGCCACGCTAACCCTGGACGATGCCGAGGCCCTGGCTGATTTCCAGTTAGCCCCGGCGGTCCAGGCGGTCGCCCCCGAGGTCCAGAGCTTCGGCCAGGTTGTCTTCAGCAACATCAACACCCGCGCCCGCCTCCTCGGCGTGACGCCCGCCTACGCCGACGTCCGTGGCTACACCGTCGCCGAGGGTGAGTTCATCGATGACCAGCAGGTGCAGGGCCGTTCCCTGGTGGCGGTCCTGGGGGCCAACATCGCCCAGACGCTTTTCCCGGACATGGACCCCATCGGCCAGAGCCTCCGCATCAACCAGCGGCCGTTCCGGGTGGTCGGGGTGCTGGAGCGCCTGGGCGGCACCGGTTTCGGCACCCAGGACGATACGGTGGTGATACCCATCACCACTATGCTCAGCCGGCTTCAGGTCTCTCGCACCAGCCAGGGGGCCAGAAACGTGCAGCTCGTCAACGTTCAGGCCGCGGACGCCGACCTGCTGCCAGCCGCCAAGGAACAGATTAGCGCCATCCTGCGCGAGCGCCACCGGATAGACCCGGGCGGCGTGGACGACTTCAACCTCACCACCCAGGACGACCTGGTGGCGGCGCGCACCCAGGTGGCCAACACCCTGACGGTCTTCCTAGGGGCGATCGCCGCTGTCTCTTTGCTGGTGGGCGGGATCGGCATTATGAACATCATGCTGGTCTCGGTGGCGGAGCGCACCCGCGAGATCGGCATCCGCAAGGCGGTGGGGGCCAAGCGCCGCCACATCCTGTCCCAGTTCCTGGTGGAGGCGGTGGTGCTGAGCGCCCTGGGCGGCTGTTTGGGGGTGGCCCTGGGCTGGGGGCTCGCCCGTGGGGTCAGCCATATCACCTTGAGTGGACAACGGCTCCCCTCGGTGGTGTCGCCGGACATCGTGGTCTTGGCGGTGGGGGTCTCCCTGGCCATCGGCCTCTTTTTCGGCATCTACCCCGCCTCCCGGGCCTCGCGCCTGGACCCGATTGAGGCGTTACGCCGCGAGTAGACTCGTACCCTCTCCCTCTGGGAGAGGGCTGGGTGAGGGTTCCGCAAGGCCCTTGTGCTAAGATGCCCTCTGGTCCCCATGGAGCTCAGGCAGTACTGGCGTATCCTCCGGCGCCGCCTCTGGGTGGTGCTCGTCGTCACCGCGGGAGCCTTGGCGGCCAGCCTCCTCTTGGGATCTACCGGACGCCCCACCTACGTCGCCACGACTCGCCTCATCATCAGCCTGGCCCCAGAGGAGAAGGCTGGTTCCTACTACGGCTACGATAGCCTCTACGCCTTCCAGAGCGCCGAGTTCCTGGTCGACGACTTCGCCGAGCTGGCCAAGAGCCAGGCCTTTCGGGAGGACATCCGGCGAGCTATCAACGACCCCGCCGCGGACCTCGGCAGTATCAGTGGCGTTCGCAGCACGGAGAAGAGTCACCGCATCCTGACCCTCAAGGTCGCCCACGGCGATCCCGCCATGGCTGAGCGCATTGCGCGGGCTGCGGCCGAGGCCCTGGACGCGAATGCCTCCCGCTATTTCGCCCAGCTCCAGGCCCGCCGTGCGACCCTCACCGTCATCGACCCCGCCACGGTGAGCCTCGAGGCCGGTCCGGCCCGCTCCACACTGGATGTGGCCCTGCGCACGGGTCTGGGGCTCATGGCCGGCAGCGCCCTGGCCTTCCTGCTCCATTATGTCGATCCCATGGTGCGCGATACGCCGGATGCGGAGGCCCTCCTGGGACTCCCCATCCTGGGAGAGATCCCACCAGGCTAGCGGTCGACTCAGAAATGGCACGAGCCCCGTGATCCGGGGCTCGACAAGGGACGGGGCAGGCTAGTCGGACGAGGGCAGGGGCCGGGGCGTCTGGAGGGTCATCTCCTGACCGTCGCAGGTGACGCCGCCCTCACCGGCTTTCGTGCACAGCACCTCGGTGCTGCAAACCTCGCACTGGTACCGCTTTCCCAACTGGTTGCTCACCGTTTCTCCTCCGCAACAGCATAGGTAAGTCCCCTCCGCCTGCGGCGGAGGTCTGGGGTGAGAGCCTACTTGAGCTGCATGGGCTGCCCGCAGCAGATCAGCGTTCCCGCGCCCGCCTTGGTGACAATCATCTCGGATCCGCAGACCGTGCACATGTACCGTTTGCCCGCCTGATTGGCCACGCTGTTCGACCACCCCCCAGAGTGTGCCCTGCCTCTGGCAGAGCCGACGAGCGATTATAGGGTTGGCCGGATTTCTCGGTCAATCCTGTATACTTGCCGCCGTTGACGCCGCAGATGCCCCCAGGCCAACTCCTGCACGAGCAGCAGGATCATCTTGGCGTCCTCACCTTCGCCGCTTCCCCCCTTCGCGACCGAGGAGAAGCCGGCTGGCGCTGGACTCAGGCGCTGGCTGAGGAGGCCACCGCCCGGTGTCGCGACCTCGACGACCCCAGCACGTGGGCGGTCGCCCTGCTGGCCGAGGCCGGGCTCCCGTCAGCCCTGGCGCAACAGCCTCCGGTCGCGGATCGTGATCCTTCGGTGTACGAAAGGCTCGTGTCCGCCGTGGGCGCCCTGCAGCGCCCTGCGGTCGTCGGCCTGGCCGGCCAGGCAGCCGGCGTGGGCCTGGCCGTAGCTCTGGCATGCGATCTGCGCATCGTCACCGAAGGTGCGCGTCTCATGTGGCCTGAGCTCCGTCGCGGCCTGCTCCCCGGCGCCGGCGCCATCCTCCGGCTGGCCCGGCTGGCCGGGCCGCGTATCCTGGAGCCCCTCCTCGCCACCGACGGCGTAGGGGCCGAGGAGGCGCTCCACCTGGGGCTGGTCACAGAGATTGTGCCGCGCGAATCCCTCCGGCCAAGAACGCTCCAGGTGGCTGAGGAGCTCGCGTCCAAGGGCCCGCAGGCGCTACGCGCCATCAAGGAGGCCTTCCACCGCGGCAGGGACCTGCCCCTCGCCCTCGGCACTGAGGTCGAGGTTGACCTTTCCGTGATCCTGCAGACGACCCGGGACCGCATGGAGGGCGTGCGGTCCTTTCTGGAGCGGCGGCCGCCCCAGTACCTGGGACGGTAGGGGCACCGCTTGCTGTGCCCCTGAAGGAGAGGCAATGAAGCTCAAGCTCGACCTGCACACCCATCCCCTGGAGGCGATGCGACTCTCGGAGCCTACGCTGGAGGGAGTCGAGCGTTTGGTCAGGGCCGTGCAGCAGGCCGGCCTGGACGGCATCGGCATCACCGAGCACTGGAACTACGAGCACTCCTTTCGCGTGAAGGAGATGGTCGAGGAGCACTTCGACAACGCCATCCTGGTCATCCCGGGCTGGGAGATCGACAGCTATCCCCACGAGGTCGTGGAGCTGTTCCTGCCCGATGGCTCAGTCTGGCGGCACCTGGCGCATCCCGGCGACCTGAGCCAGCCGGTGGAATGTCTCCCCCTGCTCCACGGCATCGAGGTGGAGAACGGCGGCCACAACTGGCACATCCCCAAGGAGCAGGTACGCCGCTACGCCGATGAGCACGACCTGCTGCTCATGCAGAACTCCGACGCCCACTACCTGGAGAAGCTCGGCACCCACTACAACGAGGTCGAGATCGAGGAGCTGATGCGGCGCGCCAGGAACAGCCGGTCGAGCATGACCACGGCCCAGGGCGTCCGCTCCATCAACCACATCTAAACGAGCGGCCAGGTACCAGCGGCCAAGAACCAGAACCCAGAACCCAGAACCCAGAACCCAGGAACCAGGTATGTCCTTCGACACGATCCTCTTCGAGAAACAGGCGAACATAGCCACTATTACCCTCAACCGCCCCAGAGTGCTGAACGCCATCAATGTCCAGATGCGGGACGAGCTGTGGGAGGTATTCGGTGCCCTGCGCGACGACACCGACGTCGACGTGATCCTGGTGCGCGGGGCCGGACCGCGTGCCTTCTGCGCCGGGGCAGATCTCACCGAGTTCGGCACCGCGCCCCCACCGGTCGAGGCCCGGGCTGTGCGCTACGAACGCGATCTGTGGGGCACCATCGCCACCACGCGGCAGCCCATGGTGGCAGCGCTCCGCGGCTACGTGCTGGGCGCCGGCCTGGAACTGGCCCTCCTCTGCGACCTGCGCGTGGCGGCCGAAGGGGCCCAACTGGGCCTGCCCGATGGCGCGCTGGCCCTCTTGCCGGCCGGCCTCGGCACCCAAACCCTGGCTCGCAACGTAGCCCCGGGGCTCGCCCTGGACCTGCTCTTGCGCGGGCGCTCCCTGGACGCCAGTCAGGCCTGGGAGGCAGGCCTGGTCAATCGCGTCGTGGCTCCTGCGCGCCTGGATGCCGTCGCCGGAAGGCTGGCCAGCAAGCTCGCCGAGTGGGATCCGCTGGCCCTGCGCCTGGCCAAGGAGGCCGTTGTCCAGGGCCAGGACCTGCCGCTGCGCCAGGCGTTGACCCTGGGCGACGACCTCGCCCTGCTCCTCCAGCCGGCCGCGTCGGCCCCGAGAAGGTAAACGAGTGCACCCCTCCGTGGGGAGCGACACGGGGCCTGCCGGGAGCGCGGCCGTCCCGGCCGCCGGCGGGCCAGAGGCCCGCGCTCCCAGGACGCTCCGGCATCATCTGAACGCTGATGGCGGGAGGTTGAAGGCTATGGATTGGCAAGACCAGATCGAAGAGTTGGCCCAGCGAGCCCTCGCGCGAAACCCCGACCTGGGCGCCGCCGTCGATGAGGCGGCCGCCCTGGTGGCCAGCGCGGGACGGGTCGTCGTGTTCAGCGGGGCCGGCATTAGCACCGAGTCCGGCATTCCCGACTTCCGCAGCCCCGGCGGGGTGTGGACCCGCGA
>Ga0082335_1006688_pt1 | contig 14591 bp, 13 predicted proteins | sample Subgrocontami58m_FD_72375 | JGI IMG/M metagenome (GOLD analysis project Ga0082335, IMG submission 72375) | Subsurface groundwater microbial communities from S. Glens Falls, New York, USA - GMW37 contaminated, 5.8 m (SPADES assembly) (version 2) ...
ACGCGGTTTCCGGCCGCGGAAGTCTGCGCGCGACTGCACGAGCTCTACGCGACGAAGCACCTGGTGATCACGCTCGGCGAGGACGGCATGCTGCTGAGCGAACACGGGGAAATCGTGAAGACGATCCCGACGGCCGCGCGCGAAGTCTACGACGTTTCGGGCGCGGGCGACACCTCGCTCGCCGCCCTCGTGCTGGCGCTCGCCGCGCAGGCACCGCTCGAGGACGCCGCCCACTTCGCGAATGCCGCCGCCGGCGTCGTCGTCGGGAAACTGGGCACCGCCACCGTCACGCCGGAGGAGCTCACGGCCTACCTCGCCCACGAGGCGAAATAGCGCCGCCATGTCCAAAGCCCTGTTCCTCGATCGCGACGGCACCCTGATCCTCGACAAGCATTACCTCGCGGATCCGGCGGGCGTGGAGCTGATTCCCGGCGTAACCGAAGCGCTGAGACGCGCCCGCGCGCTGGGTTACCACCTGTTCATTCACACGAACCAATCGGGCATCGCGCGCGGGCTGCACACGCTCGACGACGTGTTGCGGTGCAACGACCGGATGGAGGAACTGCTCGGGCTGCCGCGGCCGATTTTCGACGACATCTGCATTGCGCCGGAAGGGCCCGAGGGCCCGGTCGAGTACCGCAAGCCTTCGCCGCGGTTCATCCGCGAGAGCATGGCTCGGCACGGATTGGATCCGCGGCAATGCTGGATGGTCGGCGATCGCGAGGCCGATGTGGAAACCGGCCGCAACGCCGGCATCCGCAGCGCGGCGGTTTGCACCGGCAAGCTCGACGCCGCGGGCTGGGGCGCGCTTGCTTTTCCCGGCGTTCCGGTTTTTCCGACGTTGGTCGAGTTCGTCGACTTCCTGGAACGTCCACCCGCCCCACCCCCATGAAACCGCTTCGCTCGCTGGTCCGACTCGGAATTCCCTAGCGATGCCCGAACTGGCGGAGGTCGAGTACTACCGGAAGCGCTGGGACTTCGCCGCGCGGGGCGAGCGCGTCGTCCGGGTGCTGACCCACGCCAAGAAGAAGCTGATGCGCGAGCTGGACCTTCCGAAATTTCTTCGTGCGCTGACGGGCGCGACGTTCGACTCGTCGCACGCCGCGGCGAAACAGATGCTCTTCCGCTTCAGTGGCAATGCGTGGCTCGGGCTCCATCTGGGCATGAGCGGCGAGCTGCTGGTGGCACCGCCGAATCACGTGCCGGGCAAGCACGACCACCTGGTGATCGTGACGCAGCAGCGCGGGACCAACGACGGTGACGGCCACGCGCTGGTGTTCAACGATCCGCGGATGTTCGGCCGCGTGCGGTTTCACCGCGGCCCCCAACCGCCCATTTGGTGGACGAAGATTGCGCCGTCGATTCTCTCGCCGCAGTTCACGTTCGCGGCGGTTGCGACTTTTCTGAAAAGGCGCGCGCGCTCGCCGATCAAGGCGGTGCTCTTGATGCAGGAGCGATTCCCCGGAGTCGGCAACTGGATGGCGGACGAGATTCTCTGGCGGGCGGCGATTCATCCCGCCCGACTCGCCGGGTCGCTGACGCGGACCGAAATCAGAACACTGCGGCGCGAATGTCGGGCGGTCTGCCGGCAGGCGCTCGTTGCGATCGCTGGCCGCGGCCGGCAGTTGCCGAGGGATCTCAACGCGGGCATTCCGCGCACGTGGTTGTTCACGCACCGCTGGCGGCGCGGCGGTCGCGATCCGAGGACCGGCACCCCGCTCGCGCATGCGACGATCGGTGGCCGGACCACGTGTTGGTCACCCGCCCGGCAGAAACTCAAGGTAGCGCCGGCTTCCAGCCGGCAGCGGCGAGCTGGCCGGCAGGATGCCGGCGCTACATGAAGAAGCTTCGCCTCGACGAACTGCTGGTCGCGCGCGGGCTCTGCGAATCACGTGCGCAGGCCAAGGCGCTCGTCATGACCGGCCGCGTGCTGCGCGGAACGGAGCGGCTCGACAAGCCCGGGAAGGAGTTTCCCGACGATATCGAACTGACGATCGAACAGCCGCCGCGCTTCGTCAGTCGCGGCGGCGAGAAGCTCGCGGCCGCGCTTGACCGTTTCGCGGTCGATCTGCGCGGTGCACACGTGCTCGACGTCGGCGCGTCGACCGGCGGCTTCACCGACTGCGCGCTGCAGGCCGGTGCGGCGGACGTGGTGTGCGTCGATGTCGGCCGCGCGCAATTGCACGCCAAATTGCGCGCCGATCCGCGCGTGACGAACCTCGAGAAGATCAACGCCCGGTTTCTCACCGGCGCCGAACTGCCGCGGCCGGAGTTCGATGCGGTCGTGATGGACCTGTCGTTCATTTCCCTCACCGTCGTGCTCCCGGCCGTATGGCCGCTGCTCCGCGGTGGCGGAACGCTGGTGGCGCTGGTGAAGCCGCAGTTCGAGGCGGGCAAGGCCGAGGTCGACAAGGGACGCGGCGTGATTCGCGACGCGAGCGTGCAGGAGGCGGCGTTGGCGAAGGTGCGCGAGTTTGCGCTCGCCGAATTGCCGCACGCAGCGCTCGTCGGCACAATGGAATCGCCCATCACGGGCGCCGACGGCAACCGCGAGTTCCTGCTGGGCCTGCGCAAGCGCGTCCTAGCATCACTTCGTCAAGGGCCCGCAAAGATCGGCGGATCTGACGTGTAACGTAATACGTTACACTCCCGATGAAACTGAATGACGGTTTGAGCCACAACCTAACTAACTAACGAAGTAATGTGCAGCGATCCGGACATTCCCAGTCGGGAATCGCCAGTGGCGCGGCGAGTGCGCCACCTGCAGTTTTTTGTGCAAGCCCCAGCCCAGCGTTGCAACCACGGCTGAAATGGCTGCCCTAGGCGTTTGGCGATGAAACCGATTCGGAAGCTCGCGTTTGTGGTGAATGAAAAGAAGGCCGGGGCACCTGCGCTCGCGCGCGAGCTCGCGGTGATCGCGCGCGCCGGCGGCGTCTCGTTCAAGCAGACCGCGCGCTTCCCGCTGCCGGCCGGCTACCTGAAGGGTTTCGACGCCTGCTGTGTCATCGGCGGCGACGGCACCCTGCTCGGCGTTGCGCGCGAATCCGCCCGCGAGCAGGTGCCGATTATCGGGGTAAACCGCGGCAGTCTCGGTTTTCTCACCACGTTGTCGGCGGACGAAGCGCGCGCGCATTTCGCGGAACTGCTCGGCGGCGCGTTTCGCGTCGACCACCGGGCGATGCTCGACTGCTCGACGGGCAACGGCACGCACGACCTCGCGTTGAACGACGTGCTGCTGAAGGACGAAATCAACTCGCGGCTCGTCACGCTGGAAGTCTTCGCCGACGGCGAACTCGTGACGGACTACACCTGCGACGGCTTGATTTTTTCCACGGCGACCGGCTCGACGGCGTACAACCTTTCCGCCGGCGGCCCGATCGTTCACCCCGCCGCCGGGGTGGTCGCGATGACGCCGATTTGCCCGCACACGCTCAGCAACCGCTCGATTATTTTCCGCGAGAACGTGAAACTGCGCGTCTTCAACCGCTCCGACGATTCGCGGCTGCTGGTCGCGATGGACGGCCAGCGTAACCTGAAAGTCAGTACGCGTTCGCCCGTCGAGATTTCGATGGCCAGCGTCCGGCTGCCGCTCGCGCAACGCCCCGACTACTCCCATTTCTCCGTCGTGCGCACGAAGCTGAAGTGGAGCGGTGGCGTGGTGGAGAAGCACCGGTAGGATCGGGAGACAACCGACCCCGGACCGCCGGACCGGCTGACCGATTGAACGGATTTTGGTCCATGGTCCGTGATCAGTCGTCCGTGGTCCCGCGAAGCCTCACTTCCCCTCTTCCTTCTCCTTCTTTTTCTGTTTCGCGTCCCGGGCCTTCTTCAAATCCGCTTCCATCGCCGCCTTCTCATCCGGGTCGAGTTTGCCGTTTCCGTTCTTGTCGTACTTCTTCAGGGCGGCCTCTTCCTTCTGCTTTTTCTTCGCGGCTTTTTCCGCGTCAGTGTCGGCGGCCCGCAGTGCCGGCGCCGCGAAGGCGCAGGCCACGGCGAACAAACCGACGACGAGAATGATCCTTGAAGCTGGCTTCTTCATGGAACCCCAAGCTGCCCAAATTGCGCTCCAATAGCCAGCCTGCATCAGAGCAACTCGATGACGCGCGCGCGAATTCCGTCCAGCCGTTTGTAGGCAGCCACTTCCGCGGGCATCGTGGCGAGCCCACGGCGCAATCCGGCGGCCGCCGCTGTTCCCGCGATCCGATCCAGCCGGTGCAAGGCGATGCGAATGCCGAAGACCAGCCCGGCGGCCTGCGGCAACGCCACCAGCGCCTGGTGTTCGACGCGCAGCCATAGCCGGTCGAGCGCCACGGGCGCGGCCGGCGGAGGCACCGCCCGCGCGGGATGCAGATTGAGTTCGTCCGTCGCGGCAAGTCCCCAGTTGTCGCGCAGAAACGCAACGCCGGGCTTCAGTTTCGACAGCACCTGCTGAATGGCGGGGCCCAGCGCGGCGTTGAGGCCCGGCACGACGCCGTGAATCACCTCCATGCTCCGGCCCATCTTCTCCTCGAGCGCCCAGCCCGTGGGAAAACACAGCGCGCCGCCGCGCAGCCAAATCACTCCCTCGCGATCGGGCGAGAGGAGGAGGATATCCGGCTCGAGCGATCGACCCAAGGTGAACAACAACTCGTGGCCGCGAGCATGAGCGAGTGGCATCCGCCCGCCTGTGCTCGCGCCCAACTTCCACGATGCGACCATGGCACCGAACTCGCGGACCAGCGGTTCGCCTTCGGGCATCAACGCCGCGTACCGGTGCGGCTCGCTCGCGAGCCACCGCGCCCGCTCGGCAAGCACGCGGCCCGTTGGGTCCTGCGGCGCGAAAAACGCGCGCGGATCGCCGCGGCGCAGCGTCAGGTGGAACCGATAATCGCCGTCCGGAAAAAGATCCGGGGACCCCGGATCCACGCCAGGGGACAATTCCTCGCTCATCGTACCCACGCGACCGTGTCGTCACCCATCGCTTTGCCCGACGCTCACGGCCGGACGATCAGCTGCGTTCGCTGCGGGCGGGTAAACCGCCGCGCGGCGAACGCGGCGAGGTCCGCCAGGCCGATCGCGTCGATCTTCGCGTCGTAGTTCTTCCAGTCGTTGATCGGCTGGCCCTGCAGCGCGTTCAGCGCGGCCTGCAGCGCGCGGGAGGAATTGGTCTGGAGCGCCTGGCGGCGCGCCGCTTTCAGCCGCGTCTGACAGCGCGCCAGTTCGGCCGGCTCGACACCGCCGGACTGCACGCGCGCGATTTCCGCATCGATTTCCGCCAGCACTTCGGCCTCCCGGCCGGGCTGCGTGCCGGCGAAGAAATAAAACATGCCCGCGTCGAGGCCCGTCACGCGACCCGAGCGCACGAAGTAAGCGAGCGCCTTTTCCTCACGCACGCGCTCGAACAGCCGCGAGGCCATGCCGCTGAACAGCTCATCCGCGACCTCACTCGCATAAAAATCGTCCCCGTTCACCCGCGGCCCCGGGAACGCCTGTAACACCACCGCCTGCTCGCGCGGCTGTTTCTCGACAAAATCGCCGGCGAGCGCCGGGAGGGAGTACTCGCGTCCGGCCGTCGTCGTGGCGGGGAGCGAGCCCGCCGGGATTTTCGTCAGAAACGCCTTGAGTCGCGAGGTCAGTTTGCGCGGATCGAAATCGCCCGCGACCGCGAGCACGACGTTCGGGCCGACACACAACCGGCGGTGCAGCGCGGCCAGGTCGGCGGACGCCAGCGCCTTCACGCCGGCCTGGTCGCCCTGGGCATCCACCGCGAGCGGATGCGCCCCAAAGAATTTTTGCCGCGCGAGCTTCCGCGCCAGCGTGACCACGTCGTCGTCGTCCTGCTGCAGCGCGGCGACTTGGGCCTCGCGCTCCATCTGGAAAGTGGTGGGCTTGAACGCCGGCGCCAGGACCGCCTCGCCGATCACCGCCAGGGCCCGGTCGACGTCCGGTGGCAACACTTCCGCCGCGACGCCCACGCTGTTGTTGCCGGAAAACGGATAAAACGATCCGCCGATTTCCTCGATGAACTGGGCCACCTGCGCCGCGCTGTGCGTCCGCGTGTCTTTCGTCAGCATCGTCGCGAGCAGGGCCGTCGAACCGCGTTTCGCCGCGTCCTCGTACAAGGGCCCACCCTGCATCACGAACCGCAGGTGCAGGTTCGGCAGCCGGTGGTCGGGCTGCAGCAGCAAGCGCGCGCCGTTCGGCAGCTTGCTTTCGGAAAAATCCGGCTGGCCCTGCCCGCTCGGGGCGGTGATGGGTGCAGCCGTCGCCGCCGATGATGGATTCAGCGAAATCGCCGTCAGCCGCTCGGGCACGAGGTATCGCACCGCCGCCTTGCGCACGGCGGCCGGCGTGGCCGCACTCAATTCCGCGAAGTAGGTGCGGCTGTGGTCGAGGTCGCCGACGACGACTTCCGCGACGCCCAGCCGCGCCGCCTGGCCGCTCATGGTTTTGCGGGAATTGATTTCCCCCACCACGAGCTGGCGCACCGCTTTCCTGAGCTCGCCCGCGCTGAACCCGCGCTGCGCCTGCCGCGCCACGACCCGGAGAATTGCCGCCTCGGCCGCCGGGCGCTTCGCTGCGTCGCAGGTGAACGAAATGCAAAAGAGACCCACCGTGCCCGGATTCCAGGCCGACGCATCGATGGAGTGGACCAAGCCGGCGCGCTCCCGCACCTCCTGCCACAGCACCGAGCTGTCGCCATGGCCGAGCACCATCGCCAGCAAATCGAGCACCGGCGCGTCATCGTGGGCGAGCCCCGGTATCGGCCATGCGAGTACACCGCGGGTGATTTCCACGCTCTCGAAGCGATGCTCCCGCCGCGGTGCCAGCTGGGCTGGTTCATCCGGCACGAGCACCGGCGCGAGCCGCACGCGCGGCGCGACCCCGAAATGCTGCTCGACGGCCGCGCGCGTCGCGGCGAGATCGATGTCGCCCACGATGACGACCACCAGGTTGTTCGGCACGTAACGCGCGCGGTAGTAGGTCTGCAGGTCGTCCGCCGTCACCGCGGAGAAAACATCACGATGGCCGATGATGGGCTGGCGGTAAGGATGCTCGCGAAAGGCCACCGAAAACAACGCGTCCCACAGCCGGTTGTCCGGGTCGTCCTTCGTCATCGCGATCTCGCGCAGGATGACGTCGCGTTCCTTCGCAACCTCGTCGCGGGGCAGCGTGGAGTGCAGCACGGCATCCGCCAGCAAATCGACGGCGACGCCGGTGTGTTCGCTGGGCAGATCGATGTAGTAGACCGTCCGGTCGAAAGTGGTGTACGCGTTGATGTAGCCGCCATGGGCCTGCACCGTCGCGCTGATCTCGCGGCCGGCGCGGCGCTCGGTGCCCTTGAAGAGCATGTGCTCGAGGTAATGCGACAGTCCCGCGCCGAGGTGCGCGCCTTCGTGAAGGCTGCCGGTCTTGACCCACACCTGCACCGAAGCGAGTGCGGCGGAGGAGTCACGCTTGAGGATTAGGGTCAGCCCGTTCGGCAGCACCGCGCGGTCCACCGGCTCGCGCCAAAATGTATCCAACAAACGGAGATCGGCGGAGCCGGAGAAGGATTTAGCCATGAAGGAAGCAATATAACGCCCCACGGTTCGCGCTCACGAAACAAAAAAGCGAGCTGTCGCGGACCGGGTGGGCTTCGGACCTCAGTGGCCGTCGAAGGAGCGCGGACGCAGGGGCAGCCTCCGCCGCCAGTCCAGAACGGCGGACGATCGTCTCCCGGCGATGGCCCCGGGCTTCACGGCGCTCGGAGATCGCCCTCCACCTTCGCCGGCAAGAGACCGACTCAAGCCGCGCCGAACGATGCTTCCGCCGTCGATGTGCCGCGCCGCTGCGCCGGCTGGAAAGGCTTCACGAACGCGTCCTCGAAATCGAAGATGTCCGAGAAATCCTCGCGTCGATCGTTTTCCGTCTTCGAAAAGACGTTGTACTCGATCAGATTGAAAACGATGTCCCCGAAATCCCGGCAGCGGCGGACGCCCCAAGTGTTCAACACGGTTTTCGCCAGCGGCCCGAATTGGTCCAGCGCGTAGAGCCGGAGCCCTTCCAGCAGCTCGGGGCCGGTGACATGGCGCGAGCGTTCCGCCCTCGCCGAGTCCTTCTTTCGCAACTCCTTGACTGTATGATCTAAACCCAGCCTCACAAAGTCGTAGGCCTTGCGGTCGAAACGCGAATCTTCCTTGCAGATCAAGGTGACGATTTCGCTGAAATCCGGGTGTTGCATGATCTGGGCCGGACCTTGGCATGCCGCTCCGTCGCGTGCAATCCCATCATGCTCGTCGTAACGTATGCGTGTTATTGCTAGTGAGTATTATCTGGAAAATTCCCTACCCAGCGTCAGAATGACGTAAAATATGATAGCGTCTACCCAGACAAACCACCCCCTGTCAGGTAACGGCAAAACCGGTGCCAGGACGCCCACTGCAGTCGAACTTGCCACGGCCAAATTGAAGTCCGCCGGTCTGCGGATCACCCAACCTCGACTCGCGATTCTCGGCGCCCTCAGCCGCCGGGCGCAACCCACTAGCATCGAGCAATTGCATGAGGATGTCGGTGCGGAAAACTGCGATCTCGTGACGGTGTACCGTTGCATGGCCGCGTTCGAGGAAATCGGTCTCGTGCGTCGCGCATTCTTCCACAACGGCACCGCGCTCTACGAAATCAATCTCGGCCAGCCCACGCGTTATCACGTGGTTTGCAAGGCCACCAACACGGTCGAGGAACTCGATCCGGCCACTGCCGATGAGTTGCGCCGCGCAATCGAAGCCGTGCAGGAGAAGCTGCGCGCCCGCGGCTACAGCGAAGTCGGCCATATCGTGGAATTTTTTGGTGTCGCGCCGCAAAATGCGCGGACGGCAGCGCCGGTGATCCCGGTGGTGCGGTAACGCGAAATCAAAGAGGCTTGTCAGGTCCAGCAAAGGCGCGGGTGAAAGCCCGCGCCTTTTGCTTGGAAGAAGACGACGCAGCCGTCTCGTGGCGGCGAGCACCAGCGAGCCGACTTGTCGAGCCGTTGCTTTGCGGCAAACGCCAAGCGAGTGAACTCTTGGGCCGCCCGGCTCGCGGGTGCTCGTCGCTACCCAGCGCAGCCTACATTGCCGCGGCGTAATTCGTCGCCACGCGCTCCCAATTCACGACGTTCCAGAATGCCTTCACGTAGTCGGGCCGCCGATTCTGGTAATTCAAATAGTAGGCGTGCTCCCACACGTCCAATCCGAGCAGCGGGATCTCGCCCGTGCTCAGCGGGCTGTCCTGGTTCGCGGTGGACGTAATCGTGAGCTTGCCGTCCTTCGCCGCAAGCCACGCCCAGCCGCTGCCGAACCGGCCGGCCGCGGCGGCGGCGAACTGCGCCTTGAATTTGTCGAACGAGCCGAACGCCTTGTCGATCGCTCCGCCCAGTTCACCTCGGGGATCGCCGCCAGCCTTCGGTCCCATCACCCGCCAGAAATGCAGGTGGTTCACGTGGCCGCCGACGTTGTTGCGGACGGCCGTGCGGATCGACTCGGGCACCGCGGTGAGGTTTTTCAGGATTTCCTCCGCCGACTTCCCGTTCAGCGCCGGCTGATCCTTCAACGCATTGTTCGCGTTCGTGATGTAAGCCTGGTGATGCTTCGTATGGTGAATCTCCATCGTGCGGGCATCGATGTGGGGTTCCAGCGCGTCGTAGGCGTATTCAAGTTTTGGTAACGCGAACGGCTGCGCGGTCGTCTCGCCGCTGCGGCCGCCGGTGGCCGCGCGCGCGGCCATCGCGCCGAGGCCGAGCACGGCGGCGCCGGCACCGAGGGTTTTCAACGCAGCGCGGCGGGTGAGGGTATCGTGGGGGCTCATGCGACCGACCGTAGCACGGTGCCGCCCACAGGCAAGCGGGCTCGCTCCATCGCCGCTCGATCCCCGTCGCGGCGGGCGGCGACCGTTTCGTGGTTCGAACCAACGCTCTTGCCATCGCGGACGCGCGGCGCGAGCCTGACGCCCTACTCCGTTCGCCATGCGCAACCCGATTTCCCGTCGCACTGCCCTTCGCTCCCTCGCCGGCGCCGCCGCGGCCGCCGCACTCGTCCGCGTGGAAGCCGCGGAGCGGCCGGCCAAAAAAAATGCCGGCTCCGCCCTGCCGCCCGCGGCCGCCGGCAACGGCGAGATTCGGCACTCGGTCTGCAAGTGGTGCTATCCCAAGATCCCGCTCGAGGATCTGGCGCAGCAGGCGAAGGACATCGGCCTCGGCTCGATCGAGCTGCTGCAACCGTCCGATTTCCCAACGCTGAAGAAATACAATCTGGCTTGTGGCATGGTGAGCAGTCCCACTGCGAAAACGCCGCAGGGCGTCGCGGTCGGAGGAATCCCGAAGGCCTTCAACCGCACCGAGCACCACGACACGCTGGTCGAAAGCTACACGAAGCAGATCGCGGAAGTGGCGACTGCCGGTTTCCAGAACCTCATCTGTTTTTCCGGCAACCGGGACGGGATGGACGACCAGCAGGGTTTGGAAAACTGTGCGGTCGGACTGAAGCGGATCATGGCCGCGGCCGAGAAGCATCGCGTGACGATCTGCATGGAGCTGCTCAACTCCAAGGTGAACCACAAGGATTACATGTGCGACCACACCGCCTGGGGCGTCGAGCTCTGCCAGCGCGTCGGCTCGGAGCGATTCAAGCTGCTGTACGACATCTATCACATGCAGATCATGGAGGGTGATGTCATCGCGACGATCAAGGCCCACCACCCCTATCTCGCGCATTATCACACCGGCGGAGTTCCCGGCCGGCACGAAATCGACACGACACAGGAGCTGAATTACCCGGCGATTGCGCAGGCGATCAAGGCCACCGGCTACCGCGGGTTTGTCGCCCAGGAATTTTTGCCCGCGCGCGACCCACTGACTTCGCTGCGGGAAGCGGTGAAGCTCTGCACGGTCTGAACCGGTAGGGCGGGCTTCAGCCCGCCTCTGGAGTTTGGCCAATTTCCGGTGGGCGCCGGGCGATGCGGAGCATTGCCCCTACCCGAATGCGGTTCGGTTTAATGCATCTTCGATAGCAGGGCGGATGGTCTCCATCCGCCGAAGGGCGGGCTGAAGCCCGCCCTACTTTCTTTGCTCGTGCGATTCGCGAGTTGGGCCGCGGCAGACTTCGAACCGCCGCGCGATTGCGTTGTCCACTGCCCAAGGTCCACCGCAGTGAAACTCTCTCAATCGCCATGGACGCCACACCCATTTCTCAGCGTCGCGCAAGTCGCGGACGCGCTCGTGCTTGGATTCGCGGACTGTGCGCCGCCGCACCGCTGACTTTCGCCGTCGCCGCCTACGCGGTGAGCGAACCCAGCCTGATCACCGGTCAGAAAAAATCCTACGGCTACTCGTGGCAGCAGGAAATGAAGCTGGGCGCCGAGGCCGACAAAGAGGTCACCGCCAGCATGGGGTTGTATGACAACCCGCAAGTTCAGGCCTACATCGAAGCAGTCGGCCAGCGCATCGTGCAGCAAACGCAGTTCAACGACCCGCGCGCGCCGGAAATCTATCGCAACACGAAGTTCACCTTCCGCGTGATCAACAGCCCGGTCGTCAACGCCTTCGCACTGCCGGGCGGTTACGTGTACGTCACGCGCGGCCTGCTCACCCATGTGCAGAACGAGGCGCAACTCGCGGTGGTGCTCGGACATGAGATTGGCCACGTGGCGGCGCGCCACTCCTCCCAGCAGGCGCGCCGCTCGCAATGGACGCAAATCGGCGTGATCGCCGGTGCCATCCTCGGGCAAAAGGTGCTCGGCGATCGCGCGGCGGACATCGCGCCGACGATCCTCAAGGCCGGTGGCCAGGCCGCGGAGATGTTCCTCCTTCGCTACAGCCGCGAAGCGGAGAACGAGGCCGATCAGCTCGGCGTGGGCTACGCGCTCCGGGGCGGCTACGCGGCGGAACAAAGCGCGCGCTTTTTCCAATCGCTGCAGCGGCTCGCCGCCGCGGAAGGCAAATCGCTGCCCACCTGGCAATCGACGCACCCGGATCCCGGAGACCGCGCGCAGCACGTCGTCCAACTCGCCTCCGCCCTGCCGGCGCAGCAACACACCAATGTCGGCGAGGAGGAGTACCTGAAACACGTCGAAGGACTGATCGTCGGCGAGAATCCGCGGGAAGGTTTCGCGCTGAACGGCGTCTTTTATCATCCCGAACTGCGCTTCCAGATGCCGGTCGCTGCCGGCTGGAAGCTCGACAACGAGCACGATGCGGTCGTCATGGCCGAGCCCAACGGCCGCGCCTTGATGGGCCTGAAGCTCGCGCCGGGCGCGCGCGCGCGCGATGCGGCGATGCAGTTCGCCCAGCAGTCGAAGGTGCAGGTGGTCGCCAGCGGGGACACGCAGGTCAATGGCCTGCCGGCCACCGTGATCATCGGCCAGGGCAACACCGACCAGGGAGCGGTGGGTGTCTGGGACGCCTTCATCGAAATGGACGGCAAGGTGTACAGCCTGCTCGGATACGCCTCGCAGCCGGTGTTCGATCAGATGCGCCCGACCTTCGAGTCGGTCGCAGCCGGCTTCAGCCCGCTGCGCGACGAACGGATGGCCGGCGTGCAGCCGTCGCGGCTCCGGATCGTGCGGGCCGATCGCAGTGCGCCTTTTGCGTCTTTCGTGCCGACGGCGCTGCCGCCGCAACTCACCGCCGATGCCGTGGCGCTCATGAATCAGGTCGCGCTGAACGATCCGGTCAACGAGGGCCGCCTGCTCAAGGTGCCCGAAACTCTGGCGATGCCGGCCGGTTCGCCGAACGCGTCGCCGACCGCAACCACGAACCCGAACGCGTGGCCGCCGCCGCCGTCGAATTACCCGCCGAGCACGCGCTACCCGCAGCCGACGTATCCGCCGCAGCCGACCTACCCCGACCAGCGCTACCCGCAATCGTCGCCCTACCCGAATTATCCGCCGCCGGGTGGCTACCCGCAGAACTACCCGCCGCCGGGTACGCCGCAGCAACCGCAGGGGTACCCGCAGCAATATCCGCAGCAGTACCCGCCATCACCGCAGTACCCGCAGTCGTCGACGACGTATCCGTCATCCCAGTATCCGGCGCAGCCGTCGACCAACTATCCGGGCGGCTATCCGCAGGGCAATTACCCGCAGTTCCCGCAACCGCCGTCGACGAACCGCGGCACGCAACCCCAGCAACCGCCACAACCCACCTGGCCGCGTTAGCACGCTCGTGGCTACGCCACTGTTGCAGCCACGAGCGTGAGCGAGTGGAAGCCGCGCGCGTTTGGCGGCGGGATTCCGCGAGTCATCCCTACCTCGACGATGCTTCGTACCGATACCCCACGCCGTGCACCGTCGCGATGCACGAGGCCGCATCCGGCGGGTCGATCTTCTTCCGCAACTGTGCGACGTGTTGATCGAGCGTGCGCGTCGTGCCGACGTAATCGACGCCCCACACCGCATTCAGCAAGGCGTCGCGCGACAGCACCTCGCCCGGATGCGCGGCAAACACCTCGGCCAACTTCAATTCACGCGCGGTGAGCGGCACCGCGTGGCCGGCGACGGTCGCGGTGAATTTGCGCCGGTCAATCGCCGCGCGGCCGAGATTGAAAACCGGCGGCAACCCCTCGGCTGCCGCGGCGTGCGCGCCGCCGGCTCGACTCCGCCGCAGCAACGCCTCCACGCGCGCCAGCAGTTCGTGCACGCCAAAGGGCTTCGTCACATAATCGTCCGCGCCGAGTTTGAGTCCGACCACCTTGTCGATCTCCTCTCCTTTCGCGGTGAGAAACAGCACCGGCACCCGCGCCCCCCGCGCGCGCAACTCGCGGCAGACATCATAACCGCTGGCCTTCGGCATCATGATGTCGAGCAGCACGAGATCGAACTTCTCCTGCGGAAAAACGCGCAGCGCCTGCGCGCCGTCGCTAGTCGCGGTGACGGCGTAGCCATCGCTCTCGAGTGTCGCGATTAGCCCGTGGCGAATATTCGCGTCGTCTTCCGCGATGAGGATTTTGGCTTTCATGGCGGTTCTGGGAACACAGAGGACACAGAGGTGAGCACGGAGGCCACGGAGGAAGGCAACACATCGCCACCCAGCTCTGTGACCTCTGTGCATCCTCGGTGACCTCTGTGTTCCTTGCCTTGAGATTTCACGGCAGTTCCAAAACGAATTCCGCGCCACCACCCTCGCGCGGCGCATAACGCAAATCGCCACCCAGCCCGCGGGCAAGTTGCCGCGCAATGCTCAACCCGAGTCCCGCACCGGTCTTCTCCGCGGTGAGCGCATCATCGACGCGATGAAACTTCTCGAAGATTCGTTCGCGGTGCTCGACCGGCACGCCCGGTCCGCGGTCCGCCACGCGAATTTCCGCACCCCGGCCTGAGCTTGTCGAACGGCCCCGGCCTGAGCCTGTCGAACCGCCGCCCGCCGGCCGCGACGCGAGCGAAACCGTCACCTCGCCGCCGTCCGCCGCGTATTTGCACGCGTTGTCGATCAGGTTCAGCATAATCTGCTCGAGCGCGTCGCGGTCCGTCGCGACGTCCACGGCAGCCACAGGCAGTTCGGCCCGCAGGATCAGCCCCGCTTCCTGCACGCGCGGAGCGTGCGTCGCCAGCAGCCGACGCAGTTCCGCGGTGAGGGCGCCTTTTTCGCGGGGGTATTTCTT
>Ga0082335_1006689_pt1 | contig 14590 bp, 11 predicted proteins | sample Subgrocontami58m_FD_72375 | JGI IMG/M metagenome (GOLD analysis project Ga0082335, IMG submission 72375) | Subsurface groundwater microbial communities from S. Glens Falls, New York, USA - GMW37 contaminated, 5.8 m (SPADES assembly) (version 2) ...
GCAACGCCTCCTCGATCTGGTCGCGCGCCTCCAGCGCGGCCGCGCGCCCGGCCTCGGGCTTGGCCCCCGCCCCCAACCCGGAAGCGCCGAGCTGAATCTGGTTCTTCGCCTGCCCGTACGCTAGCGCCTGGGCGTCGGTGTTCATGGCGATGAACTCGACCCCCTGCACGGTGTTGCGGATCATGTGATCGACGGCGTTGCCGCCGGCGCCGCCCACGCCGACCACCTTGATCACGGTACCGTTGTTTTGTACATCCACGATTTCAAACATAGTTGCCTCCTTCCGGGTCTTGGTTAAAAAAATACTGCGAATTCACCGCCGATTGCGACCGAGAACTGCGAACCGGGGGCTGGACCAACCGCCGACCGCGGCGCTCGCCCCCGCTTGCAAACCCTAGTCACTAAAAATTGCGCTGGAACCATTCCTTCATCCTCGACAGCACCTGCCTGAACGACGCGCCCTGCAGCGCCTGGATTCCGCGCTGGGTCTGCGACTGTCCTTCGAGCAACAGTCCGATCGCCGTGGCGTAGCGCGGGTGTTTCACCACATCTGCCAGCCCGCCTGAGTAGCGCGGCGTGCCCAGACGCACCGGCATGTGAAAGATTTCCTCGCCCAGCTCGACCATGCCCCGCATCACGCTGGAGCCGCCGGTGAGCACCAGACCGGACGACAGCAATTCCTCGTAGCCCGACTCGCGCAACACTTTCTGGATCAGGGAATACAGCTCTTCCACGCGCGGCTCGATCACTTCAGCCAGGGTCTGCCGCGAAAGCTGGCGCGAGCCGCGATCGCCGATGCCGGGCACCTCGACCAGCTCGTCGGGATCGGCGAGCTGGCGCAGCGCGCAGCCGCTTCTGATCTTGATCTCCTCGGCCTCGGCGGTGGGAGTCCGCAGCGCCATGGCGATGTCGTTGGTAATCTGATCGCCGGCGATGGGAATCACCGCGGTATGCCGGATCGCGCCCTCGCGGAAAATGGCGATGTCGGTGGTGCCGCCGCCGATGTCCACCAGGCACACGCCCAATTCCTTTTCGTCCTCGGTGAGCACGGCGATCGACGAGGCCAGCGGCTGCAGGATCAGATCGTTCACCTCCAGGCCGCAGCGGCGCACGCACTTGACGATGTTCTGCGCGGCCGACACCGCGCCAGTGACGATATGCACCTCCACTTCCAGACGCACTCCGCTCATGCCCAAGGGCTCGCGCACGCCGTCCTGGCCGTCGACGATGAACTGCTGGGTGAGGATGTGCAGGATCTGCTGGTCGGTGGGGATGGGCAGGGCGCGCGCGGTCTCGATCACGCGCTCGACGTCGAGCGCCGACACCTCCTTGTCCTTGATCGCCACCATGCCGCGGGAATTGAAGCTCTTGATGTGGCTGCCGGCGATGCCGGTAAAGACGCGCGCGATCTTGCAATCGGCCATCAGTTCGGCCTCCTCCAGCGCGCGCTGGATGGCATTGACCGTGGCTTCGATGTTGACCACCACGCCCTTTTTCAGGCCCCTGGACTCGTGCGCGCCCATGCCGATGATGTTCAATCGATAGTCCGGCAGCAGTTCGGCGACGATCGCCACCACCTTGGAGGTGCCGATATCGAGGCCGACGACGAGGTTCTTGTTTTCCTTGCTCATGCCGCCTCCCTCTTGCCGCGCTTCGTTCCCATGCTCTTTGGTTGCGTGACCGAATGCATGATCTCGGGTACGCGCAGTGCGAATCCATTGGGATAGCGCAAGTCGACATAGTCGAGCTTGCGATTGAGGCTCCCCAGCGTCTGCGCGTAGAACGCGACAAAGCGCGACAGCCGCTCCAATACCGGCTCCTTCAGTTGATCCCGCCCCAGTTCCAGCGTGAGGCCGTTCGACAGCCGTATCTGCCAGGCATAGCGCGGCGAGAGCAGCACCTGGCGCGGATCGAGCCCGAGCGGCGCGAGCGCCTGGCGAAACGCGCCGTAACGGCGCGTCAGCTCCTCGGCGCTGCCGCCCGGGCCGGCGAACTGCGGCAGGCGGACGGCATCGGACAATTCGCCCTCGAACACTTCGCCGTAGGTATTGACCACGCGTTTGGCTTTCGTATCGCTTCCCCAGCGCGCCAGCGCCACGTGCTCTTCTATCGCGACCTGGACGCGGTCGGGCCACAGGCGCCGCACCTCGACTTTGCGCACCCAGGGGAGCGCCTCGAACGCGCGCCGCACCTCGTCCAGGTCGACGCTGAAGAAGCTGCCGACGGCGCTCGCGCGCGCGGCGACCTCCACCTGTTCGCGCGTGACATGCGCCAGCTCCCCTTGCAGCGCGAGTTGGCGCAACGGCAACAGCGGCGAATGGATCACCCCGTGCGCGCCGGCATAGATCAGGGCTGCGGCGGCGAGCGCGTAGAGCGCGTTGGCGCAGCCGTTCAGAGAATCGGGGTTATCCCACATGCGCGAGCTCCAGGATGCGCACTGCCAGATCCTCGAACGACAGGCCCGCATGGCGCGCCGCCATCGGCACCAGCGAGTGATCGGTCATGCCGGGCGAGGTATTGACTTCAATGAACCAGGGCTTGCCTGCGGCATCCAGCATCAGGTCGACGCGTCCCCAGCCGCTGCAGCCGAGCGCGTTGAACGCGGCCAGCGCCTGCCGTTGCACCGCTCTTTCCGCGTCGGCGGCGAGGCCGCTGGGGATGATGTAGCGCGTGTCGTCGGTGACATATTTGGCGTCGTAGTCGTAGAAATCGCGCGGCGTCTCGAGCTTGATCAGCGGCAGTGCCTCTCCTCCGAGCACCGCGGCGGTGAGCTCGATGCCGTCGATGAACTGCTCGGCGAGCACCACGCTGTCGTAATTGGCCGCGAGCGCATAGGCCTCGTCCAGGCCGGAGGCGGCGCGCACCTTGCTCATGCCTATGCTGGAACCCTCGTTGGCAGGCTTGACCATGAGGGGCAGCGACAGGCGCGCAACCACGGCCTTGAAATCGCTTGCACGAGTGAGCAGCTCGCAGCGCGGCGTCGGAATGCCGGCCGCCTGCCACACGAGCTTCGCGCGCCACTTGTCCATGGCGAGGGCGCTGGCGAGCACGCCTGAGCCGGTATAGGGAATGCCGAGCAATTCCAGCGCACCCTGGATGGTGCCGTCCTCGCCGTAGCGGCCGTGCAGCGCGATGAACATGCGGTCGAATTTCTCCGCGATCAGCTCCGCGAGGCCTCTTTTCTGCGGATCGAAGGGATGCGCGTCGACGCCCCTCGCGCGCAAAGCGCTCAACACCATGCCGCCACTCTTGAGCGAGACTTCGCGCTCGGCCGAGCGGCCGCCGAGCAGCACGGCGACTTTGCCGAAAGCCTTGGCATTCATGCTGGTAGCGCCTCACCCACGATGCGCACTTCGGCGATGAGTTCGACGCCTTGTTTCGCCAGCACGGTATTGCGCACATGCTCGATCAGGTTTTCGATGTCGGCGGCGCTCCCCCGGCCGCGCGCATTGACGATGAAGTTGGCATGTTTTTCCGACACGCGCGCGCCGCCGATGGCGCAACCCTTGAGGCCGCAGGCCTCGATCAGGCGCGCCGCATGATCGCCCGGCGGATTGCGGAACACGGAACCGGCATTGGGCAGGCCTAGCGGCTGGCCCTCGATGCGTTGTTGCAGCAGTTCCTTGATGCGGCGGCGCGCCGCTTCGCTGTCGCCGCGGTCGAAATGAAACCAAGCGGCGGCAAACCACTCGTCCACGCCGAGTTCCCCGCCTCTCAGCGCGACATGGCGGTAACCGATGTCGAAATCCCCAGGCGGGCGTTCGCGCAACACACCGCTGCGCCGGAGCATGAGCACGCGTTCCACCGCGTCCCAGGTATCGCTGCCATAACAGCCGGCATTCATCGCCAGCGCGCCGCCCACCGTTCCCGGGATGCCGGCGAGGAACTCGGCGCCGGCGTGGCCGTGAACTGCGGCATAGCGCGCCACCTTAGGGCTGGCCGCGCGCGCTTCGGCGTAGATGAGCGCGCCGTCCATGCGCATGGCCGCATGGCTGGAATGCGTCAGGATGACCGTGCCGCGGATGCCACCGTCGCGCACCAGCAGATTGCTGCCCAGGCCGATGAAATAAACGGGCTCGCCCACCGGCAGGCTGCGCAGGAACTGCGCCGCATCGTCCAGGTCGGCCGGAACGTAGGCGCGATCCGCGCTGCCGCCGGTGCGCCAGGTAATGTGCTTTCGCATCGGCTCGTCGAACGCGAGCCTGCCGCGCAGCGCCGGGTTGGAGAGATGTGTTTGCCGAGCCATGTGCATCTCTCACTCCGCGGCCTTGAGGAGCAAAGTCGGGGCGAGCGCAGCCGCCACGCCGCCGACCGAGCCCGCACCCATGGTGAGCACCACATCGCCGTCCTTCGCCGCCGCGCGAATCGCCGCGGGCATGTCGGCGATGTTCTCGACGAACACCGGCTCGACGCGGCCGGCGACGCGCACCGCACGCGCCAGCGTCCTGCCGTCGGCCGCGACGATGGGCGCCTCGCCCGCGGCATAGACCTCGGCCAGGAGCAGCGCGTCCGCGCCCGAGAGCACCTTGACGAAGTCCTCGAACAGGTCGCGTGTGCGCGTATAGCGGTGCGGCTGGAACGCGAGCACGATGCGCCGTCCGGGAAAGGCGCCGCGCGCCGCATCGAGCGTCGCCTGCATCTCCGCCGGATGATGGCCGTAATCGTCGATCAGGGTGAAGCTGCCGCCGCCCTTGGCGGCGATCGCGTCATAGCGCTGGAAGCGCCGGGCGACGCCGCGGAATTCCGCCAGCGCGCGGACGATGGCCGCGTCCGCGAGGCCCAGCTCGGTGGCGACGGCGATCGCGGCGAGCGCGTTCTGCACGTTGTGCCTGCCGGGCAGGTTGAGCGTCACATCGAGCACCCCGGCCTTGCCTTCGCGCACCGCGCCGAAGCGCATCTTGCCGCCGCAATGGCTGACGTTTTCCGCGCGCACCATGGCATCGGCGCCGAAACCGTAGCTCAGGACGGGCTTGGACACGAACGGCTGGATCTCGCGCACGTGCTTGTCGTCGGTGCACAGCACTGCGGCACCGTAGAAAGGCAGGTTCTGCAGGAAAGCGACGAACGCCTGCTTCAGCCGCGCGAAATCGTGCTGGTAGGTCTCCATGTGGTCGGCGTCGATGTTGGTGACCACGGCGACGACCGGTTGCAGGTGCAGGAAGGACGCGTCGGATTCGTCCGCTTCGACCACGATGAATTCGCCAGCGCCCAGGCGCGCATTCGACGCGGCGCTGGTGAGCCGGCCGCCGATGACGAAGGTGGGGTCGAGCCCGGCTTCCGCCAGCACGCTCGCGACCAGGCTGGTGGTGGTGGTCTTGCCGTGGGTGCCCGCAATCGCGATGCCCTGCTTCAGGCGCATCAACTCGGCCAGCATCAGCGCGCGCGGCACCACCGGAATGCGCCGCGCACGTGCCGCCATCACTTCCGCATTGTTGTTGCCGACCGCGGTGGACACCACCACGACATCGGTCTGGGCCACGTGCTCGGCCGCGTGCCCGATATGCACCGCGGCGCCCAGGCCGGCGAGGCGCCGGGTCGCGGCGTTCTCGCCCAGATCGGAGCCCGTGACTTGGTAGCCGAGGTTAAGCAGCACCTCGGCGATGCCGCTCATGCCGCTGCCCCCTATACCGACGAAATGGATGCGTTTAACTTTGTGCTTCATGCTTGAGCCAGTTCCACGCAGACGCGAGCCACGGCCTCGGTCGCGTCAGGTTTACCGAGCGCGCGCGACTTTTCCGCCATATCGAGCAGGCGCTCGCGCGTGAGCCCGCGCAAAAGGCCGGCGAGCGCGTTCGCGGACAATTCCGCCTGGGGCAGAAGAATGGCCGCCCCGCGCGAGGATAGGAATTTCGCGTTCGCCGTCTGGTGGTCGTCCACCGCATGCGGAAAAGGAACCAGAATGCTGGCAACGCCTGCGCAGGCGAGCTCGGCGACGGTGAGCGCGCCGGCGCGGCAAATGACGACGTCGGCTTCGCCATAACGCCGCGCCATGTCGTCGATGAAGGCGAGCGTTTCGGCGCGCACGCCGGCCGCGGCGCAGGCGGCGCGCAGGGCCTCGATATGCTTTGCTCCCGCCTGGTGCGTGACCTCCGGCCGCGCCTCCTCAGACAGGAGCGCGAGCGCCTGCGGCACGGTCTCATTGAGCGCTTGCGCCCCCAGGCTGCCACCCAGCACCAGCAGCTTGAGGCGGCCGGCGCGCTTGCCAAAGCGCTCGCGCGGCGCAGCCAGCGCGGCGATCTCCTTGCGCACGGGGTTGCCGCAGAATTGCGCACCCGGCAAAGAGCCGGGAAACCCTTCCAATACCTTGTCGGCCAGGCGTGCCAGCACCTTGTTCGCAAGGCCGGCGACGGAATTCTGCTCGTGGATCAACAGCGGGCGGTGCAACAGCGAAGCCATCATGCCGCCCGGGAAACTGATATAGCCGCCCATGCCCAGCACCACGTCGGGACGCTGCGCGAAAATCGCGCGCGCGCTCTGCCAGAAAGCGACAAGCAGGTTGAACGGCAGCAGCGCAGCACGCATCAGGCCTTTGCCGCGCAGCCCGGAAAAGCGCACCCAGGCCACTTCGTAGCCATGCTTGGGTACCAGCGTCGCTTCCATTCCCGTTTTCGCCCCCAGCCACACCACGCGCCACCCCTGCTGTTTCAAATATTCCGCCACCGCCAGCGCGGGAAAAACGTGCCCTCCGGTCCCGCCTGCCATGATCATGATCGTGCGTGCCATGCTTCTGTCGTCGCATTCATGCCGGCTGACCACGCATCAATGCGCGGTTCTCGTAATCGATGCGCAGCAGGATCACCAACGCCAGGCAGTTGGCGAGGATGCCGCTGCCGCCGAAACTCATCAGCGGCAGGGTCAGACCCTTGGTCGGCAGCACGCCCATGTTCACGCCCATGTTGATCAGAGTCTGCACCCCGAGCCAGACGGCGATGCCCTGCGCCACCAGCGCCGCGTAGTAACGTTCCGACGCCGCCGCCTGGCGGCCGATGGCAAATGCGCGCAGCACGATCCACGTGAACAGCGCGACGACCGTCACCACGCCGGCCAGGCCCAGCTCCTCGGCGATCACGGCGAGCAGGAAATCGGTGTGCGCCTCGGGCAGGTAGAACAGCTTCTCCACGCTCGCGCCCAGGCCGACGCCCAGCCATTCGCCGCGGCCGAAGGCGATCAAGGCATGCGACAACTGGTAGCCCCGGCCGTAGGGGTCGGCCCACGGGTCCATGAAGCCGAAGATGCGCTGCATGCGGTAAGGCGAGCTGAGGATGAGAACGAGGAAGCCTCCCAGCGAGAGCACGAACAGCCCGGCGAACCATTTGCCGTTCATGCCGCCGAGGAACAGGATGGCCATGGCGATCGATGCGATCACCACAAAGGCGCCGAAGTCGGGCTCGCGCAGCAGCAACCACCCAACCACCAGCATGACCGCAAGCATCGGCAGCAGACCTTTCTTGAAGCTGTGCATCAGCGCCGACTTGCGCGCCGTGTAATCGGCGGCGTAGAGCACCGCGGCGAGCTTCATCAATTCGGAAGGCTGCAGATTGGCCAGGCCGAGGAAGAGCCAGCGCTTCGCGCCGTTCACCTCGCGGCCCACCCCAGGTATCAGCACCAGCACCAGCAACACAATGCCGAACAGGAACAGCCATGGCGCCAGGCTCTGCCAGACGCGCACCGGCACCTGGAACACGGTCAGCGCGGCGATCAGGCTCACGCCGAGATAAACCGCGTGCCGCACCAGGAAATAGGCCGGCTGATTGCCGGTAAAGCGGCTCGCCTCGGCGGTGGCGATCGAGGCCGAATACACCATCACCATCCCCAGCAGCAGCAGGATGAACGCGGTCCATACCAGGGCCTGGTCGAACTCCGCCGGGGACCTGCGCTCGGCCTTAATGTAACTGAGCATGGGCCATTTTCCTCACGCATCCGGCGAACGCTTCGCCACGGTGCGGGTAGTTGCGGAACATGTCGAAGCTGGCGCAGGCGGGCGACAGCAGCACCACGTCGCCGGACTGCGCCTGGGCGCGCGCCTGTGCCACGGCCTCCTCCATGCTGCCGGCTCGCAGCAAGGCAATGCCGCTCGCGCCGAGAGCGCGCGCGATCTGCTCGGCATCGCGCCCGATCAGCACGACCGAGCGGGCGTAGCGGGAAACAGGCTCGGCGAGCGGCGCGAAATTCTGCCCCTTGCCCTCGCCGCCGGCGATCAGGACCACACGCGCGCCGCGCGCGGCGAGCTCGGCAAAACCGTTCAGCGCCGCGACCGTGGCGCCGACATTGGTGCCCTTGGAATCGTCATAGAAGGCGACGCCATCGAATTCGGCCACCTTCTCCAGCCGGTGCGGCAGGCCCTTGAAATCGCGCAGCGCGGCCAGGAGCGGCGTATAGGACAGGCCGAGCGCGCGCGTCAACGCCAGCGCGGCAAGCGCATTGGCGGCGTTATGCAGCCCTGCGAGCGGCAGCTCCTTCAGCGCCAGGAGCGGCGTCGCGCCTTGCGCCAGCCATAATTCAGCCGCGACGCGCAACAGGCCGAAATCCTCGGCCCGGCGCGGCGCAGCCAGGCCAAAACATACCTGCTTGCGGCCGGCCACGGCCATGTTCATGCTGCGCGCGTCGTCGCGATTGAGCACCTGGATGCCCTCGCCCCTGAAAATCCGCGCCTTGGCCCGCGCGTACGCGTCCATGCCGTCGTAGCGGTCCAGATGGTCTTCGCTGAGATTCAACACCGCCGCCGCGACCGGATTGAGCGTGCGGGTGGTCTCGAGCTGGAAGCTGGAGAGCTCCAGCACCCATACTTCCGGCTTGTGCCGGACATCTTCGCATTGCATCAGCGCGTCCAGCGCCGCCGGGCTGATATTGCCCGCCACCTCGGTTGCCAGCCCGCCGCGCTTGCACATGGCGCCGGTAAGCGCGGTTACCGTGGTCTTGCCGTTGGTGCCGGTGACCGCCAGCACCTGCGGCGGCGAACTTGGCGGCGGACTCTGCGCGCGGCTGTCGCCTTCGCGCAGTGCCTGCGCGAACAGTTCGATATCGCCGACCACCGGCACGCCGCGCGCCGCAGCCGCGCGCACCTGCGGCGTCACCAGCGGCACGCCGGGACTGATGGCGACGAGATCGACGCCTGAGAAGGATTCGTCGTGATACGCGCCCAGGGCAAGCTCTGCCTGCGGCAGGTGCTCGCCCAGCGCCGCCAGTCCGGGCGGGTCGTCACGGGTGTCCGCCACGCGCACGCGCGCGCCGCGGCGCTCGAGAAAGCGCGCCATCGACAAGCCCGTTTCGCCCAAACCCAGAACCAACGCGTTTTTGCCGGCCAGATTCATCTGAGCTTCAATGTCGACAATCCGAACAACACCAGCATCATGGTAATGATCCAGAAACGAACTACGACTTGTGACTCCTTCCAACCCGACAGCTCGTAGTGGTGATGCAACGGCGCCATGCGGAAAATGCGCTTGCCGCCGCTCCACTTGAAGTACAGCACCTGCAGCATCACCGACAGCGTCTCGGCGACGAACACGCCGCCCATGATGAACAGCACGATTTCCTGGCGCACGATCACGGCCATCATGCCCAGGGCCGCGCCGATCGCGAGCGCGCCCACGTCGCCCATGAACACTTCGGCCGGGTAGGCGTTGAACCAGAGAAAACCAAGGCCGGCGCCGGCAAGCGCTCCGCAGAACACCGTCAGTTCGCCCGCGCCCGGGATGTAGGGGAGCAACAGATATTTCGAGTACACCGTGTTGCCGGCGACGTAGGCAAAAATGCCGAGCGCGCCGGCGATCATCACCGCCGGCATGATCGCCAGGCCGTCCAGACCGTCGGTGAGGTTGACCGCATTGCTGGTGCCGACGATGACGAAGTAGGTAAGCACGATGAATCCCCACACGCCCAGCGGATACGCGATATTCTTGAAAAATGGCAGGATCAGGTCGGCCTTGGGCGGCAGGCTCATGGAAAAGCCGCTGCCCACCCATGCCGTGAACAGGTCGAAGATCTTGGCGCTGCTCGGCGCCGACACGGCGAAAGCAAGGTACACCGCGGCGGCGAGCCCGATCAGCGACTGCCAGAAGATCTTGGTCTTGGCCGACAGTCCCTTGGGGTTGCGCTCCACCACCTTGCGGTAATCGTCGACCCAGCCGATCGCGCCGAAGCCCAGCGTCACCACCAGCACTGCCCAGAGAAAGCGGTTGGACAGGTCGCCCCACAGGAGTGTGGTAACACCGATCGAAACCAGGATCAACGCCCCGCCCATGGTGGGCGTGCCGGCCTTGGTCAGATGCGAGCGCGGGCCGTCGTCGCGCACCGACTGGCCGATCTTGTAGGCGGTCAGCTTGCGGATCACCAGCGGCCCGGTGATGAACGAAATCGCCAGCGCCGTGAGGCAGGCAAGCACCGCACGCAGCGTGATGTAGTTGAGCACGTTGAAGGCGCGGATGTCGCGGGCCAGATACTGGGCGAGTTCGAGCAGCATTCAGTGCCCTCCCGTCTGCGCGCCGGTGAGCGCCTGCACTACGCGCTCCATGCGCATGAAGCGCGAACCCTTGATGAGCACGGTCACGCCCTGCGCAAGGCAGGGCTCCAGCTCGGCCAACAGGGCATCGATATCGCCGTAGTGCCGCGCACCCTCGCCGAACGCCGCCGCCGCATGCGCGCAAGACTCCCCGAGAAGGTACAGGCGGTCAATGCCGGCGGCGCGGGCGTGACGGCCGATCTCGGCATGAAAGGCCGCGCCGTGCGCGCCGACTTCACCCATGTCGCCGAGCACCAGGAATTTCGCGCCCGCGGTGCGCGCGAGCACCGCGATCGCGGCAATGACCGAATCCGGATTGGCGTTGTAGGTGTCATCAAGAACGATGCTGCCGCGCCGGCCCGTCAGTTTCTGCAACCGCCCCGGCACCGGTTCAAAAGCGGCGAGCCCGCGCGCGATTGCGCCCAAGCCGACGCCCGCGGCCGTGGCCGCCGCGGCCGCGGCGAGGGCATTGCGCACGTTGTGCACCCCGGCCGCCTGCAGACTCACCGGCGCCTCCCCCTCCGGGGCATGCAATTCGATCTCGCTGCCGAAATCGCGCAGTTGGAAACGGCCGCCCACGGCTGCGGGCCGGTCGATGCCGAAGTCCAGCACCCGCCGTGTGCCGCACACGCCGCGCCAATACTCGGCATAGGTGTCGTCGGCATTGATCACCGCCACGCCGTCCGCGGGCAGCGCCGCGAACACCGCGCCGTGCTCATGCGCCACGTCCGCCACGCTTTGCATGAACTCCTGGTGCTCGCGCTGGGCGTTGTTTACCAGGGCCACGGTCGGCTGCGCGATGCCGGCGAGATAGGCGGTTTCGCCGGGATGATTCATGCCCAACTCCACCACCGCGCAACTGTGTTCGGCGCGCAGGCCGAGCAGCGTCAGCGGCAGGCCGATGTCGTTGTTGAGGTTGCCCGGCGTGGCGTAGGAGCGCCCGGCCCCCGCGTGTTCGGCGAGGATGGAGGCAATCATCTCCTTCACCGTGGTCTTGCCGTTGGAACCGGTCACGACGATCAGCGGCAGTTTGAATTTTCGGCGCCAGTAGGTGGCCAGCCGTCCCAGGCCGAGCCGCGTATCGTCCACGACCAGAAGCGGCAACGGCGAATCGCCGCCGGCCGATGGCGCGCGCCGGTCGACCATGGCGGCCACTGCGCCGCGCGCGCGCGCCGCGGCGATATACTCGTGGCCGTCGAAGCGCTCGCCGCGCAGCGCCACGAACAGTGCGCCCTGCGCTATCGTGCGCGTGTCGCTCGATACCGCGGCGAAGCGTGCGTTGGCCCCGCGCGCTTCGCCGCCGGCGCCCTGCGCCGCTTCGCGCAGGTCCATCATCGCTTCCATGCCGAGAGCGCCTCCGCCGCCACTGCCGCGTCCGAAAAAGGAATGCGCCGGCCGGCGCTCTCCTGGTAATCCTCGTGGCCCTTGCCCGCAATGAGAACTACGTCGCCGGCGGACGCGCCCGCGATTGCCGCGACGATCGCTTGGCGCCGGTCGGCGATGACCAGCGGTGCCTGCCCCGATCGAGCCTCGCCCAGCACGCCTTCCAGTATTTCGGTGATTATTTCCAGCGGATCTTCGCTGCGCGGATTGTCGCTGGTGAGCACCACCTGGTCGGCGTTGCGCGTCGCGAGCGCCCCCATCAATGCGCGCTTGCCGCGATCGCGGTCGCCGCCGCAGCCGAAGATGCAGACGAGCCGGCCTCCGTCCGGGTTCGCCAGCGGGCGCAGACCGATCAGCACCTCCTCCAGCGCGTCCGGGCTGTGGGCGTAGTCCACCACCGCGAGCGGCTTGCCTGCGCCTCCCAGCCGCTGCATGCGCCCGGGCAGGGGTGTGAGCGCCGCGAGCGCCGCGACTGCCGGCGCGAGCGCCACCCCGGCGCCGAGCAGCACGCCCAGCACGCCGAGCAGGTTGGTCACGTTGAAGCGCCCGAGCAATCCGCTCGCTACTTCGGCACGGCCCCAGGAACTCACCAGGCCGAAGGCGAGACCCTCCCGCGTCAGGCGGATATTCTCGGCCTCGAGGAAGAATTCCAGTCCGGCGGCGCCGGCAACCCCGGCATGGGCGCTGTAGCCGGCGCGCGCCACTTTGCTGCCGGCGAGCTTTTGCGCGATGCGCACGCCCAGCACGTCGTCCATGTTGAGCACCGCGCCGGAGAGCCCCGGCGTATCGAACAATTGCGCCTTGGCCGCGGCGTAGCGCTCCATGTCGCCGTGGTAGTCCAGATGGTCGCGAGAGAGATTGGTCAGCAGCGCCACATCGAACTGCGCGCCGTTGACCCGGCCCTGATCCAGGCCGATGGAGGACACTTCCATGGCCACGCCCTGCGCTCCCGAGCGCAGGAATTCGGCCAGCCGGCGATGCAGTTCGATCGCATCCGGTGTGGTATTCACCGATGGCGCAAGTTCTGCCGCCGGTTCACCCCCCGGCGCAGCCGGGAAGCCGCTGCCGAGGGTGCCGATCACGGCGGTCTTGCGTCCAAGGGAGGTGAGCGCCTGCGCGATCCATTGGCTGCAGGAAGTCTTGCCGTTGGTGCCGGTGACGCCCACCAGCCACAGCTTTTCGGAAGGGCGGCCGTAGACCTCGTGCGCAATGTCGCCGGCCAGGGCGCGCAGGCCGTCCACGGCGACATTGGGTACGCGCCAAGCTTCGTCCCAGGAAAAACCTTCGCGTTCCCACAGTACCGCGACCGCGCCGCGGGCGATGGCATCGGGAATATGGCGCCGGCCATCGGCGCTTGCGCCCGGATAGGCGACGAACGCGTCGCCCGCGCGCAAGGCCCGGCTGTCGGCGCAAACACCGCCAAGCTTCGCGCCGCGCTGCTGCAACTGGCTCAATAGATCGGTCGCTGTTTTAGTCACGACATTTCACCGACACAAGACACCCAATTCGAGACGCGATAACGCGATGCAGGGAATTCGCAATTCGCGTTGCTCGTTTCATTTCAAACACCTTCCTTGACCTCGGAACCCTCGGGCGGCAGCTCCAGCGGATTGAGCGGCGCATCCGGCGGCACGCCCAGCATGCGCAGCGCCCCGCCCATCACCGCGGAAAATACCGGCGCGGCCACCGCACCTCCGTAGTACTGCCCTGCGGAAGGCTCATCGAGCATTACCGCGATGACCAGTCTGGGATCGGAGGCCGGCGCAAGACCGACAAAAGAAGACACATACTTGTGCGCGGCATAGCCACCGTTTTCTTCCTTGTGCGCGGTGCCGGTCTTGCCGGCCACGCGATAGCCCATCACACGCGCCTTGGGCGCGGTGCCACCGGGCTGGACCGCGAGCTCGAGCATGTCGCGCAGCTTGCGCGCGGTATCGGGAGAGATCACCTGCCGGCCGGCGAGCGGGGCATCGACCCGGAGCAGCGACAGCGGCATCAGCTCGCCGTCGCGGGCAAAAATGGTATAGGCGCGCGCAAGTTGCAGCAGCGACACCGAGATGCCGTGGCCGTAGGCCATAGTAGCCTGCTCGATCGGGCGCCAGCTCTGGTACGCGCGCAGCTTGCCGCCTGCTTCGCCGGGAAAGCCCAGGCGCGGCACGCTGCCGAAACCGACCTGGTCGAACATGCCCCACATTGCCGCGGCCGGCAGCCCAAGCGCGATTTTCGCCGCGCCGACGTTGCTCGAGCGCTGGATCACCTGCGTTACGCTCATGTCGCCGAAGCGGTGCGCGTCATGGATGGTTGCTTTGCCGACGGCGAAGCTGCCGGACGCCGTCGCTATCATCGACTCCGATGTGATCTTTCCCAGCTCCATGGCCAGAGCCACGGTGAAGGGCTTGAGCGTGGAGCCGGGCTCGAAGGTGTCGGTGATGACGCGGTTGCGCAATTGCGCGCCCGACAGACGGCTGCGATTGTTGGGATTGTAGGTAGGCAGGTTGGCGAGCGCCAGCACCTCGCCGGTCTTGGCGTCGAGCACCACAATGGCGCCGGCCCTGGCTTTGTTCGTCTCCACGGCGAGTTTCAATTGCGAGAAAGCGAGGTTCTGCAGCTTCGCGTCCAGCGCCAGCGCCAGATCGCGGCCGTTCTGCGCCTCGCGGATCGATTCCATGTCTTCGACAATCTGCCCCATGCGGTCCTTGATCACGC
>Ga0082335_1006690_pt1 | contig 14589 bp, 11 predicted proteins | sample Subgrocontami58m_FD_72375 | JGI IMG/M metagenome (GOLD analysis project Ga0082335, IMG submission 72375) | Subsurface groundwater microbial communities from S. Glens Falls, New York, USA - GMW37 contaminated, 5.8 m (SPADES assembly) (version 2) ...
GAGAGCAGGTTCACTCTTAAATGTAGTTCAGCTTATAGTAGCTGGTTTATTATTTTCGTTTATGTCTCTGATGATTTATGTTTATACGAAAAGTATATGGAATGCAGGTATTGTTCATTTTTTATGGAATTTATTATTACTTAACGGATTAATTGCATTCAGCACCAAAGAAAAATCTGAATTACTGGTTCAACTGAATATTGGGGATAATCTTCTTTTTAATGGGGGAGATTTTGGTATTGAAACTTCAATTCCTGCAATAATCGTTTATGGGCTTACAAGTTTGATTTTATGGAAATTATACAAGAAAAAACAGCACACAATCACTTGCATAGAGAGGAACGAATATGAACAAAGTTGAAATGATGGAACGGATTGCAGAAGCGTCGCCGCGCTTCAAAGCCAGACTCGCGGGTCTGTTCTTGCTTTTGTATAGCGCCACGGGGGCATGGGGATACTTCATGAGTGGCGAGATCGTGAGGTGGGGCGACGCCCCGGCGACGGCGGCGAGCATCCTGGCGAACGAGACTCTGTTCCGCCTGGCGATCGCGGCCAACCTTGTCTCCGCCGCGTGCTATCTCGTCACGGCGGTCCTCATGTACGAGCTGTTCAAGCCCGTCAACAGGACCGTCTCCCTGCTTGCTGCATTCTTCAACCTCACGAGCTGCGCGATCGGAGCGTTCGACTCTCTCTTCCAACTCGGCGCGTTGGACGTCCTGCGAGGGGGGACGTACCTGAGCGCCTTCAGCGCGCAACAGCACCAGGCGCTGGCGCTCCTGTTCCTCAAGCTGAACGGCCGTGCCCTCGACATGGGCCAGATCTTTTTCGGGTTCCAGTGGCTCGCAATCGGCTACCTCATCTTGAGGTCGACTTTCCTGCCACGCATCTTCGGAGCCATCGCGGCGTTCGCTGGGCTCTGGTACCTGACGCGCCTCTACCCTCCGCTCGTGACCGCTCTTTTCCCCTACTCACTGGCCGTTCCTGGGATCGGGGTGATGATGCTGACCCTGTGGCTGCTTATTATGGGTGTCAACGATCAACGCTGGAAGAAGCAGGCCAACGCCCATTTAGAAAAATCAACAAAGAATAATTTAATAATTTAATCAAACAAGGTGGGAAAAAATGGACCCAATCAAAAAGACAGCAAGACTTGCAGTGCTCATGATCTATATCGGAGATTGATATGAAAAAAATGTTAATCGTTGAAGACGATGATTTGTCTATAAAGGTATTGAGAAGAATCTTTCGTGCTGATTATGAAATGGATGTTTGTGAATCATTTGATGAATATAGAAAATCATAAATGTTTGCAGAACAGAGATATCGCTTCTTAATTCAGCAGTATAAAAACAAAATTTATACTTACTCGCTTTATATGCTGAAAAACAGAATGGATGCCGATGATGTTACGCAAGAGGTAATGATTCGAATTTGGCAAAATATTGACAAGTTCAACATACTTGCTGCTAAAACATGGATTATAAAAACTACCAACAATTTATGTATAGATTATTTACGAAGGCGTTCGGTTGCGGTAAAACGGGAGTTTGAGATAGATGAATTCTTTGAAGATACATATAGTAAAAATCATGATTCTGAAAATCCATATTTAATAACTCATTTTAAAATGATTGCATTAAAAGTTAAAGAGACAATTCAACGACTGCCGGAAAATTTAAGAAGTGTTTTTGTTCTATACGAAATTGAGGAAATGAAATACAAAGAGATCAGCATGGCTCTCGATCTGCCGATTAATTCGGTTAAGGTTTATCTTCTAAGGGCTAGAAAAAAATTGCAAAAGGAGTTAAGGGAATATGGTCAGCAAGAAATCGTATGAGTTAAACGAAGAGATGTTAAATAAAATAATTTCCATTGCTTACGGAGATGCAACATTGAAAGATAAATTTATTGTTGTGCGCGCCGCGAAACAAAATCCGGAAATAAGTAAAGCTCTCAATTCCTACAAACAAACCGCAAAAGAAGTTGACGTGCTTCGCGAAGAAGAATATCCCGATGATCTGCTTAAAAATGTTGTTAGAAAGAATTTTCCCGCTTTAAAAAACGCAACCTCATTTTTATTTGATTTTTATTCTATTGTTTTTTCGCGACCGATTATCTCTGCTGTAACAACAATTATTTTAGTTGCGGCAATTGTTACAACACTTATAGTTAATAAACCGGTCCAGTACGATTACAAATATTCACAAGCCGAAATAGTTAATGCCGATAAACAGGCGCGCCAAGCTCTTGCCATAGTTGGAAAATTTTTCAAACAGACTCAATCTACGCTTGAAAACGAAATAATGGGTGAGCGCGTTGCTAAGCCTATTAACGAAGGAATTGGAATTGTAAACAACATATTAGAAGGAGAACCGAAATGAAAACGCTAAAAACAACTCTCGTTCTACTTTTTGCAATGAGCGCTCTTTTCTTTGCTCAGCAGAAAGAAGATTATTCAAAATATCCCGGTTACTTTAACTATAAAGATTTTGCACAGTTAAAGAACGCCGAGTCAATCACTGAGGTTTATCTTGAAGAGCCATTATTGAAAATGGTGGCCGGTCTTGCCGAAGACAAAAAAGAGGGCTTAGGTGATGCTCTCGGTGGATTGAAATTGGTTCGTGTAAACGAATTTAAAATTCCAAAGAATGAACTTACAAATATGGAGGCCGCTGTTGAAACAATGGATAATAATCTGCAATCGAAAGGTTGGGATCGAATTATCCGTACCAACAATAAAGGAAATTATACCAATGTTTATATTAAGAAAGGCAACAACAACGAATTTGTTGGATTGACAATCGTCTCTTTGGAAAAATTATTAAAGGGCGGGGAAAATTCCGATGATTCCGGAAAAGCAACTTTTGTAAACATCGTTGGTAAAATTGATCTTAGTACAATCGGAAAACTCTCCGAGCAATTACACGTCCCCGGCTTAGATAAAGCCAAAAAAGAGAAATAAATTTATAACTGGGGGTGGGTTTAAGGCCCGCCCTCTCTTTGTATTCCGAATCCAGCTCGCCCAAAATTTTTCTCTCCTTCATAAAGCAACCTTTTGTCTCCCCGAAAGTCTAAACCATTGTTAGATTTTTTGTTTTTATGAATAGAGTTATTAAATCATCATGAAAGGGTTTTGTATGAGAAAATTAACGACAATATTTCTGTTCCTTCTCACACCTATATTTATTCTTGGTTCAGGTAAGACGGGTACACAAAAAGTTGTGCCTGCATATAAATTAAATAATTTAAAATTAAATCTTGATGGTAAACTTACTGAACCAATTTGGCAGAAAGAGCCGATAAATGATTTTACCCAGCGTGAGCCTAACGAAGGTCTGCCGGCTACCGAAAAAACAGAAGTGTGGATAGCTTACGATGAAGACAATATTTATGTAGCGGCACGTTTATATGATTCAAAACCAGAAATGATTGATGCTAGTCTTGCAAGAAAAGACGGATACTCAAACTCAGATTGGTTTGGATTCTATGTTGATGCTTATAACGATAAGCGCTCAGGAAATTATTTCGGAGTTAATGCCGGCGGAACTATGATAGACGGAGTTTTATTCAACGACAGTTGGGATGATGCAACGTGGGATGGCGTTTGGGAAGCAAGGACTTCTGTTGACGAAACCGGTTGGATTGTAGAAATGAAAATTCCTTTTTCTCAACTGCGTTTTAAAGATGCAGACAAAATGACTTGGGGTGTAAATTTTACAAGAGAAATAAAGCGCAACAATGAAAAATCATTTTATGTAATGGTTCCTAAAAACGAAAGCGGTTTCGTTTCAAGATTTGCATCTCTTAACGGACTTGACGGTGTAAAACCCAAACAACGCTTCGAAATACTACCTTATGTTGTTCAAAAAGCTCAATCTCTCGTTCACGACCAAAACGATCCCTTCTACAAATCCAGTCAGTTTAAATCAACATTCGGTGCCGATTTCAAAATCGGAATTGGTAGCAATCTAAATATAGATGGAACTATAAATCCGGATTTTGGTCAAGTTGAAGTTGATCCAGCAGTAATAAATTTATCTGCGTTCGAATCTTACTTCAATGAAAAGCGACCATTTTTTATCGAAGGATCAGATAATTTTTATTTTGGAGTCGGTGGCGTTAATAATAATTGGGGATTTAATTTCGGCTGGCCTGAATTATTTTACTCGCGTAGAATTGGTCGTCCGCCTAGGGGCGGAGTATCAAATACCGAGTATGTTCAACATCCATCAGAAACAAAAATTCTTGGTGCAGCAAAACTTTCCGGAAAGCTCGATGAAACAACTTCTATCGGAGCCATTGCTGCCGTTACGGAAAGAACTTATGCGAATCTTTGGAATAACGGCACTAAAACAAATGAAGAGGTTGAACCGCTTACTTATTATGGTGTTCTCCGTTCTAAAAAAGAATTTAACGAAGGAAGGCAATCACTTGGATTTATGTTTACTAATGTCAATAGAAGTTTCAATGAGAATTCCCTAAAAAATAATCTTTCAAGAAATGCTTATGCTTTCGGATTAGATGGTTGGACTACGCTTGATGAGAATAAAGAATATGTTATCGCTGCCGCTTTTGCCGGTACTTATGTTGACGGAACAAAAGAATTTTTGCAAACATTACAGAAACAGCCTTACAGATACTATCAAAGACCCGATGCAACATATGCAAATTATGATTCAACAAGAACTTCTCTTTCGGGTTATTATGGAAGGATCATGTTAAATAAACAACAAGGAAATTTTTACATCAACTCTGCCGTGGGTTTCGTTTCTCCCGGCTTTGAGCAGAACGATCTAGGCTACCAGTGGATGGCTGATAGAATAAATATGCACACGGTTTTAGGTTACCGCTGGTTTGAACCGGAAGGAATTTTCAGATCTAAAAATATTTATGTATCGTATGCACGGTCTCTCGATTTTGAAGGAAATACAATTAGTAATTTTATTTGGGGAAGAGCCGGGGTTACATTTACAAATTATTATAGTATCAACGTCGGCGGAAATTACTCCTTTGAATCAATAAACAAAACATTTACGCGCGGCGGCCCATTAACTATTCAGCCTTCGGAGTATAATACATGGCTTTATGCTAGTTCCGATAGTAGAGAAAAGGTTATAGGAGAACTAAACGCTACATATGCGAAAGATGCTGTTGGCGGTGTGTTTCAAGAGTATGGTTTAGAATTAACATGGAAACCAAACACACAGATTACTTTTAGTGTTGGTCCTGATTACTCTATAAATGAAGATCCTCGTCAATGGGTCGGTAATTTTGGCGATGCGACAGCAACAAATACATTTAACACAAGATATGTCTTCGGAAAAATAAATCAACACACACTTTCAGCTAATATCCGTTTGAATTGGACTTTTTCGCCATCACTCAGTTTACAATTATTTATGCAGCCTTTCTTTGCTGTTGGGGAATACGGCGAATTCAAAGAGCTTGCAAGAGCCAAAACTACCAACTTTAATGTATACGGAAGTTCAGGTTCAGCCATAAACTACGATTCTGCTACACAATTATATTCTGTTGATCCTGATGGAGCCGGTTCTTCACAAGGATTTTCGTTCGGTAATCCAAATTTTAATTACAAATCTTTAAGAGGCACCGCTGTTTTGCGATGGGAGATTTTACCCGGTTCAATTTTTTATTTTGTATGGTCTCATAATCAAACAAATTTTGAAAATCCCGGCGACTTTAATTTCGCGAGAGATTTCAAAAAACTTTGGAGAACCGATGGAGACAATATTTTAATGGTAAAGTTTTCTTATTGGTTTAATATATAATTCCCTTTTCTAAATATTCAAAAAATTTTATATCATCTCGTTATCAGAAGAGTGAAACATCCTCATTGCTTGACATAATATCCTTTTTTAATTACCTTGTTTTTAAATTATGAACAAGGAAAAAATAATCTTTAACATAAAAACAAGTTTTCTTATTACGCTTTGTTGTTTGCTTATGCAGTTTATTCTGCTAAGGGCGGCGACTAATTAATTTTAATAAAAATTGTTTTTAGCCAAGGCCCTTCCTAAAGTGAAGGGCTTTCTTGTTTTAGACTGGTTTCTTCAATGTAGTGTGAACATAAAGTTAAATGCTTATAAAAATTATCAGCTATAATATTTTTTAGTGTCTTAGAATAAAGAATATTCATAATCATATATGTGGAGTCTGTGTGATAGGATTTAAAAATGCACATGTAAAAATATCCCTTCCGGAAATTTTTTACTGCTTACTAATTATTACAATTTTGAACGCGAGTACTTTCGCACAATCTGCCCAATTAGTAAGAAACAAACACGGAATGGTTGTCTCTGCTAGTGAAATTGCTTCTCGAGTCGGTGCAAAAATTATGGAGAACGGAGGCAACGCCGTTGATGCGGCTGTTGCTGTTGGATTTGCGTTAGCTGTTACTTATCCCTATGCCGGCAACATTGGTGGTGGTGGATTTATGGTCATTCATTTACAAAGCGGGATTAATACAACAATTGATTACCGCGAGAAAGCTCCGCTATCTGCAAATAAAGATATGTACCTTGATAATAACGGAAATTATATTCCTGCATTAAGTCAAGAAGGAACAACTTCTGCTGCAGTGCCTGGAAGTGTAGCTGGATTAATTTACGCGCTTAAAAAATATGGAACGTTGCCTATTTCGCAAGTAATTCAACCGGCGATTGATCTTGCAAAAAACGGTTGGTTGCTTGATTATAAAACTGCCGGCGGATTTAAAAATTTTCTTCCGTTATTCAAAAAATATTCTTCTAGTTATAAAATATTTTCAAAAGATGGCGTTCCTCTTCAAGAAGGAGACTTATTCAAACAGACCGACCTCGCAAATTCTCTTGAGCTGATCAAAGAAAAAGGAATTGATGGTTTCTACAAAGGAAAAACGGCTGAATTGCTTATTAAACAAATCCAGTCTCTCGGCGGATATATAACTCAAGCAGATCTTGACGAATACAAACCGGTGGAAAGAATTCCTGTTGAAGGAACTTACCGCGGTTACAAAGTAGTTTCCATGCCTCCTTCAAGTTCCGGTGGTATTGCTCTTATTGAAATGCTAAATATTCTCGAGAACTATAAATTCTCAAAAGACGATTGGGGAAGCAGCGAATATATTCACAAGCTTGTTGAAGCGATGAAATATACTTATGCTGATAGAACTTTTCTTTTGGGTGATGAAGATTTTTTCAACGTACCCCGTGTGGGCCTGATCTCAAAAACGTATGCAAAAACTATTTACAATAAAATTGCGGCGCGAAAAGACGAAGCTGTTCCTTCCACAGAAATAAATGAGGGTGATCCCGCAAAGTTTAACGAGAGTAATGAAACAACTCACTATTCCATTTATGATGAGAGCGGAAATGCCGTGAGTGTAACAACAACTATTAATTCCGCATTTGGTTCAGGAATAGTTGTTGACGGTGCAGGATTTTTGCTCAACAACGAAATGGATGACTTTAGCGCTAAACCGGGCGAGCCAAATCAATTTGGTTTATTGGGATCAGAAGGAAATTCTATCCAGCCCGGCAAGAGACCGCTAAGTTCAATGACTCCTACTATAGTTTTAAAAGATGATAAACCATTTATCATAATCGGTTCTCCAGGTGGTTCAAGAATCATTACTACAGTCTTACAAGTAATTATGAATTGTATTGATTTCGGAATGAACATTGCTGAAGCAGTTTCGGCACCTAGAATCCATCATCAATGGATGCCGGACGAAATTTTTTGTGAAAAATTTTCTTTCCCGAAAGATGTAAAAACCAATCTGCAAAAGATGGGATACAAGTTTGAAGATGCTAATCAAAAATTTACAATTTTAGGATTAGCAGAAGGAATAATGATTAATAACGACAATCATATAATTTTTGGTGCATCGGATCCACGGGGCAGTGGGGCTGCTGTAGGTTTCTGATAGATCATTTAAGCGATAATTTCTTTCATTGTGTTTTTTTATAAATCATCTACGAGGAGGTGGTATGAGTCATAAATCTATAACCAAAAAGAAATCGGGATTAGCTGTCTTTTTTGTTCTGTTCGCTTTCTTATTTGGAATTCAAACATTTGCTCAGGGTTCGGGAAGCATTAAAGGTGTAGTTAGAGATGCGAAGACCGGTGAAGTTTTACTTAGCGCAAATGTTACTGTTATTGGAACCCGCATTGGTACAAACACAAATGCCAATGGCGAGTATGCTGTTAAAGTTCCTGCGGGACATTATCATGTTCAAGTTAGCTACGTTGGCTACAAAACCACTCGTGTTGAGTTGAATGTAAACGCCAACGAAACTGTAGAGCAAAATATAGATTTGCAGAACGATATTATTGGTACACAGGAAGTTGTTGTGTTGGGAACAAGAACACAAGATAGAACTATGGTTAACTCTCCTGTACCAATTGATGTTCTCACTGCAAAAGACATAGAGCAATCGGGATTTACACAAACAACCGATTTATTGAAAGTTTTGGTGCCGTCTTACAATGCACCACAAGCAAGTATAACAGACGGCTCAGATCACGTTCGGCCCGCAACGCTTCGTGGTCTTAATCCAGATCAAGTTTTAGTCTTGGTCAATGGAAAAAGAAGATACACAAGCGCACTCGTTAATGTAAATGGAAGTGTCGGGCGCGGTTCTTCTGGAACAGATCTTAATGCAATTCCCGCTTCTGCAATAGAACGAATTGAAGTTTTGCGCGATGGTGCATCGGCTCAGTACGGTTCTGATGCAATCGCCGGTGTAATAAATATTATTCTAAAAAGTAAAAAGGGACTAGACGCTTCAACTTCTTATGGTGAATATGTTACAACTGAAAACAGAGGTTACTCAGAAACAGAAGGAACTATTGCCGGAGAAACTGCTGCAACTTATCCTTGGGATGGAAATGCTCAGAATGTAAAAATCACAGACGGTTTTTCCAAAACAATTCACGTTGGATACGGTTTTGATTTAAATGGAGGAACTGTTTACCTAAGCGGTGAATATAGAAAACATAATTTTACAAACCGTTCTGCGCCGGATTACCGCCAGCAATATTTTACAATTAACGGTCAACCCGATCCGCGCGAAGCAACTTTTGGCAGACTCAATCACAGATTTGGTGATGCGGATCTTGAAGACATTGGTCTTTTTCTAAACAGCTCAATTCCGGTTTCCGAGAATGCACAATTATATGCTTTCGGCGGTTACAGTTTAAGAAATGGTGCTGCAAGCGGATTTTACAGACGCGCTAATGATGACAGAACCGTGAGAGCAATTTATCCTGATGGCTTTCTTCCGTTCATTGACACAAAAATTTACGACGGATCTATTGTTGCTGGAGTAAAGGGAAGTCTCGGTGAATGGGTTTATGATGCAGCAGAATCTTTTGGTGGAAACTCATTTAACTTTAGTGTAGATAATTCTCTAAACACTTCTTATGGAGCTACAAGCCCGACTTCTTTTAATGTCGGCGCATTAAAATTCTATCAATCATCAACAACAATTGATTTTGTAAGACTGCTTGATATTGGAATAGAGAATCCATTAAACATTGCAGCTGGCGCTGAGTTTAGGTGGGAAAATTATCAAGTGGTTGCTGGAGATCCGTCATCATACCGGGATGGCGGAGTAAAAATTCTTGATGGTCCCAATGCAGGAAAAGCTGCTGCGGTTGGCGCACAAGTTTTTCCTGGATTCGCTCCAAATAATGCTCAGGACCAATCACGTACAAACGTAGGTATTTATTTTAATCTTGAAAACCAAACAACGGCACAGTTAACTCTTGGTGCTGCAGCAAGATTTGAAAATTACAGCGACTTTGGTTTAACGATAACGGGTAAGTTTGATGCACGTTATGAAATCTTGCCTGGATTCGCAGCAAGGGCTGCAATAAGCAATGGCTTCAGAGCTCCTTCATTATCACAGGAATTCTTTTCATCCATTGCAACAAATTTTATCGGCGGCGTTCCATTTGAATTAGGAACTTTCCCTGTAAATTCTCCAGTCGCAATAGCATTGGGGGCTAAAGATCTTACTGCAGAAAAATCTGTGAACATTAGTGGCGGATTAACTTATACCAATACCGATTTTTCAATTACCGTTGATGGTTATCAAATTAATATAACCAACAGAATAGTCTTGACTGAGAACTTTACCGGAACAGGAATAACTAACTTCCTTCAATCGAAAGGTATAAATGCTTCCGGCGGTCGTTTCTTCACAAATGCTCTTGATACAAAAACGAAAGGTGTAGATATAACTGCTAAATACGGTGTAACTCTAGGCAATGGTGTTCTAAGATTAACTGCTGCTTTGAATTTCAACCAGACCGATATTACAAACAAAGATCAAATTCAAACTCCCGATCAGATAAAAGCAATTACAACTATCCCGTTGCTTGGGCGTGTTGAGCAGGGAAGATTTGAAAGAGGACAGCCATTAAGTTCATGGAACTTCCAGGCAAATTATTCTATCTCAGAATGGAGTTTCATGACAAGAGCGGCTCGTTACGGTGAAATTACATCGTTCAACAATAATGTTATTCAAGATCAAACATTTTCTACGGTTTGGGTTGTTGATGCAGAAGCTGCATACAATATCATAAAGGGATTGACTCTTGCGGTTGGTGTTAGTAATCTATTAGATAAATACCCGGATAAAATATTGAAGATAAACAGCAACAGCGGAATTCTTCCCTACAGCAGTTTGTCTCCATCCGGTTACAATGGTCGCTATGTTTATTCCCGTATAAACTTTTCGTTATAGTTGTTGTAAAAACAAAAAGCCCTCTTTGTGAGGGCTTTTGTTTATTCTAATCTCTTCCTAAATCTAAGTGCGCTAAAAAATAAAATTAATATTCCCATCGCCAAAAGCATTGTTGCATCAAACCAATGTTGAACAAAGCCGTTTCCTTTTAATATTACTCCGCGGATAATTGTTATAAAATATTTAAGCGGTATCATGTAGCTGATATACTGAATTATCTTTGGCATGTTCTCTACGGGGAATGCAAATCCAGAAAGATAAATCATTGGCATCATTACAGCGAAGATTGCTATCATCATTGCTTGCTGCTGCGTTTTGGAAACCGTTGATACGAAAAGTCCAAGTCCCAAAGTTGAAAGTATGTACAAGAATGATGAGAAGAAAAGAAACACAACGCTTCCTCTAACGTGGATACTGAAAATAATATTCATTGCTACTATTACTATTGATACAGACACAAATCCAAGAATAAGAAAAGGAACTAGTTTTCCAATTATAAGTTGCATGGGTTTTATGGGAGTTACTATTAACTGTTCAAGCGTGCCTATCTCTTTTTCTTTTACAACAGCAAGCGATGTAAGTATTAATGTAACAATACTCACAAGTAGTCCAACGATTGCAGGCACCATAAAATTTCTTGTTTTAAGTTCAGGATTATACCATACCCTCACTTCTGAGCTAATATTTCCGACTGCGGAAATTTTTCTTCCACTAACATCAATAAAGTCATTAACAATTTGCTTGGAAAAGGTTGTTACAATAGCAGCAATATATCCCGCCGCTATTGATGCCGAGTTTCCGTCCGATCCGTTAAATATTGCCTGAAGTTGTGTTGTTTCTCTTCGATTGATCTTTTTTTCAAAATCCTTAGGAATAACAATTGCAACAAGGCTTTTTCCTTTTTCGATATAAGCTTGAACATCTTCATAGTTATCTGCATGATAATCTATCTGAAAAAATCCAGAGCTTTTAAATTCCTCAATAAAATTTCTGCTGGTTGTTGTTTTATCCTGATCATAAAATATTGTGTGAACGGTGTTGAGGTCAAGCGTTGCTGCATAACCAAGAAATATTAATTGAATGATCGGCGCAATTAAAATAATTCCGAACATTTTTGGGTCACGCTTAAACTGAAGAAATTCTTTTTTGATAATGTGAATTATCGTTTTCACCTATATTATCCACGCACTTCTTTTTTGTTATAAATGATAATTGCCGCACCTAACAGAATGCTTGCATAAAGAATTAAATAAAGAAGTTGATCCCAAATTGCAAAAACTCCCACACCGCGAAGGACAATAGCCCTCAAAACATTTATGAAAAACTTAGCCGGGGTTATATTTGTAATCACTTGAATAATTACCGGCATGCTTTCTATTGGAAATACAAATCCGGATAAAATAAACGATGGCAGCATTGTAACCATTGTTGCGATTGAAAAAGCAATTTGCTGTGAGTCTGAAACGACCGAGACTAAAATTCCAATGCTCGTTGAGGCAATTAAAAAAATTAATGTGCTAAGAAATAAAAGTGAATAGCTTCCTTTTACAACCACGTCAAACAAAATATAGCCGGCGATAAGAATCATCGCTGCATTTACCAGCGCCAGCAAAACATACGGGAGGGTTTTCCCGATCAATAACTCTGATGATTTAATTGATGAGACATTAATCTGCTCAATTGTTCCTCGTTCTTTCTCTCTAACTAATGAAAGCGAAACGCTAACTGCGGCAGTTATAATTAGAATCATTGCTATCAAGCCGGGAATAAAAAAGCGTGTAGATTTCAAATCCGGATTAAACCAAAAAATCGGGCGCAGGTCTATTGGCACATAAGATTTAATTCCGGCTCTGGATAAAACTTCCATTGTGAGCTTTGCGTTTAGTGATTGAGTTGCCGCAGTTGAGTAGAACTGGATTATATTCGCCGTATTTCCGTCAACTCCATCTATTAGATATTGAATCTTCGCTTCCTGTTTCGAGTAAAATTTTCTCGAAAAATCCTTTGGAATTACTACAACACACTGCGCTTTTTTTTCATCAAGAATTTCTTTTATCTGTGAATCACTGTTTATATATCCGACTAAATCAAAATATGTTGATTTGGTTAAAGAATTAATAAACTCTCTGCTTATTTTAGAATTTTCTTCATCGTAAACGACAATTTTAATGTGGTGTACGTCAAAGTTAACTGCATAGCCGAACACGCCCAGTAAAAAAACCGGAAAGAGAAGAAGAATCGAAAGCATTCTGATATCACGGAATAGATGCTTGAATTCTTTTTTCGCTATTGCTCTTATTCTTTTTAGATTCATAATTTCTTTTCCGTTCCTAAAAGATGAATAAAAACATCTTCAAGGGTCGGCACAATTTTGTTAATTCTCTTAATTGCTATACCGCTTTCTTCACATATTTTATTAATTCTCGATATATCGTTAAACTTTTCTTCGACGCTTACGTGAATGTTATTTCCAAAGATTGATGTCTCTATGACAAAGTCTTGTTTCTCAAGAAGTTCAAGGGCTTCAATTACCTTGTCGCTTTCTATTTCGTAAATACTGTTTTTTAAGTAATCTGTTTTTAATTGCTTTGGGTTACCTTCGGCGATTAGCTTCCCCGCATCTATCAATATAATATTATTGCAGAACTCCGCTTCTTCTAAATAGTGTGTGGTTACAAATACCGTTGTTCCTTCGGAAGAAAGTTCGTTAATTAATTCCCAAAAATTGCGCCGCGAGATCGGATCTACACCGCTTGTCGGTTCATCTAAAAACACTATGCTCGGTTGATGAATTACCGCCGCGCCAAGTGCTAGCCGCTGTTTAATTCCGCCCGGTAGTGAGCCCGTTAATAAATTTTCTTTCCCCTCAAGATTGGCAATTTTTAAAACCCACTTTTTTCTTTCGCTAAGTTTCTCATTGGATAATCCATAAACACCGCCGAAAAAATCTAAATTCTCCCCCACTGCTAAATCATTATAAAGAGAAAATCTTTGCGACATATATCCGATGTTTTGTTTTACGCTGTCGGGATTTTTTGCAACGCTGTGTCCCCCTACCATTGCATCGCCTAAAGTCGGCTCTAATATTCCACACAACATTCTTATTGTTGTTGATTTGCCCGCTCCATTCGCTCCGAGGAATCCAAATATTTCCGCCTGCTTAACATTAAATGAAATGTTGTCAACAGAGACGAAGTTTCCAAATTTCTTTGTAAGGTTTTTTACTTCAATTGAGTTCACTTATTCGGCATCCTTAATAAGGTGCATAAAAACATTTTCGAGTGATGGAGGAATTACTCTTTCGTCCGTTATTTGAACTTTATTGTCTATCAATAATTTTTTTATCGAAGGCAGTTCTGATTTATAATTCTCCACAACCACATTTATTCTATCGCCGAACATCTGAACTTCTAACGCTGTGTTTTTTTTAATCGCTTGATATGCCGTTCTTACCGGATTACATACAATCTCCATAATTTGTTGACTCATCATTTCCTTTACTTTTTGCGGAGTATCTAATGCTATTATTTCCCCTGAATTCATCAAGGCAACCCTGTTGCATCTCTCGGCTTCATCTAAATACGGCGTGCTCATAAAAATTGTAATTCCGTCTTTTAATAGCTTGGAGAGGATTTTCCAAAAATCTCTTCGTGATACAGGATCAACTCCGGTGGTCGGTTCATCAAGAAAAAGAATTTTGGGCTCGTGAATTAAGCTGCACACAAGCGCAAGCTTTTGTTTCATTCCGCCGGAAAGCTTTTCTGCGGTTCTGTTCCGGAAAGATTTTAGTCTTGAAAAGTCTAAAAGTTCATCTCTTCTTTTAGAATAATCTTTTACG
>Ga0082335_1006693_pt1 | contig 14580 bp, 7 predicted proteins | sample Subgrocontami58m_FD_72375 | JGI IMG/M metagenome (GOLD analysis project Ga0082335, IMG submission 72375) | Subsurface groundwater microbial communities from S. Glens Falls, New York, USA - GMW37 contaminated, 5.8 m (SPADES assembly) (version 2) ...
GGGGGATGGCCGAGCAGATCGGCCGGGCCGAGGTGTTCCAGGAGTTTTGGTCCTCTGGCCCGAAGGCCCCGGACGAAAAGGCGTGGCTCAGGCTGTTCGACGGCAAGGACCCCATCCTCATCCTGCTGGATGAGATGCCACCCTACTTCGAAGATCTCGCCACGCGACCTGTCGGGGCAGGCACCGTGGCCGACATCGCCACCCGCGCGTTTGCGAACCTCCTAACCGCGGCTGGCAAGAAAGCCAACGTCTGCGTTGTCATCTCCGACCTTTTCGCGGCCTATCAGTCCGGCGGTGCCTTGATCAATCGCGCCCTGGACAACGCCCGGCAGGAACTCGGGCGCGCGGAGCGCAATATTACCCCCGTTGACCTCGCCGCCAACGAAATCTACGACATCCTCCGCAAGCGTCTGTTCACCCAGCTTCCCGACCAGGCCGAGATTGACGACATCGCTGACGCCTACGGCAAGAGACTGGAGGAAGCCTCCAAGTCCAAAGTCGCGAACCGCGGCGCGGAGGCTATCGCCGACGAAATTGCCGCCACCTATCCATTCCATCCCCGTCTGAAGAACGTCATCGCCCTTTTCAAGGAGAACGAGCAATTTAAGCAGACCCGCGGCCTTATTGAGCTTGTCTCGCGCCTGCTGCGTTCTGTTTGGGATCGCCAGGCAAACGACGTGTTCCTCATCGGCCCGCAGCACTTCGACCTGTCCATCGCCGAGGTTCGCGACAAGCTCACTGAGATTTCCGGCATGCGCGACGTCATCGCCAAGGATCTCTGGGACGCCCAGCAGTCCGCCCACGCGCAGGTCATTGACCTCAGCACCGGCAAGGAAGCCGCCACTCAAGTCGGGTCGCTCCTGCTCACCGCCAGTCTTTCCACCGCCGTGAACGCCGTGAAAGGCCTCACCACCGCGGAGATGGTCGAGTGTCTGGTGTCGCCGTTGCGCGAGCCGTCCGAATTCCTCGAGTCGTTCCAGCAACTTGAAGAATCCGCATGGTATATCCACCACACACCGGAGGGCCGTTACTACTTCGACCGACAGGAGAACCTGACCAAACTGCTCCAGAGTCTAGCGCACGACGCCCCAGAGAACCAGGTGGACGACCTCATCCGCCATCGCCTGCGCGACATGTTCAAGCCCACACGCAAGTCGGCTTATGAAGAAGTCCTGCCGCTGCCGAAGCTCGAGGACGTCGCCGACAAGGTCCGCAAGAGCCGGGTCCTGCTCATCGTCAGCCCGGACTCGAAAATCCCGCCGGAAGAGGTGCAGAGGTTTTTCGACGGCCTCAGCCAGAAGAACAACCTTTGCGTTCTCACAGGCGACAAGACCGCCATGGGCAGCGTCGAGAAAGCCGCTCGCCATGTCTATGCCGCGCAGAAGGCCGATGGTCGCATCCCAAACGGCCATCCGCAGCGGGATGAGTTGGAGAAGAAGCAGCAAGCCTACGAGCAAGACTTCAACTCCACCGTGCTGAACCTGTTCGATAAAGTCCTCTTCCCCATCCAGCGCGCCGGGAGGCCCTCCCAGCTCGCGCCCAAACCGCTCGACATGACCCGCGACGCGACGAAGCCCTTCGATGGCGAGGCGCAGGTGGAGAAGACGCTGACTTCGAACCCGCTCAAACTCTATCTCGACGTGGAGAAGGACTTTGATCCCATCCGCGACAAGTCCCAGGACCTGCTTTGGCCGGAGAATCTGGACGAAGCTCGCTGGTCGGACATTGCCGATCGCTACACTGAGCAGGCTGGCATGCCGTGGCTCCCACCCAAGGGACTCGAAACGCTGAAGTCCATTGCCTGCAATCGTGGCCTCTGGGAAGACCTCGGCAACGGCTACGTCACCAAGCACCCGAAGAAGAAGCGCACCTCTGTCCAAGTAATCGCCGAGTCAGATCCGGACGACGAAGGCAAAGTACGCTTGCGTGTCAACCCCCAGAATGCCGGCCCGGCCCCACGCATCCATTTCGCCGAGGACGCGCTCGTCAACGAGAAAAGTCCGCAGCTCAAAGATCAGTTCCTGACCACCAAGGCGCTTCGGGTGAATTTCCTCGTGGTGGACCCGTCTGGCCAGTACGAGACTGGCGAAGTCGTCACCTGGTCCAACAAACTCGTTCTTCGCAACAACCTTACGGAAAGTGGGGGCAAGCGCACCGTCGAACTGCTTGTCGCCCCCGCAGGCAAGATTCGCTACACGTTCGACGGCTCCGAGCCGCGCGAGGGCATGCTCTACGACAAGCCAGTCGAGATCGGCGACAGCGAAGTTCTTCTCCGTGCATTCGCGGAAGCCTCAGGCATTGAGGACAGGAAGGAGTTCCATTTCTCCGCCAAAGGCAAAAAGGGCGTGCATGTGGACGACGTGAAACCGGGCCGCCTCGTCTCGCGCACCGGGCGCAAGCTCGACTCGCGCGCCAAAACCTTCGAGGGCCTCAACCAGGCTGCCGAGAAGTCGGTTACGTTCGAGAATGTCACGGTGAACGTCGGCAGCGGCAGTCAGGTTGCCACGTTCTTCGTCGGCGAGATCCCGGTGAACGCCGCCTTCATCGAGGCCATCCTCAAGACCACGCTCGAGAAGTTCACACCCGACACGCCCGTCACCATGACCTTCCGCAAGGCGCACTTCAATTCCGGCCACGACCTGAAGGACTTTGCCGAGAAACTCGGCTTCGAACTCAACCCCGGCGATGTCGAACAATGAGTGAGACCGGCAAGTACGTGGATTTCGGCGCGCCGGATAAATTCGGGGCGCATCTTTTCCGCGTCGAGCTCCCGGCGGTGCGCGCCAAGCCTGTCTGCATCGTGGAGGATTTCGGCTATCGCGGCCTCGAAGGCGGCATCCCGCGGGATGAGGAGCGCGCCATCCTTACCCGCCCCTCCTGGTCCGGTATCGCGGACATTGCGAGGCGCGAATTCAACGACCGGCTCAAGGCTGCCAAGGTCACCACCGGCCGTTGGCACACCGGCACCAACCTGGTGGATCGCCTGCTTGGCAAAGAACTCTGCGTCCTCGCATGGGCTGCCGAGACGGCCAACGACGACCAGTTGCCCGTAATTTGCAGCAAGTGGGCGGCGCTCCGTCCCGAGGAACGCTGGTGGCTCTTCTCCATGACCGTCGCCGAGGCGGGCCTGCCGGAGGACACCCAGCGCGGCTGGCGCCGCGCCCTCTTCCTCGCCCTGTCCGATGGCGAGAAACCGCCCGAGGGCCGCAAGCGCCGCCGCCCGGTCGAGACCGACCTCTTCAGTCTGCCGTTGTTCCACCAGCCAAAGTCAGGAGGCGGACCGTGAAATACGCCGACCTCGTCAAGACCATCAACTTCGCGAATCGGAAACTGCTGGGGCGTGCCGCTGCCGCCGTCAATGAATCCCTCGTCATCCGCAACTGGCTCATCGGCGCTTACATCGTGGAGTTTGAGCAAAACGGTGAGGATCGGGCGAGATATGGGGCGCGTTTGTTGGAGAGACTAGCGACGGATTTGGGCGAACGGAACATGAAGGGGCTCGACGACCCTCGTATCTTGCGGGACTGCAGGACCCTTTACCGGCTTTATCCCCAGATGCGCGGGACACTGTCCCGCGAATTCGTGGCCGACCTCCCCGCTCGTTCTGAGATTGGACAGACGCTGACCGACGCATCCACCGGAAAGTCCGACACCCCTGCAATTCGCGGGACAGTGTCCCGCAAATCACCCGCACCCCTCTCGCCGCAGCTCGCGCTCCAATTCTCCTGGAGCCAATTGCAGGAACTTATCCGCCTCGACGACCCGTGGAAGCGGACCTTTTATGAAACCGAATGCCTCAAAGGTCAGTGGTCTGTCCGTCAGCTTCAGCGGCAGATCGGATCGCTGCTCTACGAGCGCACCGGATTGTCCAAAGACAAGGAGAGCGTCGTTCGTCGCGCACACGGTCAGGAGCCTCGGGAAACCGTGCAGGAACTCCTCCGGGACCCCTACGTGCTGGAATTCACCGGTCTCGCCCAGCGCCCCGCCTACAGCGAGAGCGATCTGGAATCCGCGCTCCTCAACCATCTCCAGTCCTTCCTCCTCGAACTGGGCGCTGGTTTTTGCTTCGAGGCACGGCAAAAGCGCATCACGGTCGCCAACAAGCACGATTACATTGACCTTGTCTTTTACCACAGGCGCTTGCGTTGCCATGTGCTGCTCGACCTCAAGGTACGCCCCTTTCGCCACACCGATGCTGGGCAGATGAATTTCTACCTCAACTGGTGGAAGGCCAACGCGCTCGAACCGGGGGACCAAGCACCCGTAGGCATCCTCGTCTGTAGCGACCGTGACCGTACCGAGGTCGAATTCGCCACGGCTGGCATGGACAATCAGCTTTTCGTCTCCCGCTACCTCATGGCACTGCCAGCCGCAGAACAGCTTCAGCGCTTCCTTGAAGCCGACCGCGCCCGCATCGAGGCACTCACCGACCGCAGTTCGTCCGAGCCCGCACTCACAGCAAAGAGCCCGGTGGTCAAGCCCGCCCGGAAAAAGTAGCTGCCCATGACCCCTTCAGCCGTCAGCCTTCAGCCTTTTGCCTTGAAAAACGCCCCCGCGCTCATCGAGCGGCTCCTACCTGTCCAGAAACTCTCCGCTGAGGCTTACAAGGAGCAGATGGCGGGGAGCGCTAAGACACTAACCGCGCTCGGTTCCTACTGGAAGGGCCGCAAGCCGCTTATTCTGAACAAAGCCTGCATCCTTGGCTGCCTCCTGCCGGCTTCGGACAACCCGAAGCGCGATCTTGAAATCTTCGAGAAACTCATGGCGATGGATGATGAATCCTTCGTCGCCCGATGGCCTCGCCGTCCGAAGCCTCGTGAGATTCTTGCCAAGCGCACCATTGCGCGCATCGCTGACTACTTCGTTGCCGACCCACCAATGCTCCTGCCATTGTCCGCTCCCGTGGATTGGTCCAAGGCGGAATTGGAGAACGTGAAGATCCAGTGGCGTGACGACATCTCTGAGTTGCAGCGTCGCCAGATTGAAGCGCAGATGCTCCCCGTAGAGCCATACCGCAAACGCGTCGAAACGGCCAACCGTCCCGAGGAGGTCATGGACACTGTTCACGTCCACATTTGGGAGGCGGTAAATGCTCACCTTGGCACGAGCGCGCATTCGTTCCCTGAGCTGGTCGAGCAACTAGGGATTATGCGATTCGGACATCGACCCCGTGTTGCCGACACTTTCTGCGGAGCGGGTCAGATCCCGTTCGAAGCCGCCAGACTGGGATGCGACGTCTACGCGTCAGACCTTAACCCGATCGCGTGCATGCTAACTTGGGGGGCGTTTAACGTCGTTGGCGGCACAAAGGACAGTCGCGCCAGGCTGGAACACGATCAGCATCGGCTGGCAGAGCGCGTCCAAACGGAGATCGATGCGCTCGGCTTTGAAACGGATGGACGGGGCTGGCGAGGCAAGGTGTATCTCTATTGCGTGGAAGTCCGGTGCCCTCAATCAGGCTGGATGGTGCCCCTCATTCCCTCGCGAATTGTGAGCAAAGGATACAGCGTGATCGCAGAACTTACACCCGATCCCGTCCGCAAGCGTTACGACATCCACATCCGCTCGAATGTCAGTGCATCTGAACTTGCCAGTGCCGCCCAAGGTACCCTGCGGACTGACGGGCGTGGGCAGGATCCATACATGGTCCACACCGTTGACGGTATCGAGTTACGCACGAAGGTCTCCACCCTTCGGGGTGACTATAAAACAGACGACGGTTCCAACGGCAACCGCCTTCGCCTTTGGGCCAAATCCGATTTCTTGCCTCACCCGGGCGACGTCTTTCAAGAGCGGCTTTTCGCTGTGCAATGGATGCGGCCAAGACCGGGTGGCCGAAGTCACGAGTATGAATTCCGTTCCGTGACAGGCGACGACATCGCGCGGGAGCAGAGCGTCGCAGAATTCGTCGGATCGCACCTGGCTGAGTGGCAGGACAATGGCTGGCTACCGGACATGCGCATCGAACCTGGCGACAAGACCGACGAGCCGATCCGCACACGCGGTTGGACGCACTGGCATCACCTTTGGAACCCGAGACAGTTGGCGTCGCTTGGAATTATTCGAAAGAACCTATCTAGCGCCGCGCTGGCGGTGGTCTTTGCTGGCATCTTGGATCATTCAAGTAAGCTTGGTGGGTGGACCACCTCAAGCGCAAGGATGTCCAAGGATGGATTGAACCGACAGATCGGCGGTGCACAGAATGTGACAACACATGTGTTCTACAACCAGGCGCTTAACACCCTATACGTCTATGGATGCCGGTCCACAGTCGACCTTTTTGAGGTCTTAAAAAAGAAAATCAAACACGCACCGATCGCCCGCCGCGCAGAGGTAAGTTCGATCAATTCGGGCGATCTCCAGGCTCTCAGCGACATTTTCATCACCGACCCTCCCTACGGAGATGCGGTCAACTACCACGAAATTCTAGAGTTCTTCATCGCATGGTTGCGAAAGAACCCTCCGCCCGAGTTTGCGAACTGGGTCTGGGACAGTCGCCGGGTGCTCGCCATTAAGGGCGAGGACGAAGATTTCCGCCGCGGGATGGTTGCCGCCTACAAACGAATGGCCGAATGCATGCCGGACAACGGCATTCAGGTCATCATGTTCACTCACCAATCCGGGAGCATCTGGGCGGACATGTCGAATATCGTCTGGGCCTCCGGTTTGCAGGTTACTGCCGCATGGTATGTGGTCACGGAAACCGAAAGTGCTCTGCGCACAGGCAGCAACGTGAAAGGCACCGTGCTGCTCGTTCTCCGGAAGCGCCAGGGGACCCAGAAGACTACCCGCGACGAGCTTGCGTGGGAAATTCAGGAGGAGGTCGAGAAGCAGATTCGTGATCTCACCGGCCTGAACCAGGAAGCGAAGGGCCTTTACCGGGACGAGAACGTGTTCGAGGACGCCGACATCCAGATGGCCGGTTACGCCGCCGCCCTGCGCGTGCTTACCCGCTATGCGATCATTGACGGCCGCGACATGACTGCGGAAGCCATTCGCCCCCGCGTGAAGGGCGAGACGACCTTTGTGGACGGCCTGATCGCCTTCGCCGTGGACACCGCCAACCAGTGCCTCGTCCCGCAAGGCATCCCCGAGCGGGACTGGAAGGAATTCACCGGCGCGGAACGGTTCTACCTCAAGTTGCTTGACCTCGAAGCCAAGGGCCTCAGGACTCTGGACAACTACCAGAACTTCGCCAAGGCATTCAAGGTCCGTGACTTTCACGCTCTCATGGGTAACCAGAAGGCCAACGAGGCGCGGTTACGCAGCGCCGTCGAGTTTGGCAAAGACGAAATGGGCGAGGGTTCGGAACTCCATAAATCCGCCCTCCGCGCCGTTCTCTACGCCGTCATGGAGCTGGCGAAGAACGTGGACGGCAACGACGTCCTTGCCCACCTCATGCTCAATGTGCCGGACTATTATTCGAACCAAACGCAGCGCGAGCGCATCGTCGAAATTGCCGACTACCTGGCGAAGAAACTCGAGACTCTCCGCCCCGAAGAAGCCAGCGCCGCCCGAGTTCTGCGCGAGATGGTGAAGAACCAGCGGCTGGGATGAGGAACAGCACCGTCTGACATGAACAGTCACTATTTCAGCGATCGGGAGAAAGGCCCTCGTCCGAGGACTGGGGAAACGATTGACCACGTCGTCTGGGACGCGATAGCCGCAATCGTACAATCATTGGTGGCAGACGGCTCCTTCGGCGTCGCTTTCCCGTGGGTGTGCCCCGACGGATCAGGTGTCGTCGGGACAAACGACGGCCAATGGCTCGCCGTACTGAAGGTGGAGCATCCTGACATCGAATGGCCCTGCCGTTCTGATGTGACACCAGCAACGCTGGCAGTTCTCGACCTGATAGAATTCACCTATCACAACGTCGGCAAACCAGAACCGAGGCACTATCACGAACATTTCCATCACAACCACCTAACCTTTGATAAGAACGCTGGCAGGGCGGAGTTCCGCCAGAGAATCAATCAACTCTTCGCCCGAAGCGGCTTGGCTTACGAACTCGGTTCTGATGGAATGGTCGTGCGCCTGGCACCGACGATTTTGCGGGAGACACTCCAAACCACAACGTTCCAAACCGGGGATAGCACGCTGAACTCAATGTTGGAGTCCGCCAGGTTGAAGTTCCTCAATCCAGATCCGCAAGTCCGGAGAGAGGCGCTGGAGAAATTATGGGATGCGTGGGAGCGCATTAAAACTATCGAAGTGGGCGCCGACAAGAAGGCGCAAGTGAGGATGCTGTTGGATAAAGCCGCGCCAGAAGCCAGCTTCCGCGCCCTGATCGAGCGGGAAGCGAGGGAGTTGACCGAAATCGGGAACAACTTCCTAATTCGGCACAGTGAAACCGATCGGACTCCTATCGGCACTGACCAGCATGTGGACTATCTGTTCCACCGCTTATTTGCGATGATGTGGATGATTCTCAACACCCGGGGCACGTAGTTCTGACTGTCTTATGAGTACATCTTTGCCACCGCCAACCCTTGAGGAACTCGAACAGTGGAAGGGGACCGAGGAGGGACAGTTCTTTGAACGCAAGTCAGCCTTTCACGGTGACCCGCACAACAAGCGCCCTCGCAATGCGAGAGACGTGGCCTGGGACGTGGCCGAAACGCTCGCCGCGATGGCGAACGCGGACGGCGGGGATCTGATCGTCGGTCTCGAAAATGACGGCACGGTGACCGGGGTGCCAGTCCCCGACAACAGGCTGCCGCCGATTCTCACCGCCCACCAGAGCCGAACCTATGTCAATCCACCGGTTCCGGCGCGCTTGCGGGACCTGCGCACGGCCGACGGCCATCGCCTCCTGCATTTTACGGTGGACTGGAGTCCCAGCGTCCACCAACTTGCCGACAGTCGTTACCTTCTGCGTGTCAAGGACGCGAACGCGCCGTTCCCTGCTGATCAGATCGCCGCGCTTAAGGCCGCCAAGAGTCAAGGCCTGTGGGAGCGTTCCTTTCCGCTGGGTGGCGCGCTGAGTGACCTGGACGACGCTTTGCTCGCTTCGGTCGCCCCGGCCTCCTGGGGCACCCGAAAGCCAATTGAGATCCTGCAGGAACGGGGGTTGGTCGTTGACCGCGGCGGTGTGTTGATCCCGACACTCGCCACATTGCTCCTCTTCGGCAAGACTCCATCGAGGTGGCACCCGCGTTGCGGGATTGACTTCGTCCGCTGGAAAGGCACGGAACGAAAGCATGGCCCAGAACTGAACGTGGTCAAACGCTTCCCCATCGAAGCCCCGCTCGCAATTCTCATCCGCAAGGCTTATGAGGTCATCCAACCGCAGATTCCGGAGCGGCAAAACCTGCAGGACCTATTTTTCACCGAGAAGCTGCAATACCCGGCGTTCGCCTGGCAGGAAACCATCGTAAACGCCGTGGCTCACCGTGATTACGGTATTCAGGGCGCGGGGATTGAGGTCTGGATCTTCGACGACCGGTTGGAGGTTCGTAGTCCTGGCCTGCCACCGGCCCCCGTGACGGTGGAGGCATTAAGCCGCCGGCAGCACTTACACGTATCACGTAATCCGCTAATGGTGCGGGTCTTGGTCGAACTGGGCTTCATGCGTGAACTTGGTGAGGGCATCCCCAGGATGTTCGACGAAATGGAACGGGCCGGTTACTACCCGCCCACCCTCAGCATCACCGGTGGGATGAGTTTCCAGGTCACGTTGCGCAACCAACCCATTTACGACCGGGCCACGGTTGGATGGTTACGACAGTATGAGCCGCTGGCGCTGAGCCTTGACCAGCAACGTATCCTGGCGTCCGCCCACGCTCATGGGGACACCTTCACCAGTCGTGATGTGCAGAGTCTCCTGAAAACGGACATCTATGGGGCCTCGGCGCTAATCAAGGATTTGATTCGGAAGGGTGCCACCAAGTCCGCTTCGAAGGGGGGGCGGCTTTACCGAGTTCAGCAACCGCTGCAGGTGCGAGCCGACATGCCTTCTCAGTTGGCGAGAGTTTTGCCGGTCCTCAATCGGTCCGGCCATCTCCGGAATCACGATCTCCAAAGCGAGTTGCACCTGACGCGTATTACCGCAAGCCGGGCGCTCAAGGAATGGGTTGAGGGTGGTTGGCTTGGAAAGCCGACTAAGCGTGGACGCGGAGCGCTCTATACCCCCGGCCCACGTTTATTGAATCAGCCTCAAATTGCATCCGCCAAGTCTGAGATTGATGCAATTCGCTCTGAGGATGATGCAATTCCACGCCAAACATGATGCCCACCATCGCCCAGTCGTTGGCCGTGAGAACCATCCAATCCCATGGGCAGCCCAGCCAACGTGATGGGAATTGTAAGCATAACGCCGCGCATAAAACAGCGGCTATGCTCATTTCTATGCGCAGTGCGCATAAAACGCGCATAAAACGGTCAAACCCCGTCGGAAGTCGGCCATTGACTCACTCTCAAATTGCATCTTCCGCGCTTGAGGCTGATGCAATTCCGGTCGATCCTTCGGCGCATTTTGCGCCTTATCGCGGCCCCTTCAGCCTTCAGCCTTCAGCCCTCAGCCTTTCCCCATGAACCGTTTCTCCTCCCGCCGCCAGCGGCTTGATCACGCGTTCCTATCCAGGAAGCTCGCGGGTGCCAAGTCCTACCGCCGCATTGCGGGCTACTTTCGCAGTTCCATCTTCGAACTCGTCGGGGAGGAAATCGGCGACATCCCGAAAGTCCAGATCGTCTGCAACAGCGAACTCGACGCCGCTGACGTGGTCGTGTCCAAGCACGTCCGCGAAACGGCCCTGAAAGAGCGGTGGAACGAAGCCCCCGCCGAGGTCGAAGCCCTCTTGCACAAGGATCGTTACCGCAAGCTCCACGACTTGCTCACCAGCGGCCGCGTCGAAATCCGCGTCGTCCCCAAAGACCGCGTCTTCATCCATGGCAAGGCTGGCGTCATCGAGGCGGCAGACGGTTCCAAGACCTGCTTCCTCGGCTCGATTAACGAGACCAAAAGCGCCTTCGCCCAGAATTACGAAATCCTGTGGGAAGACCCGTCGCCCGAAGGTGTCGCTTGGGTGGAGGAGGAGTTCGAGGCGCTCTGGAGAGACTCCTACCCGTTGCCCGACGCCATCGTCGAGGAGATCAACCGCGTCGCCAACCGCGTCGAGATTCACTTTGGCGACCTCCAGCCCGCCGAACTCCCGGGCGCGGCCCTGGCCGAAGCGCCCATCTATCGCGGCGGCGAGCAACTCCAGTCGTGGCAGCGCGCGTTCGTCACCCTGTTTCTTAAACACCGCGAGACCTATGGCAAGGCCCGCTTGCTCCTGGCCGATGAAGTCGGCGTTGGCAAGACCTTGTCGCTTGCCGCCAGCGCCATGATCTCCGCATTGCTCGATGACGGGCCGGTTCTCATCCTGTGCCCCTCGACGCTCACGTTCCAGTGGCAGGTCGAGTTGAACGACCGCCTCGGCATCCCCAGCGCCGTCTGGGCGTCCGGGCAGAAAGTCTGGATTGATCCTCGCGGCCACACCATCAAGACCCGGGGCGCCGAGGATATCACGCACTGCCCGTTCCGTATTGCCATCGTCTCGACCGGCTTGATCTTCCACGCCTCGGACGAACGGCGCTTCTTGTTGGAGCGGAAATTCGGTACCCTCGTTCTGGACGAAGCGCACAAAGCCCGTCGGCGCGGCGGTCTGGGCGACAACAAGGAGGAGCCGAACAACCTGCTCGACTTTATGCTGCGCATCGGCTCGCGCACCAGGAATCTCCTGCTCGGCACCGCCACGCCCATCCAGACCAAAGTCCAGGAGCTGTGGGATCTGCTGCGCATCCTGAACTCTGGTGCCGATTTCGTCTTGGGCCGCGAAGCCATGAGCATGTGGGTGAACATGCAGCGTGCTTTGCCGGTGGTCAAAGGCGAGCAAATTCCGCTCGACGAGCGTGACGGCTGGGAATGGCTGCGCAACCCACTCCCGCCCGGCGACGAGGAACCGCTCGTCGCCAACCTGCGTCTGCAGCTCGGCATTCCCGCCAACACCTTCTTCACCGACAAGGGCTTCGGCTCGCTGGAGTTCTTCGCGCAGCAATCGGTCCTCCAGACGTTGTCGCCGGGCTTCTATCCCCAGCACAACCCGATCGTCCGGCACACCGTCCTGCGTCGCCGCCGGACGCTGGAAGAGGCGGGCCTGCTCGAACGTGTCGCGGTCGAAATCCATCCCGCTCCCCACGCCTCCTCGACCGCGTACCCCGGCGTGCATTTTGACGGGCTCGGCCTCCTTACCAACCATCCGTTCGACCTCGCTTACCAAGCCGCCGAGGGTTTCACCGCCGCGCTGCAGCATCGCACCAGGGCGGCTGGGTTCATGAAGTCACTTTTGCTCCAGCGCATCTGCTCCAGCTTTGCCTCTGGTCGCAGCACGGCCACCAAAATGTTGCGGCGCGAATTGCTTGAAGATGAGGATGAGGCCGCTTTGCTGCTTGAACCGCTGAGTTCCCTCACCCCCATCGAGGCTGGCCACCTCCGCACCATCGTCGAGGAACTGTCCCGCCCTGAGGCGACGACCCCAAACTCGCCGCCGTCCGCTACTTCCTCACCGAACACCGGACCGAGGGCAAAACGTGGCTCGAACACGGCTGCATCGTCTTCAGTCAGTATTACGACACCGCCTACTGGGTCGCCGCCGAACTCGCCAGGACGCTCCCCGGCGAACCGGTTGCCGTCTATGCTGGCACGGGTAAGAGCGGCATGTTCCGTGGCGAGGAGTTCGCCTCCATTCAGCGTGAGGAGATCAAGAAGGCCGTCAAGGAGCGCCGCGTGCGGTTGGTGGTCGCCACCGACGCCGCGTGCGAGGGGTTAAACCTCCAAACGCTCGGCACGCTCATCAATCTGGACTTGCCATGGAATCCGTCGCGGCTGGAACAGCGCCTCGGTCGCATCAAACGCTTCGGCCAGGCGCGGCGCTCCGTGGACATGCTCAACCTCGTCTATCACGACACCCAGGACGAGAAGGTGTATCGGGTTTTGTCACGCCGGTTGAAGGACAAGTTCGACATCTTCGGCGGCCTTCCCGACACCATCGAAGACGATTGGATCGAATCGGAGGAGCGTCTCGATGCGATGATGAACGAGTACATCCATCTCCGTCAGAAAGCCCGGGACGTCTTCGAACTCCGTTACAAGGAAACCATCGATCCCGACAAGAACCGTTGGGAGCTATGTTCTCGTGTGCTGGCCAGGAAGGATGTGGTGGAGAAAATGTCGGAGTCGTGGTGAAGCCCCACCCTGCCCGCTTTGGAGTCTGTCGGTCAAACCTTGCCCTCGGACCCAATCGCGTCAAGGACTCTGAGTCCGTCTCTCACTCGTCTCTCTTCGGTCTTCTTCGCGCTGTCCCACTTGGCCGACTCACGGTGGGCTGACTCTAAGATTCAGTCATCGTAACACGGTACTGCATAGTAACATGGCCGCTGTTACCGTGCGGGACTTGGGTTTAACCAAGCCAAGACCGTTCGGCGGAATCATGGTCCGTTTTCATCTGGGGGAGAGTCCCGTCCAGTTGCGCGACGCGGGACCCCTGTAGGCGTGGCGCATCTACTCACTCCGGTGCAACCCATTCGGAACCCCGCAAGTTGCGCGGGACTGTGCGATCAGCTCTCGTCCCACGTCCTTTTGGAACTCTTGGGTGTCCGTGACACCGGGACCGCTGGGGTAGCGTCCCTCGCTTCGAGGAGCGCGTTGGCACGCCCAAGCCGCAGCTCGAGTTCGTGGGCCTTCCCCACAGCCGTCGCGAGAGCAGCCTGTGCGTGCGCGAGGCTGCGTAACGCCCCTGGTTTCGGTGCGCGAAGCTCCCCCAAGCCCGTCCGGCTCGTTGAAGTTCTTCGTCGGCATCCGCACTCACATGGCTCGATGCCGGCTCGGCGAGCGACCTAACCTGCTCAGCCGTGGCCATCCCCTCACGGCATTCTTTCTCCACGCGATAGTCCCACCCTTCGCGACGTGGACTGAACTGACGGGCAGTTTTGCCACGACGTCGGCAGGATGACGAGGCCGAGCCAAAAAACCTCGGCGAGACGTCCGGCACCACCTCGTCAAATATCCGTTATCACGGATAAACCCATTTTATCTTGTTTAAGCGATAAAGTCGTTTCGCCCACCTGCACGATATGACCGAAATTCCTGTCAAGACGCCCATGCAGCTCGGGGCCGGCGCAAGAGCCGGCCCGGCCGAGAATGCCGTTTCGACGATCGAGTCGCAAACCGGGCGAGTAGGTGTCGTTCGTCTGTTCAACCTAATTTCAGCTCTCGACGTCGAATTCGTGCTACGCGCGCGCAGGAAACGGGTTCACGACCTAGAATGGTGAACTACTAAGCGCGAATTCTCCGACTCTACCCCGCGAAGCCCGAGCGGCGAAGAGCGTTCCTCCGCCAACATCAGACGGACTAACCCACCGCTGCTCCCATTGCGCTCGGCTACAGGCCAGTCGCCGATTTCTCAGCCTGAGGCGAGACTTTTTGAGGCTTAATTCGAAGTTGCGTTCAAGACGAGACTAATGGTAGATTCTGCGCATGGCCAGACCACGAAGAATCGACCCGCAACTCGTTCGGAAAGCCCTGGAGGTTTCCCAGCA
>Ga0082335_1006694_pt1 | contig 14577 bp, 13 predicted proteins | sample Subgrocontami58m_FD_72375 | JGI IMG/M metagenome (GOLD analysis project Ga0082335, IMG submission 72375) | Subsurface groundwater microbial communities from S. Glens Falls, New York, USA - GMW37 contaminated, 5.8 m (SPADES assembly) (version 2) ...
CTCGGCGGCGGCTACACCGCGATGGACTGCGCCTCGACCGCCTGGCGCCTGGGCGGCGAGGAGATCTTCATCGTGTCCCGCCGCGGCCGCGACGAGATGGTCGTCGACGAGGAGGAGGTCCACGAGACCGAGCGCGAAGGCATGCAGTTCGTGTATCTCGCGAGCCCGGTCGAGGTCCAAGCCGACGCGAAGGGCAACGTGCGCGGCGTGCGGTTCGTCCGCAACCGCCTCGGCGCGCCCGACCGCTCGGGCCGGCGGAGCCCCGAGCCCATCCCCGGCTCGGAGTTCGAGATCCCCTGCGGGACCGTGCTCCTCGCGCTCGGCCAGTCGCCCGACACGACCTTCCTCGCCGAGTTCGCCGACTTCCGCGTGAAGCGGTGGCGCGACGTGAAGGTGGACGCCGAGACGTACCAGACCGCGGTGCCGAAGATCTTCTTCGCCGGCGACTACCGGACCGGCCCGACGACGATCATCGAGGCGGTCGCCGACGGCCGCTCCGCGGCGCAGCAGGTCGGGCGCTTCCTCGACCCCAAGGCGCACTCGGTGAACATCCCCGAGTACCACGAGATCGTCACGCTCCGCCGCTCGGCGGTCCCCGACAACCTCGGCGCGATCTCGGGCGAGGGACCGCTCGCGCGGATCTTCCACAACATGTCGGTGGATTACGACCGGATCCCGCGGCAGGACATGCCGAAGCTCCCGAAGGCCGACCGGCGCGGGCTCTTCCTCGAGGTGAACCGCGGCTACGAGGAGGCGCAGGTCGTCGCCGAAGGCGACCGCTGCCTCAAGTGCAACTTCAACATCGAGATCACCGGCGAGCTCTGCATCATCTGCGGCGGCTGCGTCGACGTCTGCCCGATGGACGTCATCCACATCGTGGACCTGGGCGACGTCGTGGACGACGGCGCGCTCCCGGCGGTGGGCGCGGCGAAGACCTGGGACAAGGGCGTCGCCTTCTACCTCGACGAGACCGCCTGCATCCGCTGCGCGCTCTGCGTCATCCGATGTCCCACCGACGCCATCACGATGAACCGCTACGGCTCGGTCATGCCGTCCGTCGGGAAGGCGCTGCCGAAGGAATCGATCGACGACGAGATCCACCTCGACCTGACGGTGGCCGGCCGCCGGACGATCCGCCCGCTCCCGCTCTACGACGCGGCGCTCGCGGTGGGGCACAAGACACTCGCGGCGCCGAATGACGACAATGGGCGCGCGGGTCACGCCGGCGAGCACGGTCGCGAGCCCGTCGAGACCGCGAGGGGGGGATAGCCGGTGTTCGAAGTCCCGGCGCAGGTCTGGCAGAAGGTCCGGACGAACTACATCTGGCGGTCGCTCTTCCGCCACGGCTACCCGGACTCACGGAAGAACCAGGCTCTGACCGTCTTCACCAACGTCTTCCTCCACCTCCACCCGGTGAAGGTGCGCCGCCACGCGCTCGCGATCCCCTACACGTGGTGCATGGGCGGGCTGTCGTTCTTCCTGTTCCTCGTGCTCACGCTGACCGGGACGCTCCTCATGTTCTACTATCACCCCTCCACGGGTGAGGCCTACCAGGACATCAAGGATCTCGAGACCGTCGTCGTCTTCGGCCAGTTCCTCCGGAACATGCACCGCTGGTCGGCCCACGCCATGGTCATCACGGTCTTCCTGCACATGATCCGGGTCTTCTACACCGGCTCGTACAAGCCGCCGCGCGAGTTCAACTGGGTCGTCGGCACCCTCCTCTTCGTCATGACGCTCATGCTCTCGTACACGGGCTACCTGCTCCCCTGGGACCAGCTCGCGCTCTGGGCGGTCACCGTGGGCATGAACATGGTCGGCTCCACGCCGATCATCGGCGACGAGATGCGCTTCCTCGCCATTGGCGGCTTCGAGGTGGGTGGCAATGCGCTCCTGCGGTTCTACGTGCTCCACGTCGTGGCGCTACCGCTCCTGACCGGCTTCCTCATGGCGATCCACTTCTGGCGCATCAGAAAAGACGGCGGGATCTCGGGGCCGCTATGACGATGCAGCGAGGCCCGCAGCCTTTCCCCGGCCAGGAGAAGCGCCTTCGCCTCCTCGCGTTCGTCCGTCAGGACTCGATCGTCCGGGTCGACAAGCGTGTCGAGGACACCGCGATGGTCTGGCCGCACCTCCTCCTCATCGAGTTCATCGCCGCGATGGTCTGGACGCTCGGCCTGTTCGTGATCTCGGTGCTCTTCAACGCACCGCTCCAGGACCACTCCAACCAGGACCGCACGCCGAACCCGTCGAAGGCGCCGTGGTACTTCCTCAACCTGCAGGAGCTCCTCCTGCACATGAACGCGGCGCTCGCCGGCGTCGTCGTGCCCGGCGCGTGGATCCTCTTCATGATGATGATCCCGTACATCGACAAGAGCCGGCAGGGCAGCGGCGTCTACTTCACGAACGCGAAGGGCAAGACCATCGCGAAATTCTCGGCGGTGTTCGCCGCCGTCCTCACGGCCGCGCTCGTGGCGATGGACTACTTCCTCAAGAAGGCCGGCTACGCCGAGTGGGCCACCGCGAACCTGCCCGGCGGGAAGCTCATCATCCCGGACGTGCTTATCCCGACGGCGATCATGCTCGGCCTCCCGGTCGTGCTCGTCATCATCCTCAAGCGTCTCTACAAGGCGGACGCGCGCGAGTGGATGATCGGCATCTGGTCCGGCTTCCTCGCGACGTACCTCGTGCTCACGGTCATCGGCACCTCGATGCGCGGCCCCGGCATGGAGCTCTTCCCGCCGTGGGCGCTCCCGCGGACCCACGAATGACGGCCGCGATCGCAGCGCTCATGAAGGGACTCGCGTCGCCGCGGCCGGCTCCGCCGGCGGGCGGCGTGCCCTCACGAGAATGATCCGGCCGCACGAGGACACCTCGACGACCGCGGGCGGAATGATCGCGAAGCTCAAGCGGCGGCAGCTCCTGCGCCTCGGCTTCCTCGGTGGCACGCTCCTCGCGGTCGCCGAGCTCGGCGGCATCTTCCTCCCGTTCTTCCACGTCCAGAAGATCGTCGGCCTCGGGGCCAAGGTCCCGGCCGGCGCGAAGGCCGACATCCTCGCCGCGTTCGCCGCGACGAAGGACGCGCCGATCCTCAACACCGAGGGTCGCTTCTTCCTCCTCCACGCGCCGGGCGGCATCATCGCCGCGTACCGGAAGTGCACCCACCTGGGCTGCACGGTGCCCTGGGTCCCCGCCGAGGACCAGTTCCACTGCCCGTGCCACGGCTCGCTCTTCGACAAGCACACCGCCGTGGTCAAGGGCGGACCGGCGCCGAAGCCGCTCCAGCTCTTCCACGTCACCGAGGCGAACGGCGCGCTCGTCGTCGACACGAACCCGCTCAACGTCATCGACCGGCACAACAACGAGTTCGACCCCGCCGATATCGAGGTCACCGCGTAGGTGGACATCGACGTCGTCCTCGGCGCGACCTCGCTCGTTCTGCTCCTCGCGCTCGTCGGCTTCTTCGGCTACGTCCTGCGCGAGCAGGCCGCGAACGAGCCGAAGGAGGAGCAGCTCCGCGGCGTCGCGCTCCTGCGCCAGCACTACCCGGCCGGCGCGACGCTCGAGCAGCCCACCCCCTACTGGGTCGCGCCGATCCCGGCCTCGCCCGATCCGCTCGAGATCGCGGGGAACCTCGACAAGAAGATCGCCGTCGGGGCGGCGATGCTGTTCGCGCTCTTCGCCCTCACCGGGGCGTACTTCCTCGCGATGCCCACGGTCCGCGCGCAGGGCGCGGAGAACCAGCTCGAGCAGCGGATCCGCCGCGGCCAGACCAGCTACGCGAACGTTTGCTACGACTGCCACGGCCCGACCGGTGCGGGCATCGCGGGTGCCGGCCTGCCGCTCAACACCGCCGCGAACAAGTACGAGCTGCTCGCGGCCGATCCCACCCAGCTCAAGGACCGCACGTTCCTCCTGCAGCGCACCATCGAGCGAGGCCGCGTGAAGCCCGCCGGCCAGCTCTCGATGCCCGCCTGGGCGCGCTCGGAGGGCGGCCCGCTCAACGACGAGCAGATCCAGCAGCTCCTCTCGTTCGTGATGTGGGCGACCGATGCTGAGTGGGCTGATGTTGCGGTCGTCCGCCAGGAGGCCGGCCTGCCGATCGAGCCGCAGACGCCGAAGGCCGTGGTCGTGAGCGGCGCCGAGGGCGGCAAGACGCTCACGCAGGCCAACGCGCAGCAGGCGTGCACCACCTGCCACTCGTTCGACGCGAGCAAGGCGAGCCTCCTCCCGCTGGCGCCGAACCTTTCCGACTATGGCGTCAAGGGCCCGATCAACGCCGAGCTCCTGAAGCTCAGGGCGTCCGACCCGCAGTGGCTCACGCGGTGGGTCGAAGGTGCGCCGCTCGTCAAGCCCGGCATCGCCATGCCGAGCTTCGCGCAGAAGAACGGCGGCCAGCTGACCGACGACAACATCAAGGCCATCGTCGACTACCTCACGGTGCTCGGCACGGGGAAGGAGCCGAAATGATCGCGGAGATCGGTGAGGCCCTCGAGTTCTACCTCGTCTTCGGGACGACGTTCATCCTGATCGCGATCATGTACTTCCTCGGCAAGTGGTGGACGAACTACCGCTGACGATGACTCGGGCGGGGATGACCCCGCGTCGAACGTTCCCCTGGCGAGCGCTCGCCGCGATGGGCGTCGCGCTCCTCCCTGCGGCGCTCCTCGCGTTCCTCCTGGCGAACCCCGACCGCGACGTCGATCTGAACGTCCCGCTCGAGCACTTCGTCATCACGACGAACATCTCGGTCGTCGCCGCGGTCGTCGGGCTCCTGGTCGCCCGATCCGCGCTCCAGCTCCGGCAGTACCCGTCGCTCCTGGTGGCCCTCGGCTTTCTCTCGATGGCCGGCATCTTCGCGGTGCACGGCCTCTCGACGCCCGGCGTGCTCCAGCGCGGGACGCGCGCGGCCGACGCGGGCCTCGTCGTCGCCGTGTCGGCGCAGCTCGCGCTCTGGACGTCGGCGGTGTTCTTCGCGATCCGCGCGTCTCCGTTGGCGGCTGCGCTGGCGCGCCGTGTCCCGGCACGCGCGCTCACCGTCGGCGTTATCGCGGCGCTCGTCGCGTACGCCGCGCTCGGCCTGGCGGCCCCCGGCGCGTTCGGGGGGCTCGCGCGGCTCATGCTCGTCGGCGCCGGTAATGCCTACTCCTACGACGCCGCCGGTGGCGCGCCCTCCTATGGCTACGACGCGAGCGGCTCCGCCCCCGCGCCCTCGGACGGGGCCGGGTACGTCCCATACCTGGTCGCTGCGAGCACCGTCTGCCTCTACCTCTTCGCCGCCGCCCGTCAGGCGCAGGAGGCGCTGCGTGTCCGCGGTCCGTTCCAGGGGGCACTCGCCGGATCGTTCCTGCTCCTCGCGCAGGCGGAGGTCTCGCAGGCCCTCGCACCGGTGTGGAAGCTTTCGTGGTGGGAGTACCACGGGCTCATGCTCGCGGCGACCGTCCTCGCGCTCGGCGCGATCTTCGTCGAGCTCGACCGGCGCCGCGGCCTCGAGCGCTTCCTTCCGCCCAACGTCGTGAGTCGGATCATCGCCGGCGACACGCTCCACCTCGGCGGCGAGCGCCACGTCACCACGATCCTCTTCGCCGATCTCCGTGGATCGACCGCACTCGCCGAGCGCCTCGCGCCGGAGGCCGTCGTGGAGGTGCTCAACGCGTACCTGCGGGCGATGGCGACCTCGGTCATCGCCGAAGGCGGCATCCTCGACAAGTTCCTGGGTGACGGTCTCATGGCGATCTTCGGCGCGCTCGAGGACGGGCGGCACGGCGCCGCCGCGGCGGCGCGCGCCGCGCTGCGGATCCGCGCCGCCGTCGGCGCGCTCACCCAGGAGCGCGCCGCGCGCGGCGAGCCTACGGTGGCCTTTGGTGTCGGCATCCATACCGGTCCGGTCGTCCTCGGCGCGGTGGGCCTGCCCGAGCGCTCGGACTACACAGCGATCGGCGACGCGGTGAACACCGCGTCCCGCATGGAATCGCTCTGCAAGGAGCTCGGGGCCGACGTGGTGCTCTCGTCCGACACCGTCGCGGGCCTCGAGGGGACGGGCATCGCCGTGCTCCCGCTGGGCGATGTCGCGGTCCGCGGCAAGGCGCTACCGGTCACGGTCTTCACGCTCGCCTGATCGCGCTCCCGCGAGGCGGGACGGTACGTCGATACCGTCCTGCGCGCGCGAGCGCACCTCGCTATCGTGACCAGCGCGATCCAGGTGCCGGGAGGTCAACGTGGCAGCCGCGGTCCGCGTCCGCACTGAGCCCCGAAGGACGGAGCGGCAGGACAGATGGTGGGTCGAGCCGCTCCTCATCGTTCTCATTCTCGGCGGGTTCGTCGTTTACGCGACGATCGTCTCCCTCGCGAACGCGAGCTACTGGGCCGATCCGTACCTCTCGCCCTTCTACTCCCCGTGCCTCACCGCGCAGTGCCCGGAGCACGTGCTCGGGATCGTCCTCGGCTGGTGGACGCTCTCGCCGGCCATCCTCATCGTCGGCTCGCCGCTCGCCTTCCGCCTCACCTGCTACTACTACCGGCGCTCGTACTACCGCGGCTTCTTCTCCTCGCCCCCCGGCTGCGCGGTGCCCGACCTGCGGAAGCGGTACACCGGCGAGTCGCGCTTCCCGTTCGTCCTCCAGAACATCCACCGCTACGCGCTGTACCTCGCGATCGTCGTCCTCGTCGTCCTCTGGTGGGACTCGATCAAGGCCTTTGACTTCCCGGCGAAGGACGGCACGCGCCATCTCGGGATCGGGCTCGGTTCGGTGATCATGCTCGCGAACGTGCTGCTCCTCTCGGCGTACACGTTCGGCTGCCACGCCGCGCGCTACCTTGTCGGCGGGCACCTTGACTCCTTCCACGGGGCTTCGCTCCGCTTCCGGCTCTGGTCGTGGGTGACCAGGCTCAACCTTCACCACTCGCGCTGGGCGTGGGTGAGTCTCTTCGGCGTGGCGCTCACCGACCTTTACGTCCGTCTCGTCGCCTCGGGCGCCCTCGTCGACCCAAGGATCCTGTTCTGATGGCTCTCAACGAGAAGATCGAGACCCACGACTACGACGTCGTCGTTATCGGCGCCGGCGGCGCCGGCATCCGCGCGGCGATCGAGTCGAGCGCCATGGGTGCGCGCACCGCGCTTGTCTGCAAGTCGCTCTTCGGCAAGGCGCACACCGTGATGGCCGAGGGCGGCATCGCCGCCGCGATGGGCAACGTCTGGAAGGAAGACAACTGGCAGGTCCACTTCCGCGACACGATGCGCGGCGGCAAGATGCTCAACAACTGGCGCATGGCGCAGCTCCACGCGCAGGAGTCGCCCGACCGCGTCCTCGAGCTCGAGGAGTGGGGTGCGCTGTTCGACCGCACGCCCGACGGCCTCATCCTCCAGCGCGACTTCGGCGGTCACCGCTACGCGCGCCTCGCGCACGTCGGCGACCGGACCGGCCTCGAGATGATCCGCACGCTCCAGCAGCACGCGGTCCACAAGGGGATCGACGTGTTCATGGAGGTGACGCTCCAGCGCCTCCTTCTGGACGGCGCGCGCGTGAGCGGCGCCTTCGGCTACAAGCGGCAGACCGGCGAGCTCGTCGCGTTCCGGGCCAAGGCGATCGTGCTCGCGACCGGCGGCCTCGGCAAGGCCTGGAAGATTACCTCGAACTCGTGGGAGTCCACCGGCGACGGCATCGCGATGGCGCTCGACGCCGGCGCCGAGCTCATCGACATGGAGATGATCCAGTTCCACCCGACCGGGATGGTCTGGCCTCCCTCCGTGCGCGGGCTCCTCGTCACTGAAGGCGTGCGCGGCGACGGCGGCACGCTCCGGAACTCCACCGGCAAGCGCTTCATGTTCGACTACATCCCGGACTTCTTCAAAGCCGAAACTGCCGATAACGAGAAGGAAGCCGACGCCTGGTACCTCGACAAGAAGAACCGCCGCACGCCCGATCTCCTCCCGCGCGACGAGGTCGCGCGCGCGATCAACAGCGAGGTCAAGGCCGGCCGCGGGAGCCCGCACGGCGGGGTCTTCCTCGACATCGCGACCAGGCGTACGCCGGAGGAGATCAAGAAGCGCCTGCCATCGATGTACCAGCAGTTCATGGAGCTCGCCGGCGTGGACATCACGAAGGTCCCGTTCGAGGTCGGACCGACCTGCCACTACGCGATGGGCGGGGTCCGCGTGAACGCGGACACCGCCGCGACGACGGTGCCGGGGCTGTTCGCCGCCGGCGAGGTCGCCGCTGGGCTCCACGGCGCGAACCGCCTCGGCGGCAACTCGCTCTCCGACCTCGTCGTCTTCGGGCGCCGCGCCGGGAAGTACGCCGCCGAGTACGTGAGCGGCCTCGCCTCGCACCCCGCGACCGACGCCGCGCAGCTGGAGGAGGCCGCGAAGACCATGCTCCGGCCGTTCGACGCGAAGGGTGCCGAGAGCCCCTACGCGATCCACGCCGATCTCCAGAGCACGATGCACGACCTCGTAGGGATCATCCGCACGGAATCCGAGCTCACTGAGGCGGTCGCGCGCCTCGAGGCCCTCAAGGCCCGTCTCGAGAAGGTCGGTGTCCAGGGCGGCCGGGCGTACAACCCCGGCTGGAACCTCGCCCTCGACCTCCACTCGATGCTCGAGGTCTCGGAGGTGACGACCCGATCGGCGCTCCTCCGCCAGGAGAGCCGCGGCGGCCACACCCGTGACGACTACCCCAAGCCCGACGCCGCCTGGGCCAAGAAGAACATCGTCACGCGGAAGCGCGGCAGCGCGCTCGAACAGCGCACCGATCCTCTGCCGGAGATGCCGCCCGAGCTCGCGAAGCTGTTCGAGGAGGCTCACTAATGGCTGCCGACCACACCTTCAAGGTCTGGCGCGGGGACGACAAGGGTGGCGCGCACGCCGAGTACACGGTCCCCGCCGAAGAGGGCATGGTCGTCCTCGATGTCATCCACCGCATCCAGGCCGGCCAGGCGCCCGACCTCGCGGTGCGCTGGAACTGCAAGGCCGGGAAGTGCGGCTCGTGCAGCGCCGAGATCAACGGGCACCCCGCCCTCATGTGCATGACCCGGATGGACGAGTTCGCGGAAGGCGAGACGGTCACCGTGTCGCCGCTGCGGACCTTCCCGGTCATCCGCGACCTCGTGACCGACGTCTCGCACAACTACGAGGTCGCCAAGACGGTCCCGGCCTTCAAGCCAGGTCCGAAGGAAGCCGACGGCACGCGCCGGATGTACCAGGATGACGTTGATCGGGTGCAGGAGTTTCACAAGTGCATCGAGTGCTTCTTGTGCCAGGACGTGTGCCACGTCATCCGCGACCACGAGGACAACAAGCAGAGCTTCGCCGGGCCGCGGTTCTTCGTCCAGATCGCTTCGCTCGAGATGCACCCGCTCGACAGGAACGACCGCAAGGAGCTCCTCCACCTCAAGGCGGGGCTTGGCTACTGCAACATCACGAAGTGCTGCACCGAGGTGTGCCCCGAGCACATCCACATCACGGACAACGCGATCATCCCGCTCAAGGAGCGCCTCGTGAGCGAGTACTACGACCCGCTCGCCTGGGTGATGCGCCGGCTCTCGCGCCAGGGCGGTAAGGCGGCGCCGTAGGCGGCTCGCGGGTGACCGCCCGCGGTCGGTTCATGCTCGCGGCCGGGGCCGTTCTCGGCGTCCTCTTCGTCGTGTTCGTCTTCGGCCCCGCGGTCCAGCGCGGCGGGCTCGGCGAGTTCGGCACCATCGCGCTCATCTTCGCCGGGATTCTCGTCGTGGAGCGCTGGGTGCGCTCGCGCTGACACGGTGCCGGGCCCGAAGGTCACGGTGGTAGGCTCGCCCGCGATGCCCGGCCTTCGTCGTTCCGATCGGCCGGCCCTGCTGGCGGTCGCGAGCGCGCTGCTCGCCCTGCCGTTCCTCGTCGACGGGCTCCGGGGGATCGGCGACGACTCGCCGCACGGTGAGCTCTCGCTCGCGCTCGTCGTCGCGGCGCTCGCGGTGCTGCTCGCCTCCCGGCCGGTCCGGATCGGCTCGTTCGCGCGCGTCTCCGCGATGGACATCCCGCTCGTCGCGGCGCTCGTCATTCTGCCGCCCGGCGACGTCGTGCTCGCCGCCGCCGCCGCCCGCCTTGCCGCGGGGCTCATCGACCGGCAGGGCCGCGTCCGGCTCCTCCGTGGGAGCGCGGCGTCGGTCATCGCGCTCGGTACGGCGGGGTACGTCTTCGGCGCACTCGCCGTCGGCCTGGCGCCGCTCGGTCCGGGTGGTAGGGTCCTGGCGGCACTCGCCGCCGCGGCGCTCTACGTCCTCCTCGACATGGCTCAGACCGCGCTCCTCATCGACGTCACCGGCCACCACCGCATGCTCGTCTCGCGGCCCGGCTGGTGGGGAACGATCGGGAGCACGCGTCTGCTCACCGCGCTCTTCGCCGTCGGCGCGGCGATCGCCGTACAGGCGAGCCCCGTCTCCCTGCTCGTGGTCGTGCCGCTGTTCGCTCTCGGGCAGCTCGAGGTCCGCGCCCGCCTCCGGGCGCAGCGGCGCGTGCGACTCCTCGCGACTCTCCTCGACGTCGGTCGCGCCCTGGGCAGCACGCTCGATCCGGCCGACGTGTTCCGCGCGGTTCACGCGCAGGTGGCCTCGGTCATGGACGCCGACGGCTTCTACGTCGCAGTCGCCGATCGCGACCGGAACGTCCTGCGCTACCGCTACCTCGCGGACGCCGCCGGCGAGTACCCGGAGGCGGAGCGGCCGTTCGAGGGCACGACCGCCGGTCTCTGCGTGCGGCGTGGCGAGCCGATCCACATGCGCGACGCGCCGCGGGACCGGCTGCGGTACGGCCTCGGGGAGCGTCAGACCTTCGGTGCCGACGAGGATCGCTCGCTCATCGTCGCGCCGCTGCGGATTCGCGACGAGGTGATCGGCGCGATCTCCGCGCAAAGCGTGCGACCAGGCGCCTACGACGAGGGCGACCTCGAGCTGCTCGTCGCGATCGCGAACGAGGCGGCGGTCGCGATCGAGCGGGCCGACCTCCACGAGCGCTCGGCGGGGCTCTCGCGCCAGCTCTTCGAGCTGCACCGGATCGGCCTCGAGCTCGCCGGCTACCGGGAGCTCCCCGTGCTCGCGCGGGCCCTCGCGGACGCGGTCGTGCTCGTCACGGGCTGCGCTGCCGCCGCGGTGTACACGGATGACGGCGGCGACGTCCTCCGCTTCGCCGCGTCGACGACGGGACTGGCCCCCGTGGCTCCGACCATCCGGAAGAGCAGCGCGCCGGGCGGGCTCGACCTCGGTCTCTCGCGGCCGCTCGAGGTCGCGGATTCCGCGCAGCTGCCCGCGGAGGCCCGGAGCCTGATGGAGGGCCCGGGCCGGTGTACGCTCGTCGTCCAGCCGCTCCGCGCCGCCGACGAGTCCGTCGGCGCGCTATTCATCGTCTGGGACCGCCCCCACCCGCTTGACGAGTCCGAGGGCGAGCTCATCGGCGTCCTTGCCGGGATCGGCGCCTCCTCGATGCGGAGCATGCGCCTCTACCGCGAGCTGGACGACGCCTACGTCTCGACCGTCGCCGCGCTCACCGCGATGATCGAGGCCCGCGACCACTACGGTGAGGACCACCAGCGGCGCGTCGCCGCGGATGCGATCGCGCTTGGGGAGCGCCTCGGGCTCGTGGAGCCGACGATGCGCGACCTCCGCTACGCGGCCCTCTTCCACGCGCTCGGCAAGATCGCCGTGCCGGCGGCGATCCTCGGCAAGGAAGGCACGCTCACGCCCGAAGAGCGCACCCTCGTGCGCGAGCACCCGCTCCTCGGTGCGCGGATCCTCGAGTCCATCCCGTTCCTCCGCGGCGTGGTCTCGATCGTGAAGCACGCGAACGAGCGCTGGGACGGCAGTGGGTATCCCTCCGGCCTCAGCGCGAGCGAGATCCCGTACCCGGCGCGGATCCTCCAGATCGCCCTCTCGTACGAGGCGATGCTGGCCGACCGGCCGTACCGCCGGGCGCTGCCGCAGGCGGCCGCGCTCGCCGAGCTTCGCGCGCTCGCCGGGGTGCGCTACGACCCGGCGCTCGTCGTCGAGTTCGCGCGGATGGTCGAGTCGCGCGGCGCGATCGCGGCCGCCGAGGAGCACCTCTCCGCGGCGACCGCCCGCGAGCTGGCCGTGCTTGGGCAGATCATGCCGGAGTTCCACCAGCTCCTCGACGTCCAGACGCTGCTCGACCGCGTGCTGGCGATCCTCGAGCGCCACCTGCCGGGCGCGTTCTTCACGATTTTCCTTGCGGACGAGACGACGAACGACCTCGTCGTCCGGGCGGCCCGCGGCGCGCGGGCCGATCTCGCCGGTCCGATGCGGCTTCCGGCGGGACGCGGCATCGCGGGCTGGGTGCTCGATCATCGCGAGTCGCAGATCGTCGATGACGTGTGGGCTGATCCACGCTACGTCGGCGACACGGCGATCCGGTCCGAGCTCAGCGTGCCGCTCATCTCGAACGGCCGGGGCATCGGCGTCATCGCGGTGGACCACCCCTCGGTCGGCGCGTTCGGCGCGCGGGACCTCACGCTCCTCCAGACCGTGGGCGCGCAGATCGCCGCCGCGATCGACGTGGCGGAGCTCCACGAGCGGCTCAAGCGCGCCGCGAACACCGATGCCCTCACCGGTATCCACAACTATGGCTACTTCTACCAGCGCCTCGAGGAGGAGATCGCGCGAGCCGAGCGCCGGAACAGCCCGCTCGCGGTGGCCTTTTTCGACATCGACGGGCTCAAGCGGGTGAACGACACGCACGGGCACCTTGCCGGGAACGCGGTCCTGCGGGCGCTCGGGCAGGCCGTCGAGGCGAACGTCCGCACGGAGGACGTCCCCGCGCGCTACGGTGGTGACGAGTTCGCGATCGTCATGCCGGATACGCCGCGCGAGGAGGCCGAGAAGGTGGTCCAGCGCCTCATGGATGCGCTCGATCGGAGCGATGTCGAGCTCGAGAGCGGCGGGCGCATCCCGATGCCGCCGCGCTCGTGGGGCGTCGCCGCCTATCCGCTCGACGGCCGAGACGCGCGCTCGCTCGTGGACAACGCCGACACCCGCTCGTACGCGAGGAAGCGATCGCGCTCCTAGCGGAGATGCGGCAGCGCCGCATCCGCCTCTGCCGGCTCGCGCCCGAGGACGCGCTCAGCACGTTCGAGGATGCCTGCGCGTTCCTCGCCGACCGCGGGATGCTCACGCTGACCGCAGATTCGGCGTTGCCGAGTCTCTTCGCCGCGTGCCACGAGCCGCCCTACAAGCCGGGCGGCACCGGGTTCGCCTCCTGGCCGCGCACGAAGTGGCCGTGGGGCGGCCGGCTCGCCGAGCAGGAGGGTGTGGTCGACGCGAAGGTCCACCGCGGCAAGACGCTGCTGCTCTCAGCCGAGGCCGCGACGCTGGTGGATCCGATCTGCCGTGCGGAGCTCGACCGGGTGGAGGCCGGCAGCTACGGTCCGGAGGGCGCTCGCCTCGTCGCGTACCTGTCGGCCGCCGGACCGCGCCGCTCCGAGGAGTGCGCGGCCGAGCTCGGCCTCACCGCCGCGGCGCTTCGCTCCGTGCGGACGAAGCTCGAGCGCGTCGGCGCGGTCGTCGCACGGAGCATCGAGGTCGAGGGTGCGGACTTCGGCCATCGCCACACCAGCGTCCTCCGCCGATGGGACCAGCAGAAGGTGAAGCGGTCGAAGCGGATCGAGGCGGACGCGCTTCGCGACCTCGTCGTGGCCGGCGTCCGGGCCGCGGTCCTCGCGCCGGAGAATGAGGCGCGCGCCTGGTTTTCCTGGGATCTCACGACGCGTGAGATGGACGCGCTCGTCGCGAGCGGCCGGCTCACGCGACCCGTCGCCGGCTGGGTGACCGCCGGCTCCTGACCGCGGGTCTGGAGCTCGCGCGCACCTGCCGGTGACCACTCCGGTGTTGGCCCCGGCTAGCGCGTGCTGCCGAGATGCCGAGCGTGCTCGACCTGCATGCAGCGGTCCATGACGACCGCGAGCCCGCCCGCTTCGGCGATCCGTGCACCCTCGGGGCTGGTGACGCCGAGCTGAAGCCAGAGCGCCTTCGCGCCGATCGCGACGGCGTCCCGAGCGATCTCGGGCACCGTTTCGGACCGGCGGAACACGTCCACGACGTCCACCGGAAAGGGGATCGCACCGAGGCTCGGGTAGCTCGTCTCGCCCAGGATTTCCTTCTCGCGGGGGTTCACCGGGACGATCCGGTACCCGTGGCGCTGAAGGTAGGAGCCGATGGCGCTGCTCGGACGTAGGGCGTCCGGCGAGAGCCCGACGATCGCGACCGTGCGGGCCGAACGGAGCGTCGCGAGGATCACCCGTGGATCCTGGTACCGCGCGTCGACACCCCTGGCCGGGACCGGGCGCGGCTCGCCGGTCACGAGGTCACCTCCCGCGCGGCCGTGAGGCCGCGCGGGAGGTCGTCGGAAGGCCGGCCGGCCTCAGGCGGCGGCGAGGAGGTCTTTCACGAGCTCGCGCTCGCGCTGGAGCTCGGCGATCGTCGCGCTCACCTTGCCCTGAGCGAAGGCATCGAGCGCCACGCCCTTCACGATCTCGTAGGAGCCGTCGCCCTTCGAGCGGAGCGGCAGCGCCGCGACGATGCCCCCGGCGATCCCGTCGG
>Ga0082335_1006695_pt1 | contig 14575 bp, 12 predicted proteins | sample Subgrocontami58m_FD_72375 | JGI IMG/M metagenome (GOLD analysis project Ga0082335, IMG submission 72375) | Subsurface groundwater microbial communities from S. Glens Falls, New York, USA - GMW37 contaminated, 5.8 m (SPADES assembly) (version 2) ...
GGGAACCCCGCCGCAAGCCGGTCGATTGCGGGACGGAGGAGGAGGGGCGTTTCCGCAGTCGGAGGCGCAATCGTGCGCATTCGCAAGTCCTGCTTGGTTGTCGGCGGAGATCTTCTCGCCAGAGATGCGCATTCTAGTCCGCGATCGCACTGCACTTCAACCTCGATTCGGGACTGCACCGCCCCGCTTCACAGGCGGATCATGGCTCTTCGCCGAGCAGACGGAGGGCGCGACGCGCGGAGGGATGCCCGTGCTCGCGGGCGATGCGGAACAGGCTCGCGGCGCGAGCCTTGTCGACGGGGACGCCCTCCCCGCTCGCGAAGATCTGGCCGAGCTCGTAGGGCGCGAGGAGGTGGTCGGTCTCCGCAGCGCGCTCATACAACTCGATGGCCTTGCGGATGTCCTTGGCCGTGCCCTCGCCACGTCGATAGCAGGCAGCCAGGTTGAAGATCGCCTCCTGAAGGCCTGAGCTTGCGGCCAGAGAGTACCATTGGAATGCCTTCTCCTTGTCGACGGCCACGCCCTCGCCGAAGTCATAGGCGTTCCCGGTCCTCAACTGCGCATCGGAGTCGCCGCTCTCGGCTCTCTTCAGCAGGTCCGCCAACTGGACCGGGACGAGCTCCTTGTCCTCTGACCCGGCCAGCTCGTTCGCGATCCTCCTGTCCTCCGCCGAAACCTCCTCGGCCTGTGGGTCGAAGACGACCAGGCCCTCATCCTGTGCCAGCCCCAGGAACCACTCTTGAACCTCGGCGGGAGTGGAACCATTCAGATGAAGGTGGATGGCCCTGGGAGTCACGTCGCACTCGAAGCGGCACCGCTCCGCATCCGCGTCCTCCCAACCGGGGAACCGTGCATCCATCTTGCTTCGGATGCGCACCACGGGGAGCCGGGCGATCCAGGGGCAGTCCGAGTCTTCGGCCACCAGCAGGTAGGTGGCGCCTCGTGAGCTCGACTTGCCCCGCTTCCACTTCCATAGGCAGAGTTCGTAGCTCACGAGAGATCGTCCCCCGCCGTCGGCCGGGCCTGGAACTCAGATGCGATCATTGCCAAAGCCCCTCGTCCATGAGTCAGAGCTCCGCCTCTCCCAGGCCCCCTCCTGGTAGCTGAAGTAGTAGCGCTGCCAGCCTGCTCCACGATCCTCGCGACATACCGTGGGCGCAGTCGCGGCGCGAGATCGAGCTGGATCGCCGCAATGAGCGAGTTGTGGAACCCGTGCCAGCGGCCCGGATCCTCCAGGTAGGGGTCCATGCCAGGGAAGGGTGACCTCATGACCTCTCCATTTTAGTCGCGGATGGTTGAGCCCACAAGACCGCGCACTCCGGGGGGCTCCCCGCGGGCGGTCCGGCGGTTGCGATCGGCCGCCGGGCGGCGGTAGAATCGCGCGCGCCCGCCGCGCTCGACTGGACGACTGCCGCGGGGAGCTTCCGTGGTGTGACCCGCGTGACCGGGATAGGAGGTCGACATGGAACCCGTGGAAGCCAGGCTCGCGGAACCCGAGGTTCCCCAGGTCCCCCCGGAGTACCGGCTCTACACGCCGCAGCAGGTGGGGCTCGCGACCTTCCTGGGGACGCCACTCGCAGGGGCCTACGTGATGGCGCGGAACTACTGGTCGCTCGGGAGGTCGGGCTCGGGCTGGAATTGCCTGGGGTTCGGGCTCGTGGGGACGATCCTGCTCGTCGCTGCCGCGACGCTGATCACCTCGAAGGCGCCCACGACGGGAATCACCATCGGTCTCGTGTTCGCGATGATGCAGGCTGCGAAGGCGCTCCAGCAGCGGGACATCGACGCGCATGTGGCGAGGCAGGGGCAACTCCACTCGGGGTGGCGGGCCGCGGGAGTCGGCCTGGTCGGCTGCGCGATCGTCATCGCGGGGATCTTCGCCTGGGTCCTCCTCGCGCCCGAGGACAAGGTCACCTTCGGGGCGGCGGAGGAGGTCTACTTCGAGGACGGCGCGACCGAGGCGGAGGCCCGCAAGGTGGGCGAGGCGCTCAAGAAGGCGGGGTACTTCGACAACAGCGGCGCGGCGACGGTCACCCTCGCGCGCTCCGGGGATCGATACACGCTCTCGTTCGTCGTGCAGGACGGCGCGTGGGACAAAGGTGAGGTCGTCGCGATGATCCGGGCGCTCGGCGAGGTGGTCTCGAAGGAGGCGCTCGGGGGCAAGCCGGCCGGCGTCCGCATGTGCGACTCGGCGCTCGCCGTCAGGAAAGAGGTGAAGTAGGGCGGAGAGATACCGACCTCGGGGTGGACGCGCGGGCCGCCGGTCCTCTACACTTGGGCGCATGAACCGCCTCGCCCTCGCCCTCCTCCTCGCCCTCCCCCTCGCCGCGGAAGACCCGGAGTTCAAGCTGCACAAGGGTCTCGGAGACCTCCTCCGCCGCGACCGATGGACGCTGACCCGGGTCGATGCGCGCGGAGGGGACCGCGACTTCGAGGGAGTCCTCACCGTAGAGAGCAAGGCCGGCGACGGCACGAGCGCCAACTCCAACCTCCCCGTCCAGCTCCCGCGCGGCTCTCGAAAGCGCTTCGAGGTCTACCACCGCCTCCAGGGGAGCGAGTCGCTCCAGGTCACCGCGACCGACCTCCACGGGAAGAAGGTCTTCGAGGGGGAACTCGACCCGCCCGCCTCGAGCCCGAAGTGGGCCGTCGGGATCCTCGCGCCTGGCCTCCTCGGCTTCGACCCCTACACGCAGGCCTCGGGCTGGGACGTCGCCATCGTCCCCCTCACGCCCGACGACCTCCCTCGCCGCTCCTGGGGACTCGATGCCATCGACTGGCTCGTCTGGCCCGACCCCGACCCCCAATCCCTCCTCCCCCATCAGGTCGAGGCGATCGTCGACTGGGTGCGCGCCGGAGGACGCCTTTGCCTCTGCGTCGGCAGACGCCCCGAGCTCGTGATCGGCTCCCCGCTCGCCCAGCTCATCCCCGGAACGCTCGGGAGCCCGATCGAAATGCACTCCCTCGCCGTGCTAGAGAAGCCCTCGAGACAGCCGTTCCCGAGATTCGACTCCACGCTCGTCCCACGCGTCCTGCCGAAGGGGACCGTGCGCTACGCCCAGGACGACGTCCCCCTCGTCGTCGAGGGGCGCTTCGGCCTCGGCACCGTCGTCCTCCTCGCCGTCGACCCGCTCGTCCCGCCGCTCGCCGCCTGGCCGGGGAAGCTCGACCTGTGGAGGGACCTCCTGTCGCTGCCGGTCGTGAACTCGACCCTGGAGGTCAACGAGAGGCCGTCGCCGGCGAACGTCCCCTACAACTACTACGAGAACATCGGAAGGCCCGCACCGCCGCCGAGCCTGCACCTGGCGCAGCGGATGGAGTCCGCGCCGCTCGGCGAGACCGTCTCGCCTGAGACCTTCGCCATCCTCTTCGGGGCCTACATCCTCATCGTCGGCGTCGGCGACTACGTCTACTGGAAGCTCCGGAAGAAGTGGTTCGGCCTCTGGTGGATGACGCCGATCTGGGTCGTGCTGTTCGGCTACGTGAGCTGGTGGGCGGGGACGAAGGGGCGACGCGGGGAGGACCTCATCCGCTCCGTCGCCGTGTTCGACCGCAGGGAGGCCGACCCGGCGTGGGACCTCCACGGCGTCCAGACGCTCTACGTGGGGTCGGTCGACCGCTTCTCCGTGCGCACCTCGCTCGACTCGGGAATCGTCTGGCCCGCGGCGGCGCCCGCGTACGTCTCGAACGGGCGGAGCTCCCTCACGGGGCCGACCGTCGACCTCGTGCAGGCGGGGACGGGGATGGAGGTCCCCTCGATGCGGATGTACACCGCGTCGATGCTCTCGTTCCTCGCGGAAGGGCGGGGGACCGTGCCGGAGCTGTCGGGCCTGCGCGTGGCCCGCGAGAAGGGCGACCTCGTGATCGAAAACAAGACGTCGATCGCGTGGTCCCACGGCTGGGCCGTCCGGAAGGGAAAGTGCCTGCGTCTCGAAGGCTCGCTCACGGCGGGCGCGCTCCGTCGGATCGCCCCGCAGGACTTCGGGTGGCACGACCTGAAAAAGGAGAAGGAGGCTACGGCCCTCCAGCTCGGGTTGAACTCCGACGCCTTCCAGGGAACGGGAATCCGGCCCTGGGGACCCCAGGAGCAGACCGACTTCGGGGCGAACGCCTGGCAGCACGCCCTCCAGGTGGTCCTCGACCCGTGGAGGACGTCGCCGCGGTGGAACGAGATCCCCTCGGAGTTCGTTACGCGCGGCATCAACGAGGACTGCCTGATCCTCGTGACGATGAGCGGGCCGAGCGGGGTGGCCATCGAGCCCTCCCGCGGGGAGAGGGTCGGAGCGACGGTGGTCCGGATCTGGCTCGACGGGGAGTAGCGCGGTGATCGAAGTCGCACGCCTGACGAAGAACTACGGGACGGCGTTCGCCGTCCGCGACGTCTCCTTCCGGGTCGACAAGGGAGACATCTTCGGCTTCATCGGCCCGAACGGGGCGGGGAAGACGACGACCATCCGCACCCTCGCGACGCTCCTGACGCCGACCTCCGGGGACGCCTACGTCGGCGGCTTTTCCGCGCTCCGCCAGCCGCGCGAGGTGCGGCGCCTGATCGGCTACATGCCCGACACGTTCGGGGTCTACGAGGAGATGCGGGTCGGAGAGTACCTCGACTTCTTCGCGGCGATGTACGGGCACAAGGGGCCGAAGCGGAAGCAGCTCGTCCACGACATCCTCGCGCTCGTCGACATGGAGTCGAAGCGGGAGGACGTGATCGGGGGCCTCTCGCGAGGCACCCAGCAGCGGCTCGGCCTCGCGCGCGTCCTCGTCCACGACCCGCAGGTGCTCCTCCTCGACGAGCCCGCGAGCGGCCTCGACCCGCGCGCCCGAGTCGAGATCCGCGAGCTCATCCGTGAGATGGGGCGGATGGGGAAGACGATCCTGATCTCGAGCCACATCCTCCCCGAGCTCGGCGACCTCTGCAACAAGGTCGGGATCATCGAGCGGGGGCAGATGGTCTTCTCGGGGACGATCCAGGAGGCGGTGCGGCTCGCCGGGGGCGACCGCGTCGTCCTCGTCCAGTTCGCGACGAACGGCGACGCGGCCCGCACGGCCCTCGAGGCGCACAAGTGGGTCGCGAAGGTCGAGGCCGCCGACGGGACCCTCCGCGTGACGCTCAAGGCCGAGGCGGAGGGGCCGTGGTTCATCGCGGAGGCGGCGACGGCCGCGGGCGCGCGCCTCGTGCGGCTGCAGGAGGAGGAGATCAACCTCGAGGACGCCTTCATGCGGCTGACGAAGGGGATCGTGTCGTGATCGCGGTCCTCGTCCGGGAGTTGGGGTCGCTCGGGGCGCGGCACGCGCTGTACGTCGTGCGGCTCGCGCTGCTCCTCCTGCTCGGCCTCGTGCTCGGGATCACGCTCCTCGCCACCACCGAGCGATCGGGCGCGATCACCTTCCGCGAGATGTCGGAGATCGGGCACGCGTTCTTCGTCGCCTTCTTCGTCACGGAGCTGATCCTCATCTGGCTCCTGATGGCGTCGATGACGTCGGGGGTGATCGCGACAGAGCGGGAGAACCGCACGCTCGACCTCCTCCTCATGACCCCCGCGGGACCGATGCGGATCCTCTTCGGGAAGTTCCTCTCCCGGATCGCGGTCCTGCTCTTCCTGATCGCGAGCTCCGCGCCGTTCCTCTTCGCGGGGATCGCGCTCGGGGGCATCGGGACGGGCGAGATCTGGACCGGGCTCTACCACGTCGTCGGCCACGGCGTGCTCGCGTGCGGCATCACGTTCCTCTTCTCCGCCACGACGCGGAACTCGCGGAATGCCTCGAGCGGGCCAATCGTGCTCCTCATCCTCACGGCGATCCTGCTGCCGGTCCTGGAGGGGCTCCTCCGCCTGACGGGCGCACGGATGCCCATCACCCTCGTCGTCCACCCGTTCTGGGTCTCGATCGGGACGATCACCGGGTACTGGAAGGGCTCGTACTGGTCCGATGCCGCCCCGTCGGTGTGGATGGCGATCGGGGTGGGAGCCGCGCTCCTCGCGGCGAGGATCGTCGCGTTCCGGACCTACGTCAACCCCGTGGAGCACGTCTCGCCGCGCGCCCGGACGAAGAGGAGCGGAGCCCAGACGGCCGCCGCCGTCGCGCGCGTCCTCGCGCTCGTCGGGGTCGCGTCGCTCGCGCTCTATATCGCCCTCGGGGACAGCGTGTCCTCGAGGAACAACCTCGGGGAGCGGCCCATCTACCTCATGATCCTGCTCGGCCTCTTCGCCGTGATCTACGTCCGTCGCGTGAGGACGGGGATCACGCAGGGACAGATGCAGAGCGCGGTGGGCGAGCTGCGGCCGAACGGGAATCCGATGGCCTGGAAGGAGGCCCGGTTCCTCGGCTTCAACGAGGGGTGGCGAGGGGACATCGCCATGCTCGGTTGCTTCCTCATCTGCCTGATGACGGCCCGGGAGACCCACTCGTCCAACGCCGAGGGGCTCGTCGGCTCCGCGATGGGGTGCGCGGTCACCGTGGGGATCCTCTTCGTCCTCGGACACTTCTCCGCCGGACTTTCGAAGGAGAGGGAAAAGAAGTCCCTCGATCTCCTCATCCTCACCACCGCCCCGCGCGGCTGGCTCGTCGACGCGGGTTGGATCGCGGCGCTCCGCGCCCTCTGGCCGCTCGGCGTGCTGCTCGTCGCATCCATGGGCTCCTGGCTGTTCGACAGGTCGTTCGTGGAGTCTCCGCAGTCGAACTACGCCCCGTACAACTACGGATGGAGGTCCCAGGTCAACATCCCCCAGGTCTTCCTTTCGATGCTGGTCTTCGCCGCGACCATCGTCCTCCATGGCTACTTTGCGGTCTGGATCGCGACGCGGACGAAGAAGGCCTCGACCGCGGTGGGCGCGGCGATCGCGCTGCCTCTGCTCGCATACACCGTCCTGCCGATGCTGGAGGGGATGCTCGAGTCGGCGCTCCGGATGTTCCGGGGGGACGCCCCCCTCTCGCTCGCGATCAACCCCTTCTTCCTGACGATCGAGCTGGCAACCTCCCACCGCGCCATGACGCTGTCCTTCGGCGTCACGACGGAGATCGCAGGGCTGGCGTACGTGGTCGCGGCCTTCGGCGCCGTGGTCCTCCTGCGCAAGGCCGCGCTCCGCCGCCTGGACCAGCCACCGGCGGTGTAGCGGTCAGTGGACCAGCTTTCGGCGGATGAGGTTGACCGCGAGCAGGAAGCAGACCGCGGTCACGCCGAGGACCACGCCGAGGTGCCCGAGGAGGGCCCATCCCCACGCGCCGAGGAAAAGCCCGCGGCACAGCTCGACGGCGTGGTAGAGCGGGCTCACGCGTGCCAGCCCCTGCACCCACGGGGGCATCTTCGAGAGCGGGAAGAAGATCCCGCTGAAGAGGAACATCGGCGAGACGAAGATCGTGAAGTAGTAGCTGTACATCTCGATCGACGGGCAGAGCGCCGTGAACGTCAGGCCGATCGTCGCGAACATCGCCGCGACCAGGACCGACGCGGGGAGGGCGAGGAGCGCCGTCGCCGTCGGCACCGCTCCGAACGGCACCAGCACCACGAAGAAGATCCAGGCGTAGAGGATCCCTCGCGTCACCGACCAGAGGATCTCCCCGAGCGCGACCTCCTCGACGTTCACCGGCGTGGCCATGATCGCGTCGTAGATCCGGCCGAAGTTCATCTTCACGAAACAGTTGTAGGTCACCTCGTACGTCGCCCCCATCATCGCCTGACTTGCGAGGAGCCCCGGCGCGATGTAGGCGAGGTAGCTCTGCCCGTCGACGTTCTTGATGTAGGCGCCGACGCCGAACCCCATCGACAGGAGGAAGAAGACCGGCTCGAAGAAGTTCGGCAGGATGTTGAGCTTGTAGGTCTTCTTGTAGACCGTCAGGTTTCGCAGCCAGACGGCGGCGGCCATCGACCACTCGAAGCGCGGGATGCGGAAGATCGACATCAGTCCCCCAGCCTCCGACCCGTGAGCCGAAGGAAGACGTCCTCGAGCGTCGCGCGCCGGAGCCTCGCCGACTCCAGCGGCGCGCCGCTGGCCCGCACCCGATGCAGCGTCCCCTCGCCGTCGTCCGTGTAGCAGAGGACCATGTCGGGGAGGCGCTCAATCTGCTCGGCGCCGAGGGCGCGCACGAGCTCATCCTGGCCCCCCTCGGGGACGGTCAGCTCGAGCACCTCCTTGCCGACCTTGTCGCGCACGAGGTCCGCGGGCGTCCCCTCGGTGATGATCTTCCCCTTGTCCATGACGACGAGGCGGTCGCAGAGGCGCTCCGCCTCGTCCATGTAGTGCGTCGTGAGGACGAGCGTGGCCCCCTCGCGGCGGAGCTGCCGGAGCTTCTCCCACAGGAGGTGCCGCGCGGCGGGATCGAGGCCGACGGTCGGCTCGTCGAGGATGACGAGGTCGGGCCGCCCGACGAGCGCCCGCGCGGTGAGGAGGCGGCGCTTCATCCCGCCCGAGAGCCACTCCACCTTCTGGTCGCGCTTCTCGTCGAGCTGGAAGAAGCGGAGGAGCTCGTCGGCGCGGCGCCGGGCCTCCGCGCCCGCGATCCCGAAGTACCGTGCGAAGACGACGAGGTTCTCGACGACGGAGATCTCCGTGTCGAGGTTGTCCTCCTGCGGGACGACGCCGAGGCGCCGCTTGATCTCGCGGAGATCGCTGCCGACGTCGCGGCCGAGGACGGTCAGGCTCCCCTCCGTGACCCCCACGGCGCCGTAGATCATCTTCATCGTCGAGGTCTTCCCGGCGCCGTTCGGGCCGAGGAAGCCGAAGCACTCGCCGCGGCGGACATCGAAGGAGATCGCCGCGACCGCGGTGAACTCCTTGTACCGCTTGACGACGTTCGTGCCGCGGATGGCGATCTCGTCGGTCATCGTTCGCCTGGATGCCTGTGTTCACGGATTCTGGAGTCGCACCCGCAAGGGCGCCGGCCCGCTGCGCGGGCGCCCCCTGACAGCCGCAAGGCTGTCAGCGTGCGTCCTAACCTGGATAATTCACGAATGCGATGCCCATTCGGTCGATCGCCCCGAGAGTGGCTCTGCTGGCCGGCCCCCAGCCGGTCGGCACTGAAGATCCTTTTGTGCACTCCGGCAGACTGTCGTGATCGTCGAAACATCGAAATCGGTCCGGAAGCGAGGCAGGAGGCCGGCTCCGGGGTGATCTAGGTTCAGACTCATGAATAATCCGGGCTAACGCCCTTGCGGGCGTTAGTCCACAGCGCGCTTGCGCGCGCTACTCCAAGGCCGCACTGGTGAGTGTCTACGGCCTACCCCCGAACACCTGGTGAAACCTACGTAGGACGGAAGCATCGTCGCGGGCTGCGCCGCGGTCAAGCGATCCCTATCTCTTGCGATGCGCGGCCACTCGGAAGCCGATCGAGATGCCGACCCCCGTCGGTCCCCTCGCGCCCCGGCTCGCGCCACGCGCCGATGGGGCGGTCGCGTTCCAGTCGCCCCCCTTCGTCACGCGGTACTCGCCTCGCGAGCCGCAGGGGGTCGAGGTCCACTCGGCGACGCCGCCCGCGAGGTCGCGCATGCCGTAGGGGCTCTCGTCGAGCGGGAAGAGGCCGCACGGCTCCGGGCCGAGTTCCTTCCGCTCCAGGATCCGCGAGTCGCACATGCGGCAGAAGGAGGTGTCGAAGACGTCCCCCCAGGGGAAGCTCCGCCCGTCGGGGCCGCGCGCCGCCTTCTCCCACTCGTCCTCCGTCGGGAGCGAGAATTCCCACGTCGCCCCCGTCCGGTGGGTCAGCCACGCGCAGTAGTCCGTCGCGTCCTCCTGCGAGATGCCGAAGATGGCCCAGTCGCCCGTCCACTCCGGGTTTCCGAAGGCGAGGACGCCCGGGGCGTCGCGGCGCACGTAGATGGACGAGTGCGTCGCAATCGGCTCTCTCCGTGGCGCGCGCTTGTACGCGGCGTCCATGCTGTGCCACTCCCGATCGTTCAGGTAGGCGAAGTAGCCGGAGGCGAGCGTCTCGAACCGCGCGAGGAAGCAGCCAGAGGTCCCCTCCTCCGGGACGCGGGGCGGGCAATGTTCTGCCGGGCCTGGGGGTCGCCGCTCGCCCGGTAGCGGCCCGCGGGTACGAACACCCAGTATCTGTGCGCGTCGATCCCGATGGTCTCTTCCACGCCGGGCGGCAGCGGGGGAGGGGAGTCGGGCTCGAGCGCCACCGTCTCCGCCTCCTGCGCCTCGCGGGAGACCTCGAACGGGAGGCGCGTCTCGTAGATCCCCTCGCCTCGCGGGAGGCAGAGCAGGTAGGCCCCCTTCGGCAGGCGGAGGCGCAGCTCCGCGCGGCGCGGCTGACCCGAAGTCGCCTCGAGCGGGACCGCGTTCGCATCGAGGCAGGGGAGCCGCCAGACCGAGCCGATGCGTGCCTCGCGCGCGGCCCGCGCGAGGTCGCTGCCCGCGGGCGCGGGGGCGGCCTGGCCCATGCGCGCGCCGAAGTCGGGTCCCTTCGCCTTCACGCGGACCTCCTCGTTCCCACGGCGCACAACGACCTCGTACTCCTGCTGCGGGGCCATTGCGAGGATCGCCGCGTAGACTTCGTCCACCTCCTCGTACTTCGCGTCGGCGACGGAGACGATCTCGTCCCCCGCGCGCACGGCCGACTCGGCCTGCACGCGCGACAGGAGGGCCTTCGCCCGGGGCTCGCCCGGCCCGGCCTCGCCCGCGCGGTTCGCGGAGGCGAGGGCGCGAGGGAGGTCCCCTGCGGCGAGGGCCGCGTCTCCCTCGGCGAGCGCGGAGGCGAAGGCGCGCCGCCGGCCCCATTCGCGGGCCCCCGCGTAGACGACCCCGCCCACGACGAGGACGGCGATCGTCGCGGAGAGCCCCGCGACGGCGCGGGTCGGCTCTTCCGGCGGCGGCTCGCTCACGGCGGATCACACCTTGCCGCGCATCCCCTCGAGGAAGGCGACGAACGCCTTCGCGAGGGGGCTCTGCGTGCGGGAGGCGTGGCGGACGAGGTAGAGCTTCCGCTGGAGGCGGACGCCCTTCACCCGGACGCCGTGGAGGGCGCCGGCCTTCTCCTCGGCGGCGAGGGCGCGCTGCGAGAGGATGGAGACTCCGATCCCGACGCGGACGGCCTCCTTGACGGCCTCGGTCGAGCCCATCTCGCAGACGACGCGGAGGGCCTTCTCGCCCTTCAGGCCGTGCTTCTCGAGCGCGGACTCGTAGGTGTCGCGCGTGGCGGAGCCGCGCTCGCGGACGACGAAGGGCTGGGTGACGAGCTCTTCGACGGTGGCCTCGCGGCGCCTGGCCCAGGGGTGCTTCGCGCCGACCGCGATCACGAGCTCGTCGTCGGCGAACTCCTTGCAGTCGATGCGCGGGTCGTCGAGCTGCTTGCCGATCATGCCGACCTCGGCGTGGCCGTCGAGGATCCGCTCGACGACGAAGCGGGAGTCGCCGACCTTGAGGCCGACGCGGACCTCGGGATATTCGGCCGTGAACTGCATGATGAGGGGCGGGAGGATGTAGACGCCGGGGATGGTGCTGCCGGCGACGACCAGCTCGCCGCGGACGACGCCTCGGAGCTCATTCATGGCCTGGAAGGCCTCCCGGACCTGCGAGAGGATTCGACGGGTATGGGTGTGGAAGAGCCTCCCCCCGTGGGTCAGCTCGAGGACGCCTCCGACGCGGTCGATGAGGCGCGTGCCGAGGGTCTTCTCCAGCGCGGCCATGTGCTCGCTGACGGTCGGCTGGGCGAGGCCCATCGTCTCGGCTGCGCGGGAGTAGGAGCCCTCCGCGACGACGCGGGCGAAGACCTCGAGCTGGCGGAGGGAGAACTCCTCCTTTCGGAGCTTCATGGCGCGCACTCTATCGCCCGGGTAGGGGCGTGTCAATCCGAGTTCCCGATGGGGCGCGTGACCGCCTCCGCACCGCTCTGTCGCCCGCTACGCGGGCTCGGGTTCCGTCTCGGCGGCGGTGATCCTGGCGCTTGCGCGCCAGGCTAATGGCTGCCGCCCGCTTCGCGGGCTACGTCCAGCCCGCGAAGCGGGCGGTAGGGAATCGCCGCGGGCGGAAGCCCGCGGAAACGCGATGCGCGACCTGGGAGGCAGCCCGCGAAGCGGGCGATAGGGCGCACCGGGCGCGCCTTCGCAGGCGAGGTCATACCCCCCCGACGGGCATCGTAGAGCGGAGAAGGTGGAGGGACCGGCGAGCCTCGGGTATACTCCTGGGCCCCGCACCAGCATGCTGGCGCTGCCAGTCGAGAGCCCACCATGTGGCGGAATCATCAAGCGGGCCTTGCCAGGCTGCGGACCTTGCTGGAGATGATCAAGGTCCAGCACTCGGTCTTTGCCCTCCCCTTCGCGATCGTCGCCGCACTTCGCGCCGCGGACGGCTGCCCGCCCCTCGCCACGCTCGGGTGGATCGTCCTCGCGATGGTCGCCGCGCGCAGCGCCGCGATGGCGTTCAACCGCCTCGTCGACCGCCGCTACGATGCGGAAAACCCGCGCACCGCGGGACGACACCTCCCCCGGGGAATCGTCTCCCCCGCGTGGGCCGCGGGGTTCACCCTCGCCTCCGTCGTCCTGTTCGCGGTCGCGTGCTGGCGACTGAACCGCACCGCGTTCCTGCTGTCGCCCATCGCCCTCGTCATCGTCCTCGGGTATTCGTTCACGAAGCGCTTCACGTGGACCTCGCACTTCGTCCTCGGCCTCGGCCTCGCCCTGGGCCCGATCGGCGCGTGGGTCGGCGTGACGGGACGCGTGCTCGATCCGTTCCCGCTCCTCCTCGGCCTCTCGGTCCTGCTCTGGACCGCGGGGTTCGATCTCATCTACGCCTGCCAGGACGCCGAGTTCGACCGCCGCACGGGGCTCCACTCCTTCCCCGCGCGCTTTGGAGTCCCGCCGGCCCTCGCCCTCTCGTCCCTCCTCCATGTCGGCATGGTCGCCTCCCTCGCCGCGGCGGGGCGCATCGCCGGCGAGGGCCCCTTTTTCTGGGCGGGAGTCGCGATCGTCGCCGTCCTCCTCGTCATCGAGCACCGGCTGGTCCATCCGGACGACCTCTCCAAGGCCGAGGTCGCCTTCTTCCAGGTCAATGCCGCCGTGGGGTTCGTGGTCCTCGCCGCCGTCGCGCTGGAGGTCGCCCTGAAATGAAGAACATCCTCATCCTCGGTGCCGCAGGAAAGGACTTCCACGTCTTCAACACCGTGTATCGCGACGACCCCGACGCGCGCGTCGTCGCGTTCACCGCGACGCAGATCCCCAACATCGACGGCCGCCGCTACCCGCCCGCGCTCGCGGGGACGCGCTACCCCGACGGTGTCCCGATCCACCCGGAGGCCGACCTCGCGCGGCTCGTGCGCGACCTGAAGGTCGACGAGGCCGTCTTCGCGTACAGCGACGTCAGCTACGACTACATCGAGGAGCGCCGCCGCATCGTCGAGAAGGCCGGCGCGAAGCTCACGCTCCCCGACCCCGCGCGGACGATGCTCCCCTCGTCGAAGCCGGTCGTCGCGGTCTGCGCCGTCCGCACGGGGAGCGGGAAGAGCCAGACGACGCGGCGTGTCGCGGAGGTGTTGAAGGCGAAGGGGCGCCGGGTCGCGGTCTGCCGCCACCCGATGCCGTACGGGGACCTCACCGCGCAGGAGGTCCAGCGGTTCGCCGTGATCGCGGACCTCGCGAAGCACCGCTGCACGATCGAGGAGATGGAGGAGTACGAGCCGCACCTCGCGCGCGGGACGGTCGTGTTCGCCGGGGTCGACTACGAGAAGATCCTCCGCCTCGCGGAGAAGGAGGCGGACGTCGTGCTGTGGGACGGTGGGAACAACGACACGCCGTTCTTCCGGCCGGACCTGCACATCGTCGTCGCGGACCCGCTGCGGGCGGGGCACGAGGTGACCTACTACCCCGGGCGGGTGAACTTCGAGATGGCGCACGCGATCGTGATCAACAAGATGGACAGCGCGACCACGGAGGCGGTGAAGTCGATCGAGGCGAACGCCGCGCGGATGAACCCGAAGGCGCGCATCGTCCACGCAAACTCGCCGGTGAGCGCGACCGACCCGGCGAAGATCCGCGGGAAGCGCGTCGTCTGCATCGAGGACGGACCGACCTGCACGCACGGCGACATGGCGTACGGGGCGGCCTACGTCGCGGCCCAGCGGCTCGGCGCGAAGGAGATCCTGGACCCGCGTCCGTACGCGGTCGGCACGCTGGCGGCGACCTACGCGAAGTACCCGACCACGGGGAAGGTCGTCCCCGCGATGGGGTACGGCGAGGCCCAGGTGCACGACCTGGAGGCGACGGTGAACGCCGTCCCCGGCTGCGAGTGCGTGATCGTCGGGACGCCGATCGACCTGTCGAGGCTCGTGCGGTTCAGCGTCGACCACGTCCGCGTGACGTACGAACTGGAGGAGATCGGGAAGCCGGACCTGCCGGAGCTGCTCGCGCGGTTTTGATCGCCGGCGGCCGCGGCCGAATTCCAACTCCAACCCCCAACTCCAAGAAACTCCAACTCGAATTCCAACTCCCAGCGCGGGCTCGCTTCGCTCGCCCGCAACCCAACACAGGGGGACTCTGTCCCCCTACCCCCCTGGCCGCCCCGCAGCCCATTGCCCTGTGGCCCGCGGAAGCGCTCGATCTTCGCGCGGTCCCGACTCTGCCGGAAGTCCTTGACTGGCAGGCTACCTA
>Ga0082335_1006696_pt1 | contig 14568 bp, 10 predicted proteins | sample Subgrocontami58m_FD_72375 | JGI IMG/M metagenome (GOLD analysis project Ga0082335, IMG submission 72375) | Subsurface groundwater microbial communities from S. Glens Falls, New York, USA - GMW37 contaminated, 5.8 m (SPADES assembly) (version 2) ...
AGAGTCGGGGACAGCCGCGCTCTCTTACTTACGCACGCAAGCAAAATTGTTGGGCGTGGATGTGACTCGCTTCGAGAAGTTAGACATTCACGTTCACGTCCCCGAAGGCGCGATTCCAAAAGACGGTCCTTCGGCGGGCATCACTATTGCTACAGCGCTCATCTCGGCTTTCACCGGGCGCAAAGTGAAACGCGAAGTGGCGATGACAGGTGAGATCACGTTGCGCGGGCGTGTGCTGCCAGTGGGCGGCATCAAAGAGAAAGTTCTCGCCGCGCATCGCGCTGGATTTACAACCGTGATCATCCCCAAGAAAAATGATAAAGATTTGGTGGACGTTCCCAAGAGCGCGAAACGTGACTTGAAAATTATTTTGGTCGAGCGTATGGAAGAGGTGATTGACGCCGCCATGTCGCCTGCGCCGTTGATCAAGATAAAGCGGACGCCGTTAAAGATTACGGGGAGACCGGTGGCGAGGGCGTGAGAAATAAAGAGAGCGCGAATAACATTCGCGCTCTCTTTTGTTTACTTCATCAACCCCAATTCCTTCAACACCTCTCGTGTCGGCTTTAAGGGTTTCTCCCACAACCAATTCACTTTCAACCAAAATCCTGCTACGACCTTTGAGCGATAAACGTCTGAGGCATCAGGCGCGACGTGCTGATATAGTTTGTTCTCACCCAATTGATAGAACTCGGCTTGCTGGCGAATCGGATCGATCAGCCAAAACTCGCGCACGCCGCCCGCTTCGTATTCGTAAAATTTCTCACCGCGATCTCGCGTGCCGCTTTCAGGTGAGATGATCTCAATCGCCAAATCAGCCGCCCCATCGAGATAAGTTTTGTGCAAGCGCCCTAAATTTTCTTTGGCGACAAACAACAAATCAGGTTCGCGTCCCGAATCCTTCAACTTCATTTGAAAGGGCGCATGAATGATCATGCCCATCTCGTGGTGTTCTACGAACTCGCTCAAAATCCTGATCAAAAAACTTCCAATAGATTGATGCTCAAGTGATGCGGGTGATGTCATTACCGTTTCTCCGTCTACCCATTCGGCAAGCGTGTCTTCATCGCACCAATCTAAAAACTCTTCGTAAGTCATCTTGGGGTTGGGCGCAACTTTGATGTTGGGTTGAGTTTGTTCGATTGTGGGTTGCATAGTTCACCTGCTTGCTAAAAGTATACTACCCTTGTCAAACTTTTCCGAGTTTTTCTAACACCTCCACCAACGTCTCCCTCCAATCCTTGTCCGTTGACCTCGGCAGCCACACTTTGCCCTTGCTCACGCGCGCGGTGGAATCAATCGCCGCGCCGATCTTGCGGCGACCTTCATCTGTTTCCCACAAACGACTCTTTAATACAATTTGCCCCTCTTCACTGGCGACGGCTTCCACGCTGGCGTGATGGGCTAAGACCTTCACCCGAATCTGATACAACAAATTCTCAACGGGCTTGGGCAACGCGCCAAAACGATCTTGTAACTCTGAAGACAAATTGCCGATCTGCTTCTCGTCTTTGATCTCTGCCATACGGCGATACAAACGCAAACGCAAATTGCGATCACTGATGTATTCGGAAGGTAGTGTGGATGGCAGAGGCAGATCAACGGTGGTCAGACTCAAATCGAGATCAATCACTTCATCCTTCACACCCACGCCTGCTTTGAGCCGCTTCACCGCTTGCGCCAACAACCTCGTGTAGAGATGAAACCCCACAGCGGCAACTTGCCCACTCTGCCGCGCGCCGAGAATATCACCCGCGCCACGCATTTCAAGATCGCGCATGGCGATGCTGTAGCCCGCGCCGAGATCGGTTTGCTCGGCAATCGTTTCGAGTCGCTGTCGCCCTTCAGGAGTCATGCGGTTGGTTCGGTCGTGAAAGAAATAAGCATATGCGCGGTTGGCGGCGCGCCCGACTCGTCCGCGTAGTTGATACAGTTGCGCCAGTCCAAACATATCGGCGCGATCCACGATCAAGGTGTTGGCGTTGGGGATGTCGAGTCCGCTTTCGATGATGGAAGTGCAGAGCAAAATATCAATCTCGCCCGCGTCGAAGGCATCCATCACTTGCGAGAGTTGATGCTCATCCATCTGCCCGTGCGCGATGCCGATGCGCGCTTCTGGCACGAGCTTCTCCAATTTATTTTTCACTACGCCGATAGACTGCACACGATTATGCACAAAAAAAATTTGCCCGTCACGATCCATCTCGCGCAAGATCGCTTGACGAACCGTCTTCTCGTTGTAAGGTCCAACATGCGTGATGACCGGCAAGCGTTCATCGGGCGGGGTTTGGATCATGCTGATGTCGCGGATGCCGGCTAAACTCATATACAACGTGCGCGGGATCGGCGTGGCGGTCAGCGTCAACACGTCCACTTCGGTTCGCATCTGCTTCAATCTTTCTTTGTGTGTCACACCGAAGCGTTGCTCCTCGTCAATGATCAGCAAGCCCAAATTTTTAAATTGCACATCCTTCGAGATCAAACGATGTGTGCCGATCACAATATCCACTTCGCCCGTCGCCATCTTCTCGATGATCTGATCTTGCTCGCTCGGCGATCTGAAGCGTGAGAGCATTTCGACTTTCACCGGGTATGCCGCCAGCCGCTGTGTGAAGGTGTGAAGATGTTGTTGCGCCAGTACCGTTGTGGGCACCAACACTGCCACTTGGGTGCCGTCGTTCACCGCCTTGAACGCGGCTCTTAAGGCGACCTCTGTTTTGCCATAGCCTACGTCGCCGCAGATCAAACGATCCATCGGGCGCGGGCGTTCCATATCCTCTTTAACTTCTTTGATCGCTTTCGTTTGATCGTCAGTCTCGATGTAACCAAACGCGGCTTCAAGCTCTTTTTGCCAAACGGTGTCAGGGTTAAAAGTTCGTCCTTGAGTCAATTCGCGTTTGGCATAAAGTTCTAATAGCTCACCCGCAATTTCTTCCGCCGCTTCTCGCGCGCGTTGACGGGCTGTGACCCACTCTTGTGTTCCCAAGCGTGAGAGCGTTGGCTCGTTTTCATCGGAGCCGACATATCTGGTGAGCCGATCTGCTTGGATAATGGGAACGTAGAGATCGTCGCCGCCCTCATACTGCACATGAATGTATTCGCGCTCGGAGTTATCAATGGAGCGTTTGACCAACCCCATGAATTTTCCGATGCCGTAATCGAGATGGACGAGATGATCGCCCAATTGAAAATCTGCATACAATGATTCGGGTGCGCGGGCTTGCGTCGCTGATGTGCGGCGGCGGCGCGGTTCGGGGCGAGACCAGCCGAAGATTTCTGAATCGGTTAGTAATTGGTAATTGGTAATTGGGGACTGGATGACGAATCCCTCGCCCAACGCGCCATTTACAAACGACAACGGTGATGCCGTGTTCGGTTCTTCAACGGTGGCAATCGGTTCGGCTTCTTCGCTCCACAACTCTGCCAATCTATCCACTTGCCGACTCACAATCGTTACTGATGACTGATCACTGATTACGGATTGGATGTGATCGAACAACGGCTTAATCTGCCCGCCGAATCTTGGACCCGGTTTGAAGTGTTCGCCCAACGGAATCGAAACGGAGTCGATCTCGTCGGTGGCGCGTCCGAGTTGAATAAGCGGCAAGTGACTCAACTCGTCTTGAATATCTGACCACGAAAGATGCGGCGCAGGGAAGTCGCGTGTGATCAAACCCGAATCAAAGGCGTTGGCGCGAAGTTCAAGTGCTTGCGTTTCGAGTTCGTTGATCGTGTCGTGCAGTCCATCCCAATCATCCACGAAGACCAATATATTTTCTGGAAGATAGTCGAACAGACTCGCTTGCGTGGGATGGAGAAGCGGCAAGAAAAATTCGAGTGTGGCGAAGGCAGTACCAGAGTTGAGTCGTTCCACGTCGGCGGCAAGATCGGATTCTTGTAGAGACGTTGCACGCAACGTCTCTGCTGCAACGACGCCATTCTTCGGCAACGCTTCACGCGCCGGATAGATTGTGATCGTTTCAATCGCTTCGCCTGATCGCTGTGTGTTGGGATCGAATCGTTTGAGACTTTCGATTTCATCACCAAATAGTTCGATGCGGATGGGCGTTGCTTCGGCGTGAGTCCAAATATCAATGATGCCACCGCGCCGCGAGAACTGACCGGGTTCGACGACGATGCTTTCGCTGGTGTAACCCGCGCCAGACCATGCTTCAAAAAGTTTTTCGAGTCGCACCGACGAGCCAACTTTGAGCGGGCGTGAGGCGGCAAGAAAATCTCGCTTGGGTAAAGTGCGGGTGAAGAGGGCGCGAGCGGAAGAAATAGTGATTAGGGATTGGGGATTGGAGATTAGGGCAGAGAGCGTGGCGAGTCGTTGATGAATGGTTCTTGGTCCCCACGGCGCGTGTTCGTATGGGAGGGGGTTGGGTTCGGGGAAATATTGAATGTTAGATATTGGAAGTTGGAAGTTGGATGGTAACCATGCGGGTAGTTCTTCGTTGAAGAGGAGTGCCCGTTCAGTGTGCGCGGCGATGAGGAGGGCGGGGCGATTGAGGTCGGCGGTGAGCGCCGCGGCAAACGGCAGACGCGCGGCGCGAGGAAGATTTAACGAGATCGACTCACGCCCGATACGTTGAGTCACATCGACGTATTCGGGGAGAGCTCGGAAGGTAGAGAGAAGGGAAGAGAGATTCATCTTGCGTCAGATTTCCGAAGTTTTCAAAACTTCGGAAATCTCAAAAACAATTATTTCAATTCCTTCCTCCACATCGTAGGCATCTTCTTACCATACACAACCTCATCCGCCTTCAAAAACACCGCGAGTTCTTCAATCGCTTGCCTCACCGCTTTGCCATTCTTCGGGGCATGCGGTTCGGCGTAAACTGCTTCGATCATCAACTTATTTTGTTCCCGATCCATCTTTGGGCTGACACGTCCGATGAGTTGATCGCCGTGCAGAATTGGGAGAACATAATAGCCGTATTGCCGTTTCTTTTCGGGGACATAAATTTCTATTCGATAATAAAAGTTGAAGAGCGATTCGGTGCGTTTGCGATCACAGATCAAGTTGTCAAAGGGCGAGAGCAGAGTTGTGCGCGGCGACCACGCGCCGTCCTTGAGCGAATCGATCAAGGGGATGTCATCGTTGTGGATATACCATTCCCCTTTAAAAACCGTTTCGTTTTTGTAGAGACGTTCCGCCGGAACGTCTCTACCGAGCAGCACACGAGAAATTATCTTTTCTTTTTCTAATTCGCCTAAAATTTGTTTGAGATTCGGATACCGTCCGCGCGTGAAGTGAAAATTGATCTGCGTGGATGTGGCGATGCCCAATGCACGTAAAGATTTTTGCACGGCGCGGCGCACCACTTCGCGTTCATTAAGTTTTTCGCGCGGAGTCCAATCGGGTAAGACCCGCTCACTCAAATCCCATTTCTTTTGAATTCCATCACGCCCGGCAACCATGATCTTGCCGCCGATCCACAAAATATCAATCATGCGGCTGATGTTGCGCCCCGACGTCCAGCCGGTGGAGACCCATGCTTTGGGGTCAATGCCCGCTTCTTCAAACTGGCGTGACAACACCGGTCCGCGTTTGCGAATGTGAGCAAGTACGTATCTGCGAAGTTTTTCGTTTTCTTTAGTCCACGCCTGCGTGCGCTCGCTCCACGGATACTCGTTCATCAAGCGTTGGAAGATCGGGTAATCTTCGGTCAGCACAATCGAAGCGCAATGCGCCCAATACTCGAACAGTTTGCGCTCATGCCACATCAACTTGTCGAGTTCACTTAGATCGTAATTGCCTAGCCGACTGAACAAAACAATTTGATGAGAACGAGCCACCGCGTTGATCGGATCGATCTGCAAACAGCCGATGTCGCGCACCACATCCAAAATGCTTTGAGGTTTGTCGCCAGCCAAGCGTTGTTTGGTGATGAACAGACGGCGGGCGAGAGTGGGGGAGAGAGTAAGCATCAGTTATCAGTTATCAGTTATCAGTTATCAGTAATTGGTAATTAGTAATTGGAGATTGGGAATGTTGTGAGTAGATAAGCGAGTCGTAAGGTCGGCGCTCTAATCCGCAGTGTTACTTTGTTGTTGCATGTTGCTTGATTCAAACGCGGAAGCCGCCACAGCAGAATCAAGTTGCAAGTTTCGTGAACAGTTCACGGGCGGATTAGAAAATCCAGTCTCTCAAATCTCTATACGCTATAAATTATTTACCCTTACGCTTTTGGGATTTTGGAAGTTGGGATTTTGGATTTTGATATTTGTCATTCTTCATTTGTTATTCCATTAAACTTATTCATCGCCGCGTTCAACCCATCCGCCACAAACACTTCAATCGCCTCAACTGCTTTATCCAAAGTTAAGTTCATCACTTCGCCATCGAATTTGTCAAAGTCGCGCAAGACATAAGCGGCGGCGAGCATGCGCCCCGGCGGGCGACCAATGCCCAAACGCAGACGCGGAAAATTTTGGGTGCCAAGTTTTTCGATGATAGATGACACGCCGTTTTGTCCCGCCGAACCACCTTGCGGGCGCAAACGGATCGTGCCGACAGGCAGATCGAGATCGTCGAAGCACACCAAAAAATTTTCAAGCGGCACGTCGTAGAAATGCAACAACGAAGCAACGGCGTCGCCCGAAAGATTCATAAACGTTTGTGGTTTGGCTAAAACAAGGGAGTGAGCCTCAACGCTGATCGTCGTGATCAACGCCTTGCCCTGTCGGCGCGTGAACGCCGTGCTGTGCTTCTTGGCGAGTCTGTCCACTGCCATAAAGCCGACGTTGTGACGATTGAATGTGTATTCGCGCCCGGGGTTGCCGAGACCAACAATGAGAAATTTTGTCATGCGTATTCCGTATTTCGTATTCCGTTACGCAATACGCATTACGGAATACGTCAGGGTTTCTTGATGTCGCTGCCGACTCGTCTCCACCAACGGCGAATCGGGCGTCTGATTTTATCACGCAGAGCGGCATAAAGTCCAAGAATCGCAAAAAGAAAAAATGCGATGACCACGCCGCCGCAAAACGAATTGCCATATGGCGTGGGATCGAATTGAATTGGGGCGCGAGTTGGCGCGGGGATGAACGATAAAGTTGGAGTGGGGGGGATAGGTGTCGCCATCGTGGGCGCGGAGGCAGTTGGAATAAGGGTGGCGGTCACTGCGGCGGGGGCGCTAGCCACAGGCGTGGGCGTGATCGAGTTCCCGATCTGAATCCTTCTGACAATCGCTTCTTCGGGCTTGGTCGAATCTTTTGAATACACGCGCAAGCGAATCATATACAGCCCGTCGCTGAGTCCGCGCGTGTCCCATGTTGCTAATGCGCCAGTCGCGATGGGCGTGGTGGATGTTTGAATCTCGAACCAAGTCTCGGTTGGATTCGGATCGTAAGCGAAAGCGATCTCGTAGCGCACAAATTGCGGATGCGTGGCGGCACCGCTAATGCTCACTTGCCCGCGAATGGTTTGCCCTTGCGTGGGGGAAGAAATGATCGCCGCGCCGATTTGGATGAGGATGAGGAAAAGATTCATTTAACGAAAACCCTTCGGGTCTTGGAGACCCGAAGGGTTTGGAGTTTACGGTATCTTCGTCGCTGTCGGCGTGCGTGTATTCGTTGGGCGCGGGGTGTTGGTGAATGTGGATGTGCCGGTGGGCAGAGGTGTGTTGGTTGAAGTGAACGTTGCGCTTGGAGCTCTGCCCAATGTAGCGGCAGGGTTCGCGGTGCGAGCGATCTGTTTAACGCTTTCTTGTATCACGACAAACGTAGTTTGCCCGGCGCGTATTTCAGTTTCGCCGGTGTAATCTTCGCCGCCGATTTTCAGTTGATACTTGTAAACACCTTCGGGTAGATCGGACAGGACAAAATTTTCTTTGTAGATCGGATCGTTATTCACGAACTGCGCCGAGTATGTGACGATGGGATAGTGAAGGCGTTTCGAGTCGATCACTTCGATTGGAACTTCAGGGATGTATTTGCCGTTCTTATCAAGGACGCGACCGGCAAGCACTCCCCAACCGGTCGGCGGCGCGAGCCACAGTTCGGGGTTGAGTGTTTTGAGGAATTTATTTTCGCCGATGCGAATTTCAAAATGTAGATGAGGTCCTGTAGAGAATCCAGTGCTACCCACAAGCCCGATCTGTTCGCCCATCTTCACCGGTTGGTTGAGCCACACATTCGTCTCTGACATGTGGGCATATGCGGTGTAAATCGTTTGACCGTTGAATCCAAATTCGTGTTTGATGACGACGGCATTGCCGTAAGGATCTTTTTCAACCGGCTTCGTGCCGAGCAACCCGTAACCGACCCAGACCACTGTGCCGCTGTTCGCCGCTAAGACTGGCGTGCCCATCGGCGAATCGAGATCGACTCCGGTATGGGCGTTCATGAATCCAAAGTAGGTGCTGCCGTAACGATACAAAGGGTGGGGCCAGTTAACGGCGTTGGAAGCGATGGGGCGGGCGAACCAAAAATGATCTTCGGGGCGCACCGAGAGAGGGACGGGGACGGGTGGAGGCCGCCAGGCCAGAGTCGGCACCGCCGTTTGTGTGCCGAAGTTGATCCGAAATGGATCGCTGGAGTTAATGTTCGGTTGCGATCCGCTAGACAAATCTACAAGAGCGGGCGTGGGCGAGCCGTTGAATGGATCGAGTGTGGCGAGCGGCACGATGGTTGAAACCGGTTGAACTGTGACAGCGGGTCGTTGCGTGATGACGATGGAGACCGGGGTGCGCGGCGCGCAACTCGAAATGAACAATGAAGCAATGAACAATGAACAATATAGCCAATGGCTGATGGCTGATGGCTGATGGCTTTCAAACTTCAAACTTCCAACTTTCAACTTCCAACTCATGGTGTAGCAGTCGGTTCTTCGGTAGGTGGCGGTACGGTGTTAGTGCGCGTGGGTGTGATACTCGGAGTAAAAGTGATCGTCGGTATACCGAGACGGGTCGGGACAAGTGTTGGGGTGTGGGTGAACGTGGATGTAGGAGTTGGTGTGCGCGTGAGCGTGCTTGTCGGCGTCAGGGTGATCGTCGGCGTCAGTGTGCGTGTATAGGTCGCTGTGGGCGTGTTGCTGGGCGTCAGGGTGATCGTCGGCGTGTTAGTGATCGTCGGTGTGAATGTCGGCGTGACAAATGGAGTGGCTGTTGCAAACGCATTCGCCGGATGCACTTCGCGCATCGCTTGCGCCCAAGTGAGTCCACCGCGATTCTCGAAATGCCAATACTGCACACCGGGGAAAAAAGTTTTCCACGTATCGGTAGATGGCACGCGCGCCCACCCATAATCTTCGGCGAGGGTGGTGAAGTCAATAAAATATCCTGACGGAACTTTGGCTAAGGGCGCGCCGCCGTTGTCGTAGGAAACCGGGTTGCCGGAGAAGCGCGCTTGAAAGTCCCAAGGGATTCGTCTAAGCGGTTCCCCTAACGCGCCTTCGGTTTGGGCGCGGGCGCGAACCCATACGCGCCAATAGGTGCGCGTGCCGATAGATTCGCGTACCACGTAGGCAAAGTTGTTATTAACGTTGACGACACTAAAATCAAATGCGCGTCCAGATTTGTTCCAATTCTCAAATGGCAAGCCCGGAACAAGCGGCACATTGATTTTAATGGCTGCATTCTCAAGCGTTTGTAAAAAGTCCCAACCCGATTCGGCGGTGACACGGAAGCGCAACCCGGAAAACGATTCATCCACGCGATCTGAAAATGCCGAATAGGGCGCGCGCAGATCGTTGACGTTGACGAAATTATAAAAAGGCTCGGTAGAATTTTTTGCAGATTTCTCAACCCACAATGGCGCATCGCTGACGCTGCTCGCTTGCGCAATCGATCCTTTCAACGGTGGCAGTGGGGCGTGAGTCCACGCCAGACCGTGAATGCGTCCATCTACCGGCACAGCAACGGGCGCGGAATTACCCCACGCGCCGAGCGCGGCGGCGGCGACGAACTCACGATCATTTTGATTGAAGGCAGTGGCGATGCCCGTGCCATCCGGAGTCCACACCGGGCGATGTCCTTGTGCCGCCTCAATCGGGCGGGCGATACCCGGACCGACTTGAATAGTGTAGACCAAATTGAGTGGCGAGTCAGCGTCGGAGAACAGAATCATTTTTCCGTCTCTGCTCCAGATCGGTTCGTCAACGCCAAGGTTGAGATCGGTTAATTGCACGACGGCTTTCTTTTCGTCAGGCTCGTCGAGGTTGTAGAGAAATAGATCGGGCGTGGTCTTTTTGTTGCGATACGAAACGAAAACAATCGAGCGTCCGTTGGGTGCCCACGTTGGCGCATAGTCCGCTGCTGGATCATATGTGACGCGCATCGGCGCGGTATCACCTTTGGCGCTCACCAAATAAATGTCGAAGTTGTCGTTGGCATATCCTTCGTAAGTAATGAACGCGCCATCGGGCGACCACGATGGATTCGCTTCAAAGCCACCATCGTTCGTGATACGGCTGACGTTTCCAGAATCCATTTCGAGGACGAAGAGATTCCAATTGCCCTCACGCCGCGAAGCAAACGCCAGACGTTTGCCATCGGGCGACCACGCGGGGTCGCGGTCATCCCAAGGTCCAGCCGTCAACCTTATCAACCCGGATTTGCCCGGCGTGAGTCCCCACAAATTGGTGTGACCGTTTCTTCGCAGAGCAATAGCAATCGTGCCGCCTACGTCAAATGGATTCGCTGGCGCAGTCGGTGACGGTCCCACAGTGGGCGCCCCGCCTAATGGCTGCACAAGCACACCGGCTGTCGGCAAGCCTCCCGGCGTGGGCGTGGCGACGAGGATGATCACTTGCGGTTGCGTGTTGTTGAAAGCGATGATGGCGATCAAAATGACGGGCAGTGTACCGAAGACGACGATGAAGACTCCGGCGAGGGCGATGGGCGGAATGCGGAGCGTATCGGCGATGTGGAAAAGTTGTTCGCGGAGTCGGTTTAACACAAGCGATGAATATAGCACAACTCGTTTTGTTGCGCTTGTAATTGTCCACGAAGGGCACGAAGAAACACGAAGGAAAGAATTAAACGCAGAGTTCGCAAAGAGCGCGGAGAGAATTTAAAAAACTCTCGGCGCTCTCCGGCGCTCGGCGGTTAAATGTTTTGTGACGGCTATTCGTGATCGTTTGGGTTTTCGGTTGAAAGCCCTTCCGCTTTGGCAGCGGTGAGGACTTGATGATCGCCAGAGATGAGGGTGAGAGATTCTTGAATCTCTATAAGTGTTTGATTCAGTCGCAACGCGGCGGCAAGATGAATCGCGTCAAGCGCTTTGAGTGAATGTCGTTGTGTGAGATGCGCGGCATGTATTTGTAGAACAGGATCACAGCGAATCAGCGTGTAGCTTTCCGCAATTTTCTTCAAATGGTTCTTGAAGAAACGCAGTTTGTCTTGTTCGTCAATTCGTTTAGCGCGGTGCGCGGCGGCGACTGCAGCACAAACTTCGATAATGCTGACATCCACTGTATAAATAAAATGGAGCGGATTACCTCTATCATCCAGCGCCGAAAATTCTTGGCGCACCCACTGACTTCCTTTTTCAAGCAAATAGAATTTGATCTGCGCGTCAGCGTCAAGGTAGAGATGCGCCATATCAAACTCGCATTTGATGAATCAATTCAGAGAGAGGCGGATCAAGTTTCAAATTCTGAAGTTTTGCTGTGAATTGCTTGCGTTCCGCTACAGGGATTGCATCCCACTCTGCGGCGATGGCAAGCTCTTCGGCGGAAGGCAAGCGGATGACGCCTTTCGCCAGCAAGTATTCTGTAAATTCTTTGCGTGTTTTAGGGATTCGCTTAATAGGTTTAGGCGAAACGCTTTTGCCAAGATTGGATTTGATCTTAGCTATCTCGCGTTCCATCTTTACTAATCGCGCCTCTATCTTTGTTTGTTTTCGGGTTTTGAGTGCCATAGTTCACCTCACGCGCAAAAGTATAACACGCAAGTAAGCTCTCTCCTTCGTGTTCTTTAATTCTTCGTGGTTTTCTCTTCCTCATGTTCCGCAAACGCCATTGTATACAACGCAAAATAGCGTCCGCGTTTTTCGAGCAGTTCTTGATGCGAGCCTTCTTCGACGATGCGCCCTTTGTCCATCACCACGATCTTATCGGCGCGGGTGATGGTGGACAGTCGGTGAGCGATGACGAATGCCGTGCGCCCTTTGAGCAATCGCTCCAACGCCGATTGAATGATGCGCTCGGTTTGCGTGTCCACGCTGGAGGTCGCTTCGTCGAGAATCAAGATTCGCGGATTTGCCAACAACGCTCGCGCGAACGAAATGAGTTGACGCTGCCCGCCAGAGAGAATCGCGCCGCCTTCGCCGACTTTTGTTTCGTAACCGGTATCAAGTGATGTAATGAACTCATCCGCGCCAACGGCTTTCGCCGCCGCAATTACTTGTTCATCGCTGGCATCGAGTGACCCGTAGCGAATGTTCTCGCTGACCGTTCCCGAAAATAAAAAAGGGTCTTGCAGCACCACGCCCATTTGGGCGCGCAAAGAATTTTGCGTCACGCAGCGCACATCCACGCCGTCGATCTTCACCGCGCCCGACGTTGGATCGTAGAAGCGGCTGATCAATTTCACTAACGTGGATTTGCCCGCGCCCGTCTCGCCGACGAGTGCAATCGTCTGCCCTTCTTTCACGCGCAAATTAATTTCATCCAACACGGGGAGGCCGCCGCTCTCGTAGTGGAAGCTGACGTTGTCGAAAAAAACTTCACCGCGAATCGGCGGCATCACCTTTGAGTCCGCTTCATCTTTCACGTCAATCGGCGTGTCGAGCAATTCAAAGATGCGTTCACTGCTCGCCATCGTCGCTTGAAAATGATTGTAGCGTTGCGAGAGATCGCGGATCGGGTTGAAGAAGTGATCGATGTACAGCGCGAAGGCGACTAAAGTTCCGGCACTGATCTCGCTGGCGCCGACTCCGTCAAAGATGCCGCCGCCGCGCAAGACGACTAACCCGCCCACCCAGATGACCACACCCAAGGCGATTGCCCCGATGAAATCCACCGACGGAAAAAATAGCGAAGCGATCATCGCCGATTGTAGATTCACTTTTAAATTGTTGCCGTTCACCTCATCGGCAAAAGTTTTGTAGTTGCGTTCTTCACGCGAGAACGATTGCACGACGCGCACGCCATTGATGTTTTCCGCCAGCACCGCGTTGACCCAACCGATGGCTGAACGCACTTGCCGATAATTCTCGCGAGCGTAGCGCCGAAAAATTTCGGTGGCGATCGCCATGAGCGGCAAGATGCAAAAGGTGATGAGGGAGAGCTGCCAGTTGAGGATGAACATGGCGATGATGATGCCGCCCGCGTCGAAGATGTCGCGGAAGACGGCGGTGATCGCCCAGACGATCATTTCTCGAATCACGCTGATGTCGTTGACCATGCGCGAGACCAAACGCCCTACCGCATAACGCGAATAGAAACCGAGCGAGAGCGTTTGCAGATGCGCGAACAGTTGAGTTCGCATATCGTAGATGATGCTTTGTCCGGTGACCGCCATGATCTTGACTCGGAAGTATGTGCCGAGCCAGAACACTAACGCGCTTAATACATAAAGCCCAACTGCCGCGCCGAGCGCACCCACATCGCGTTTGCTCACGCCTTCGTCGAGCGCAACTTTGATTAAGTAGGGACCGATCACGCTGGCGATGGTGGCTACCGTCATCAACGATAACGCGGCGATGATGGACGACCAATATGGATGCAGGTAGGTGATGAGCCGCCGCGTGATCTGCGGATCGTAGGCTTTGCCAAGAATGGTGTCGTCTTGGTGTTGAGGTTTGGGGGTAGGGGGGGCTTTGGGTTGAGTCATTGTTAGAAGTGATCAGTTGTTAGTAATCAGTGATCAGTGGACTGTTTACTGATCACTGATTACTTTTTTACTTGTCTACCTGTCTACCTGTTTACTTAACCGCACTCACTCTCACCGGCTGCGTCTCTAATTTATTCTTCGTATCAGGTCGTTCGGCGTGAATGCGCTCGTGTAATGGAATGGGCTGTTCCTCTTCGGGCGAATCTAAGAACATCATCTCGCGTTGGAACTTTTCTTGATCTTTCAATTGCAGATCATAAATCTCTTGGTAGAGTCCACCTTGCTCAAGCAGTTCGTCGTGCTTGCCGCGTTGCACGATGCGCCCGTGATCGAGAACGAGAATCAGGTCGGCGCGTTTGACGGTGGAGAGTCGTTGGGCGATGACGAATGTGGTGCGGTTCTTCATCAACTCGCTTAACGCTTGTTGAATCAAGTATTCGGTTTGCGTGTCCACGCTCGAAGTGGCGTCGTCGAGAATCAAAATGCGCGGGTTCATCAAGAGGGCGCGGGCGATGGCGACTCGTTGACGCTGTCCGCCAGACAGAGTCACGCCGCGCTCGCCGACCACAGTTTGATAGCCTTCAGGGAATGACATGATGAACTCGTGCGCCCGCGCGGCTTTGGCGGCGGCGATCACGTCTTCTTCGCTGGCGTCGGCGCGACCAAAGGCGATGTTGTCGTGGATGTTCACCGAGAACAACAACGATGTTTGTAACACCAAGCCGATCTGCGAGCGCAGAGATTTGAGTTCAAGATCGCGCACGTTGTAATCATCCACCAT
>Ga0082335_1006697_pt1 | contig 14566 bp, 11 predicted proteins | sample Subgrocontami58m_FD_72375 | JGI IMG/M metagenome (GOLD analysis project Ga0082335, IMG submission 72375) | Subsurface groundwater microbial communities from S. Glens Falls, New York, USA - GMW37 contaminated, 5.8 m (SPADES assembly) (version 2) ...
TTTCTCCTGTTTTTATTTTTCAACATTGACAAAGTCAGGCGAACTAAATATTTTTGACCCGACATAAATGTCTTTTATCGTTTATCTTGAATTATTAAATATTACTTTTAATTAGATTTTGAAGAATCCAAAGTGTTTTCCGATACTCTCAACTCACCAAAACACTTTATTAAGAGATAGAGTAATAGTTTTGTAAGTTAAATTGTATTTCACTTATAGATAATTTTTTATGAAAAAACTTACATCTGTTCTTTTTACAACTATATTTTTATTAACATCTGCATTTGCACAGAGTAAAGATGATCAAGTATGTCTGGATTGCCACAACGATAAAACCTTAATAGCAGAACACGGCGGCAAAAAGATTTCTATGTTTATTAATGGAAAGGAGTTCGCGGGTTCTGTACACAAAGAAATATCCTGCACCGGCTGTCATTCTGATGTAAATGCAGACGATCTTCCTCATCCTGAAAAACTTTCTAAAGTTAATTGCGCGCCATGCCATGATCAAGCAGTTTTCCATTTTGAGAGAAGTTTGCACGGCATTGCATTAAAAAAAGGGAGATTTTTAGCCCCAACTTGCGCTTCCTGCCATGGTAAGCATAATATTCTCAAGAGTAAAAATCAAAAGTCGCAAACTTTCGTTACAAATATTCCAAGCTTATGCGGTCAATGCCATAAAGAAGGCACTCAAGTTGCAAAATTGGCTAATGTAAGTGAGCGTAAAGCATTGCAAGACTATTCCGAATCTATACATGGAATCGGACTTTATAAAAGCGGTTTAACAGTTACGGCAGTTTGTACAAGCTGCCATTCTTCGCATGATATTCTTCCTCATGAAAATCCGTTATCAACTATCAATAGAAATAAAATTGCATCTACCTGTATGCAGTGCCACGCAAAAATTGAAGAAGTACACTTAAAAGTAATCCGCGGAGAACTTTGGGAAAAAGAAACTCATAAAATTCCTTCTTGTGTGGATTGTCATCAGCCGCATAAAATAAGAAGAGTTTTTTATGATGCAAATTACCCTGATGAAAACTGTATGAAATGCCACAGTAACAAAGATTTGGCAAAAGTAGTTGATGGGGAAAAAAAATCACTCTTCGTTGATATTAATAAATTTAAAAATTCTGTTCATAATCAAAGCTCGTGTATTAAATGTCATACAAATGTTTCACCTTCAAAAAATCCTATCTGCCTAAATTCCGGGAAAGTGGATTGCTCAATTTGTCATGCTTCCCAGGTAGATGATTATAAAATCAGTATCCACGGGCAGAAATATTATACAGGTGAAAAAACAGCTCCTTATTGTACCGACTGCCATACGGGTCATGAAGCTCAATCCAAAAAGAATATTTCTTCACCTACTTTTGCAAGAAACGTTCCTGAACTTTGCGGAAAGTGCCATCGCGAGGGATTGAGTATTGCGGCGACTAAAGATGCGAGCAATAAAGGAATTATTGCTAATTATAAGGAAAGTATTCACGGCAGGGGATTAATTCAAAGCGGACTTCTTGTAACTGCAACTTGTGTTGATTGTCATTCAAGTCATCGAGAGTTACCTAAAGTAGATCCAAGATCAACAGTAAATTCTTTAAATGTTGCTACAACATGCGCTAATTGTCATCTCGGTATTTATGAAGCTTTTAAGAGCAGCATTCACAGCCCATCATTTAATAAAACAGATAAAAAATTACCAACATGCAGTGACTGCCATTTTTCGCATGAGATCGAAAGAGTAGATTTGAAAGATTTTAGACAAAGTATTACCAGGCAATGCGGAGGATGTCATAAAGATGTAACAAGTACATATTTTGATACATTCCATGGAAAAGTTACTAAACTTGGGTCTACCGGTGCGGCAAAATGTTATGACTGCCATGGCGCTCATAATATTTTACCAGTATCATACACGGCTTCTACTTTAAGCCGTCATAATATCATTCAGACCTGCCAATCTTGTCATCCTAATTCAAATAGAAAATTTGTTGGATATTTAACTCACGCCACGCATCACGATAGAGATAAGTTCCCGATCTTATATTTCACATTTTGGTTTATGGTAATTCTGTTAGTAAGCACTTTTACATTTTTTGGTGTGCATACAATATTGTGGTTTCCAAAAGCATTCCAGGAAAGGAAAAGAATTAAAGCATTAATTAGGGAAAGTGAAAATACTCATGAATGAAATTCAACATAAAGGAAAATATTACGAACGCTTTGATGCTTATTCAAGGTTTTTACACATACTTGTAATTATCAGTTTCATCTCTTTAGCCATTACAGGAATGATAATAAAATTTGCAGGTGTTGGTATATTTCAAACACTATCAGATTTTTTAGGTGGATATGAAGTTACGGGATTTATCCACCGTGTTGGAGCCATACTTACTTTTATCTATTTCTTTTTACATATAGCATATCTTTTAAAAAAATCTCACGGCAGAAGAACATCAATTTTATTATTACTAAAGGGCGATAACTCTTTAATGTTTAACCGGAAAGATATCACAGAGTTAATCCAAACTATAAAATGGTTTATAGGTAAAGGTCCCCGTCCACAGTACGGAAGATGGACATATTGGGAAAAATTTGATTACTGGGCTGTATTTTGGGGCGTTTCTATGATTGGAGGAAGCGGATTAATTTTATGGTTCCCCGAATTTTTTACAAGCTTAGGTTTGCCCGGTTCTATTATTAATGTTGCTACAATTATTCACAGCGATGAAGCTCTTCTCGCCGTTGGATTTATTTTTACCTACCATTTTTTCAACACACATTTTAGACCGGATAAATTTCCTATTGATACTGTTATTTTCACTGGCAAAGTTCATTTAGCTGAATTGAAGGATGACCGTCCCAGAGAATATGATGCCATAATGAATGACCCCGAATTACAAAAAAAAATCGGTGATGCTCCGCCTGAATTCTTAGGTAAAATTGCAAAAATATTTGGTTTTACTGCTCTTTCTTTAGGAATTTTTTTAATAATTCTAATAATTTATTCTATGATATTCTTGTATCAATAAAATTCATATACGGAGTAGTGATGTTCTCTTTTTCCAATAAATCAATTATCATCGGTTTTTCTTTTTTCTTAATTCTTTTTTTTAATCAAACAATAAACGCTCAAGAATTCAAATGTGCCGATTGCCATGAAAATGTAATTCAGAAATCAATTCACAACGAAGCAATTAGTTGCCAGGATTGCCATCAAAATATTAAGGATGAAAGTCATACAGAAAAGAAGAAATACACTAAAGTAAAATGTGAAAACTGCCACGAAGAATATGCAAATCTTGTTAAGAGCGATATTCATCATAGGTTAAAGGGAAAAGTTAAAAATCCACCGGATTGCAAAAAATGCCACGGTACGCATGAAATTAAACCGCCTCCCAAAGAAAATAAATTGAAGGTGAAGGAGTATTGCTCAAAATGTCACACAAGCATGGTTATGGCAAATCCTTATCACTCAAAAGTTGTTGAGGCAAATACATGTTTAAGTTGTCATAAACAGAACGGATTTTTAAAACTGAATCAATCGGTTCACAAGAATTTGGAATGCGCCGATTGCCACAATTATATTTCACATAATCTCAGTCAACATCCTAAAAATGTTGGCACTCCGCAAAAAGCAGATTGCTATTTATGCCATTCTGCGATAGCTAAAGAACATAGAGAAAGTATTCACGGAATTTCATTAAAAGAAGGAATAGATGAAGCAGCAATGTGTTGGAATTGCCATGGCTCGCATGACATTAATTATGTGAAGGATTCTTCCAGCAAAGTTCATCCATCAAGTTTAGCAGCTACTTGCGGAAACTGCCATGATGATGAAGCTAAGATGAAGAAATATGATATCGGTATTAAAAAACCGGCAGAAAATTTTTCAAATTCTGTTCATGGAAAATTAGTACATGAAGGAAAAATTAATGCGGCTAACTGTAGTTTCTGCCATGGAGTTCACGATATTAAAAATATGGTTCAATCCAGCTCTAAAATTTCTCCTTACAAAATTCCGGAAACTTGCGGGCAGTGCCATCAAAAAGTAACCGAAGAATATCTGAAATCAATTCATTGGATACGCGCTAAAAAAGGATTTAGAGAATCGCCGGTTTGTAATGACTGCCATAGCGAACATCAAATGAAAGCAGTTTCTACAGACGCTGAACGATTAGAACAAAAAATATTACAGGAAAAAGCATGTGTTAGCTGCCATTCTAACCCGCGCATTGCAGAACGTTTTGGTATTGAAGGCGTAGAAGTGGCAAATTATCAAGACAGTTATCACGGGCTTGCAGTTATGCGTGGCGATAAAAAAGCGGCAATGTGCGTGGATTGCCATAACGTCCATATGATTTTACCAAAATCCCATTCCGAATCATCGGTTAATCCTGATAATGTTGCAGCTACTTGCCAAAAATGTCACGAAGAAGCTTCAATAATTTTTTCTAAAAGCTATTCTCACAAATCGCAAAATGAAGAAGCCGCTTACGTTGAAAATATTGTTGAAACTATCTATTTCTGGTTAATCGTTTTGGTTATTGGAGGAATGGCAATTCATAATTTATTGATCCTTGTTTATGAGATTAGAAAGAGAAAGAAACATCTCAATACTGAAATAATAATACTGCGCTTTACAAAAAATGAAGTAATCCAGCATTATCTTCTCTTATCTTCATTCATCATTTTAGCAATAACCGGATTTGCCTTAAAATATCCAACAAGCTGGTTTGCGCATACATTGTTTAGTCTTGGAATGACTGAAACAGTCCGACAGAACGTTCACCGAATAGCCGCTGTTATTATGATTCTAACAGGCATTTATCATACAGGATACCTTCTTTTTACGGCAAGAGGAAGAGACGTTTTATACAATTTACTTCCAAGATGGAGCGATTTTATAGAAGCTCGCGATAATGTTCTCTATTATTTACGAATAAATAAAGAAAAACCAAAGTTTGATAAATATGATTACACAGAAAAAGCCGAATATTGGGCTTTAATTTGGGGTACCATTGTAATGGGCTTTACAGGTTTTGTTCTTTGGTTCCCAACAATTGTAGGAAATTGGGCGCCTGAATGGTTTATTAAAGTAAGTGAAATAATCCATTTTTACGAAGCAATACTAGCGTCGTTAGCAATTGTTGTATGGCACTGGTTCTTTGTTATTTTTCACCCTGGCGAGTATCCAATGAGCTTAACGTGGATTGCTGGAAAAATGTCTTTACACAAATACCGTCATCATCACGAAAAACATTTCAGAAGAGTTGTTCTTGAGTGGAAGGAATTCAAGAGTGGAATACGTGACATTAAAAAAGTTAGCAACAGTACAAAATTGTTTACTTCAACTTTAGAGAAAAATGGTCTGGATCCGAACTCAATAATTCAACATGAAATTGATAACGATCCCGAACTTAGAATTTGGCTCGAAGAAAAACTTCAACTAAAAGAGAAAAATACTGAAGAATAGAAGTAATTTTATACAGATCACAAGTTGCCAATTAACTCATTTTGCTCTATATTCAAATAGGATTTTAATGTTCTTTTATTGTAAAACCATCAATCTAACTCCAAATCAACAATAATAATTGAAGGAGAAATTAATATGTTACACAAAAAAGCTGTGCTATTCTTTTTCATATTGGCAGCATACTTAGTTCTTCCAATTAGAACTTCACAAGCACAACCCTATGGTTATGAAGGTGTACAAGTTTGCGGTATGTGTCATAAAACTGAAAAACAAGGACAACAATTAAAAATTTGGACGGAAAGTAAACACGCTAAAGCTTATAAAACTCTTCAAAGCGACAAAGCGAATGAAGTGGCAATGAAGAAATACAATAAGAAAGCTGTTGATGCACCGGAATGTTTGAAATGCCATGTATCTGGCTATAATGTTGATAAGGCATTAGTTGGCGCTAAATTTAAAGTTGAAGACGGCGTTCAATGCGAAACATGCCATGGACCCGGTTCAGGTTATAAAGCTATGGCTGTTATGAAGAAGAAAGATGACGCGAAGAAAAAAGGATTAATGGCTCATGATGATGTTGCAAAATTCTGCAAGACATGTCACAATTCCGAAAGTCCAACTTTCAAAGAATTTAAGTTTGACGACATGATGAAAAAAATTGCTCATTCTGTTCCGAAAGGTTAATACTTATCTACAGGGCGAAAAATGAAAAAAATATTTTTTTTAATGTTTGTATGTCTACCGTTAATGATTCATGCCCAGAATCTTAACGGTAGATTCTCTTCTTCCTTCTACACTTTTGAAAGATTTGACACAACAAAAACTTCCGACACATTCTTTAGAACATTTCAAGCGCTTACTCTAAATCTCAACTATAAAGATATCTCGATTAGAACAAGAACAAACTTCGAGACTAATATTGGTAAAGGATTAGATAACGATCCGAGACTAAGATTTTACAACTTGTATTTTGAAGCACGTAACTTATTAGAAGTGTTCACACTGAAATTAGGAAGGCAACCATTATTTACACCTGTTGCCGGCGGATTATTTGACGGTGTTAATCTCAAGTTCAAATACGCTAATGCATCTCTAACCGGTTTTTACGGAGGAAATGTACCAGCTTATCAGAAATTAGAACTTACCAATGATCCTAAGAATAATTATGTCGTGGGCGGCAAATTTGATATTAATTTTCTTGATCATTTTAATTTTGGTTTGAGTTATATAGATAAGAATTTCAAAGCGGATGATTATAATGCTGATAGATTGAATTCAGACTACGATCCTGTTACTCTTCTTATTCTGCAAAAATCAAATCAATACAAATTCCTTTCAGCAGATGCATCTTATTACCTGAACGGAATATTAAATATTGATACTCGTTACCAATATGATGTTAATTTTAAGACAACTTCGAAGTTTGAAGTTACCAGCCGGGTTAAAGTAACTGAACAGTTAGGTATTGATCTCTATTATAATTTTCGTGAACCAAAAATAAGATACAATTCAATTTTTTCCGTTTTTAATTACGGCAACTCGCAAGAGATTGAAGGCGGAGTTGACTACAAATTAAATGAAGAATTTACTCTGTTTGGTAAATTCGGTAATGTTACTTACGATAATGAGAATTCTCAACGTTTAACATTTGGAACGAACACAAAGTACGGAAGTTTCAGCTACAGAAAAACCCTTGGATACGCAGGCGAACTTGATGCTGTTTCTGCTTACACTGCTTATTCTTTTGCAGATGGATTTATTACTCCTTCCATTGGAATTGCATATACAAGCTATAAACTTTCGAAAGATGCTGAAATTAATAACATACTTTCTTTTTTAGGCGGAATTAATTTAAGACCTTGGACTGATTATTCATTTGATCTTCAAGGGCAATATTTTAACAACAAGATTTACAAGAATGATTTTAGAATTTTGTTCAAAGTAAATCACTGGTTTAATACTAATTTCTAACAGCTTATGAAGATAAAATATTTTTACGCTGCCCTTGCACTTTTGTTAGTTTCCCTTTTAACCATTGCGGCGATCAATTCCAGCGGCGGTGATAAACCCGTAAAGACAAACAAAGATGTAATAAAATTTTCGCATAATGTTCATAAAGATATTGCAGATTGCGCAGCATGCCATGCCGGTGTAGGCGAAAGCACTTCATTAAACACCCGGTTGCTGCCGGAAAAATCAGTTTGCGCAACATGCCACGATGTTAACGACGATAAAAATTGCAGCCAATGTCATTACGGCGAAAATTACGAACCGCTCATTCAGAAAAAACCGGAAATGATATTCAATCACAAATATCATTTAACTGATCAAAATTTAATCTGTGAAAATTGTCATAATGGATTATCCGATGTAGCTTATAGTTTTGAATCTGCTGAAGCTAACCCTTCAATGGCAATCTGTTCCGACTGTCATAATGGACGATCTGTTGCTATCAATGATTGCGAATCTTGTCACTTATCAACCGTTAATCTGATTCCAACTGATCATAAAGAAGTTTCATTTTTACGTTCGCACAAATTCAATGCGTTAAAAGAAAACTCTAAGTGCCAAATGTGTCATGATAATTCTTTCTGCGAATCATGTCACGTTTCAACAACAATGATAACCGAGAATAATTCATCACGAAATTTTGTTACACCTTATTCACCGCATAAATTTATTGATAACACCAAACAACAAAATATTACCCGCGTTCACGATCTTAATTTTCGATACACACATGGAATAGATTTAAAAGGTAAATCTTCCGAATGTCAAACATGCCATCAGACAGAAATTTTTTGCGCTGAGTGTCATGATTCAAAAAGTGGAGATTTTGCTTTAGAAGGTGCTGTTCCTGTGTCTCACAAGATGCCGAACTTTGTAACAATTGGAGTTGGAACCGGGGGCGGGCAACATGCTTTATTGGCAAAAAGAGATATTGAAAGATGCGCTGCATGTCATGATGTACAAGGTGCTGATGCAAACTGTATTCTCTGTCACACAGATAATGATGGTGTTAAAGGAACAAATCCAAAAACTCACGCTAGAAATTTTATGAGTGGCACTGAAAAAGGCGATTGGCATACAGACCAAGGATCGGTCTGTTATTCTTGTCATACAGATGCTAATGCGCGTCCAGGCGGTATCAAAGAAGTTGGCTTCTGTGGTTATTGTCATAAATAAAAATTTTATTCTGGATAAACTATGAGATATACAAAATTTTATTTGCTCTTAATCGTTTCACTTGGAATTTTCTTTTCATGCAGCGATTTGCAACAGGATATTACATCTCCGTCAAAAGTAAGTGTACATGGTGTTAGTGTTTTTAATCCTTCTTCTTCTACTTATCATGGTTTAACGGTAAAGGAGAAAACATTAGAAAGCTGCAAGCAATGTCACGCATTGGATTTTAGCGGCGGTACTGCTCAAGTAAACTGCAATACGTGTCATCCTGCAATAAAAATTCATCAGAGTAATATAAACAATCCAACTTCTGCAGGATTTCATGGAAAATATATTGCCTCAAAAAATTGGAGTATGAGTTCTTGTACATTATGTCACGGAACAAATTATTCCGGTGGTGTCGCAAGTCCTTCTTGCAATACTTGTCATAAAAATCCCGGTGGACCTGAAGCTTGCAATACCTGTCATGGAAGTTTTTCAAACCCGGAATTTATTGCACCACCAACAGATTTATCCCGTAACATTGATGCAAAATTTGCAGGAGTGGGTGCTCATACAGACCATTTAACCAGCGCAAAAATTGGTGCATTAACTGTTTGCAATGATTGTCACATAGTTCCAACGAGTTATTCATCAGCAAGTCATATAGACAATACACCAAAGGCGGAACTTTTTTTCCAGAAAAAATTTGGTTATGAAATTGGAAATGCTTCTTATGACTTCACTTCAAATAAATGTGCAAACACTTATTGTCATGGTGGATTTGCTTTCAATAAGGCGAGCTCACAATATCCATTTGCATACAGCTCGGATCAAATAGAGGGAAATAAATATCAACCGGTTTGGAATAAAGTTGATGGAACACAAGCGGTATGCGGTTCATGCCACGGGCTTCCTCCGAAAGGCCATCTGGAATCCAAGATAGAAAGCTGCGCAACTTGTCATATTGGTGTTGTGGATAAGTACGGTAAAATTATTGACGCAACTAAACATATAAACAGAAAAATAAACGTATTTAACTTAGAGTACTGATAAAATAATTTCTTAGTAAGCCGCTTTCAAGCGGCTTTTTTTTAATCTTGGCTGAAACAATTTTGGAACAGTGAAACAATATGCCCATTAGCGATAATCTTAAAGATAATATCCTTGATTCTATTGCAGAAGGTGTTTTTACCGTTGATAAAAATTTTAGGATAAACTTTTTTAATAAAGCGGCGGAAAAAATAACCGGGCATATCCGTAGTGAAGTTATTGGCAAATTTTGTAAACATGTATTCCGCTCGGAAGTATGTTTTACAGATTGCCCGATTGCCACTGTATTGCAGAACAAGAAAAATATTTTCGATTTTGAATCGAAGATCAAGACAGGTGCTGGAATTGATATACCAATCAAATTAAATGCTGCGGTTCTTTATAATGAGTTTGATGAACCCACCGGTGGAATAGTATCTTTTAGAGATATCAGTGTATTCGAAGCTATCGGAATGGATTTACAAAAAGAAACACAATTCCATGGGATAATAGGCCACAGCAAACAGATGAAAGAAATTTTTGAGTTGATTGAGGAAATTGCCGAGACCGATGCCCCGGTATTTATCCAAGGTGAATCCGGAACTGGTAAAGAATTAGTTGCTAACGCAATTCAAAAATTATCTGAAAGAGTGAATCATCCTTTCGTAAAAATTAATTGCTCTGTCTTCCCTTCTAATCTCTTAGCAAGCGAGTTATTTGGACACGTTAAAGGTGCATTCACAGATGCAATCAAAGACCGTCCCGGCAGATTTGAAATTGCCGAGAAGGGTACAATATTTTTAGATGAGGTTGCAGAGATGCCTCTACAAATGCAGATTCAACTTTTACGTGTTCTTCAAGAAGGAACATTTGAGAGAGTTGGTGAATCTATAACGCGTAAAGCTGATGTTCGAGTTATTGCCGCAACAAACATAAATATTAAAGAGGCATTGAAGAAAGGACAATTCAGAGAAGATCTTTTTTATCGTTTGAATGTTATTCCAATCGAGATTCCCCCGCTGCGCACAAGAACCGAAGATATTGTTCCTCTTGTAAAACATTTCTTGAATAAATTTTCTCTCTTTTATAAAAGACCCATTGCTGAAATTGAAGAGAAAGCAATCGAGTTGTTATTAAACTATTCTTGGCCGGGGAACATACGTGAGCTCGAAAATGTAATTGAGTATGCTTTTGTTCGAACTACTAAGAAGAATATAATCGAGGCATCAAAACTTCCTCCGATCATAACAGAAAATATTAAACCACTAAAGACAAAATCCTTCTCAGAGTTTTCCCCTGATTCCAAAGAACGTACCGATCTATTAATTCTACTTGAAAAGAATCAATGGAATAAGAGTAAAACTGCTGAAGAATTAAAACTTGGGCGAACCACTCTTTGGCGTAAGATGAAAAAACTTGGTCTTATCGAAGTATAAGTGTTTCACCGTTTCATTTAGATGAAACATGTACCAACTTTAGAAAACAGTCCCTATTCGAAATATTCACACTCTTGAAATACGCTATTAACTCTCATTGAAACAATTTGTTCCTCTCTCAAATTGAACACCTTATTTTGATTCCGTTTTGGACTTGGCACTTTAATTGTCATTACAGCATTACACATTAAATGGTTTTCTTAATAGTAATTCCGGATATCAAAATGAAAAACAAAATTTTAATATTCACTTTGTATTTAGTAACAATAATGATTTTGATTAGCTGTGCAGATAAGAAAACAGAAGACCCAACAGATCCGGAACCAGAACCGGCAAAATCTATAGCTTCTTGCGAAGGCTGTCATACCAATTATGCAACATTAAAAAGTAACTACACACCTGACCCACCAGCAGAAGGCGGTGGATGCGGAGGTGAGTCACCTCACTACGAACCATACGATCGTGTTTATCTTGGCGGTGATGGATATCAAACTTTCAAAAACAATATTCACGGAAAAATGCCTTGCGTTACCTGTCATAATGGTGTAGATGGAACAAGCGATAAAGCTAAAGCACATTCAGGTAATTTCATAAAGAAACCGTCTTCAAGGAGCGATGCAAAATGTGCAACGTGTCATCCCGATATCTACAACCGTACAAAGAACAGTTTACATGAACAGGGTTGGGGACAAAAATCTATGGTAGTTCTCCGTTCAGGTTTATCAAATATTCCAACCGGTTTTGATCAACTTTCTTCAACTATGAAGGATGGATATACTAAGAACTGCGGAAAGTGTCATGCCTCTTGTGGTGATTGTCATGTTAATAGACCTATAGCGGGCGGAGGTGGATTATCTAACGGACATGCATTTACAAAAAAACCCGATATGCGTGATATTTGCGTTACTTGTCATGTAAGCCGCGGCGGACATGCTTACTTTGGACAAGCGGTTGGAACTGTACCGGATGTTCACTTAACAAAAAGACAATTCACATGTCTCAATTGCCACACTCAAAATGAAGTTCATGGTGATGGAAATATTTACGATCAGCGTTACAAAATGGGATTACTTCCAAAATGCCAGAATTGTCATGCCGGTTTGGAGAAAAGCAATACTTATCATCAAGCGCACTTGAGTTCGTTTTCTTGTAACACTTGTCATTCTCAAGACTATAATAATTGCGGAAGTTGTCACATAGGAGCAGAAGGTGCACGAGTTGCTTCTTATCAAGGTTTCAAAATAGGAATGAATCCGATCTCGGAAACAAAGCCATACAAGTATGCAGTTCTAAGGCAATCGTTGATGGCTCCTGATAGTTGGGATAAGTTCGGAGTTGCAACACTTTCCAAGTTTGATGTTAAACCTACTTATAAATATGCAACACCACATAATATTATTAAGTGGACTTCACGTACTCAAGTTGCATCCGGCAAGCCATGTTACGATGCATGCCATGTTATGAAAAATACTGATGGCTCTTTCAGAAATAAACAGCTTTACTTATTCAAGAGTGATTTGCAAAGTTGGGAGATTAGCGCAACTCAATCAATCACTGTTGATGGTAAACTTCCTTATACATGGGGAGTTAAATAATGCTCTACCAAAATGAAATAACAATAACTCAAACGATACTAAACAACAAATCAAAGGAGTAAAACAATGAAACTTCGTAATCTTTTTTATTTGATATTGGTCCTTCCTTTCTTATTCATTTATACCGGTTGCAGCAAAACTGAAGACGGACCTGTGGCACCACCAACTATCAATGAGTCTCAGGTTCTTGCAGAGTATTTTGAAGCAAACGGAGATTTTTTGAATGTTCTAGCCCCTGCAGTTATCACTGCTGCAGATGTTAATTCACTACGTTTAACAAATCCTACAAAACTTTTAGTTCTTGATGTTCGCAGCGCTGCTGATTTTGCAGCCAAAGGTCGAATTGCAGGATCTGTACAAGTTGACCTAAAAAATATTGTTACTTATATGAAGACCGCAAATTCAACTTCTTATGATAAAGTTGTAATTGCATGCTATTCAGGACAAACTGCAGGTTATGCCGTATCTCTTCTTAGACTATTGGGTTATAGCAATGTATTCTCCTTGAAATGGGGAATGTCATCCTGGAATGCTGATTGCGCTACCTCTTGGGCTGCACCAAACATTGGAAATAATTATACAGGTTTTGTAACAACCCCTGCAACTAAAGCAGCGGCAGGTAGTTTACCAACTCTTAACACAGGTAAAACAACCGGAAAAGAAATTCTTGAAGAAAGAATAAACCAATTATTTGCTACAACGAGTGCTAGTGCATTTGACGATATTAAAATTGCTTGGAGTACTGTTACAGGTGCACTCACAAACTACTATATTGTAAATTATTGGGTGCAAACTGATTATGACAAAGGTCATTTACCCGGAGCTGTTCAGTATACTCCTAAAGTGGATCTTAAAATATCGGCAAACTTAAAAACTCTGCCTACTAACAAAACCATTGTTCTTTATTGCTATACCGGACAAACATCCTCACAAGTTGTTACCATTCTGAAACTTTTAGGATATGATGCAAAAACTTTATTATATGGTGTTAACGGTCTGAACTATGATTGGATGGCTGCAAATGGAATTGCAAACCAATGGAAGACGACTGAAGTAAATACTTTTCCATATGTTAAGTAAGTACTGATAATCAATATTCGGGAAATCTCTTTCAAAAAGAGATTTCCCTTCTTATATTTAATTTAGATTTATTCAGGATAGAAAATGAGCGAGATGTTAGGCAATCAATATTTCATGGCTCGAAATTATTCGGCGGCTCAACAACAATTAGAAGAAGTAATTCTCAAAGATCCATTGAATAAATCCGTTAAGAAAAAACTGGTTGTATGTTATACTCAAACCGGAAAAATTAAAGAGGCAATTCAATATTTTAACGATCTTATCTCCGAAGACATTGAATTTATTATTAACTCACACCCAATAGATGATGACTGCCCCTGTCCCGAATTAGTAGAAAAAATTGAAGGACAAAAATTAGCTAATTCTGATTCTGCAGATTATCACCTCATTCTTGGAATAATTTGGCTATACTGTGATATCAACAAATCAATTGAATACTTCATCAAAGCAAAAGAGATTGCCCCGGATGACAAAAATATAGATTTCGCTGTAAATGTAATTTCGGATTATTTGACCAAACACACTTTGCATGTAGATCCTTCTCACTAGCAGTAAATCTCTTCTTATAAACTTAAACCAAGCCTATTCCACTTCGTTTTTACCATCATTAAAAAAAGATTTTGGGGTAGGTTTTTGCTAATTTTGTCACCACAAAATCCTGTATTTAGTCGTTCCTTAACAAGTAAAAAAAGTTAGATAAACAGAGAGTAAAAAGCATAAAAGGGAAAAAAAGAGTTGTCAGATATTGCAAGATTTAAATAAATTGTAGTCAAAACCTTGCA
>Ga0082335_1006699_pt1 | contig 14564 bp, 17 predicted proteins | sample Subgrocontami58m_FD_72375 | JGI IMG/M metagenome (GOLD analysis project Ga0082335, IMG submission 72375) | Subsurface groundwater microbial communities from S. Glens Falls, New York, USA - GMW37 contaminated, 5.8 m (SPADES assembly) (version 2) ...
TGGTGCGGCTGGCGCAGCGTCTGCTGCCCGACATCGCCGTCCTGCTCACCTCTGGCTATGCAAGAGATCTGATTCCAGAACAGGGCTACACGGATTACTCACTGATCGCCAAGCCCTACGGCGGCAGCATGCTGGCGGCCAGGATACGAGGCGTGTTGGCCGCGCGCCGGACGCAGCCGCAACCAAAGCCGCGGCCGCCGGCAGTACCGTCCGGGGATGCGTCCACCAACGGGTCGCCTCGTCGCGTTCTGCTGGTCGAGGATGAGGTCCTTCTCCGCATGTCGGTTTCCGATATGCTGGAGCGTCTTGGCTGCTCTGTAGAGTGTGTCGGCAGCGCGGAACAGGCCCTCGAAGTGCTGGCACGGGACGAATCGTTCGACCTGTTGCTGACCGACCTCGGGTTGCCGGGGATAAGCGGCGAGGAACTCGCCGCCGAAGTGGGCCGGCGGTATTGCAAATTGCCGGTGGTCATCGCCAGCGGCTACGGTCGGCCCGAGGGGCAGCCGGATGGCCGGCAGTTTATCACCAAGCCCTATTCCTCGGTCGACCTGCAGCAGGCTCTCGACTACGCCGCGCGAACCGCGGACGCCGGCTGAGACCCGCGCCGGGCCCTGCAACCCTTCTCGATGTCTGGCGTTAGTTCGAGGTAAGACCAGCGGAGGGCTCGAGATGAATTTTACCGTTCCCCCCAGGACGTCGCGCAGCGAAGCCCGGGACAGCACCACCAGTCGGCTGCTTGAGGGCGAGTTGCTCGACCTCTTCGCGGCGGTGCTGATCATCGTCCCGATCGCCGTCTTCCTGCGGTTCCTCTGAGGCAACCTCGGAAGACCAGGGCCGTTCATACGCCATCAGCCATTCGCCAACAGCGACAGGAGAACAACATGCGCCCACTTTCGATTCTGGCCATCTGCCTGGCGACGGCTTCGGCCGCGCTGCCGGTTGCCGTTCATGCCCAGACGAACAGCCAGACCACGACGCAGGGCGATGCCAAGACGATATGGGAGAAGATCAAGGGCAGCTGGACCCAAAGCAAGGGCGCGGTGAAGGAGCAGTGGGGCAAGTTGACGGATGACGATCTGTTGGCGATCGAGGGGCGGCGCGATCAGCTCGTCGGCAAGATCCAGACCCGCTACGGAATCTCCCACGAGGAGGCCGAGGCCCAGGTCAGCGGCTGGGAGACGCGCCGCGCGCGCGACATGTAGTCGACGGGCAGTCCCTGCTCGAAGGATGATGTCGATGCGATGGGCAAGTCGTCTTGCAGCGACTACGACGGTCGCGATGCTGGCCGGTGTCCTTGCCATGTTGGCGTTCGCCCAGACGTCGGCGTTCGCTCAGACAGCGACTGCAGGCACACCGATCGAGTTCCGTGATCCCAAGACCGGCAAGGTCTGGACCCCGTACAATGTGAGTCAGGACGACAAGCTGGTTCCCCGAAGCGCAACCTCGGTGCAGGACAAGGCCTTCGATCCTCAGAGCCAGCGCGCCATCGTCGAAGGCGTGACGGTACAACGGCCGCGGGTCCAGTTGATGGGGGTGCTGCCCGTCACTGCAGGGCCGGGCGTTCCGCTCGTCACGCTCGACGGCGCTTCCCTGCAGGCCATACCCGGCGAACGATGGCTCACCGCGCTCTATGTAACCAACAACAGTGCTGCCATGGTGGATATCATCGTCGGATGCCTGTTTACCAACGCCGACCGAAAGGTCGAGGATACACGTGTGATTGTTCCGCCGGCAGGTCCGGGCGAGCGGCTGGCGCTGCTGGTCTACGGCCCGCGCGTGGACATTTTCGTCGATCGCGCCACCTGCCAAATCATTTCGCCGACCTAGAGGCGCCGCGAGAGCAATTTGCTCACCCCCGGAAAGTCGCTACGCTGCATTTTTGGACTGAAGGGGGCGTGGATGCGTAGCAGTGATTTCGGACGTCGGACAGCATTGGTGGGTGGCGTGGCGCTGGCGGGCCTGTCGCTCGTCCGGCCGAGAGACGTTCGCGCCGCGAATGCGCTCACCGTCGTGCTGGAATCCGAGGTCACGATCCTCGATCCGCATGCCACCACGGTGAACATCACGCGAACGTTCGCGTTGCATGTGTTCGATACACTGTTCGCCATGAATGAGGCGGGCGAGATCAAGCCGCAGATGGTCGACACCTGGCAAAGCAGCGCCGACAAGCTCACCTGGACCTTCGTTCTGCGCGACGGGCTGAAATGGCATGACGGCGCACCGGTCATGGCGGCGGATTGCGTGGCCTCGCTGAAGCGTTGGGGCGGACGCGACGCGCTGGGCAAGATGCTTCTGGCCGACACGGTGTCGCTCGACGCCATCGATGCCAAGACCTTCAAGCTGGTCCTCAAGGAGCCGTTCCCGCTGCTGCTCGACGTGCTGGGCAAGCCGAACGCGCCGCTGCCGGTCATGATGCCGGAGCGCCTGGCCGCCACGCCGGGCGACCAGCGCATTCCCGAGCCCATCGGCTCCGGTCCCTTCCGCTTCGTGAAGAGCGAGTGGCGGCCGGGCAACGCGATGGTGCTGGAGCGCAATCCCGACTATGTGCCGCGCAAGGAGAAGCCCGACTTCCTGGCCGGCGGCAAGAATGTGAAGATCGACCGCCTGGTGCTGCGCGTCATGCCCGACCAGTCGACCGGTGCCAACGCGCTGATGGTGGGCGAGATCGACTACATGCAATATCTGCCGTTCGACATGCTGCCGCTGCTCGAGAAGGAACGCGGCGTAAAGCTCATGGGGCTGGGCGGCTTGCACCAATTCCAGGGCAACTTCCGCCTCAACCATGCTGCACCCCCGTTCGACAATCCGGCGGTGCGACGCGTGCTGTGGAAGCTCGCCGATCAGGACGCGACGCTGACAGCGATCGGCGTGCCCGATCGCTACCGCGCCAAGTCCTGCCCGTCGTTCTGGATGTGCGGCACGCCGCTCAGCACCGACGCTGGGTCGTCCATCGCCAAGGTCGATCTCGCCGCGGCCCGCGCCGAGTTGAAGGCGTCCGGCTACAAGGGCGAGCCGGTGATCATCCTCGAGGTCGCAGGCTCGATCAGCCAGACCGCGGCGCGCCTGCTCGCACAAAATATGCGCGACGTGGGCTTCACCGTCGAGGAGCAGCCGCGTGACTGGCCGACCATTCTGGCCCGTCGAGCAAAGAAGGAGGGCTGGTCGATGTTCCCGGTCTACTCCAATGGCACCGACATGTTCTCGCCGCTCACGCATTTCTATATCGCGGCAAGCTGCAACGATTTCCCGGGCTGGTCGTGCGACGAGCGCATCCCCAAGCTGTTGAAGGCTTTTACGCAGGCCGCGACGCTCGAGGATCGCAAGCGGATCGCCGCCGAGATCCAGGTCATCGCCTACGAACTCGTGCCGTCGGTGATGTGGGGCCAGTTCAGCATCGCGTCGGGCTACCGCAGCGACCTCAAGGGCATGATCCAGTCGTCGTACCCGATGTTCTGGGAGGTCGATCGCTGATGCCGGAGGTAAGGCACAACGAGGCGCTGGGCCGCTACGAGCTCGAAACCGAACACGGGCAGGCGATCGCCGTCTATCGCCAGCAGGGCGATCGTCTGGTCTTCACCCATACGGAAGTGCCGCCGGCCGACGAGGGCAGGGGCATCGGCTCGCAGCTGGTCCGCGCCGCGCTGGATGATGCCCGCAAGCGCGGTTTCAAGATCGTGCCGGCGTGCAGCTTCGTGGTCGCCTTCGTGCGCCGGCATCCGGAATACGACGACACTCGCAATCAGGAAGTCTGAACGGACCGCACGACGAGAAACGCAACGAGGGTCGCCGCCGCCGTCGCGGCGGCTCCCCACACGAGATCGACCAGGCTGAGCGCCATCGACCAGCCGCGCAGGGTGGCGAGGTTGGTTATATCGTAGGCGGCGTAGACGCAGAGACCGAAGAGCGCGCCGTAGCTAACGGCTGCGATCCAGGTGCCGGCGGTTATGGCGGGCGGCACGGCAAACACGGCGATGCCGGCGGCATGGATCAGGTAGAACAGGATCGCCACCGACCACAGCGGCCGGTCGAGCAGCAGCTGGCCCAGGCGGGCCTTGTAGAACTCGCGGCTGACCACACCCAGCCACAGGGCGTCGAGAACGGCCAATGCCGCAAGGGCCGCGAGATAGCCGACCACGAGTGATTTCATCGGCCGCACTGTAGCCTGACCGTGTCGCTGCCGCCTAGTGAACGTCCCGGAACCCGCCGGGTTGCCCGGCGTTGTCCCATCAGCCTCTGGTGTCGCGAGGCCATCGATGGAGAAGAGTTATGTTGTACTGGGCGTTGATGTTTCTCGTGATCGCACTGGTGGCCGGCGTCTTCGGCTTCGGCGGGATCGCGTCGACGGCAACGGGCATGGCACAGATCCTGTTCGTGATCGCCATCATCATGTTCGTCATCAGCCTCTTCGCGGGTCTCATCCGCAGGAACCTCTGAGCGCTCAGGCGCGCGTCGCCTCGAAGTGTCGCCGCAGTTCTTCGCGCGCCGCGTTGCCGGCGTCGCGGTTCCAGCAGTTGATGATCGCCAAACGAAAGCCGCCGGGCGGCATTGCGTGGCGGCCGGGTGCGACCTCCTCATGGAAGGTGATCTGCAGGCTGGAGATGTCGGGCAGACCGACGATCGCCTCCTGCAGCGGCCACGGCGGATGGCGATGGTGCCCGCCGTGCGGGGCGAACAGCACGACGCTGTAGCCCGTGCGCCGGCTCGAATCGTCGAATTGCCATTCGCCTGCGGCATAGAGGCGGACCAATGCCTCGACCCAGCCCTTGCCATAGAGATCGGGCCATTGGTCGGCGAAGCGCAGGTGGACCTCGATGATTCGCCCGCCGATGGTCTCCAGATTGACCATGCCGGTGTAGCCCGCGAGGTGGCGGCGGCACCAGGCGCCGCACCATTCCTCGAGGGCGGGGGCTGGCGCTGCATGCACTTCCCAATAATCGAAGGTGCCGTCGCCGCTTGCCGCTCCGCTGGCGTGGCGCCACCAGCACGGGACGCCGTCGATGACGGCCACGTCGCTGCTGATATGGTCGCCTTCGAGCAGGGTGCTCCACATGTGGCCGGGCCGGTAGGCTTCGGCATAGTCGGCCTCCGAGCGCAGCGCGCGGCTGCCGACGCCCATGCCCTTGAGATTGTAGATCGGCTTGGAGAATACCGGATAGCGGACGGGGGCCACGCCGTGCGGGGCGGCGTCGAGACCCTGGCTCGCCGCCACCGCCAGCTTGTCGTAGACCCAACGGTGCGCCGGATTCCATGTCCAGGCGTCGCTGTCCTCAGTCGGAATGAAGATGTTTTCGGGACACTTCGCACTCTCGAAATATTGAGTGCGCCACGGGTCGATCTCGCAAATCGGCACTTGCGTCCCTCGGGTGGACAGGCGGAGGCTGCCAACAGTGGGTGCGCGACGGGCGCATTGCAACCGGCTATCGTCGATGGGCGTTGCGTGCGGTGCGGAGGTGTCGTGTCGACTGAGATAACGCAAGCCGTACAGACCGGGGCCCGGGAGTCCGTTGTGCGTTTCCTGGCGGTTCGTGGCCAGACCGAGCGGCTGGCCGCGCCGTTGTCGGCCGAGGACCAGACCGTGCAGTCGATGCCGGATGCCAGCCCGACCAAGTGGCACCTCGCGCACACGACGTGGTTCTTCGAGACCTTCGTGCTGCGTCCTCACATGCCCGGCTATCGCCTGTTCGATCCAGCCTACGAGTATCTGTTCAACTCCTACTACGAGGCCGTCGGTCCGCGGCACCCGCGTCCGCAGCGCGGCCTGCTCTCGCGCCCCGGCGTCGCGGAGATCATGGCCTATCGCCGCCATGTCACGGACGCTATGACGGAACTGCTCGGACGCGGCGCCGGCAACGCCGAGACGCTGGTCGAACTCGGCCTGCATCACGAGCAGCAGCATCAGGAACTGACCCTGATGGATGCCAAGCACATGCTGTCGCTCAATCCCCTGCGTCCGGCTTATCGGGCGGCCGCGCACGCCGTCGTCGCCGATGCCGCGCCGATTGCGTGGATCGGCATCGAGGGCGGACTGATCGAGATCGGCCATGATGGCCTGGGAACGCCGGGGGGCTTCGCGTTCGACAACGAGGGCCCGCGCCATCGCATCTGGCTGGATCCGTTTGCGCTCGCGTCGCGGCCGACCAACTGCGCCGAGTATCTGGCCTTCATCGAGGACGGCGGCTACCGCCGGCCGGAATTCTGGCTGTCGGCCGGCTGGGACTGCGTCGGCCAGCGCGGCTGGGAGGCGCCGCTCTACTGGGAGAAGAGGGACGGGCGCTGGCAGGTCTTCACGCTCTCCGGCCTGCGCGCGCTGCAGCCGTCCGAGCCGGTGTGCCACGTCAGTGCGTACGAGGCGGCGGCCTTCGCCAAGTGGGCGGGCAAGCGCCTGCCGCGCGAGGCCGAATGGGAGACGGGCGCCGCGGCCCTGCAGGGTACGGGCGAGGTCTGGGAATGGACGGCCAGTGCCTACGTCGCATATCCCGGCTACCGCGAGCCGCCGGGTGCGATCGGCGAGTACAACGGCAAGTTCATGGCCAACCAGATGGTGCTGCGCGGTGGTTGCAGCGCCACGCCGGCGGACCATATACGGACGACCTATCGCAACTTCTTCCCCCCGGATGCGCGATGGATGTTCGGCGGCATTCGCCTGGCGGAGGATCTGCGATGAACGTTTCCCTGCTCGCTTCGGATCGCGTCGAACTCAACGATCGCGAGGAATTCCGCGATGCCGTCCTCGCCGGTCTCGCGCGCCGGTCGCGCGCCATTCCGGCCAAGTTCCTCTACGACGCGCGTGGCTCCGAACTGTTCGACGCAATCTGCGAGCTGCCGGAATATTACCTGACCCGCACCGAGACCGGCATCCTGAAGAACTGCACGCCCGAGCTGGCGCGGCTGGCCGGGCCAGGCTGCGCCCTGGTCGAGTTCGGCAGCGGCTCCAGCGTCAAGACGCGGCTGCTGCTCGACGCCATGCCCGACCTCGCGGCCTACGTGCCGATCGATATCTCGCGCCACCATCTCGACGCCACGGCCGCCAAGCTCAGGCGCGACTATCCACGCCTGCGCGTCGAGCCGGTGTGCGCCGACTACATGGCGCTCGAGGAATTGCCGATCGATTTGAATGGGGCCGACGTGAACGGCGCGCCGCGCCTCGGCTTCTTTCCGGGCTCCACGATCGGCAATCTCGAACCGCGGGACGCCACGTCGTTCCTGCGCCGCGCCCGCACCCTGCTGGGCGACCGCGGCGCGATGGTGCTGGGCGTCGACCTCAAGAAGGATCCGCAGCGCCTGCACGACGCCTACAACGACAAGGCGGGCGTGACGGCCGCCTTCACCCTCAACCTGCTCAGGCGCATGAACCGCGAGCTCGATGCCACCTTCGACCTCGCGGCATTCGCTCATGACGCCTTCTACGATCCGCTCGAAGGCCGCATCGAAATCTACTTCCGCAGCCTGCGCGACCAATCCGTGACCGTGGCCGGACGGTCGTTCGTCTTCGCCGCGGGCGAGCGGGTGCACACCGAGTATTCCTACAAGTACGATGACGCCGGGATCGCGGCCTTGGCGAAAAGTGCCGGCTTCACCATCGACAAGACCTGGACCGATCCCGCCCGCCTGTTCGCCGTCGTCTACCTGGAAGCAGCACGCTGAAGCCTGCCCCAAACAGGCAGCCCGCCCCCGAGTGTCCTCGGGAGCGGGCTTGGATGGTCGAGCGGGGAGGATGAGCGTCGCAGAGTGGGGGGCAGGCGCGACGCCGGATCTACCCGACCATTCCCGCTCAACGACTTGCCGCCTGTGGAGGTTGCGAACCTCGCCGCAAAAAAAGCGCCCGTCTAAGTCCATGATTTCATGGGCTTAATCGATCAAGTCGGATGCCACCAGCGGCCGGCCAGCACCACACCGGCCGAGAGCAGCCGCTTGTCGCCGATCATGCGCTCGCCGATCGAATCGGCGTAGTCGTACTTGCCGCTCGCCACGTCGATCACGGTGGCCTCGCCGATGCTGCCGACTTTCAGCGTGCCGAGGTCGGGCCGCTTGATGGCGGCCGCGGCGTTGCCGGTTGCGAGCCTGATGACGGTCGGCAGGTCGACGCCGAGGCAGAGGAACTTCGACATGGTGGTGAGGAGGTCGAAGGCCGGACCCTCGATCGAGATCACATGCACGTCCGAGGAGATCACGTCGGGCAGGAAGCCCGCCGCCAGCATCTTCGTAGTCGTGCCGAAACCGAACGAGCCGCCGCCATGGCCAATGTCGAAGATCACGCCACGGGCGCGCGCCGCCAAGATCTCCTCGCGAACACGGCCGTCGGCGCGTACCGGCGCATTGGGGAAGGGGCGGAAGCAGTGGGTGAGAATATCGCCGGGCCGGAGCCGACTCACCACCTCGTGGCGCGATGGCGGCGGCGCGTCGAGATGGGCCATCAGCGGCAGGCCGGTCTCCTCGGCGACGTCGAGAGCGATGTCGAGCGGCATGATGCCGGAATCGCCGCTCGCCGACTTGCCGACTCGTACCTTTATGCCCAGCACCAGGTCCTTGTTCTCCAGCGCCACGCGCACGGCCTCACGCGGATCGAGCAGGCGCATGTCGGCGCTCTCGCCCACCATCACGGTCTTGGAGAAGGCGAAGATGCCGGGGAAGGAAACGTTGAGGAAAGGCAGGATGCGGACGGGCGAGGGCTCGATCACATGCTTGCGGAAACCGTGGAAGTTGCCAGGGCCGGCGCTGCCGGCATCGATCGAGGTGGTGACGCCGCCGGTGCGCGCCAGCAGCTCGGCCTCGACGCCGAGCGAGGTGCCGCCCCAGTAGACATGGGTGTGCAGGTCGATCAGGCCGGGCGAGACGATCTTGCCTTTGACGTCGCGCGTATCCTTGCCCGCGAGACCATCGCCGATCGCCGCCACCTTGCCGCCGGCGAAGGCGATGTCGGTCACCTTGTCGATGCCCTGCGAAGGGTCGACGAGCCTGCCGCCTTTGAGAACCAGATCGTTCATTTCACTGTCCACCGCTGATGCGAATTTCCGAGTGAGTCACTGAGACACCACTCTACGTCGTTTGCCGTGTTGGTCCGCGTCTGCCAACCGCTTGATTTCGCAGGGGAATGGATCGCCGCCCCAGCATGAGACGCGAGTCGCCAACTGACTCGATTCAAAACTGTTCGCTACCGACAAAGAGATCGCGTTCAGGGCAAGGCGGCGGGCAAGATTCGGGTGGCGGGGAGTCATGTTTTCTTGTAGCAGGAAGTAGGATATTTGTCAACCTATTTATCCTACTTCATCCACCTCATACATTGGTATGGGGGCTTCACTTCTTCGCTGGCCGGCCTGGCCGCTGCCCTTGTCGCCTCGACCGCGGTCCCGGCCAGTGCCGGGCCGCTCAAGAACATCGTTCTCGTGCATGGCGCCTGGATCGATGCGTCTGGCTGGAAGCCAGTCTACGACATCCTCACGCACGAGGGCTTCAAGGTCACGATGGTGCAGGAGCCCGAGACGTCTTTCGCCGCCGACGTGGCCGCGACCCGGCGCGTGCTCGACCTGCAGGACGGCCCGACGCTGCTGGTCGGCCAAAGCTACGGCGGTTCCGTGATCACCGAAGCGGGCATCCATCCGAAGGTCGCCGCGCTGGTCTATGTCGCGGCCCACGCGCCCGACGTCGGCGAGGACGAGGCGACGCTCGGCCGCAAGACTCCGAGCGTACTGGGCGAGACCGCCGGGGCGATCGCCAAGATGCCGGACGCCTACACCTATCTCAAGCCGTCGGCGTTCCCCCGGCTGTTCGCTCCCGACCTGCCGCGCGAGCGCGCCGAGACGATGGCGCATTCGCAGGTGCTGGCTGCCGCCCCGGTTTTTAGCACGCCACTGTCGGCCGCTGCCTGGAAGACCAAGCCGACCTGGGGAATCGTGGCCGGTGACGACCAGATCATCAACCCTGATCTGGAGCGCTGGTACTATGCCCGTGCCAACGCCCGGGTTACCGAGCTGCCGGGCGCCAGCCACGCCGTCTTCGAATCACGTGCGCGCGAAGTCGCCGGCGTGATCGCTGCGGCCGCCGCCATCCTCGGTGAGTAGTCCCGAGGAACCGAGGGCTGGGACATGGGCGATCTCACCCCGTCATCCCACGCTCGGTTATCAGGCATGAATTAATCCGGCTCCCGTCGACGATCACGGGGCAGGCACCGCATTGGCCGTGATGCAACGTGTACCCGTACCTTCCCCTAGAAGTTCAGCGCCGCCGCGTGTGTGTGTTCATCGCCTTGCCCAGCGCCCCGGCGCGCGGCAGCGACCCGCCTTCGAGCCCCAGCCAGTCGGCCATCAGGCGCAGCTCCGCCAGGAGCGGGCCGGCCACCTTCGCCGCGTCGTTGCCGGGTTCGAGATGAGCGGCGTGGGCGAGCAGGCGGGAGGCGGCGCGGTCGGCTTTCAGGTCGACGCGGGCCACGAGCTTGTCGCCCAACAGGAAGGGCAGCACGTAGTAGCCGTGCGTCCGCTTGGCGACCGGCGTGTAGATTTCGATGCGATAGAAGAAGTCGAAAATCCGCTCGGTGCGGGCGCGCTCCCAGATCAGCGGATCGAACGGCGCCAGGAGCGCGCGTGCCTCGACGCTGCGGGGTTGGCGCGCGTTGGGATCGAGATAGGCGGGATGGCTCCAGCCCTCGACCTCGACCGGCAACAGATCACCGGCCTCGACCAGCTCCGCGAGACGCGCCTTGAAGTCGTCGACCGGCAAGCGGAAGTAGTCGCGCAGGTCGCGCGCCGTGGCGACGCCCAGCGCACGCGAGGCCATGCGCACGAGTTCGCGCTGCGCCTCCGCCGGCTCCGGTGTCGGCAGCGCGCGCACGGCGGCCGGCAGCACGCGCTCGGTGAGGTCGTAGACGCGCTCGAAGGCGCCGCGCCGCGTGGCCGTCGTTACCTCGCCGGCGAAGAACAGCCACTCCATGGCGTATTTGGCGTCGCTCCAGCCCCACCACGGCCCGGTCTTGGCGGTGCCCTGCTCGAGGTCGGAGGCCGCGAGGGGGCCGCGATCGACGAGCTGGCGCCGCACCTCGTCGATGAAGGCGGCCTTCTCGCGGCGGAAGACATGCAGCTTGTTCTTGATGTCGCCGGTGTGGGCCGCCGCCGCGCGCGCCATGCGCCAGCGCCACAGCGGATGGCTCGCCACCGGCAGCAGCGAGGCCTCGTGCGCCCAGAACTCGAACAGCCCACGCGCGCTCGGCTGGCCCCAGGCGAGACGATCGAGATGGCCGCTGTCGTAGTTCCCCAGCCGCGAGAACAGCGGCAGGTAGTGCGCGCGCGCCAGCACGTTCACCGAATCGATCTGCAGCAACCCCAGGCGATCGATGGCGCGCCGGACGTGGCCGGCATTGGTGGCGCCATCGGGGCGGGCGATGCCGAAGCCCTGGGCGGCGAGGGCGATGCGACGGGCGGCGGGGGCAGAGACTGCTATACGTTTGCGGGACACGGCCTAAGCTAGCGCGAGATCGAGGAGGCGGACATGGCAAATTGGGAAGCGACATTGCTCAACGGAGTGCTCAGCACAGGGACGGTGCTCGTCTTTGCCCGCGACAGGCTGGAAGACGATGAAGTGCCCAGGCTGCGCATGGCCGACACCTTCTACGGCAGCGCACCCGACGGCAATCCATTCGGCGGCACCGTGGTCGAAATGCACGGCGACCGCGCGGTCGTCGAGGTGGACCAGAAGCGCCATCACATGCACAAGGCGCAGGACCACGAGTCGAACTATGACTTCAAGGTCGATCTGCCACATGAGTATTGGGTGCTCGATTAGGCAAGTTCGGGCATTGTCTGCCGTCGAAGAAAGCTGGAGATGACGACGGTGCGTAGGCGGCTGGCATTCGAGGGACACAATCCTTCTCTGGGAGAAGCCGTCGGGCAGAGCTATGTCCTGGCCTACACGGAGGATGTAGCGCCGCTTGTCGCCGCGCTCGAAAAGGAAAAGCTCAATCCCACGGTTCTGCGCGCGGTGTACTCGGCAGAGGAGCAGACCTACTCGCGGAACGTCCGCACCTTCATGAATCACCACACGGCATGGCAACGCGCGGCGCAGCAGGCCGGCTACACGCTGATCTGCGAAAGCGATTTCGTGCCGTGCGAGGGACTAGCCACCTTCCCGACATTCTGGCCAAAAGACGAACCGTTGGCGTGGGGCTATCTCTATCAGGGAAGCCCGCGGGTTCTCGCGCTTGTCGGCAAGGAGAGGTATCTCCGTGGACATTGCGCGCCGCTGGTCGCCTATATCGTGAACGCTGAGGTCGCCAAGCATTTGTGCGGCTTTTTCGATTTTGAGATGTCCAAGCGTGATCCGCGGGAGTACTTTTCATTCGATGCTTATCTGCAATGGGACGCCATGGGCCGTGGATGCAGCGCCTTCATATCCCTGAAGCACTATGGAGAGCACGGCGGCCGGGCAAATCCCGAGCATGGCGCGCAAGGCGTCAGGCGGGCGGGCGAACATCGCGCCGATACGCTGGCCGGTCCGCTGTATTTTCTGCCGCAGTATTGCGAGGGAAGCCGGTGGCGATATTGGTACACCCGCGTCAGGGAACGCCTGCTCGGGCTCGCCCGCTTGGCGACCGGCCGGTGGATCGTACGCGCGGGCTCGTACCCCTATGACTTCTCGTCCAGGCTGGAGATGATGGCGGTCGGTCTAAAGCGCCTGTTGCGCTGAGCGGCGGCTGCCCGACGAACAACGGCGCCACGCCGCCACATTCGCCTCGAGGTGACCGGCGTCGAACATCGAACAGACGAGCGCCTCGCAGATGCAGGCCTCGTCCAGGGCCTGCAACAGATCGGTCAGCGTGCTGAAGCTGCCCTTCGCTTCGGCCTGGCGGCGTAGGAACGAGAACGGCGAATGGGCGATGAAACGCACGCCGCGCCACTCCTTGGGCAAGTCGAGAAGGAAGTCGCTCACGGGCACCTGGACGATCGAATCGGCCAGCAGGTGCTTGGCAGAGAGGAATTCCAGGCCCTGACGCAGGTCGCCTTCCACCGAGAAGCCGAAACGCCGGATGGTGCCGGCGCCCTTCAATATCCTGAACCACTGGCCGACCTCCTCGACGCCCGGCGCGCCGGGCATGAAGTTGTGCAACAGGAGATCGTCCAGGTAGGAGAGGCCCAGCTCGGCCAAGCTCGTCTGCAGGCTGCCGGCCAGCACGTCGAGATCGTAAGTCCGCGTCGGCTGGAAGCCCTCGGCGCCGGCCGCCCGCGCCACCTGCGCCTTGAGGCCGGGGGCGAAGGCCAGGACCCAGCGCGCGGCAGATTTCGCTGCGCTGAGGAAGGGCGAGGGCCGGACCGGCACGATGCCGCACTTGGAAACGACGCGGATTTCCGCGCGAGCATGGCCGCGCAGGAAATCGCCCACGACGCGCTCCGCTTCTCCCCAGCCGTAGGATCGCGCGGTGTCGAAATGCCGGATGCCCGCCGCATGCGCCCGCTCGAGCGCCTCCGCGCCGCGACGGCGCGAGATGCGGCCCATGATGGCGGCCGTGCCGAAGCCCAGGGCCGGGATCATCGCAGGCGTCTCTATTGGTAGCGGAACTGGAGCATGAGCCGGTCGGCGGACACGGGCGCCAGGGCCTTGTGATAGCACGAGGTGTCTTCCAGGAAGCCGGCGCCGGCCGGCCCCTCGATCACGCGTTCGGCTTCGGGTCCGTAGGTTTCCTGCACCTCGGCATCGCTGAGACGTGCGCTGCCCAGCAGATGACGCAGGCGCTTGCGCCGGCCGCTGCCGGCGACCAGCGCGTGCGCGCCGTTCATGGCGTCGGTGTCGAGGAGATAGAAATTGACGTAGAGGAAATTGAAGCCGTTGACGTCGTAGTGATAGTCGATCGTCTGCGAGGCGGCCCGCCGCTCGTCGTCGGAGAGATGATTGGCCAGACTCCAGAAAAACCAGCACGACACCTCGGTCGGCCGGTAGCCGAGGAACAACGACGCCGCGTCGTAGAGGATCTTGTCGCCGGCGAGGGCGCGTATCATCGGAAGCCTGGCCGAGTTCCGGATCGTCGCCAGGGCGAGATTGCCGCGGCGCTCGGGCAACTGCGACAAGGCCTCGTAGGTCCCGACGTCGTCCTCGTTGTAGTGAAGCGGCAGCGTCCGCGCGCAGTGCCGGAGTTCGGCGATCGCCGCCTGGTCGAGGCTCAGTCCCAGCGAATAGGACTGCCGGCGCATCTCCGCGACCTGCTCGGCCGCCGTCCTGGTGGAATGGACATGGCCCGAGGCAGCCACGTCGATGGTTGCCTCGGCGGGATGGTAGAGGTCGGCGATCCTGAGCGGCGTCGTGCCGGAAATGGCGTCCCTCAGCCGATGCAGGCCGGAGTAAACATCGCGGACGGTGGCGAAGCGGCCCAGCAGATAGCTGGGGCGATGGAGCATAATGAAAACTATCCGCCGCATCCTGGAGACTGGCAGAGAGGCGAGGCCGAGCATGGCGCACACTACTCCCGCATCGGCGCCAGCGGAACATGCTTCGGGCCCGAGAGGATGACGTAGATCAAACAGGGGCCCGACCGGCGTGGCATAATCACTCTTTGAAGAGATCGCCTGAACGCCATGCTGCGCCTC
>Ga0082335_1006700_pt1 | contig 14564 bp, 13 predicted proteins | sample Subgrocontami58m_FD_72375 | JGI IMG/M metagenome (GOLD analysis project Ga0082335, IMG submission 72375) | Subsurface groundwater microbial communities from S. Glens Falls, New York, USA - GMW37 contaminated, 5.8 m (SPADES assembly) (version 2) ...
GCCCGGTGGCTTGGGAGCCCGCGATGCTGCGGCTCGCCTCGTTCAGCGCGGAGGTGAGAGTGAAGCGGTATTTCGCCCCCCCGAAGAGTCGAACGATGGGGTTGTTCGAGTTGTACGCCGGGTTGACGATCCAGTTGAGGTCATGGATGGTCACCACCAGCGGTCGACCGAGTCCCCGGGGAGTGATATCGAACGGGGAGTGGAAGACATCGAATGAATGCGACCGAAGGAATCGGCCCAAGGCGAACTGCGTAAGAAGAGAGTTGGGCTGGAACGGAAACACCACCTCATGGATCCGTTCGGCCTTCACCCTTCCCTGCTCCCGCGCCGTATTGCACACGAGCAGCAACTCGAGGTCCTTGTCCTCCTCCAGCAGCGCGCGTGCCAGATTCAGCGTGTAGCCCCCAATCCCGCTGTCCGTTTTCTTGAGCTTGCGAGCGTCGAGGGCAATCCGCATGGGAACTCGACCGGTGGTGGAGGCAGGATTCGTGCTGAAGATCGGGGGCGCAGCGCCCCAGGACACTCGACCCACGGGGGGAATCGTACGAGGCTGGTCCTTATGAGAGCCTGAGGCGTGCCTGACGGATGTCTAATCAAGTTCGGGGGCGGGCCGAGGCCGGCGGGATGGGACCCGTGAAGGTTCCCAACCTTGCCACCGGGTGCCGATGGTTCATTCGTCACTCCCGGGCATCCCTGACGACAGGGGCGGGCCTTCTTACCTCCCACCCGTAGCAGACGAAGCCGAGCGCCGTGTACGCGAGCCCCTCCAGGCGCTGGAGGAGCGCGAACGACACGCCGCTTGCCTGCGGCAAACCGAGGAGTTGGAAGGCGAAGTAGCGGGACACCTCATGGATGCCGATCCCCGCCGGCACCAGGAAGCTCGCCATGTCGAACCACGTCGAGAGGAGCCAGATCGCCGCACCGTGATAGAGATGGCTCCTCCCGTCGAGGAGCCACAGGAACCATGCGGCCTGGAGCATCCCGCAGCAGAAACCGAGCAGGTGCAGGCCGATCGAGGCGAGGAAGTCCCGCCCATGCACTGCGTGATACTGCATGAGGCTCTCATCGAGTCCCGAGATCCGGGTCTCCACCCAGCGACGCCCACGCTCGCCCGCGAAGAAGCCGCAGACGGAGCGGATGACGGCGCCTATCTTCCCCCTTCTCTGGAAGATGAAAAAGCCCACGAGCCCCGCGCCGACGAGGAGGCTCCCTCCGCAGAGCATCGCGGCGATCCAGGGTGCGAGGGGCACCCAGAGGAGCAGGACCGACGAGCCCAGGCACGCCAGGCCGAGCTGCGCCACCGTGAAGGAGAGCTTCTCGACCAGGATGGCGCTCGTGGCCTCCGTGAGGGGGCAGAACCGTCCGAGGAGCGCGGCCTTCACGACCTCGCCGCTGTTCCCCGTGGGCGTCACATAGTTGATCGCCGACCCCGAGAGGCGGATCTTGTAGAGCGTCCCGAACGGCACCGTGCGATGGTCGCGCCGAAAGGCCAGGCCCGTGGCGAACGTGTGGAAGACGTCCGCGACCGCGTCGACCAGGAAGAAGGGAATCACCCCCAGCCCCAACCTGCGGACGTCCTGCCAGATCGCGTGTGCGCCCGTCTCGTGGATCAGCCAGGCGAACAGGCCGATCCCGACGGCGAGCATGAAATAGTGGAGGTACTTCAAGGGAGTTGGTCGGCCAAACGGCGCTGGCCCCGCAGGGCTAGAACGGGAAGCTGAAGCCGCCGACGACCAGCATGCCGTCCGCGCCCCAGGACACACTCATGCCCCCCACCACGTTCGGACGGGAGAGGAGGCGCACCGCGAATCCGGGGTTGACCTGAACGTCCTGCGCGATGTTGTCGAAGCTGGAGTAGACCGAGCCGATGTCCACGAAGGGCGCGGCTTCCAGCTCGATCGGGTAGTCCCAGAGGCTGGTCCTCCAGATCCGGATCCGCTGCTCGACGTTGATCAGCCAGAAGTGGCGATCGATGAATCGATCGTCCCCGAAGGCCCGGAGGGTGGACTCCCCGCCGAGCGAGCTCTGGTCGTTGAATGGGGCCTGCGGTCCCGACTGGAACTCCAGCCTCCCCCGCACGACGAGCACGAATTGCCGGTCGTCTCCGAACGGGATGTACTTCTTCCCCTCGAACGAATAGCGCTGGTAGGCGCTCGGGGTGTCGTTCGAGATTCCGGTCACGCCGTCCACGGAGGCGGAGTAATACTCCCCCTCCCTCGGGGTCTCGGCGTTGTCGCGCGTATCGAACGTCAGGTATATGTTGGTCCCCACGAGGCCGAGTCCATGGACCCCACGAACGCCCGGGAAGTGATCGTCCAGGAAGGGAACGGACGCGACGCTCCCCTGGGAGATGCTCTGACTGCGGTATCGCTCCCCCAGGCCCACGGTGAGGTGGTCGGTCAGGTTCAGGCCCCAATGCGCGCTCGCCTGCAGGTCCTCGTCCCCGTAGTTCGTCTCGTTCGATTGTGAGGACTCGGGGCCGAGCCCGAAGAAGCGGTTCGTGCCCTGGCGGTCATACTCGAACTTGAATCCGATGTCGTACTTGCCGTCCCAGAACCTCCGGTCGTCGTACGCAAGCCGGATCTCGCGATCGATCTCCTGGGACCAGTCGAAGACGACCTTGTACTCCTGGTGGTCGGAGGGATCGCCGAACGCGATGAGGCCCCCCTCCCACCCGGTGAAGTCGTTGTACTGGATCAGGGAGGCGATGACGTGCTCGATCTCGTGCTTCTTGTTCACCACCAGGAAAACGAGGACGCCGCCGTACGTGTTGCCCTCATTGCGACTGTTGTTGTACGTGGGGAAGGGGTAGAAGTCGATGTCGCCGTCGAGGTCGAAGCCCCACGCCGGGGCGAACGCGGTCAGTAGCACCACCCCCGTGCACATCGAGAGCCATCGAACGTGGCGCCAGCCTGCGACCACAGACACCCCTCCTGGCATCCGGGTTCCTGAGAGAGGCCGAGGCATCATCCAGGATGAGTCCGAGCCCGTCGACAGAATCTCTCCCGTGAACCAGGATGCCAGGAAGGTAGCGCAGGGCGGATGACAGCCCCGTGAAGGCGCCATTAGATGCGTCTCATCGGGGCGAGGCCCCACCACGCGTGCCGTTTCCGCGTACCGGCTTGCGTCGAACGCCTCCGCGTGCTTTGATATCCGCATGAGCAAAGAAGAAGCCTCCAAGAAGAAGCAGAAGGAATCCCCCTACCAGGTCTTCGGCCTCCACATCCTCGTGCAGGCCCTCAAGGAGACCCCGAAGGAGCTCGAGCTCCACTGCCCGAAGGGGGACAACGTCGTCTACGGTCGCGTCCTCGGCGTCGGCGACGGGTTCGACGCGGACGCCGCCTCCCTCCGCCCGATGCCCGAGATCGGCAGCGCGGTCGCCTTCGAGGAGACCGGCGAGGACGTGCAGGGGCACTACTTCTACCGCGACGGCGAGGAGTTCCGGGTCATCCACCTCGACTCGGTCATCCTCTCGTTCCCCCTCGGCGAGTAGCGCGCAGCGGGAATCCCCTTGACTCGCTCCGTCCCGCGGAATGATGATGCCGCGCTCCGCCAACTCTCAGGGGGTGAGCCGATGAGCGCGAGGCACGCGGGCCTGGATTCCTGGGTGAAGGAGTGCGCCTCCCTGACGCAGCCCGATCGCGTGGTCTGGTGCGACGGGTCGGAGGAGGAGCGCCAGCGCATGACGCGCGAGGCGGTCAAGACGGGCGTCCTCCACGAGCTGAACCAGGACGAGCTGCCCGGCTGCCACCTCCACCGCTCGAATCCGAACGACGTCGCGCGGGTCGAGCAGTGCACCTTCGTCTGCACGAGGCAGCAGGCCGACGCGGGGCCGAACAACAACTGGATGGACCCGAAGGACGCCTACCAGAAGCTCGGCGCGATCTTCCGCGGCTGCATGAAGGGGCGGACGATGTACGTCGTCCCCTACCTCATGGGCCCCACGGGCTCGCCCCACAGCAAGGTCGGCATCGAGCTGACCGACTCCATCTACGTCGCGCTCAACATGCGGATCATGACCCGGATGGGGAACGTCGCGCTGGAGGCGCTCGGCAGCGAGGGCGCCTTCGTGAAGGGGCTCCACTCGATCGCAGACCTCGACCCGGAGAAGCGGTTCATCGCCCACTTCCCGGAGGACTACACGATCTGGAGCGTGAACTCCGGGTACGGCGGGAACGCCCTCCTCGGGAAGAAGTGCTTCGCGCTCCGCATCGCGAGCTGGATGGCGCGGCAGGAGGGGTGGCTGGCGGAGCACATGTTTGTTTCCGGGCTGGAATCGCCCGAGGGCGAGATCACCTGGATTGCGGGCGCGCTGCCGAGCGCGTGCGGGAAGACGAACCTCGCGATGCTCGTCCCGCCGGCGCGGTACAAGGGGTGGAAGGTCCACACGCTCGGCGACGACATCGCCTGGCTCCGCTTCGGGCCCGACGGCAGGCTGTGGGCCGTGAACCCCGAGGCGGGGTTCTTCGGCGTCGCGCCCGGGACGAACTGGCAGACGAACCCGAACGCGATGCGGACCATCGCGAAGAACACGCTCTTCACGAACGTCGTGATGACGCAAAAGCGGACCGTCTGGTGGGAGGGGATGGACGCGCTCGAGAACGCGGGAGGGGCCCTCGACTGGACGGGGAAGCCGTGGGACCCGGCGGGCGGGACGAAGGGGGCGCACCCGAACGCGCGCTTCACCGCGCCCGCGAAGCAGTGCCCGAGCCTCTCGCCGAAGTGGGAGGCTCCCGAGGGGGTGCCGATCAGCGCGTTCCTGTTCGGCGCGAGGCGTTCGACGCTCGTGCCGCTCGTCTACGAGGCGTTCAACTGGCAGCACGGGGTCTACCTCGGCGCGACGCTCTGCTCGGAGACGACCGCCGCGGCCGCGGGGACGGTCGGGGCGCTCCGCCGCGACCCGATGGCGATGATCCCCTTCATCGGGTACAACGCGGCCGACTACTTCGGCCACTGGCTCGCGATGGGGAAGAAGAGCGACAAGCTGCCGCGGATCTTCCGGATCAACTGGTTCCGGAAGGAGGCGGGCCGCTTCCTGTGGCCCGGCTACGGCGAGAACATGCGGGTCCTGAAGTGGATCGTCGACCGGTGCCACGGCCGCGTGGGCGCGGATGAGACCCCGATCGGATACCTGCCGCGCCTCGAGGACCTCGACCGCGAGGGGCTCGACGTGTCGGACGAGGACTGGACGAAGCTCTTCGCCATCGAGAAGGACGGCTGGCGTGGGCGCCTCGCCGACCAGGCGAAGTTCTTCGGGCAGTTCGGGGATCGCCTCCCGAAGGGGATGCTCGACGAGGCGAAGTCGCTCGAGCTGCGCCTGGACGCGATGAAGTAGTCGAGGCGCCCGTGGACAAGGTCCGCGCCCCGGAGCTGGCGGGCGGCGTCGCGTGGCTCAACACCGACGCCCCCGTGACGCTCGCGTCGCTCCGCGGGAAGGTGGTCCTCCTCGACTTCTGGACCTACTGCTGAATCAACTGCCACCACGTCTTCCCGGACCTGGGGAGGCTCGAGCAGAAGTACGAGAAGGAGCTGGTCGTCGTCGGGATCCACTCCGCGAAGTTCACCGCGGAGAAGGAGACGGCGAACCTCCGGAAGGCGATCCTCCGCAACGGGCTGCGGCATCCCGTCGTGAACGACGCCGACTTCGCGATCTGGCGGACGTACGGCGTGAAGGGGTGGCCGACCGTCGCGCTCATCGACCCCGAGGGATACATCGCGGGGGCCGTGAGCGGCGAGGGGCACTACGACGTGCTCGACGGGGCGATCGGGAAGATCGTCGCGGAGCACGCGGAGAAGGGGACGCTCGATCGCACGCCCCGCCGGTTCCGGAGGGAGGCGGAGGAGAGCGGTCCCCTCTCCTTCCCAGGCAAGGTCGCTGCGGACGCGGGGCGGCTGTTCATCTCCGACACGCACCACCACCGCATCGTGGTCGCGGATCTGGATGGGCGCGTCCTCGAGACGATCGGGAGCGGCGAGGCGGGCCTCGCGGACGGCGGCTTCGCCGAGGCGCAGTTCCACGAGCCCGAGGGGATCTGCATCGACGGGAGCCTGCTGTACGTCGCGGACCCGGAGAACCACGCGGTGCGACGTGTGAACCTGAAGCGGAAGCGGATCGAGACGATCGCGGGAACGGGGACGATCGGCCGCGCGCGGGGCCGTGGCGCGGGGCGGGAGGTGGCGCTCTCGTCGCCGTGGGACCTCGCGCTCGACGGCGACGTGCTCTACATTGCGATGGCGGGGATGCACCAGGTCTGGACGCTCGACCTCGGCGGCGGGAGCGTGGGCCCGTTCGCGGGGAGCGGTCGCGAGGACATCGTCGACGGGGAACTGGACGACGCAGCGTTCGCGCAGCCGAGCGGGATCGCGCTGGTCGGCGGGAGGATCTACGTTGCCGACAGCGAGGTGAGCGGCGTGCGGGTGATTGACCTCGCGAAGGGGGTCGTCGGAACCCTCGTCGGCGAGGGGCTCTTCGAGTTCGGCGACGCGGATGGCGTCGGCACGCTTGCGCGGATGCAGCACCCCTTGGGCGTTGCGGGGGGCGAGGGGAAGCTGTACGTCGCGGACAGCTACAACCACAAGGTGAAGGCGATCGACCTCGCGACCAGGCGCGTCACGACGATCGCAGGCGACGGGAATGCGGGCCTCGTCGACGGCAAGGCCGCGCGGTTCCACGAGCCGACGGGCCTCGCGTTCGCGGGGGGGCGTCTCTACGTCGCCGACACGAACAACCACTCGATTCGTGTCGTGGAGCTCGCGAGGGGCGAGGTCAGCACGCTCCCGGTGGGCTAGATCCGCCTACGACGGACCGGCTGCTGGCCCAGGCATCGGTCCGAGGAGCCCGAGGACCGCATCTCGCACCTCCCCGAAGCTGGGCACCTCGGCGAGAATGCAATCGCGCACGGATCTGCTTGGCATCGCGGCCACGAAGTTGAAGAACTTGTCGCGCGCGTTCAGGTCCTTGTCGAGGGCCCCTTCGGCGCGCCGCTCGAGCGAGGGATCGCACCTCACCGCAGCGCTCACCAGCGATTCGAGGTTCTCCACGAGCGGGAGAACTTGCAAGCGCTCGTGCAGGCATGCCCTGCGGAATGACTCCAGGGCCTCTTCCACCGTGGCGCGCTTGGGCAGCTCCTTGAGGTCACAGCGCGGCCTCGCTTCGCTCGGCCGCAACCAAACCGGGCATCTTGCGAGGGGGCTCCGCCCCCTCGCGCTCCCCCAGCAGCTAGAGGTTGAAAAGCACGGGGCTCCCGGCGAGATTGTTTACGTATCAAGAGAATCTTCGCGGCGCGGGAAGATCTGACGATGTTGTAGTACAGAGGCGATCGGTGTCCACTACTGCTATCACGTGGCTGCCGTCCCGGGTGACCCTAGGCACGTCGGTCCGGCATGCTTCAAGGAGCTTCGCATTTCCCTTCATCGGGATTGCGAGGACCTGTCCGCCGAGTGTCCAGCGATCCCCGCCGGAACAATCGGCGATGCACTGGAGTAGCAGTGCGTGCGGGCCGAAGTTCCTGACCTGGCCCTTGTATGATTGGTCTTCGTAGAAGACCCAGACCCGCGGCATTACGATCCCTTCGGATCGGGCTTGAACACGGAGGCCTCATAGCCCGCCGCTCGCACATCCCCCAGGCCGCGGTACTTTTCCAGCCATGTGTCCAGGGCGCCGCGATCTGGTCGGTGCACTTCAAGTTCGCGGGCCGCATTGAGGCTGAGGAGTCTGGCGGCTGAGGCCGGATCCTCGAGTCCATCGAGCAGACGGTCCTGGTGCGTCGCCAGCAGCACCGGGCGATTCTTCGCCAGTGTCTCGAAGAAGCTGAGCACCCGCATCAGGAGCTTCGGATGCAGGTGGTTCTCGGGCTCATCGAAACCGATCAGGGCGGCTCTCGAGTCCAGTCGGAAGAGTGCAACGAATCCGAGGTACGCGAGCGTCCCATCGGACATGCTGAACACGGGGACGGCCTCGCTCTGCCCTCGGTACCACATCGTGAGCGCGACGTTTCCGCCGCCAGGATCGGCGCGCACGCCAAGGTCGCTAACATCGTCGCCGAGCCCGAGGCGCACGAGCTCCATCGTCTCGTCCCAGTGCTCCTTTCCGAACTCGTTCTTGAGGGCGTGGTACGCGTTGGCGATGTTCGCTCCGTGTCTCGCGAGCCTCTCGGCGGGTTGGAAGACGTGCGTTTCCCGGAGAGGCGAGGGCCTCTTGAGTTCCTGTCCCGCCCAAGAGGGGGCCGTCTCGAATGCCGTATACACCTGAATTCTTCGCAGGCAGTCGAGCAGCGGTGCAGCCGAGTCACGCTCTCCTAGCTGCCCCAGTTTCAGTCGGTTCGCGCTGCTCGAGCGGGATTCGTAGCCGGAGGTCGGTCTCCGCTTGCCGTCTTCGACGCCCTGCATGACCTCGCGTGAGATCAGCAATCCGCCGCTCGCCAACCGAATCAGCGTGGCATCCCAGGAGAGCGTATTGCTACCGTCCCGCACTGTCACGCCCAGCTTCAGCTCGCTCTCGCCAGACCGAAGGAGGCTGGGAAAGCCACCATGGACCTGAAAGAACTCATCGACGAAGCTCGGGTTGGCCGCCTTCCGAAGGAGCTCGATTCCCTCGAGAATGGTGCTCTTCCCCGTCCCGTTCTCCCCGATGAGGACGGTGAGTCCCTCGAGGTCAAGCGTCAGGCTCTTGATGGTCCGCAGGTTCTCGAAGCGGACCTGGGTGATCACCGCGGGCGCCACATCGGCCTCCAGAATCGGTTCGCCGAGAGAAACCGTATGCGAACCGAGGACGCGCGTCAAGAGAGGCCCGAGCCCGTCAGGCGCGAAACCCGGCGCGCCGCCTCGGCGCGCCGCCTCGAGGGCATTCATCCGATCGGTAGGTCCATTCGCGGTCGACATGGCGATCCCTGATCCGTGCACCCTGGCGGAACGGCCCCTGCGGCGCCTGGGAGGGGCGCCGAGGGGCCGTCGTCATGCTACTTGGGGGGCTCCGCTCCGCCCTCGGCGGGCGGCACGGAGGCCTTCGACTGGCCGTTCTTCTTCCACTTCAGCTCTTCGAGCTGCTTCTGGACCGCCGCGTCCTTGTGGAAGAGGTTGAGGGCGTCCTCGAGCGCGTCATGGAACCGCGTGTAGCGCTCGGCCTCCGCCTTGCGGAAGGCCACGTGCTTCCCACGGTAGACGGCGCCGAGGACCCGATCCTCGTCCCCTTCCGTCTCCTGGCCCTTCAGCATCGCCTGCAGGTCGGCCACCGTGACCTCCCGCAGCGTCGCCCCCGTCGCCTCCAGGATGGCGACGAGTCCCTTGATCATCACCACGAAGTTTCGCGGGATGCTCGGGTACTTCGTCTTCATGGTCGTATCTCCTCGACTCGTTCCGACGCACGGCGCGGCGACGGGCCGTCGACCGCGGGCCGGGGGAGGCGCATGCCTCCCGAAACCGTCCCATCGCCGTCCCGACTCCCCAGCAGGCTGGCCCTGCCAGTTGCGGAGCCGGGCGCGGCCGACGTTCGACTCGCGTCGAGCAGTACCTGCGTCGCCGAATGGGCGCTGGGTTCGAAGGTCTCCCAAGGCCTTACGAACGAGTTTCGGCACGCCGAATGGCCCCGCGTCGCGAGCACCGTTCGGCACGAGTCGCCTTGTTAATGGCAGGCTGGATGCCAGAGGCGAAACCGGGACGCAATTGGCGCAAGTCGCTGGAACGTAGGTAGCTGCGCCGGATGTGCAATTGTGCACGATGTCAGTGTAGTTAGTGTGTGTTAGTATAACATTTATCAGTTTCAGGACACTTCCATGTGACACCGGAACAGTCGATCGCGGCCCTGGGTCGCGTGCGCAGGACGACGGGTCGACGGAAGGCGATCGGCGGTCGATCGAGATCGACCGCCGGTCGTCGAAGAGTGACCGCGGGTCGTTGCGGCGCGACCGCCGGTCGTCGAAGGGCGACCGCCGGTCGTCGAAGAGCGACCGTCGGTCGTCGAAGAGCGACCACCGGTCGTCGCAGGTCGACCGGCGGTCCAGTCCAGACGAACGACGGTCGATTGCCCGGGGCCGCCCCACCGCGACCGCGCGTGCATGGGCATCGTTCCGCGCAGGTCACTCGCATTTGCTGCTGCTGCGTTGACGCATTCGATCGCGCCGTGGTAGCGTGGGCATCCTCATCGTGCCCGTGAGGAGCCGATGTCCGAGCCTCCTTCCGATCAGGCCCCGACGCTCCGCGACGGCACGCTGGACAACATGCCGCCCACGGAGAACTCCGTCGGGCAGCCCTTCGGCCGCTACCGCCTGTTGCAGAAGCTCGGGCAGGGCGGCATGGGCGTCGTGTGGAGGGCATACGATTCGCAGCTCAAGCGGGTCGTCGCGCTGAAGCAGATCCTTCGCGGCGAGGAGGACCCCAAGACGGCGGAGAGGTTCCTCCGCGAGGCGCAGGCGGCTGCGCGGCTGAGGCACCCGAACATCCTCGGCGTGCACGAGGTCGGGGTCATCGGGGGGCACCTCTACTTCACGAACGACTTCATCCTCGGGAGGTCGCTCCGGCAGGCGATGGATGGCGGTCCCCTCTCCGCCAAGGAGTCGGTCGCGCTGGTGAAGCAGGTCGCGGACGCGCTCGCCTACGCGCACGGGGAGGGGATCGTCCATCGCGACGTGAAGCCCGAGAACATCCTGTTGGACCAGCAGGGCAAGCCGTACGTCATGGACTTCGGGCTCGCGAAGGACGTGAAGGCGGAGATGGGGCCGAATCTGACCGGCTCGGGGCAGGTTCTGGGGACGCCGGGGTACATGAGCCCCGAGCAGGCGGAGGGGTGGAGCGAGGCGCTCGGACCGCCGAGCGATCAGTTCTCGGTCGGCGTGATGCTCTATGAGTTGCTGACCGGCGTGCTGCCGTTCGCCGGGAAGAGCTTCGGAGAGCTTCTGGACGCGCTTCGGCACGAGGAGCCTGCGGCGCCCGCGAAGCTGAATCCGCGCGTGCACCGAGACGTCGACACGATCTGCCGGAAGGCGCTGGAGAAGGACCCCCTGCGCCGCTACGACTCGATGGCCGCGCTCGCTGCGGACCTCGGCCGCTGGTTGGAAGGCGAGCCGATCGCGGCGAGGCCAGCGTCGGTGATGGGGCGCCTCTGGCGACGGGTCGCGCGGAACCGCCGAGTGGTGATCCCGATCGCGGGCACTGTGATCGCTGCTCTCGTGTGGACAGCGGTGGTGGTTGCGCAGGGCAGCAAGCGGAGGCGGGTGGAGGCCGAGGCATCTCGCCTGCTGGAGGAGGGGCGGGGGCCCCTGGAGCAGGCACAGGTCTATCTCTGCCATGAGGGAGCGAACTACGAAGAGATGCGAGAGCGGGTCGAGGCCGGAAGGAGGCTGATCGAGCAGGCACTCGCGAAGACGCCCGACAACGCGCTCGGCCAAGACCTCCTCGGGCGGGCATGGGGCCTCCTCGGCTGGGAGGAGAAGGCGGAGGCCTGCTACCGCGAGGCGATCCGCATCGACCCCGGATTCGGTGGTGCGCACCTTCACCTGGGAATGCTCCTCCTCGATCGCGCGATCGTCTTGAAAGCCATCTCCATCCCCGCTGCATCGCAGACGGAGGTTGACGAGCGGGCCCAAGCATGCATGCGTCTGGCGACCGCCGAGTTCGACACGGCCGCCCGGTCTTCCTGGGCCGGCCAGGACAGTCAATCCCGAGCCCTTGTTCCCATTGCACAGATGTTCGTGGCCGGGCAGATGCAAGATGTGGCGCGCTCCGCAATGGACACAGCCACGCGGTTCGGCAACACACCGGGGTGCGAGCGGTTCCATTTGCTCGCCGCGCTGGCCCAGGAGGGTGCGGCACGCCGCGCTGCGCTCGAAAGTGCACTCCAGATGTGCCCCGGCAACACCGTGGCCCGGTTCAAGCGTGCACGGGGGCGAGGCGACTCTGGGGACACCGACGGTGCGATCGCGGACTACGACCGGGCCATCGCGGTCAACCCGCGCTTCGCCGCTGCGATCCACAATCGCGGTTGGATGCGGCACGCCAAGGGCGACTTGGACGGTGCCATCGCGGACTACGGCAGGGCCCTCGCCCTCGAGCCGCACTACACCTGGGCACTGAGCAATCGGGGTCTCGCGCACCAGCAGAAGGGGGATCTCGAGGCTGCACTGGCAGATTACGACCAAGCGCTTGCGATCGATCCGCGTTGCCTCGGCGCACTGATCAACCGCAGCGGCGCGCGCGAGGCGAGAGGCGATCTGGAGGGGGCGATCTCGGACTGCGATCAGGCGCTTGCGATCGATCCGCGTTGTCTCGACGCACTGATCAACCGCAGCAGCGCGCGCAAGGCGAAGGGCGACCTGGATGGAGCCGTCGCCGACTGCGATCAGGCCATCGCAGTCGATAGCAAGTGCGTCGAGGCGTATACCATTCGTGGCACAGCCCGCCGGGAGCAGCGCGATTGGAGGGGCGCCATCGCGGACCTCGATCAAGCACTGCTCGTCAATCCCAAGTACGCAAATGCGCTCGTCGGCCGAGGGAACATTCGCGAGGATACGGGGGATTGGGACGGTGCGATTGCAGACTATGATCAGGCCCTCGCGATCGCACCTGGCAGAGCGTCGGCGTACACAGGCCGCGGCATCGCACGCCGTGCCAAAGGAAACCAGGACGGTGCCATCGCGGACTTCGAACAGGCCCTCCGTTTGGATCCCAAGCATGGGGCAGCGTACCTCGGTCGCGGTCTCGTACGCGCAGCCAAAGGCGATCACGTCGGCGCGATCGCCGACTTCGATCAAGTCATCGCCATCAACCCGAGAGACGCGGACGCGTTCTACAACCGCGGCAAGGCGCGCGACGCCAACGGGAATATCCAGGGGGCGATCGAGGACTACACCTCGGCCCTCGAAGTCGCACCGGCCGACTGGCAGGACCGCAAGGAGGTCGAAGAGAAGCTCCGTTCCGCGCGGGAGAAGCGCGGGAAGTAGTGCGCCGCGAGATGGCGTTGGAGAGGCTACTCGGGCCATCTTCCTCGAGTACCACTCCGTGCGCGCGGAGGACTTGCACGTGCCGATCGTCGGGGGTAGAGTGCGGCTCAGAGAAGTTTGGAGAGTTGCGCTCCACTGGGCCCGCACACGGATCGCCGATGTTCCGCGGCGCCAGGCGACACCAAGCGACCTCTCATGGGGAACCTCATGCCGAACACCCAGCGAATCGACGTCAAGCAGGCTTTCGCAGCCGCGAAGCAATTCTACCTGGGGCTTTTCCCGAACCGCGCGCTCGGCGTTCAGCTCGAGGAGGTGGAACCGTCGAAGGACGGCAAGTACTGGCTCGTCACGCTGAGCTACCAGCCGACAACCGTTCGTCAGGTTCTTCAGCAGGGTCTTCCCCCGAAGGGGGAGTACAAGGTATTCCAGGTCGACGCCGCCAACGGCAAGGTGATCTCCATGAAGATTCGGAACCCGGGGAATGGAGAACATTGACCGCTTGGAGCGCAAGTACCGCACCAAGGGGATCCTCGTCGACGCCAACCTGCTCCTCCTCTACGTCGTAGGCCTCCACGACCGCGCGTTCATCCCCCGATTCAAGCGGACGGCTCGGTACACGCCTGACGATTTTGACTTCCTCCAAATGCTGCTCGGCGAATTCAAGCGGCACGTCACACTCCCGAATGTCCTCACGGAGGTCAGCAATCTCCTTGGCACCGGGTCCAAGCCCATCCTTGAGCTGTTTGGCGAGGTGATTCGCCAGGAGAAGGAGAGCTACGTTCCTAGCGCCAGGGCATCGCGGGAGGACTCGTACCGTCGGCTCGGCCTGACTGACGCAGGGATTCTCGATCGGGTCGGCCAAGGACTCCTGCTCTTGACGGACGACTTCGATCTGTGGGTCACTGCTCAAGGCCGTGGCCTGGATGCGATCAACTTCAACCACGTTCGTTCGTGGTTCTGGGAGAGGGAGTAGTTCTCCCCGGGGCCTCGCCTACAGTCGCCGCAGGGTGCGGATCTCGTCGGGCGTCGCGTCGCGCCACGGTCCGGGCGCGAGGCCGTCGAGCCGCAGCGAACCGATCGCGGCGGGTGCCCGTCGGGAAGGAGCGAACACCAAGCGGAGCAGGACGAAGCTGGCTCGGTCGGTCCTCCCCCACCCCGCATCAGAACGGAATTTCGTCCGTCCGGTCACGCCACTCCTCCGCCTCGCTGGCCTCCAGCATGAGGGCCAGGTCCTCCACCACATGCTGGATCCGAGAGCGTTTCCTGATCCAGACGACGCCCCAGGTGTGACCTCCGGCGGCCAGGTGGTTCTCGAGGTGCGCGTTCATGCTGCTGCGGTTCAACGTGACGAGCAGGCGACCTGCCGAATCCAAGTAGACGAGCAGCTCAGGGTCCTTCGTCCCCAGGGCCGGCGCTTGCGGATCCCCCACCCGGAGCACGTCGGCGGTGGAGGCCACCCCTCGCAGCATGCGAATCAGCCGCGGGGAGAGGTTCTCGTCCAGCAGGAGCCGGACCTTCATGGACGGGCTGCGGGCCGCGCGGTACACCGTGACGCGGGACGGGAGGATCGTCCTCGCCCCGGAAACCGGTGTGGTGGATTTCCCGCCGGACCGGATCCGCCCGGGCGCGCGG
>Ga0082335_1006703_pt1 | contig 14559 bp, 9 predicted proteins | sample Subgrocontami58m_FD_72375 | JGI IMG/M metagenome (GOLD analysis project Ga0082335, IMG submission 72375) | Subsurface groundwater microbial communities from S. Glens Falls, New York, USA - GMW37 contaminated, 5.8 m (SPADES assembly) (version 2) ...
ATCGAGGTGCCAAACCTTGCCGTCGATGTGAACTCTTGGGCAAGATCAGCCTGTTATCCCCGGGGTAGCTTTTATCCGTTAAGCCACGGCCCTTCCACACAGAAGCCGTAGGATCACTTTGCCCGACTTTCGTCCCGGCTCGACTTGTATGTCTTACCGTCAAGCTCCCTTTCTGCCAATGCACTCTGCGCACGATTTCCATCCGTGCTGAGGGAACCTTTGGGCGCCTCCGTTACTCTTTAGGAGGCGACCGCCCCAGTCAAACTACCCACCAGGCATTGTCTCCCGCCTTAAGGCAGGGTTAGAACCAAGACCAAACAAGAGTGGTATTTCACCGTTGGCTCCACCGAAGCTAGCGCCCCGGCTTCAAAGCCTCCCACCTATCCTACACATGTCAAGTCCAAGTTCAATGCCAAGATGTAGTAAAGCTCCACGGGGTCTTTTTGTCCATTTGCGGGTAGAGGGCATCTTCACCCCCATTTCAATTTCACCGAGTCCCTCGTTGAGACAGCGCCCAAGTCGTTATACCTTTCGTGCGGGTCGGAACTTACCCGACAAGGGATTTCGCTACCTTAGGACCGTTATAGTTACGGCCGCCGTTCACCGGGGCTTCGGATCGAAGCTTTGGCTTGCGCCTAACTCCTCCCCTTAACCTTCCGGCACTGGGCAGGTGTCAGCCCCTATACCTCAGCTTTCGCTTTGGCAGAGACCTGTGTCTTTGTTAAACAGTCACTTGGGCCCATTACCTGTGGGTCCGCCATAAGCGGACCACCCCTTCTCCCGAAGTTACGGGGTCATTTTGCCGAGTTCCTTAACGAGGGTTGTCTCGTACACCTTCTCTGACTTCAGAGTGTCCACCAGTGTCGGATTGCGGTACGGGCACCCCACTTTCACAGGCAAAAGGGATTTTCTAGACGAGATCGGCGCCGAAGTCATCCTTCCCTTGCGGGAAGGGTTTCTCCACCTTGCGGCGGAACCTGCCATGTCCATTGGGCAGGCTCAAGCACGTTTCCCGTGTCCCCCTGTTGCCTCCAGTAGGGTGGTGCAGGAATAATAACCTGCTGTCCATCGCCTTCGGCCTTGGCCTACGGCTTAGGCCCGACTAACCCTACGCGGATTGACCTTGCGTAGGAATCCTTGGACTTTCGGTGCCCTGAGTTCTCATCAGGGTTATCGCTACTCATGCCGACATTCTCTCTTCTCCACGCTCCACCATCGGTCACCCTCTGGCTTCACTGCGAGGAGAATGCTCCCCTACCATCCTTCCCTTGCGGGAAGAATCCCTAGCTTCGGCGGCGGGCTTAAGCCCCGTTGATTGTCGGTGCAACACCACTCGACCAGTGAGCTATTACGCACTCTTTGAAGGATGGCTGCTTCTAAGCCAACCTCCTGGCTGTCTGAGCAATGCTACGTCCTTTACCACTTAGCCCGCACTCTGGGGCCTTAGCTGAGGGTCTGGGCTGTTTCCCTCTCGACCATGGGGCTTATCCTCCACGGTCTCACTCCCAGGATTCACCTTACGGCATTTGAAGTTTGGTTGGGGTTGGTAAGCTTACGCCCCCTTACCCATCCAGAGCTCTACCTCCGCAAGCTATTTCCTGAGGCTGTACCTAAATACATTTCGGGGAGAACCAGCTATCTCCGAGTTCGTTTGGCATATCACCCCTACCCACAGCTCATCTCATAACTTTGCCACGTTAAAGAGTTCGGGCCTCCAGTCGCGGTTAAGCGACCTTCGCCCTGGCCATGGGTAGCTCACCCGGTTTCGGGTCTAATCCCTGCGACAATAAACGCCCTATTCAGACTCGCTTTCGCTTTGGCTCCGTCACTGAATGACTTAACCTGCCACAAAGATTAACTCGCCGGCTAATTCTTCAATAGGCACGCCGTTATCCCTCCGAAGAAGGACTCCGACTGCTTGTAGGCACATGGTTTCAGGTACTATTTCACTCCCCTCTCGGGGTACTTTTCACCTTTCCCTCACGGTACTTGTTCACTATCGGTCGTCAAGAGTGTTTAGCCTTGGAGGGTGGTCCCCCCTGCTTCCCACAGGATTCCTCGTGTCCCGTGGTACTCAAGTATGCGAGTAGAGCCTTCTCCTTTTCACCTACGGGACTATCACCCCCTATGGTGGCTCTTTCCAGAGACCTTCAGTTAAGGATCGGGTTTGTAACTCTATCGAGAGACCGGCGCCTCTCATCTCGCAACTTACAACACCGGACGGACATAGGCCACCGGGCCACTAAGTCCGCCGGTTTGGGCTATTCCCCGTTCGTTCGCCACTACTAGGAGAATCTCGTTTGATTTCTCTTCCTCAAGGTACTGAGATGTTTCACTTCCCCCAGTTCCCTCCCGTTTTGCAACGGGTCCTCCGCGTTACCACGGAGTGGGTTGCCCCATTCGGGTATCCCCGGCTAGGCTTGCTAGACAGCTCGCCGAGGCTTTTCGCAGTCTTGCCACGCCCTTCATCGGCTCTTGACGCCAAGGCATCCACCATGCGCCCTTTTTACTTTGACCCACATCAGACTCAACACAATATCTATTCGATTTTTAAGGTGCAAAAAGCGGCCGTTCGGCCGCTCGCCACTCCGCTGACCACATCCCCACCAGCGAAGTGTAAGTATAGACCAGCGGACCGGCGTTGTCAACAGTAACAGAGGCACATATGGAAGTACCTCTCAGGACCCTTGAGACTGGCGGCCACGCATGCAAGAGTTTTTCTATGCAATGCGCGCTCTGATATAATAGCCCCCGCGGACGAAGACGGCCCCCCGGGTCGCCTGGTTTTCTGCAAGAACCTGCCAAAATTTCAAACCCGGAGGTATTCATGTCCTACAAGATCAACGAAGAATGCATAAGCTGCGGAGCCTGCGAACCCGAGTGCCCCAATCAGGCCATCTCCGAGGGCGACACCATCTATGTGATAAACCCCGACAGATGCACCGAATGCATCGGCTCCCACTCCAAGTCCAAATGCGCCGAGGTGTGCCCGGTGGACTCCCCCGTCCCCGATCCTTCCCGCAAAGAGACCAAAGACGCCCTGCTGGCCAAATGGAAGAAGCTGCACCCGGGCGAGGAACCCAAGGCCGGAACATACTAGGGAGCTGTTTTCCCAACGGCAAATTCACCACGGAAAGAACCTGTGAAGGCAGGCTGTATGTCTGCCCTCTCAGTTTCATGGTGAGCGAACATGCGTATCCTGGCTGTAGACGTAGGCACCGGGACACAAGACATCCTCGCCTTTGACAGCACCCTTGATATCACCAACTGCCCCAAGCTGGTGATGCCATCACCCACGGCCATTCTGGCGGACAAGATTGTCAGCGCCACCAACAGGGCCACTCCCTTACTCTTCACCGGGTTCACAATGGGAGGCGGCCCCTCCAAGTGGGCACTGAAACAACACCTTGCCGCAGGACTGAAGGCGTACGCCACCCCAGATGCTGCACGGACCTTCGACGACGACCCGGCAGAACTGAAGAAGATGGGAATCATCATTGTTTCCCCCGATGAAGCCAGCACGGTGCGTCACGCCGAGTCGATGGAATTGAAGGACATCGATGTTGCGGCAATTGGCAAGGCACTGGATGTTTTCGGCGTCACTCCAGAATTCGATCTCGTAGCGGTTGCTGTACAGGACCACGGCGCCGCACCATCCGGCACGAGCGATCGCACATTCCGTTTCGAACATATGCAGCACCGGTTGGCCCAGCTTGACTCCCTGCTCGCATTCACCTATCTCCACGGGGAAGTCCCCGGATACCTGACCCGCATGGCCGGCGCAGCCGGCTCACTGGCGCAAGAACAGGTCCTCCTCATGGATACCGGCTTCGCCTGCGTGATGGGTGCCCAGGAAGATACCGAGGTATCGAGGCACGAAGACCGGACGATCGTAAACCTGGGGAACTCCCACACCATCGCATTCCATCTCCACCGGCAACAGGTCCTGGGCATGTTCGAGCATCACACAAGAGCCCTGAAGTCCGATGCCCTGGACAGCATGCTGAGAGGACTGGCTGACGGTTCGCTGACAAACCAGGCTGTTTTTGAAAACGGCGGACACGGTGCAGTGGTACTTTCCAGCCACCATGGTCCCCATTTTATTGCCGCTGTCGGTCCGCAACGCGGCCGGATTTCGGGTTCAACGCTCAAGCCCTATTTCGCCGTGCCGTACGGCGACATGATGCTGTCTGGTTGCTATGGCCTGGTCCGTGCCTGCTCCCTCCGGTTCAACGAATGGCGCCAGGAGATCGAAGCGGCGCTGGCCAGAGAGCCATCGTAGGATAGTGCTCCTCTAACCGTCATGTCTTTTCCATAGACACAACAATATGTGAAATGCTTGACCGCAGGCAAAGTAGTGGCAGGCCATCTCAGGATTTCGGGAAAGGCCCACCCCGCCCTCCTGTTAAGGGGAGAAAGGGGCTTGCCTTTCCTTTGACGGGAGAGGCGCCGGTGAGGGTGAACGCTCCACCAGCCAACCACATCCGACTCTTTGGCCGGCAGGCCCTCAGGACCCCGCATTCTCGCGGCATATATTGAGGGCGCCGTTGCCGTCCTCGATATCCGCTTTACACATTTGATAGCGTTGCCGCCCCTGCTCCCACAGTCCCTTCTCCACGTCTGAAGTGATTATTAAGGGCGGGACTTCTGTCGGACGGCCTTCGTCATTGAGGGCAACCATGACGAAGTAGGCTGTCAGGGCGTGCCGCGTTTTCTCCTGCCTCAAGTCTTCGGCTGTCACCTCGACTTTCACCTCCATGGTGGACCGGCTTGCAAACGTCAACTTCGCGCTGACGTTCACCAGGTTCCCGACCTTGACCGGGCTGTAGAAGTTGATGCCCTCCACTCGGGCGGTGACGACATTGCTGTGACAGTGGCGGGCCGCTGCGACTCCTGCGGCTGTATCCATCAGCTTCATTGTCTCGCCGCCATGGGCGAACCCGTACGGGTTCGCCTGGTGAGGCATTATCACCTCGGACATCACAGTCGCTGAGTGTTCTACTGTCCTGCCTTCCATGGGATCTCCTTCATACCGTCATTGGTGTTTCCCTCAATCCAAGACTAACACAGACTACCCCTGGTGCAGAATGCATCTTCGACGGGTGCGACTCCTTCCAATCCGCCGATGAACCCGTGATGAAAGAGGGGTGTTGCAGGACACGCTTCAAGACTTTCGGGAATGGTTGAGGCTTACCTTCAAAGAAACCCGCGTCCCCTTGCCTGGAACAGAGGCGACCTCCAGTATGGCCCCGATGGACTCGGCTCTCTCATGCATTCCCAGGAGCCCCATCTGATTGGCCGGCGAGAAACGCCTGGTCCCTGAAGGCAGGACAAATCCTGCGCCGTTGTCCGCTATGGTTACCTCGAGGGAATCTGGCACAAAACGCGCGTCTACCTTCACATTCGTCGCTCCCGAGTGGATTTCAGCATTCCGGAGCGCCTCCTGGACAATGCGATACACCGCCAGTTCCTCTTCTGCGGACAGGTCGCTTTCTTCGCCGGACACATCGAGTTCCCATTTGATAGAGTTCCTCTTGGAAAGGTCGACAACAGCTTGCTTCAGTGAAGGAACCAGGCCAAGTTCATCCAATGCCTGCGGGCGCAGCGACCTTGCATACCCGCGCAGGGTCCTGGAGACTCCGTCTGCCAGAGCAGTCGCTTCCTGCAAACTGGCTGTTGCTGACGGCCCGGCGAGAGACGCGCCCGGACGGAGCGCATCCAGGTGAAGCCGCAGAACGGCCATCCGTTGAACCACATCATCGTGCAGTTCGCGCGCCAGGCGTCTTCTCTCTTCTTCCGTTGCCGCTACTACTTTCCCTGCATACTCCCTGAGGTCGGCCTGCCGTTGAACCTCAACAGAAACGTCTTCGAGTACGATTTGCACGGAATTACTGCTTCCTGAAGGAGACCTGCTGACAATGGGCTGCACATAAACAATCGAACCGCCGGGGCGACGAATCGATAACCTCTGGCTGAAAGATGAAGTGCCCTCCGTTGTCAGGCTCAGGAGCGATAATGCCTCCTCCCTGCCAACCAGATCGCCGAGTTCTCTCCCCTGCAACTCACGGTCGTTCATCCCGAAAAGATTTTCAGCGGCGGGATTGCTTTCTATGACCTGTCCCGCGGGACTGAGGGCGAGCACCGCGGCAGGGCTGGATTCAAAAAGGCTGCGGAACTTTGCCCCGGCGACATTCTCGCGTTTAATCCGCTGGGCCAGCACCAGAGAAATGGAAACGAACATTGTAAGTTGGCCTAACCCGGCGAACAGTTCAACTGGTGACTGCCATATCCGTTCGTCGGTTATCAGGATGTGCGGCAAAGCGAGCGCCGAACTCCAGACCGTGATGGCAATGGCGCCGAACGGGCCGTACCTCAGGCCCGCATAGATAACGGGGATCTGCAGGAGGGAAATGAATACCATGCTGAGGCTCAGCAGTTGGATCGCCGTCCAACCGAGAGGATTGGAATACTCAATTGCCAGGGGGACAAGAGCGAAAACCGCGACCAGAGCCTGGATACACCAGAAATTAACGTCGCGCAAAAGCAGGCGAAAAAGTGATTTCATGATGTCAGTGGCTTGACGCCGACAGGGCACCGTTTCTCAGATTGCTCGTGGGAAAACCGTACAAAGCAGACAGGCGCTACTTTGAATCAGGGCCAGGCCGGGCAAGATCATGCGACAGCGCATGGACTACCGCAGCAGTCCTTGACGTTACTCCCAATTTGCCAAGGATATTATTGAAATGACATTCCACTGTCCGCACACTGATTCCAAGCTTCTCGCCGATGTCCTTGTTGCGGAACCCGTTGGCGGCCAGGCCCAGCACATCCTTCTCCCGCGGCGTAAGTTCTTCCTTGTGCCCCGCCGGCGCGTCAGGATTGCCCTTCCAGATATTCAACACCTTCAGTTCAATAGCCGGGTCAAGGACGATCTGGCCCGAGTGCACGCGCCTGATGGCATCGGCCAATTCGTCGGCGCCTGCGCTCTTCAGCATGTAGCCGGCCGCGCCTGCCTGCATCAGATGGGAAACATATATATCGTCGTCGTAGGCGCTGAGTATGAGCGCCCTTGTACCCAGAGACCGTTCCTTCATTGTCCGCACTACTTCGATGCCGCTCAGCACAGGCATGCGGATGTCCAGAAGCACTATGTCAGGACTCAGGGACTCGACCAGATCAAGCACCTGCTGTCCGTCCCCAGCCTCTCCGATCACCCGGAAATCGGGATATTGGGCAAGAACGTTTCTCAGTCCATGGCGCATAAGGATATGGTCTTCGCCGAGCACGATTCTTATCGTGTTCACGCACCTGGTCGAATTCAACCGATTTCTGATCTTCGCTTGTGTTTCCATGAGTATCATTCTACGCATGCAAATGTCGAAATGTCCATAATTTTCAACGTCCAAATATCAATAACTTGTGACATATTCCGGTCCGAACCGCCGTCAGGCATTCTGGTGACCCCCGAGACTAAGTGTTTGTTCTTAGTTTGGCACTACGAATAACTCCTGTTTACATACCGTGTTATGTAACGTAAGCTGTACCTGGGAGCGACCTATCCGAAAGGTCACTCCGAAAGGACAACACTGTGAACATAATGTTGAACAGGCGCGAGTTTCTCAAGTTCGCGGGAGGTGGAGTTGCCGGGGGAATGGCAGCCCTGGTCGTGGGAAACAAGCTCTCCTGGGTCCTGGAAAACCAGGCATTCGCTGCGACCGTGGTCCAGACCCTGGACTTCCGCATCACCGATGCCATGAAGGAAATGGTCACCCACAACGCCCTGAACGACGCCAGATGCTACTTCTGGATATACAAGAGCGTGACCCCCGACCTGCAGGCCGAAGTCCCCGGCCCCGTCATCTTCGCTACGCGGGGAGACACCATTCGGATCACGCTGACAAACGACCTTGACGAACCCCACGCATTTTTCATTCCGGGTGTCTTTGACAGCGGCCCGATCGCGCCAGGTCAAACTGTGACCAGGTCGTTCCGGGCAAACAACTCCGGTTCGTTCCTGTACTACGACAACCTGAACAGCCCGGTGAACAGGGTCATGGGGCTGCACGGAGCCTTCATCGTCCTGCCCGGAATACGGCGGGCCCCGAACAAGTTCACCCCGTATGACCTTCCGACGCCTGCTGTCCAGGCCCTGTTCAACGACCTGGGGGACGCCGTTCACTGGCCCGGCCTGTCGTGGGAGGAGGCGGATGTCGACCCGGCGAGCCTCGCCCCGGCCTTTCGCCAGTACATCTGGTTGCTGCACCAGGCCAGCCCAAACCTGTTCCGGGAGGTGGGCAGCCTTCCCGCCGGCGAGCTCTACCCGGCGGCGACTTTCGTGAACGCCTTTCTGAGGGACCCGTTCAGCCCGACGAATGCTAACCGGACGCCACAGTACTTCACAATCAACGGCCAGTCAGGGTCTCTTATCCATGCAAACCCACACATCACTCCTAACCTCCGCGTGGGCGAGCCCACCTTGATCCGCGTCCTGAACGCCGGGCTGTGGACCCACTCAATGCACCTCCACGCCAACCACATCTACGTCATTGCCGTCAACGGAGTGGTGCAGGCGAATCCGATCTGGATAGACGTCTTTAACTCCAACCCTCTCGACACCTGGGACTGGCTTAACCCGTACATGAGGCCGCCGGATGTGCCCAACGCCAGGGGGATCGGGATGCCGGACACGCCGCTCATGTCGCTGTCCAATCCGCTCATCCCCGGCTCGGCGCCCCATCCGGTCTGGCCGCCGATCGAGGAAATCAACATGCTCATACCGGAGGGAGCCACGGCGGGAGGAGTCCCCGGGGGTGTTCCCATCGATGTGCAGCTCTCGCCGCTGTGCTATCCGGAGCACGACCACTCCGAGCCGACCCAGACCTCCCAGGGCGGCAACTATAACCTTGGGCTGATAGCGGGGATGAACGTCACCGGTGACCGGAATATCGATCCAGCCGGCGTCACCACCTTCCCGAACGCGCCGAACATGTGGGCGGCGAACGTGACAAGGCTGGCGGCGCCGCAGATGCCCGAGCACCTGTAAGAACGGGTATTGCTCTTTATTGAGATGAAGATAGGAGAAAAGAGATGTCATTCGCGAGCCCTGCCTTTTTAATCCCCAGAAACCATGTCGCGGGCCATGAGGGCGAATGGGTCAAGATGTTCGACCCGCCCACGATGGGCGACCTTGACGCCATCCCGCCCGCCCCCCTGCCGACGCCGGAACTCCTGGAGCCCACCAATCCCGTCCCTGAAGTGATGGAGGCGGCGGGGTTCCAGGTCACTACCGTGCCGCATACGGTTAACAGAGACCTGATGAACGGCCTCAGAATCACAACCTGGGACGGGCTGAAGGAATTGGAGTTCTTCACCTTCGGGGACGGGGACAATCCTTCCCTGCCCAGGAACTACCCCGCGGGGACCATCCGGGTGCCACGGGGGGTCATCTTCCATGGCGATACGCAGGGCAAAGGACCGCCGCCGCACACCATCCACTGGCACGGCATAGAGCCGACGCCGATGAACGACGGAGTGGGCCATTGCTCAATGGAGATAGGCTTCTACAAATACCAGTGGCAGCCGAACTTCATCGGCACCTACTTCTATCACTGTCACCGCAACACAGTGCAGCACTTCGAGTTCGGCCTCTTCGGCCTGCTGCTCATCGAGCCGCCCGACGCCTACTTCGCCACGCAGGAGAACATCGCTATCCCAGTGGGCCATTGCCGGGACGGAAGACGCCGCACCGCGGCGAACCTGACCAGGTTCCCGCACTTCCCCGGCTTCAACGCGAAAAACATCGACGCTCCCGACCCGATGGGCCGGTTCGCCACGGACCCGCATGCCATGACGGTCCCCTACGATGTGGAGGCCCTGTGGGTGCTCGATGACCGCGACTCCAGGTGGAGCGACATGGCGCCGAACGCCCGGGCCACTTTCCCCGAGCACGGCCCAAATCCCGGCACAGACGACCTGTTCCATGAGAATCCAGGGCGTGATGGCTTTTTTGCCTTCAACGATTTCCACGCCGACTACTTCTTCGTGACCAGCGTTCCGGTGCCGGCCCCAGTGGGTGGTACGGCAGCCATCACCTCCGGCGTAGTCATCCCTGCCGCGGCAAACAGCGGCGTCTCCGGGTCGCAGGTCTCCATCGAGGCCCGTGTAGACCAGACCATCCTCATCCGGTGCCTCGACGCGGCCTACAACAAGACCAGGATCACCTTCCCGGTGGACGTGGTGATAATCGCCTGGGACGGCAGGGCGCTGGGGGTCCCGCCTTTCGGCCTTTACAACGAGGCATATGTGCTCAGGGCGAACACGCCCATCGTGACCAGCACGGCCCGGCGCTTCGACGCGCTGATAAGAGAGAGCGCCCCGATCAGCTCTTTCGCTACGGTCGAGTTCCTGGACACCAGGGGCGATGACCGCCTGATGACCGCCCGTATACCCATCAATATCACACAGGCCGGACCTCACTCTGTTTCTGGCAGGGTTACCCGCCAGAACAGACAGCCCCTGGCAGGAACAACCGTGACACTGACGGGCGATGCGAACAAGACAGTGGCAACAGATGCCCTGGGGAACTTCAGGTTCAGCGGCCTTGCTGACGGCGCATACGTGGTTACCCCTTCGCTGTCTGACTTCGCGTTCACACCGGTAGACGCAAACGTTGCCATCGCCGGCGCCAGCAGGCCCGGGCTCAACTTCGTCGGGGCGCAGACACCGGGTACTTTCACCATCTCAGGCAAAGTCGTGAATGCGCTCAGAAGGCCGCTGGCCGGCACAACGATGACCCTCAAGGGGGCCGCCAGCCAGACCGTTACCACGGATATCGCAGGAAATTACACATTCACGGGTCTGGACAGGGGCGCTTACATCATTACACCGGCACAAGATGGCTTCAGATTCACTCCTTCCGGTATTTCGGCGCTGGTGCAGAATGGCAACATGACCCGTCCTGCCTTCATAGGAATACGCAGGTAGAGGACTGAAGAACAGGAGGTCAAGTACCAGGAGAGATGCAAGAAGAGAAGAAGTCCTTTATTATGGAAAGACAGTAGCAAGGGAATCATAATTCACAGGAGACAGTCATGAAAAAGAAGAATCTCATCCGGCAAAGTGTCACCCCGCTGATCGCCATAACATTGGCATTAGCCATAACCCTCTCCGGCACCTGGGCGGCAGTCCAGGCGCTGGGCCCGATCAGGATTGCAGTTGCGGGAGATCCCGTAGTACCGCCGGACATGGTGCCGCTCAACCAGGACCCCCCGGCGGAGCCCCCCAACCTTTTCCAGTTCGTGAAGAACAAGCCTGCCGCCATCAAGCTGGGCAAGGCGCTATTCTGGGACATGCAGGTGGGCAGCGATGGCATTCAGGCCTGTGCCAGTTGTCACTTCAGCGCCGGCGCGGACAACCGCGTCAAGAATACCGTCCACCCCGGGCCGGACAACGTCTTCCAGGTCGTGGCAGGACCAAATACTACCATCGACCCCACCGCCTTCCCCTTCCACCAGCGGGCGGCGCCGGCGGACTCGCAGGGCTCGGCGATCGTTCGCGACTCTAACGACCGCGTCGGCTCACAGGGCGTCAAGCTCTCTGACTTCGTAGACATCGTCCCCGGCTCCGCGGTGGACAACGCCACGCCCGTTCCGGACACGCTGTTCAATGTCGGCGGCGAGAACATGAGGCGGGTCACCGGGCGCAACACGCCAACTGTGATCAATGCGGCCTTCAACCTCAACAATTTCTGGGACGGCCGTGCCAGCTTCATCTTCAATGGTGAGAACCCCTTCGGCCCCGCCGACGCGAACGCGGGCGTCTGGTTCAACGAGTTTGGCACCGGGCTGGCGAAACGGCCGGTCACCATAGAGTTCGCCGGACTTGCCTCTCAGGCCACAGGGCCAGCACTGGACGGCACCGAGATGTCCGCCCGCGGACGCACCTTCCCCAAGCTGGGCAGGAAGATGCTCAGTCTGGTCCCGCTCGGAAAGCAGACGGTCCATCCCGGAGACAGCGTGATCGGCCCGCTCTCGAAAGCAAGGATACTGCCAAACGGCAGGGTCTCCAGCGAGAAGGGCCTCGCGACCACATATTCAGCGATGATACAGACGGCTTTCCAGGACAACCTGTGGAACTCTCCGCTGCTCACGCCGGAAGGCTACACGCAGATGGAGGCCAACTTCTCCCTTTTCTGGGGGCTGTCAATCCAGCTCTATGAGGCGACTTTGATCTCTGACCAGACGCCCTTCGACAAATGGCTCGGCGGCGATACCACCGCCCTGACAGCCCAGGAGAAGTCAGGGTTCAACCTGTTCATGGGCATCGCGAACTGTGGCGTATGCCATGTGCCGCCTGTATTCGCCGAGGTCCCCGGTTTCACCAACAACAATAGCCACGTGCTGATGGAGCTGATGTGGACCTCGGACGGCACCCAGGTCATCTACGACGCCGGCTTCCAGAACACAGCGGTGACCCGGATAAGCGATGACATCGGACGCGGAGGCAACACCCCGTTCGTGAACCCGTCGACCGGCCAGCCCTACCCCCTTTCGTTCTCGACACTCTCAGAACTTCAGCGGCAGGGCCTGGTCCCCTTCCCTGCCCCCATACTGCCGTTCCATATCCCGACTGACATGCCAGTGAATGTGAACGGCGCTTTCAAAATGCCAGGGCTGAGGAATGTGGAACTCACCGCGCCCTACTTCCACAATGGCAGCGTCATGACGCTCGAGGAAGTGGTGAACTTCTATATCCGCGGCGGCAACTTCCCTGAGGAAAACCTGGGAGATCTCGACCCGCTAGTCGGCGCGGGGCTGCCGCTGCTACGGGGCAAGGATGCCATGAAGGCCAGCATAGTAGCCTTCATGAAGGCGCTCACCGACCCCCGGGTCAGGAGCGAGTCGGCGCCGTTCGACCATCCGGAGCTGCTGGTCCCCAACGGTGACCCGGAAATGATCCGTATCCCCGCCAGGGATGCCCTTGGAAACTCCGCTCTGACCACACTTACCATTAATCCGGTGGTCAGCCCGACCACGTCCAACAGCCAGACCGTTTCCGGCACGGTGGAAGCGGGGTTGACTCCTGAAGCGACGATTGATACCACCGCGACGGTCGGCGCCGTCACAGTCGTCGGGACCGACTGGAACGTTCCCGTCACCGGGATGCCGCAAGGGATCAACACCATCAGCGTCAGCGTGGTCGATGCCGTTGGCACCCGGACTACACTGACAGCTTCCATCAGGGTGGTCCCGGCTGCGCCCGTGATCACGTCGACTGCTGTAACCAGTGCTACAACGGGCCTGCCTTACAGCTATGACGTGAACGCCACAGATGCAAATAATGGCGACACGTTGACATACGGCCTTGCAGTCTCCCCGGCCGGCATGACCATCAACGCAGCCACAGGCCTGATTGCCTGGACGCCTTCAAGCGCACAATTAGGCCCGAACAACGTGAGCGTGAGAGTAACCGACACCGGCGGGCTGTTCGCCTCCCAGACATTCACCATAACTGTATCTCCGCCAGTTCCTACCTTCGCGGTCTCGGGCAGGGTAACGAACTCAGCGGGTGGAGTAGGAATGCCAGGCGTGAGGATGACGCTGGGCGGGGCAGGCAGCGGAAGCGTGCTCACCGACGCCCTGGGGAACTACAGCTTTGCCGCACTTCCCAACGGCAGGTACACGATTACGCCTTCCATCGCCGGCTTCAGGTTCAGCCCTGTATCCAGGACCATAGACGTACTGAACCGACCGGTAGCCGGGATGAATTACTCCGGCATCCTGATACCAGTGCCGCCGGCAGCACCTTCAGGTCTTGCTGCCGCCGCCATCTCGTCCGTCCAGGTGAACCTCACCTGGGCTGACAACTCAAACAATGAAACGGGATTCCGGCTGGAAAGAAAGATCGGCGCGGCCGGCGCGTGGGCAGCCATTGCGAACCTGGGGACTAATGTCACCAGTTTCAGCAACAGGGGCCTGTTGGCAGGCACCACGTACTCCTACCGCATCAGGGCGCTGAATGCTGCCGGTTTCTCAGCCTACTCAAATGAGGTCTCCGTGACAATGCCCTGAGAAGGAAGACGGAGACAGTAAAAAGCGGGTGGGGACGGGTCCAAGGACCCGCCCCCACCCGGTCACAAAGGAAGGTTAACCCATGAAAAAGAGATTATCATTCATCACAGCCCTTCTCCTGGTTTTGACGCTGGTCCTGCCAGCATCCGTTGGCACGGTCCTGGCGGCGGGCGAGCCCAACGCGCCTTCGGACCTCGGCGCAACGATAATGAGCGCCACAAGGGTCGACCTCGTCTGGACCGACCAGTCCGCTGACGAGACGAGTTTCCGCATCGAGCGCAGCGAGGACGGCTTCGCCACAGCGCCGAGCGCGGGCTTCACCGCCGCGATAGACCAGAGGACGTTCAGCGATGTGACCGTGGTCCAGAACCACACCTACTCCTATAGAGTTATCGCGATCAACGCTCTTGGCAATTCCGCGCCATCGAACACGGCGACGGTGCGAGTGACCAACCGGCTTCAGGTCGGCCCTATCGACCCCAGTTTCATC
>Ga0082335_1006705_pt1 | contig 14557 bp, 15 predicted proteins | sample Subgrocontami58m_FD_72375 | JGI IMG/M metagenome (GOLD analysis project Ga0082335, IMG submission 72375) | Subsurface groundwater microbial communities from S. Glens Falls, New York, USA - GMW37 contaminated, 5.8 m (SPADES assembly) (version 2) ...
TTTTTGGCCCGTGGGGGCAAAGGACCCGGGGTTACCAAATGATGAATTAAGGGCAACAACCCCTGGGGGCGACACGCGCCCGTACGCGGGCTTAAAGCCGGTAACGCCGCAAAGTGCCGCCGGCTGACGGATAGAACCGCCAGTATCGCTGCCCAATGCGACCAGGCATTCCCCGGCCGCCACCGCCACCGCCGACCCTGATGACGAGCCACCGGGCACACGTGTTTCATCCCACGGATTTTTGGTCGGCCCGTACGCCGAGTTCTCGCCTGACGACCCCATGGCAAACTCATCACAGTTAGTTTTTCCAACAACAATCGCACCAGCCGCCTCGGCCCGCGCCACCGCCGTCGCCGTATATGGCGGTAAATAACCATGCAGCACGCGGGACCCGGCCGTGGTTTCGACTCCTTGGGTTGTAAATACATCTTTAACCCCGAGCGGCACACCGGCGAGCGGCCCAGCGTCCTCACCCCGCGCCAACTTATCATCTACTACTCGCGCCGCCGCCAACGCGCGCTCGGGCATTTTAGTAATAAAACTATTGAGATCACTTTTGGCCACGCGCCCCAAGTGCTGCTCGATAATTTCCACCGCCGAAACCTCGCGCGACCTTAACTTTTCATTAAGTTCACGAATCGTCAACATATTGGTGCTAGTGTGGCTCTTCGAACACTGGTGGCACAACCACGTACCGTTCATCGTGCTCTGGTGCCGCGGCTACCAGGCGATCCACATCATTATATGATTGCGCTACGTCGGTCCGCAGCTCGGCGGCCGCGCGCATCTTAGTTTCGCCCACTACCGCTACGTTTTTCAATTGCTCCACATACCCCAAAACCTCGCTCAGCTGCTTAGCATAGCGATCCACTTCGTCGGCCGTAAGTTGAAGTCTAGCCAGTTGCGCCAGGTGCTGCACCTCGGTTACAGAAAGTGACATATATTCGTAGTTTAAAGTAGATATGCTCAACAGTAAACCCGCTCTGCTAAGTACAAAGCTATTCCTAGTCACTTACCCTTTCCTGCCTACCGCAGGCAGGCGCGCGAAAGGGTAAATGGAAAAATTCCGTCTTAATTTACCCGAGCAGCTTATTTAATCCCTGCTCACCAATTACCTTTACGCCAAGGCTGCGAGCCTGAGCTAGCTTACTGCCTGGGTTATCCCCGGCCACTACATAGTCGGTTGCACGGCTCACGCTATCGGCAACTTTGCCGCCTTGCGCCCTTATAAGTTGCTTGGCCTGGTCGCGCGTCAACTTATCGAGCGTACCGGTAATAACAAATGTCATGTTCTTGAGCTTACCAATAGGGCGTCGGATCGCACGTTCAACCCGCACACCAACACGGTCGAATTTTTTAAGTAGCGCCCGGCTGCGTGGTTGAGTAAAAAAACTAACTAGGCTTTGGGCCACAGTTGAACCGACATTTGGCACCGCCTCAAATTCCTGTTTAGTCGCGGCCGCAACCTTGGTGAGTGAACCAAAAGCACTGGCCAGATCGTGCGCTGTTTCTTCACCGACGTGCCGAATACCAAGCGCATACAAGAATCGCTCAAGTGATATGGATCTACGCGCTACAATAGCTGCCACCAGATTATCAGCTGATTTATCGGCAAATCGCTCGAGTGGCACGAGGTCGGATGAACTAAGTGTAAAAAAATCTGCCGCGTCCTGCACTAGCCCGGCGTCCGCCAATAAATCAATTATTTTGGGTCCCAGACCATCAATATCAAAAGCTGTACGCGATACAAAGTGGTAAAGACCCTCACGCGAGCGAGCGCTGCAGTGTTCGTTTGAGCAATAATGTGCCACCTCGCCTGGCTGCCTGACTACTTTCGACCCACACACCGGACAAATTGTTGGTAATTTAAACTTGCGTTGTTTACTCGTTCGCAAGCGTGTTAGTACTTTAACCACGTCAGGAATTATATCCCCCGCCTTCTGTACGACTACAGTGTCCCCCACGCGCACATCTAGCCTGTCGACCTCATCCTGATTGTGCAGGGTGGCGCGCGACACAGTGGTGCCAGCGACGCGCACTGGCCGCAATAGTGCAACCGGTGTAAGCACGCCAGTGCGTCCCACCTGTACGATTATACCTTCAACCGTGGTCGTCGCCTGCTCGGCCGGAAATTTGTACGCCAGCATCCACCGCTCGGACTTGCCCACCGCGCCCAAGCGCGCCTCTTGCTGCAGGTCGTTGACCACGATTACGGCGCCATCGGTTTGGTATGGCAGCTTAAACCGTCGTTCCTCCCAAGTGGAGAGGTATTTGCTAACTAAGTCAAGGCTCGCCAATATGGCACTGTGCGGACTAATTTTGAATCCGAGCGACTGCAACAGCGCATGCACTTCGGCGTGGGTCGCAAGTCCAACTGGGGTCGAAAGCTCAAACGCGTAAAACTCCATGTTGCGACTAGCCGTAATTTGGGGATCAAGCTGGCGAATAGTGCCGGCGGCCAAATTGCGCGGATTGGCATAAGGCGGTTTGCCGGCCGCCGCGGCGGCGGCATTAATGCGCTTGAGTTCATCCATGGTAATTACGATCTCGCCCCGTATATCTAGCCGCTGCGGTAGCGCCCGCGGCACTGATTCAAGCCGCAATGGCACACTATCAATGGTGCGCACGTTGTGGGTGACTTCCTCCCCCACCTGGCCGTCGCCGCGGGTGGCAGCACGCGTCAGCACCCCGCGTTCATACGTTAACACCATGGTAAGCCCATCCATTTTAAGCTCGCCATAGTAGCTACCAATGCGCTCACCCAGCATCTTTTCATTGCGCTGCACCCACGAAGCTACCTCATCAATGCTAAAAGCATCTTCAATCGACAACACCGGGCGCAAGTGTCGCACCTTGGCAAAATCACCGCGCGCCTTGCCACCCACACGCTGGGTTGGTGAATCAGGTGTCACTAGTTCGGGGTGCGCCTGTTCCAGTAAGGCAAGTTCGTGCTTTAAAGAATCCAGGGCGGCGTCCGAAATCTCCTGCTGATCAAGAACATGATACAAGTAACGGTGCCTGTTAATCTCGGCCCGCAGTTTGGTAATATGTTTGGCAGCTTCGGCTTTAGTCATAAAAAAACTAAATGTCTAATTCCTAATTTCTAAACAACACCCGGCGTCCAGATATCTAGGCATTAGAAATTAGACATTTAGGAATTATTTTACTATATCCTGCTCTGAAAATACTACGTAGTCAGTAAAACCGTAGGCCGAAACTTGCTTCGGAATAGTGGTTTGCAAATTCTGCGTGGCACCGCCAGTCGTGCGACGGCTTTTAACTTCAATGTAATTCGATAACCCAGTACCAACTGGTAAGACATTAAGTGTAAGTGCTGCCACACCGGCGTTAAGTGCTTTAAAGCGCACCTGCTGGACGATGGAGCCAGAGGCACAGTCTGTTTCGCTAAGGTTGAAAAAATCAAACACCAGCGGCGGTGAATCAGCGGCCGGGTATCTACAGTCTTCTTCATTGGAAATGTTACATCTGTATGGTACTGAGAGCAACGGCGCGATGGTTGGGCGACACACATATGTCGCCACTCCCTGTGTCACCACGTATGATACTTCAAGGAACGGTAAAAACTGCGGATCAACGGTTGGGTCGGTTGGCCGCCACAGCACCTCAAGCTGTTGAATAGGGTTGGTACCGGAGCTAAGTTCAAGGCTAAAGGTATCGTTCTCTTTAAGGCTTGGTATGTGTTGCTGCAGTGGCGGGGCGATACGGCGTTGGTACGACTGAGACGAACAACCCACCGTACCGAGGTTGCAAACGACGCTCGTACCACCCGGGAGGGCGACATCTGCGTACCCGGCATTAGTATTGCTACAATCCTCTGTCAAGCAGTGATTCAACTTGCGCACATCATATAAGCTTTGTTCAAGTCCGCTTTCGGCGCCAAAATGGGCAATCAATGAGTTATCTAAACTCTTAGCTTGCCTAAGCTCAGAAACCACGATCACAGCAATTGTAAGCGCGCCCACAATACCACCCGACAACATAAATATTGCGAGTAGAATAACATTGCCACGGGGTAAAAATCCGAAATCCGAAATCCGAAATCCTAAGCATTTTGTGCTTTGTGCTTTGTGCTTTGTGCTTCGGATGTTACCTAGCATATGTTCGGGCAGTAACAGTTGTTTGTAGGTAAAATGGCTTACGGTCTTGCAAACGCAGATTTAGGCTGCTGGATTTTACTACCATAGTAACACTAGGCTGCACATCAGGCGTGGTGGCACCAGCACCACTGGTAGGAAACGGATTTGTCAAAGGATTCGGATAAAAAGTTAGTGAATCAATGGAAAGCTGGGGTGAAGTAATTGCGCGAAAACCCCCACCATCACGCTCAATCTGCACACAACCCCCGGCGTACCCTGTGCCGCAATCAGTATCTTGAGCGTGGCGGAATACTACTGACTTATCCTCACCGCTGCACAGACTAAGCGTACTGCTGGAATCAGTCAGGGTACCCACAGGGTTACTGCAGCCGGCGCCAGTTGTGGTGTAATCGAGCACGTCTGACCGAACTTCGCGCGCCAACACGTCCATCAGGTAACGAAGTTCAGTCGTAGCGAGCTGGGTATCTTTTACCCGCTGCTGCGCCCGCTGCACGTTAATAAAAATCTCGGCAATTATCACGGTCGCCAAAGTAAATATCACCATTGCTACCACAATTTCCATCAAGGTGAAACCGCCCGGCGCCGGATACATGCGGCGCCGAAATCCAAAATTCGAATATCGACCCGCCTGCGACTCGATTGAGCTCGCCGAAATCCGGCGAGGCAGGAATTCGAAACTTTTCGTGCTTCGTGTTTCGTGCTTAGTATTTATCATACGTTACCGCCAATTATACAGGTACTCAACCAGCGCCAACTGGCGCCGGCCCTGGCCGCCAAAAATTCCACCAGCGGGCCAACTCACGATTGATTCCACCCTTAGCCCAATTTTGGTCCAGCCACCCTGACAATCAAACTCCCCAACCTGTGTTTCAATGGTGTTAGGTGCGATATTCAGGCGACAGACAGGGTCAATCAACACCAGGCGGCGATAACCCGTAGCATTGTATCCATTTGGAACAGGTGTCAATGAGGAAAATTGTTTCCATTCATAGGTCAGATAGTGCTGATATAGCTCGACATGAGGCATCGCTACGCTATCGACATCACGGCTTTGATTTCCGCCGTACAACCCCGACACGTAATGAACGGCTGTATCAGTGGGCGGTGGTGAAGCGGGCGGACAAGGACTGGCGCCATCGGGCACGAACTTTATAATTGCTCCATTACACTGCCCTGGAACGCAACTAGAATCATCTTTCAAGCCTTCATCCCAGACGCAAGTAGGATAGTTGTTGCCCGCTGCCAACCAATTACTGTCACGCGTCGCTCGCACCGCCTCGATTGCCTCGCGCGCGAGCTGCCCCGCGGTAAGACGCTGGGTAGATGCAGTGGTGGCCGACACATTTTGAATGGTAAGCGCCAGCACTGCGCCCAAGCCTACCAAAATCATACCAATGGCGAGAGTGGCCTCGAGCAAACCTTGGCCACGAGGATAAAATTCGAAATTCGAAATTCGACCTGCCTGCCGGCAAGGCAGGAATCCTAAACATTTCGTGCTTCGTGCTTCGTGCTTCGTGCTTCGGACTTTCATTGTAGCGGGCCTAAGAACACCTGACCGGTATAGGCATTGATTTTCAAAGTTACACTACGTCCAGATTTATCATGGGTGAGCTTAATTAGCGCTTCGCCATTATAATCCTTAGTACGGTTCACCGCTACTGTTTCGCTCACGGGCGAGAACACAATGTGCAGCGGCGGCGGTGCCACGGCAGTCGAGCATGGTGAGCTAAGGCATGTGACTCCAAGAGTAGTAAAAGTCACCCGCGGCGGTAAGATAACACGCCGCACCAGCGCGTCATCACTTGCGCTGTAAGTAAGATACGAAACTGTACTCTCACAATCGGCAAAAATAATCACCTCGGGAGCAACACCAAATGGCTGGTCTAAATAAACACCGTAACCGTTTTGTGGCGTACCAACTGGTAACCCCGGGCAAGCCGCGGTCGAGCCGGCGGAAGTGAAGGTCTGCGCCTCACGCACGGCTGATTGCACCAAGCTGCCAGCGCTTGTTAATTCATCGCGGTATTTTCCGCTGGAAAAATTCAAAATGACTACCGCTGTGATAAGTATAAAAATACTGATCGAAATCAAAAGCTCGACCATCGTAAAGCCAGCTGGGGTAGCACTAAAGCACGTCAATTTCATATTACCTTGAACTTTCATGTGCTACGGTTCTAGTTATTTAATCTCCATGAACTCATTCTACCACAGCAGTCCAAGGTACCACTGCCACAGCTTATCCCCCCACAAAAGCGCCATAACCGTGGCCGGCGCTAAGAACGCCCCGAACGGCAACTGGCTACTAAGCCGGCGCCGTTTGGCGACAATAAGGCCTATCCCGACCAAGCTGCCTGATACATAGGCGAGTGCGAGCGCCACGCCTAAGCCAGTAAACGTGCCGAGCATAGCGCCCATTAAAGCGCCGAGCCTGATGTCACCCGACCCAACCCAGCGGCCGCGCGAAACCGCATGCTGCACAAAAAAGAATGCTGCGCCCGTAAGGCTTGTCAGCACGAGCTCAACCCATGAGTAACCACGAACTAGATTAAGTACCAGTGCCAGGGCAATACCCGGGACTGTCACCTCGTCCGGTAACACGTACCAGCGCACATCGAACACGAATAACGTAAGCAGCACGCTCGCGAATATGCCAAAAGCAAAAACATCAAGCAGACTGCCGCTACCAAAATTTAGGTACGCCGCCAGCCACAAAAGCCCCGAAGCAACTTCAACCAAAGGATACTGCCATGAGATTGGTTTTTGACAAAATGCGCATTGCCCACGTAAAGCCACGAACGACACCAATGGAATGTTGTGGTACCAAGTGAGCTGCTTTTGGCAGCGCGGACAACGGCTGCGGCCGGTAAGCCTTTCGCCGACCTTAAGCCGCAGCACGAGCACGTTCAAAAAACTGCCCACGCAGAGCCCAAACAGTAGTGCGAACAGCATACCCTAAGTCTACCATAAACCCTTCCCCGAATAGGAGAAGGGTTTAAGCTTGCATTTCGTAGTGCAACTCTTACTGGATGCCAGTCGGAGTAGCTGTCCTGGCGCCTAAAGGTAAGCCACCGGTAGCACCTTCAAGCGTGAAGGTAATTATGTAGCTCTCGGTTGAAGCGGCACAGGCAGTAGGGGCCGCGTTCGTCGCACTGCAGTACTGGTAATTAGCGGTTTGTGGATCGGCAGGCACCTGACCCATGTAGGTCGTGCCGGCCGCATCACACGTCTCCACCAATCCATCCTCATCCAAACAGCGGATATCGGCACCTGCGGTTGTTCGTCCTAAATCAGAAGCTGTGGCCACGCTGGGGTAGCCATTCACGTCGCCAAAATACAGTTCAAGCGCGGTTTGGACTTGCTTGATGTCGGAAACGCGCTTGGCGTCACGCGACTTCTGACGGGCGTTGTTCAAAGCCACAACCGCGAGAGTGGACAAGATACCGATGATGGCGATAACCACCAACAGTTCAATCAAAGTGAAACCTTTTCGGTTTGTCATTGTCTCACCTCCTTTCAAACGTTCATTAGTTTAACCATTGCGAGGTTCGCAAAGTAAACGCAGTATTGATTATAGCACAGCTTAGGGCAACTTGTCCACACCTAGAACGCCCCTGATAGCCGGTACATTGGCAGCAGGATAGCCGACACAATGAACCCCACGGCCACACCCATGACCAACATGATCATAGGTTCCAGCAGCGTCACTAAGTTAGTGACAAGGTTATTAACCTCATGAGTGTAAAAATCAGCCAGGCGTTTGAAGATTTCCTCAAGGCGGCCAGTTTTCTCACCTACTATCATCATTTGGTGCACCATGGCCGGCACAGCTTCACTTTGTGCCAGCACGGTGGCAACGGAATTACCATCCTCCACTTCCTTGATGGTGCGTTCAATAATATCTTGAAATACGGCACTGCCGACCACGTGCGCAACTATGGCTAAACACCTGGTCAATGGCACACCGCCGGCAATAAGCGTGTACATGGAACGAGTAAACCGCACCAGGTAAATGTGGCGGTAGATAGTGCCAATAATGGGAATTTTGAGCTGCACCATATGCCACAAGTGCCTGCCGCGCGGCGTACGTGTGAAAAGATGGCCCAAAAACATCAATACCCCAAGGAACACGAGTAGCGCCCACCACCAGCTAGCCAAAAAACCACTAATCCCAATTAGAATCTTGGTGGACAGTGGCAGTTCAGTGCCGGCTTCAAGCAAAATAGCCGTTAATTTCGGTACCACATATATCATCATCACCGCACCCACGATCAAAAGACCGCCCATGATGAACGCCGGGTAGATCATGGCCCCGCGGATGCGCGACACTAGATCGTAATTTTTTTCCTGCTCGTCAGCCAGGTAGTTCAACACTTCATCGATCTTGCCCGAGGTTTCACCTGAGGCCACCATGTTGATGTAAAACTCGGAGAACACCTCGGGATACTTAGCGAGTGATGACGACAGTTTGGCGCCACCTTCCACTTCATCCGCGATTTCGGAAACTATAACCTTGAGTTTGGGGTTGTCGGTTTGTTTTTCTAATATGCGTAACGATTGCACTATCGGCAGCGTGGCCGATGACATGACCGCCAGCTGCCGCGAAAATATAACTAAGTCCTTGATTTTGATACGCGCCACCGGGTTCGCCGCCAAAAATTTGAACCGGCTGGCGCGTTGCTCTTCAATATAAATCGGTGTCAGTCCGCGGTCGGTAAGAATCTCAACCGCCTGCTCACGTGAGGCCGCTTCCACCATGCCACGCTGGCCGCGACCGTCGATATCCTTAGCTTGATAGGCAAATAGGGACATATTTCAAAAAATCCGAAATTCTAATATCGACCCGCCTGCGACTCGATTGAGCTCGCCGAAATCCGGCGAGGCAGGAATTCCGCACATTTCGTGCTTCGAATTTAGGATTTCAAATTTCATAGGGTTACTTCGCTTTCAGCATCGATTCCAAGGCTTCGTGGTTCGTCGATTGCGCTAGGGCCTCGTCGCTCATAACCTCACCGGTTTTAACCAGGTTCGCCAGGCTGCGTTCCAAACTTACCATACCTTCGGCACGCGAAGTTTCCAAAACACTTTGGAGTTGTACCACCTTGCCGTCGCGAATTAACGACTTTACCGCCGGCGTACCCAGCAATAGCTCGAAAGCCAGCACCCGGCCACCCCCCAACCGCGGCAGTAAACGCTGGGCCGACACCGCCAGTAGACACTCAGACAGCATTAAGCGGACACTCTCGGCGTCTACACCCGGCCAAGCGCTCGTTAAGTACTCGAGTGCGCGCACAGTCGAATCAGCCTCCACCACCACAATCACTAATGTGCCCGCTGAAGCTAACCGTAACACATCAGGCCAGTTCGACGGTGGCAATGTGACGTCGATACCAAGCACATCAACGTCTTGCTGCTTCAAACTAGCCAGTGCTTCGGGTACCCCAGGCACGTCATCGCCCAGGTCCCGCTGCTCGATCAGCGATTTATCATTTACCATCAGGTACTCAATCGGATCTTCCAAGGTCACAATGTGTTTAGCGTGGTTGTGATTTATAAGGTCAAGCAAGGCGGCCAAGGTGGTGGTACGACCCGAACCGAATGTACCGGCTACCAGCAGTAACCCTTCTCGCGCCGACGCCAGATCAATAAGCAGTTTAGGTAGGTTTAGGCTGGCGGCCGTCGGCACTTGCAGCGGCACGTAGCGCAGGTCGAACGAGGGATACCCTTTTTGAAAACTGGCGTGTACGCGAAAGCGCGCCCGGTTCCCCAGGTTATATCCGGCGGTGACGTTACGCTGCTGCACAAATACCGCCTGCTTATCCTGCGGCAATAACAGCTCGACGAACTCGAGCATGGCTTCGGGGGTAAGCACCTGCTCCTCAGCTAAAGGCTCGAGCTTGCCGCTGCGCCGCAACATTGGCTGGTTGCCGACCGAGAGATGCACGTCCGAAGACTGCCGTTCAGCAGCCGCGGTAAGAATTCTTGTAATAGCGAGACTATCGGTCGTAGCCATACATTAAAAAATACAAAATTCGAAATCCTAAATCCGAAACATTTCGCGCTTTGTGCTTCGAGTTTCTGATTTCATATACTAGTCTTGCGCTACCATAATAACCTCCTCCAGTGACGTTAAGCCGGCCAGCACCTTGAGGTAGCCATCCTGCATCAGGCTCGTGCCACCTTGGCGCACGAACTCGGCCTTAAGCTCGTATGGTTTGGCACCCTCTACAATGATACGCTGCGCCTCTTCGGTGTTGAGGAACACCTCACTGATGGCAACTCGTCCACGGTAACCCGTGTTTTCACAGTGGGAACAGCCCTTAGCCTGCTGCACCACCCACGGTTTCGCTGGTATCTCCTGTTTGGCATCGCTGCCTAAACCCTGAAAAGCCTTGTCTATTTGGCTAATAACGTCAGCCGGGGGTTCGGTTGGCTGCTTACACTGCTCACACAGGCGCCGCACTAGACGCTGGCCAATGATGACGTTGATGGTCGAAGCAATGAGGAACGGTTCCATGCGCATATCAATCAGCCGCAGGATAGCGCTCGGTGAGTCGTTAGTGTGTAGTGTCGAAAGCAGGATATGTCCGGTGAGCGAGGCATGAATGCTAAGTTCGGCAGTTTCGGAGTCTCGAATTTCACCGACCATGATAATATCGGGGTCTTGGCGCAGGATGGAACGTAAGCCACTCGCAAACGTGAACCCAACCTCGGGATTAACCTGGGCCTGGTTCACCCCCGACAAATAGTACTCAACTGGGTCCTCGAGCGTTACAATGTTCACGTCGTCGTGGTTCAAGATATTGAGTACGGCGTAAAGTGTGGTTGTTTTACCGCTGCCGGTCGGGCCCGTAACCAAGAACATACCGTTCGGCTTTTTGATAGCCTGATTAAGCACCTTGAGTTTGTAGCCTGAAAAACCCAAGCCTTCGAAGGTCCTGACGCCGGTAGTTGGGTCGAGGATGCGCATCACCACCTTTTCGTTGCCAACCACCGGTAAGGTCGAGACGCGGAAATCGATTACCTTACTTAAAACCTTTAAACGAATACGGCCGTCTTGTGGCAGTCGGGTTTCGTCGATTTTAAGATTGGCCAGCACTTTCACGCGCGAGACCACGGCGGCATGGATGTACTTCGGCAGCGTTAACGAGGTGTGTAACACGCCGTCCACGCGGAACCTGACGCGCGTGTCCGCCTCACCTGGCTCAATGTGCACGTCCGAAGCGCCACCTTCGACCGCGTGACGCAAAATGACTGAAACCATCTTGGCGACCGGCGCGGCCTTAAGCACTTGTTCAAAATCCATCTCGCCGCCTACAACCTCATCGTCGCGTAGCGCTTCCTGCCCCTTACCCTCGGCCATCTTCAAGGCCTCGGTTACCTCGGTCGTCAGCGTGCTGTACTGGCGCAACACCTGCATTAGGCTTTCGCTGGTGGTAATAGCGTAACGTGGCCGCCAGCCGCTTTGACGCGCCAATAATTCGACGGCCTCCATCGCTTTGAATGTCTCGGGGTGCACCATCGCCAGCCACACCTCGTTACCCTTACGGCTGAACGGTACAATTTGGTAGTACTGGGCCAGTTCGATCGGCACAAGCCTAAGTACGTCGTTTGAAATGGATTGTTGTGTAATGTCAACCGCGGGAAACCCGAAAAATTCACTTTTTGCCTTAAGTAAAGTACCCGGCGAAGCAATGGCGCGGGTAGTTATCACTTCTTCAAGCGTGGCCTGCTCCACTTGAGCCTGCTGCCTAAGTTCAGCCAGCTGCGCTTTGGCTAATATTCCTTGCTGCAGCAAGAATTCTCCGAAGTCGCGTTGTGATGGTGTGTTTGGCATATGGTTACCTCCTTAATCTTTACACGTTGCGAGGTTAGTCGGCAACTTGGCAGAAGTTGTGGCCGCCTTTTCGTCCTGACGTAGGTATGGCTTGGGCCCGGCTTCAAGCCTGGCCCAAGCACACCACTCGTCTCGGTTAGAATTTAAATACAACTCATACGCGACTTGCATGGCTGGATCAAGCAGCGGGGCTGTCAATAGCTTTAGGCTGACCAGGTCGGCTTGGCTGCCATAACGACTGGTACGGTCAAAGTAGTAGGCCTGCGCCCGCGCCAAATTCTCGAGCGCAACGCCGCGCTTAACATCGCGCCTAAGCGCAGCCTGATGACTACCCCGCACTAAGATTGCCACCACTATGACTAACAATACCGCTGCAATCGTTACCGCGGCTAGGGTGGCGACGCCGCGCGGTGCGGCTGGAATACTGATTCGCAACACAAATAACAAAGGGGTTAATTATAACAGTTGGCAAGCAGGCCAAGCTCGGGTGCTACCGCACGCAAAAGCAACCCCCGATCAGTCGAGATAATAAATCCGGCCTCGGCCTCAAGCGCGCCGTAAATGCAGAACTGTTGGAATGCGCCATTGTTATCGATCGAGGTATAGGCGGCTTTTGATTTAGGATCAACCGGCTGGGTCAAAAGGTAAGGTTTTAGTAAGTCCCACCACATTGCGTCACTCATGTCGGGATAGGCGGGAATCGATTGAGAGTCGTAATACAGTTGCAGGGCGGTGAACACCTGCCTAAGATCGGCTCGGCGCTGTGTATCGCGGGCGCGCAAGCGCGCGGTATTGAGCGTTACCACGGACAACGTTGAAAGTAAACTTATGATCGATATTACCACCAGCAATTCAACCAGCGAAAACCCACCAGGTTGGTGCGCGGCCGTGTGAACGCCTGATTGCATACTTTACGGCTGTCCCTCAACTGTCGCGCCAAACGGATTGCTGTTGCCCACGCCGCTAGCTGATACCGTCAGCGGCAAGGCACCGTTATTTTGCAAGGTCGAAATCATTGGTTGGCTAAAAAAATCAGGCGCGTAAAGTGGTGGGGTCGGTAATGGCAAACTCAACTCTTCGCCCAGCGGTAACGCCGGTCCATCGGTGGTACTGCCAAAATTAGCAAATACCAGGTAACCTATCATACCCAATGAAATGGCCAATACCACCACTAGAACTATTAACTTAGATTTGGAAAGTCCTTTGGGTACAAGCATACGATTTAGCGAGCGTAGTAAAAGGCGGTCATTTGAAGACGATATGAACTGTCGCCGCCAACGCCGAATGAATCAACCGTCAATACCCGCCACGAACGGTGGTAGGCGGCCAAAAGTTCTTTGAGCTTAGCATAACTGCCCCCAGTTACACTGATAGAAAGCGGCAATGGCCGGACACCGGCTGGAGCAGCAACTTTTGACACGGCCCGCGTGGTAGCGGCTGCTTCACCAATTGAAACCGCTGCTAACCGAAACCCAGCTGTACTGGTTACCGCTTCGAGCTGCGCCAGTAAATTTGGTAAGTCGTCGGTCGATGGTAGCATCAGGTCTGGTTGGTTGCCACGTTGGGCGGCTAGTGTTCGCCAAGCCGATACTTCCTGTTGTACGGTGACAAACTGTGCCTGGTACTTAACAAGTTGGGTCTCAAGCCGCTGGCTGCGCGCCAGCGCCCGCCATTCACGGTACGGCGCACGCAGTACGTAGTACCCTGCCACCCCGACAACAATCACAATCAGCGCGAGCCACAGTGTAAAAAAATGTTGCACCACATCCTCCCACGGTTGTTTAATTTTTCGCGTTTGTGCCATAGCCGTACTACTGATTAGTGGTAGTGGAGCTAGCCAGCCACCCTGACACCAGCGTCAGTTGGAATGAAGTGTGCGCCAGTGACCTTTGATTCCCTTCGGATTCAGCTAGCGCTACGGCCGCCATACTTACGCTTGCTACTACATCGGTCGCGCGTTCAAACACCAACAGCTGTTGCGCCAAATCAGTGATCGTGGCCGCTTCGGCCGCTAACTTAAGGTCGCCGCCGGCTTCAACTGCCATGGTGGAATACGTTACCGTCGACAGCGTTAATGACTCAAGTTTACCAAAAAACTTTGCCCAATCAGGCCGCTCGGCTAGTAGCGTCTTTAAGCCTTGCATTTTTCGTCCCGCCGATTCAGCATCATCAATCCCCTGTTTCAAGGCCAGCACCTCCTGGTGCAGCTGCTCGGCCTGGCGCTCCACATTAGTCAACCGACTCGTACGGCTTACTACCAGGCTCGTCAATATCGCGTATCCAATCGCCACTATTAACACCAGCCCACCAGCGACCATGGCTAGGCGTAACCCTGGCTTTTCGCCACCTGGTTTGGGTCGAGCGTCCGTGGGTAACAAATTAACATCAAGCAGCATGCCCAGCGGAATCGGCGGCGGGGCTGGTTTGAGCGGCTTCGGCGCTGGCGGCACGGTAGTAGGTGCGGTTGGCTGTGCCCGTTCCAACGGAACAACAGTCGGCCTCGATGCAAGCGCTGGCGCCGGGCTTGATGCTGCTGGCGTGTGGCGGAACGGCGGCGGTGGTGGTAATGGTAATGAGCGCGACGGTGGCGGTATACCTAACGCCG